>Ga0207681_10001731_pt1 | contig 14016 bp, 10 predicted proteins | sample KBSS53metaG_FD_184324 | JGI IMG/M metagenome (GOLD analysis project Ga0207681, IMG submission 184324) | Switchgrass rhizosphere microbial communities from Kellogg Biological Station, Michigan, USA - KBS S5-3 metaG (SPAdes) (version 2) | ecosystem: Host-associated > Plants > Roots > Rhizosphere... | reverse complement strand
CTGCATCGCAACCTGGGCTTTACCTGTATGTTCGAAAGCATCCAGGGGGAGGAAAAGCAAGCGACGGGGCTGTCGATCGTTCGCTGCGAAACTCCGATGCCGCCACTGGAAATTCGTCGCATCACCCGTCGAACCGCGCTCCGCTTTCAAGACGTGCGCGATGCTCTCCGGTTGGCGGAGCAAACCTTCGCGCGGCCATGACTTTATCGGTATGGCGGATGCCTCGGCCATGAGGCCGACTATCTTGGAGAGATTCTGCGTGATGAGGCGACGGTACTGATCGTCGCGCCATTTGCCCTGCCCTGCTCCATCCGACCTTGCGCAGGCCGTTGCATTGCCCGCGCCCAAGACCGACAGCGATTGTCCTATAGCACCTCGGCTTCGTAAAACATGATGGTGGGCTGCACGGGCAGAGTGCTTGCATCCGCCTGGGCTGCCTGTGCCTCGGGCGACTTCATCGCAGCCTCCCACTGCGCACGAGAATCACATTCGACCTCGAAGATGCAGAACCACTCGCTCGGACCGGCGGGTGTCTGAGGCTCGAACGCGTAAGAGGTACGCCCACCGTCGGGGATAGCCCGGCACAACGGCACATGCCGCTCGATATAGTGCTTCCTGAACGCCTCAGGGTCCTCTGGCCGAGGATACAGAAATGTGACCTTGAACATGATGGTATCGCCTTGTCTGGAAGCTGCGGTCAGGCGGGCTCGGTCTGCTTGGGGGCAAAGGCCTCTCGTTCTTCTGTCCACAGCCGATCCAGGACCTTGCGGAACAGCGAAAGGCCGCGATCCGCCTGGATCCAGCCCATCGTACCCGGCGGCCCGGCGTCGATCATGCGCTGTTGCGCCTCAATCATGGCGGTGTCCTCCCGGAACGCCTCGTCGACCATCCCGAATATGGCGGTGGCCGCCTCCAGACTCATGTCGGTTTTGCGGTGCGCGCCCGAATAGATGTACCGTGTCGACCGCTCCGTCAGCGGTGTGACCGCCTGGATACTGAATGTGTCGCTGATGCATTCCATATCCCTGGACGGCTCGGCGAAATTCAGCCGTTCGGCAGTGCCTGCGGGATAGGTCCTGAAATGATTGATGAAGATGCCGGGCACCAGGTACGAAAACCACATCCACTGGTCGGTGATGGGCGCGTCCGGCGCCTGCATCGCGGTGCGTCCGATCGACCAGTTGTTGTTGCTCACCCCGCGTGGCAATGGCTGGGCGCCGGCGCCGGTCACCACGTTGGGTTCTTCGTCGCCTTGAACCTTACGGCCGATCGTCTTCTCATGCACGAAGGCAACATGCGAGAGATCGAGCAGGTTGTCGTTGATGAGATTGTAGTTCGCGGCATAGTTCAGCTCGCCACGATGCATGTAGACGTCTTCGCGATCGAGCAGGCTGACATCGGGGATCAGCGACGTATCCGCCTGTTCAGCATCGCCCATCCATATCCAGACCCATTGATGACGCTCGACCACCGGGTAGGTGCGAGCCTTCAATGCCCCCGGCGCATTCGCCTGACCGGGCACCTCGACGCAATGTCCATTCGTCGCAAAGCGCACGCCGTGGTACATGCAGCGGATCGTGTCCTCTTCGATCCGTCCAAGCGACAAGGGCGCCCAGCGATGCGGGCAGCGATCCTCGAGCGCGACCAGCGTGCCATCCTCCCGCCGCATCATCACCAGCGGCTCGTCGATGATCCGGCGGGTGTATAATTGTCCCGTTTCAAATTCCGATGTCCAGCCGGCTACATACCAGGCGCTCTTCAAGAACATCGCACATCCTCTCGACTTGCTTGACCAGTTCGCTTGAACGCGACACATGCCGCCATCAACCGCAAATCTGGTCGCGCAAGCAAGGCCCCAGCCGGCCTTGAGGCTATAACCTTTTGGTTAAATAGCCATCATCGATGCGAGAGGTCATGTCGCCTCGAAATCGTCCGCTGGAGCACAATGATGCGTGATGAAATCTATAAGTCGCCGGATTTTGGGATCATGGCGTAAAGAATCCTGAACACAGAGACGCACTTCAAAGCCGCGCATTTGAACCGGCAAACGTTTCACGTCATTCTCGAGAATGCCCTCACCCGCCACGACGCGCGGAAAACTGCCGGTATAACCCAACCCCAGGCGCAAGGCTTCGATGGTAAGTGCTGGATGTTCCGACTCCAGCGCCACCGGGTAATCCTGGATGCCAATCTGCGCGAGAGATCGATCCACCGATTCCTGGAAAAGCCTGTCGGAATGGGCAGGAATGAACCCGAATTTCAACAAGTCGGTAGACCGCACTTTGTCCAATGCCGACAGCGGGTGAGACGCCGAGGCATAGAGGCCCACAGGCTCGGTCCAAAGATGGGATGACGGCAATTCAGGCGTATGCGAGGGCGCTAGAAAGATGCCCACGTCCACTCGCTGCTGCGCATAAGCGGTTACAAGCTGCTCATAGTTCATCGCTCGAACGCTTAGATACGTATCGGGGTTGTCTGCGGCGTAACTGGCCAGTGGTCGGGCGATGGCCCACGCGAGGAAAGGGTGGCTAGCCAGCACGACCCTCTGGCGCCCCTTGATCAGACGGTCGCCTAGTGCGCCGCCCGCGAGCCGCTCGGCCTTCTCGATCAATTCCTTGGCGAGTTCGAACGTAATGCCACCGTCGCTGGTCAGATTGCTCGTGGAGCCGCGCTTGCGGGCAAACAATTGCTTGCCCATCTGCTCCTCAAGGGCGCGGATTTGCTTGCTGACCGATGCTTGAGAGATGCCAAGCCGCTCCGCTGCAGCCTGAAAGCTACCTGCCTCCACAGCCGCAACGAAAACCTCCAGGCGACGAAGAGAGGTCCGATGCATGATTGTTTCTAACGAGTCAGTCCAGACATGGCCAACATCAGTTTGCTCCACCGGCACGAATCCCGCCGCCCCGCTGGCCGCACCCGATGATCGGGCAGGTCCTCGGCGAGCTCGCCAGTGCGGCCGCGGCTCGATAAAGCAACTCTATCGCTGTTTTGCCTTGGCGCAGTCAGCCGATCTCCACTGAACCGGCTGCCTGATCGCCAGATCATGGCCTCAAAGTTTTCGTTCCGGTTCATCCGCAAGTTCCGGCTTGGGAGAAAGGGGTTAAGCATATCCACGAATAGCTGGCATCGGCGTGACGGGACGTTCCCAGTCGCCGCGACAACCGGCAGGAAAGTCATGATGGAGAGCTAGCTATCGCCACACCGTTGCCTCCAACTGTGCGATGCGCTCCGAACAGATGGCATGAACGACACGGCCCAGTTCCACGACCAGCTCACCCAGCCAAGCCAGCTTTCTTCGGTGATCCGGCAATATTTTGGAATAGCGCGCTACCCAAGGGGGCATATGGCGGAGCGGGAGGAATCGGAAAAAAATTCTAAGCTATTGTTAAATAAGAAAAGAAAAATTTTTCTTTGCTTTTGCCCACATCGCTCCCCCTGAGCGCCTATAATCTATCAAAAACAAAGACTTGCATATTTTTCTCAGCCATCGGTTGTCATGTCGCAAGTCCAGGCGTGATCGCCGTTTTCTGTGGCAAGCCCTTGGCCATGACTGCTTCACGCAGGTGACTTCAGTTCGTTGACGCCAATGGCAAACGCCTCCCAGCTTGCATAGCACTAGCGAGCCTGACCAAGCGCAACCGGCCTTGCCGGGCGGAACAGTCGAATCAAATGGTCAATGAGCCGGCTGTTGATTGCCACTGAGAGATGACCCGGGGAGGGCGGTAATTTCCACTGAGATTTGCCCCATGTTCCGATCGTCACCCAGGCTTGCAAGCCCGGAGACCATGGAGTGATCGGCATGGCGTTATTGAGCGTAATTCGGCGCGGGCATTATCGTGAGGAAATGCCGATCCAGGAGATCGAGCGGCGCACAGGGGCTGTCGCGCAACACGATCCGCAAATACCTGCGCGCCGGGACGGTGGAACCGAAGTTCAAAGTTCCCGAGCAACTGAGCAAACTGGACCCGTTTGCCGAGCAGCTATCGGCATGGCTGCGGATTGAGGCGAGCCGGTCGCGCAAGCAGCGGCGCACGGCCAGGCAAATGCACGCCGATCTGGTGGTGCTGGGCTATGACGGCTCCTGCAATCGCGTCGCTGCTTTTGTGCGCGACTGGAAGACTGAACGTCAGCGCTATGCCCATACCAGCGGCCGTGGCACCTTTGTGTTGTTGGCGTTCATGCCGGGCGAGGCGTTCCAGTCCCCCTGCATTGGAGCTCGATTGGCATCAGCATCGCCGCGGCCAGCTGCTTTATGCAGCGCGAGGTGTGGTGGTCGTCAGCACGCAACATGGCGCCTGGGTCGCCCCGCCCGAACGGACCATCTGGACGCCTGGCGATGTCAGCCATGCTGTGCGGATGATGGGTGCAGTCAGCACGCGCAGCGTTTTGATCGAACCGGAAGCCCCTGGCTCCCTGGGGAATACCAAGAAGGTCATCCCAGTCTCTCCACTCCTCCGCAACCTGTTGGAAGCGGCATGCGAGAAACCTCCTGAATATGAAGGTGCACGCCATTTCGGAGGCACTGCGCATGGAGCATGACCACGCTGTCGAAACCATCAGTGCCCGCGCAAGGCTTTCACCCTGGCTTCGACATCAGTCCAAGCCGGCTTGTCCGAAGCGAAGCGCGCCCTCACATATCGGACGATATCGGCAATTTTCCGATCGGACATAGACTTGGCAAAGCCGGGCATAATCCCCCGCGCGGGAAAATCTGGATTGTTGGCGCCATGGAGGATAACCCGGATCACGTTGTCGGGTACCGGCGCCCTAACCGCACTGTTCACCGCCAGCGAGGGCCGTAGCCCGAACATCGGAACTGATGCCTGGGTATGGCAGACCGCGCAGGCCGTCTCGAACGCCCTTGCACTGCTGCTTGTCACGACCGAAGCTGCATCCGCTCGGGCTTCAAGACGCGCGACTTGCGCGTCCGCCACAGCGGACGTTTGTGTCACATGTCCCAGTGAGGCAAGGTAGTGAGCCATCGCCTGCAAGTCGTCGTCGGGCAGGATCTGCATCTGTGCAATCACCGGCGCCATCGGGCCACCTGCAACACCGTGGCGAGGCGATTGCCCTTGGCGGAGATAGTCGTAAAAATCCTGTTCTGACCAGGCAGGGCCTTCATTTCCAGCGGCAGCCAGCGCCGGCGCCCACCAGCCATCGACATGCGCTCCCATATAGCGCCCTGTGCCCTGCACTTCGGCGCCAGCGGCATTGCGCGGGCTATGGCAGGCACTGCAATGGCCCGCGCCTTCCACCAGATAGGCCCCACGGTTCCATTGCGCCGAGCGCGCCGGATCTGGCGTGAAAGGGCGAGGATCGTGGAATGCCGCGTTCCACGCCGCCATCCCGGCGCGCATGTTGAAAGGAAAGGCAAGGCGTGTTTCAGGCGGCTTGCTATCGACCCCAGGCTGGCTGGTCAGATAGGCATAGAGTGCCTCGATGTCTGCGTCGGTGAGCTTGGCGAAGGCCGTATAAGGGAAAGCCGGATAGAGGTGCCGCCCATCGCGCGAAATGCCTTCGCGCATGGCACGGGTGAAGGCAGCCAGGGACCAGTTGCCGATGCCGTGGCGCGGATCGGCCGTGATGTTCGTGGAATAGACGATGCCAAACGGGGTCTCCATGGGACGGCCGCCGGCGTTGACCGCGCCGCCTTCCGCCGTGTGGCACACCGCACAGTCGCCCACTGCGGCAATCAGGCGGCCGCGCTCCAGTGTCTCCGCGCTGTAGAACCCCGCCGATGGGGGCGAAGCCGGTGCGATCGCCGGGCGCCAGAGAGCAGCGATGGCAATCCCGGCTGCAAGGCCCGCGCCGACGCCGGCAAAGCTCCAGCGCCACGGGCTCCTCACGGTATTGAAACGCGTCCGTTCAGTTTCGGGGCTTGGCAGTGCAGACAGCTCGGGCGCGATCAACAGGCCGTGCTCGGCCAGCGCTTGTCGCACCTTCTCTGCCGTGAAAGGCGGCTCACGGAACCGGATGCCGGTCGCGTCGAACAGGGCATTGGCGATGGCTGCAGCACTTGGGACCGAAGCGCTTTCGCCCGCGCCCAGCGGTGGATCATCCGGTCGCGGCAGCATGAGCACGTCGATTTCGGGAACGTCGGGAAACGTGATGAGCGGATAGTTGCTCCACTCCAGTGCGGCCACGCCGTCTGCGTCGAAGGGAACCTGCTCCACCAATGCGCGGGAGGTGGATTGCACGACATTGCCATGGATCTGATGGCGCACCCCATCAGGGTTGATCATCAGCCCGGCGTCATGGCCCACCGTGATCTTTTCGACTTTCACTTCGCCGGTTCGGGCATTGACTGCCACATCGGCAACCCAGGCTGCCCAAGCCGCCCCATAGCCGGGAAATTTGGAGTGGACGTAAAGCGCATAGGCAAAGCCGCGCCCACGCAGCCAATCGCCTTCGCGCGCCAGGGTCTGCGGCCGCGTGTGCGGCGTCCATCCGGCACGCTCGGCGGTGGCCTCGATCACGGCCACGCCGCGCCTGTCTGTCATGTAGCGCAGACGGTATTCGACCGGGTCCACGCCGGCCATCGTCGCGGCCTCGTCGATCCAGCTTTCATGCGCAAAGCTGTTGGGCAAGGCGGACACCCCGCGCAGCCACGACGCGCGCACGATGGGCGGCGTGTCATGGATGACGACGCGCTTGTTGGGAAAGGCGTAGGGCGCCACCGAAGTGCGATCCCCCATTTCCCATATCTCGGCCTGGTTGGGCACCTTGCCGGTCAGCAGCAGCGCCAGTGTCGGCGCGCCATTGGAAGGATAGCGCGAGGTGAAGTCATAGGCCAGGGCGTCGCCGCGCTCATCCAGCCCGCCGCGTACCTGCATGAGCTGGCCGGCGCCTTTAGGCTCCCACTGGTGTTCCTGCTCGCGCGTGAGTTGCACACGCACCGGAGCAGCGACGGCACGCGCCAGTAGCGCGGCGTCCGCCGTCACATCGTCAGCACAGTTGCGGCCATAACAGCCTGCGGCCTCCATCCGCACCACATCGATCCGCTCGGGTGCGAGATCCAGCAGCCGCGCGAGATCCTGACGCATGGGATGGGGATTTTGCGTGCCGCTCCACACCCGCAAAGAACCGTCCCGCCAATCGGCCACTGCGCACGACGGGCCGATCGACGCGTGCATCTGATATGGCCAGACATAGTCGCGGTCCATCGGCGTCGCCGCCGCCGCGATGGCAGCGTCTACATCGCCCTTTTCGTGCAGATGGCGCGCCCGCGATGCACCGGCACCGATTGCCGAGACCAGATCGTCCATGTCGGGCAGCGGCGGCGGGTCTTGCCATTCCACCTTGAGCAGGTGCATCGCCAGTTCGGCGATTTCCTCCCGCTCGGCCACGATGCCCACGAAATCTCCCTGCGTCACAACCGCCACGATGCCGGGAAGATGCGCGATCGAGGCGCGATCGACGCCGATCAGGCTGTTGCCGACGAACGCACCCGCATCCACGCCGGCATAGGGCGGCCTGACGACGCGGCCATGGAGCATGCCGTCCATGCGCATGTCGTGCACGAAACTCAGCGATCCGGTCGCCTTGGCAGGGAGGTCCACCCGCGGCGAGGATTTTCCGACTTGCGTGTATGTGGCTGGCGGTTTGACGCGATGGCCGCGGTCAAGGGGAAGGCGGATACACTCGCCGCGCAGCAGATCGCCAAAGCCGATCGCGCGATTGCCGTGCCAGACCGCGCTGGCCTCGGTCCGCAGTGCTTCAGCTGGCACACCGAAATGCGCCGCAGCGCGCGCAAGCAGCGCAGCGTGTGCCTGTGCCGCCGCAGCGCGCAGCGGCACGGCACTATTCTGGATCGTATCGCTGGCAATGGTAGCCCCCTGGTTGGGCGTTCGGGCCGTATCGCCCAGCACCATGCGCACGCGCGACAGGTCGGCGTCGAGTTCCTCGGCAACGATCTGCGCCAGCGCGGTGCGAACGCCCGTACCCAGATCGACGTGACCATTGAATCCATAAGTCCAGCCCCTGCCATCGATCAGGACATAAGGCAGGTCGCGCCCGTCGCTTTCTCGCGCCAGGACGACAAGGCTATCGGGCAGCGCGAGCAGTTCTTCAATATCGGAAGGCGGCAAGGCACCCCGACCGCCGGATTGAATGTCGCTCACAGCGTCTCCCCTGCGGCAATGGCGGCTACGGCCAGTTCCACCGAAGCGATGATTTCCACATGGGTGCCGCAACGGCACAGGTTGTGCCGCAAGGCCTGCTCGATGGTAGAGCGGCTCGGTGCCGGATCATGGCTGAGCAAGGCATGGGCAGTCACGATCATGCCATTGAGGCAATAGCCGCATTGAGCACCCTGCCCGCGAATGAACGCGCGCTGGATCAGCCCAGGTCGCTCGCCATCCTTCAGGCCTTCCAGCGTCACGACGCGCCGCCCTTCCACCGCAGCGACCGTGAGCACGCAAGCGCGCGCGGCCAGGCCATCGACCAGCACGCCGCAAGCCCCGCACTGCCCGTAACCGCAGCCATATTTCGGCCCGTTCAACTGTGCATCATTGCGCAACACTTCGAGCAGGCGGGTTGCCGGCGCGAGTTTGGCGGAAAAAGGAGCGTCGTTCAAAGTGAAAGCAATGTCGCGCGGCACGGGAGTCATGGATCGCTGCATGGCGCGTTCAACCTTGGGGAGCGCGGGGTCGTGGCATGGCGAAGAATATGTCTGGCGTGATTTCGGCATAATCGGCAGAGTAGCCGGCGCGCTGGATAATGCCGGCATGCGCCGTGTCGAACCGCCCGTCGCTCACGTGATCACAACATATATGAACACCTACAACCTCACCAATCACCAGCCACCCTTCCGCTGCTGCCCCATCGGCACCGCGCAGGCGATGAATGTCGGCAAGCTTGCACTCCAAGGCTGCGGGGCTCTGCGCCACGCGCGGACATGCCACGGCGCGCCCCGGCGCGGTCGCGAGGCCGGCTGCGGCGAATTCGTCCACGTCTGCCGGAAAGGGCGCCGAAGACATATTCAGCGCATCGGCCAAGGCCCCTCAGCCGGATAGGCCACGCCAAGGATGATCGGCTTCCGGAAATTCTTGTAATGCACGTAAAGAATGGCACTCTTGCCGACATCGAGCAGGTCATAAATATCCCGCGTGCAGCCGACATCGCGCAGCACGGTATCGCCGATCTCGACGACCGAGACCGAGCCCGACACCCGGACATTGCCCACGGAACTATTCGCTCTGGTATTGACGATCATGTCTCCTTCCTTGGCACCAATGCGCTTCAGGATACCGCGATATTCCTTCATGGATTTGGGTGTTTCCTAATGTGAGTGGATGGCGTTGGCCCTGGCAACGGCTAGCGCCAGGAGCACGCGCCAGGGGTGTCCTCGATCCGCCCGGCGTCGCGATAACCCTTGCCGTCATTGCTGCCGCGTGTGTGGCAGAACCCTGGGCCGCCTTCCTCGTAATCGAGCCATCCGGCACGGCTGCGGGTCTTGAGGAAGAAGGGCCTGTCCTGCCCTTCGCCAATCACCCTCCAGCCTCCGGGGACCGGGGTCAGGATCGTGAACCGGCCGCCGCTGTTATCGCCCTCGCAGATTTCATTCACGATCACTTCGGGATTGCCATCGCCGTTCATGTCCATGACCGGCGCCCCGTTGCCGATCTCCTCCTCGTCAGGAATCCGCACGCCGCCCGCGCCGTCGCAGTCCCCCCAGCCCTTGGGGCCACGCTTGTAGCCCGCGGCGGCGAAGATTTGCGCGATCTGGCCTGGCGTCAGATTGCCGACGCTCCACGGCGTGGCCCATCCCGCGGTGGGGAGCTGGCCGGGCGGGATTCTGTCAGGCAGGCGGGCGAGCACCACGTTCCTGCGGTATTGGACGGTGGATGTTCGCAGGTAGCGGCTATCGCCGGCAACGAACACGAAGCCGGTGGTCTTATCGCCATCGATGACATCGATCAGCGGCCAGGCGGTTCCGGTCTGCGACCCGATCCTGGGCTGGCCGTCCACGTCGAGCATGTTCTGATAGAGCTTGGTCTGCGGATCGAAGAAAACGATGCTGGCGTGCAGTTTGCCATTGCCGCCGGGGCAATCGTTCTGGCTCAGAACGAAGAATTCTTCCTTGCCGTCCTTGTTGATGTCGCGCCGCCCGACCCCGACCTTGGCGACGACTTGCTTGTCGTCGCAGGTGCGTGTCGCGTTTCGCAGGTCGGCGCTGAGATCGAAGCCGGAAACCTGCAGGATTTGCCGGCGATCCGCGACCGACATGTTTGCGGGAAACCCGGTGTTACCCGCCGGCTTTGGCGCCGTTTGGGCCGAGCAGACGGTGGCGAGGCTCGCGCCCAGCAGCGATAGGCAGATGGCGGAACGATAACGCATGGCAGTGGTCTCCTTCAGGCCGTGGCGAGCGGGTTGCGAATCTTGCCAAGACCCGAGAGGCCCAGCGCGATGCTGGTGAGCAAGATGATCCAGGCGCCAAAGCCGAGCGTCAGCATCGACATGCCGTCACCGATCGTCGCCAGCGATGTCAGATTCCACAGCAGGCCGAAGGCGATCACGCCGGAGATACCGGCGGCCAGCGATGCGGTGCGCAGCGAGCGGCCGGTCCAGCTCAGGCCGATCAGCGCCAGCGCCAGCAGCGGCACGGCATAGACCAGCCACATGAAACTCAGCAGGAACGCGCCCATGTGACTTTCCTGCGATGCGGCGGATTGGGCGCGCTCGTCCTGCAGTTCCTTGAGGGCGTCACCCGCCGATCCGCCGCTGCCGAACATGCCGATCGGCGTGCCGGGACCCGTCGTGGCGATCACCGCCTGCAACCGCTTCTCGCGTTCGTCGAAGTCCTTGGCGCGGCTTTCGGCCATCTCCCGCTCGGCTTTTGCTTCCTGGGACAATTCGGTGACGACGGGGCCGAGGCCGAGCAGTGACAGGCTTTGTCCGCCGCGCGCGAGACTGTTGATGGCGGGCATGATGCTGGCGATCAGCAGCAGGATCGCGAGCGGGAAAGCCAGTGTTCCGGTGGCCAGCGCGCGGGCCTTCGTCACCGCGGGAGACGATGTCAGCGCCGCGACATCGATGCCAGCGCCCGCAATCTGATAGATACCGATCGCTTCGCTGCCGCGCAGCTCGAAATCGACCGCAGTGCCGGCGGCGATCGGCTTGTCACTGCGCCATTCCACATGGCTGAAGCCATAGCGGTTGCCGTCATCCCCGGTGATGGTGCCGGTCCCCGATGAGGGCGTGAAGCCCAATATTCTGCCCTTCATCACGATCTCCAAGACAGGGCACAACATCGAAAGCGCTTGTCGTCGCGATGTCGTGCATTGTTGCCTTGCGGCAATCTGGAACAGCGGCGTAAGAATTGTCCTCACGAATATCTCAAGGATTTCTCAAGGATTCGCGCGACACCCCATGGCCTCTGCTTCATCGCCTTCCGATTCTGCTGTCAGGCGTCTGTGGACGTTCGGAAATTGCACGTTCAACGAGGCGCGATGGCTATTCACCGTTGGCCATGACGCGGTGGAACTGGAGGGCAAGCCGCTCGACATCCTTCTCGAATTGCTCCGCCATGCCGGCGAGGTCGTCACCAAGGACGAGCTGCTCGATGCCGTCTGGCCGGGAGTGGTCGTGGTCGAGAGCTCGCTGACCACCGCGATCTCGAAGCTGCGCAAGGCGATGGGCAACGCGGGCGGGCTGATCGAGACCGTCCCGCGCATCGGCTACCGCCTGGCCGGGCCGGTCTCGTCGCAACTCATTCGTTCGGAAGCGCCGAAGGCGCTCTCCATCGAGCCGGGCACCCCCGTTCCCGACCGGCCGAACTGGTGTTTTGTGGAGCGGCTCGATCTTTCCGCCAGCAGCGAGGTCTGGCGGATCGAGCATACGAAGACGCGCGAAATGCACGTCCTCAAGTTCGCCTCCGATGCCGGCCGCTTGCGCGCGCTGAAGCGGGAAAGCGCGATATCGCGACTGCTGGTTCAGTCGCTCGGCGCGCGTCCAGACTTCGTGCCTGTGCTCGACTGGAACTTCGTCACCGCGCCCTATTCCCTGGAAAGCGCCTATGGCGGTCCCGATCTCGGCCAGTGGGCGATCGAACAGGGTGGCCTCGCGGCGATCCCCCTGGCGGTCAGGCTGGAGTTGGTCGCCGCCGTCGCTTCCACGGTGGCGGCGGCGCATGGCATCGGCATCCTTCACAAGGATATCAAGCCGGGCAACATCCTCGTCGCGGTCGATCGCAACGGGCATTGGCAGCCCAAGGTGGTCGATTTCGGGAGCGCGGTGCTGTCCGATCCCGACCGGCTTGCCGTGCTGGACATCACGCAGAGCGGTTTCGAGGGGCGCGGTGACGGCGCGCAGGATGCGACCGGTACACCGCTCTGGATGGCACCGGAGCTGCTTGCCGGGGCCACGGCAAGCATCACTTCGGATGTCTTCGCGCTGGGCGTCGTCCTGTATCAGATCGTCGTCGGCGATTTCCGCAAGCCGCTCGCCCCGGGCTGGGAAGCGGACATCGCCGATCCGCTGCTGCGCGAGGATATCGCGCTGGCCGCGGCGGGCGATCCGTTGCTGCGCCTCGACAGCGCCGCCGAGCTGGCGCGCCGCCTGCGCTCGCTGGAGGTCAGGCGCGTGGAACGGGACGCGCTGGCAGAGACAGAGACGCGCGCGCGTCTCGCAGAGGCGCGTCTTGAGCGAGTTCGTGTTCGCCGTCCCTGGGTGATCGCGTCGGCGGGAGCCTTATCCCTCGGCGTGATCGCGACATCTTTATTGTATGTCCGCACCCTGCATGAGCGCGACATCGCGGAGCACCAGACCGTGATCGCGGAAAAGGTCAATCGTTTCCTCGCGACGGACCTGCTGGCGCGCAGCAGCCCCTTTCGCGGCGGGTCGCCGGATGAAAGCCTGGTCGGTGCCGTCAAGCAGGCGTCGCCGCTGATCGACATCCGCTTCAAGGGCGACCCAGCCGTCGCGGCGCGGCTGCACCAGACCATCGCCAACGCGCTCGACAAGCGCAGCGACTGGCCCGGCGCGCGGCTGGAATATGACCGGGCGACCGCTCTCTGGACGCAGGCGCAGGGCGCTGCATCGCCCGATGCCATCGCGACCCGGCTACAACAGGCGATGATGGAGGCGCGCTCCTATGAGCAGGGCAGCCTGCCCCGCGCCAAGACAATGATCGCGGCGGCGGAGAAGGATATCCGCCAGCAGCGCCTTGTGCGCCCGGACCTGGCCGTATGGTTGGCATCGGCCAAGGGTATGGCCGCGCTGATCGACAACGATGCCCGCACCGCCGAGGCGGAATTCGGCAAGGCATCGCGGAGCGCGGAGGCACTGCCCGGGTTTGATCCCGCTGCGCGGCTGACGTTCCGGCAGCGGCTCGCCTTCTCCAAGATCAGGCTGGGCGACGGGGCCGGCGCGGAGCGGCTGTTTCGTCAGCTCGAGCGGGATTTCACCGCGATCGAGGGGCCCGATGGTGCCAATGTGCTGATGGTCGGCATGAATCTGGCGCAGGCCTTGATGGTGGAGGGCAAACACGCTGCGGCGGTAGAGCAGGCCAATGCCATCTATCCCCGCATGCTGGCGCGTCTCGGCGCGGATCACGAGATGACGCTGCAACTTCTCACCACGCGCGCGCAGTCGGAGGGCATTCTGGAGCGCTGGAGCGACGCGATCCGCGACGACCTCGGCGTCCATGACATCGCCGTGCGCAAGCAGGGCCCGAAATCCTTCTTTGCGGTGGCGGCTTTATCCGATGCGGCCACGGCGCAATGCCGGGGTGGGCAACTTGCGGAAGGCATCCGTAACGCGGAGACGGCCCATCGCTTTGCTGCCGATGGATTCGGTAAGGCCGCGCTCACCGACGCGACCGCCTACACCGTGGCGGCCTGCCAGATCGGGGCCGGGCGGTATGCCGATGCCCTGAAGAATCTGCAGGGCATCGACCGGGCGGCCGTCGCGCAGCTTGCCGCCGATCCCCAATGGGGCGCAAACGTCGATCTGGCATTGGCTCAAATCGCGGCGGCGCGGCGGCATCCGTCTGAAGCGCGTCGTTTTCTAGACGCT
>Ga0207681_10001729_pt1 | contig 14025 bp, 16 predicted proteins | sample KBSS53metaG_FD_184324 | JGI IMG/M metagenome (GOLD analysis project Ga0207681, IMG submission 184324) | Switchgrass rhizosphere microbial communities from Kellogg Biological Station, Michigan, USA - KBS S5-3 metaG (SPAdes) (version 2) | ecosystem: Host-associated > Plants > Roots > Rhizosphere... | reverse complement strand
TGCGGCGATGGCGGTCGCGGCCGGCGCGGACGCGATCGGGGTGAACTTCTGGCCGGGGTCGAAGCGGCACGTGACGCTCGCCGATGCGCGCGACGTGCTGGCGGCGGTCCCGGCGGGCGTGCTGAAGGTCGGCGTGTTCGTCGACGCGCCGGTCGAGGAGGTCGAGCGTCACCTCGACGAGCTGGAGCTGGATCGCGCGCAGCTTCACGGCAACGAAACGCCGGCGCTCTTCGACCGGCTCGATCGCCGGCTGATCCGCGTGGTGCGCGTCCGCGACGAATCGTCGTTCGACGGTGAGGCCGGCTGGTCGCCCGCGCTGTGGCTGTATGACGCGTACGTCGAGGGCTACGGCGGCGCCGGCGTCCCCGCGCCCTGGCCGCTGATCGCCGCGCGCGCGCGCCGTCCGTTCCTGCTCGCAGGCGGGCTGACGCCCGACAACGTCGCAGCAGCGGTCGCGCAGACGCGACCCGACGGCGTCGACGTCGCCAGCGGCGTCGAGAGCAGCGCGCGCAAGAAAGATCCCGCCAAGGTCGCCGCCTTCATCGCCGCAGCCCGCGGCGGCCCGCGATGAAGACGGACCCCTCTCCCTAACCCTCTCCCCGCTTCGCGGGGCGAGGGGATCGGATCCGTTTCTTCGCCTCTCCCCGCCTACGAGTCCATCGAGACGGCGTCCCAGGGGACGTCGCCGTCGAGCATCCAGCGCAATCCGCGGACGCGCCCCTCGGTGACGGCGGAGACCGCGCGATGCTCGGGCGGCGCGAGCTTCTCGTAGGGCTTGCCGAAGACGACGAAGTCGCCGTCCGCGAACGGGATGTCCAGCTCGCGCGCGCGCGCCGCGCCGTCGCGCAGGATGCCGGCCAGCTGGGTGCGCGGCATCTTGCCGGCGCGCACCAGCGATTCGCTGACGGCACGCCACCACCACAGGGCGGCGATCCGCTCGGCCGCGGCGATGGCGCCCTCGTCGGCCTGCGTGACTCCAGTGGCCATCGCTTCCCACTCCTCGCGCGCCGGCATCCCCGGACCCTTCGCGAAAGGCGAATCGGACAGGAACGGCAGCGTGCGCAGCAGCGATTCGGCATCGAAAAGCTGGTCGTACGGTGGAATCGCTCCGATCAGGTTCATGCCCGCGAACAGCACGCCGATCGATTCGGGCAGCATCGCGTCGGAGAGCGCTTCCAGAATCTTCCGACTCCAGGAGTTCGGCTTCAGCGCGAGCAGGCCGCGCTCCTCGGGCAGCAACGATGACGACAGGCCCGCGTCACCCAGCCAGTCGGTCACGCCGGCGATCATCTCGGTGGACTCGGCCGCGGCGGCGCCGGCGTCCCCGGCCAGTCGAATGCCTTCGAAGCGGGCGCGGAACTCGATCACGCCCATGCAGACGGCGCGCGCCGCTATCTCCCGCGCGCTCTTCATGGGCCGCCCGCCATGCCGGCGCGCAGTATAGCCGGGTCACGTGCCGTCGCCGGTGGGCTATAGTTGCGCACCCATGTCCACCTCCGCACCACCCGCGACGACGCCGCCCGCAAGCGTGCCCGGCCGCTTCGGCCCGTTCGGCGGCCGCTACGTATCAGAGACGCTGATCCCCTCGCTCGACGAACTGTCGGCGGCGTGGACTGCCGCTTCCGCCGATCCCGCCTACGCCGAGGAGCTGTCGCGCCTGCTGACGGACTACGTCGGGCGCCCGACGCCGCTGGGCTTTGCGGCGCGCCTGTCGGGCGACGTCGCGAAGGAAGTCGGCAAGGACGTGCGCATCTATCTCAAGCGCGAGGACCTGTGCCACACCGGCGCGCACAAGATCAACAACTGCGTCGGCCAGCTGCTGCTGGCGCGCCGCATGGGTAAGACGCGCATCATCGCCGAGACCGGCGCCGGCCAGCACGGCGTCGCGACCGCCACCGCGTGCGCGCTGTTCGGGCTGCCGTGCGAGATCTACATGGGCGCGGTCGACGTCGAGCGCCAGGGCCTGAACGTCTTCCGGATGAAGCTGCTGGGCGCGAAGGTGCACCCGGTCAAGGACGGAACGTCGACGTTGAAGGACGCGATGAACGAGGCGCTGCGCGACTGGGTCACCAACGTGCGGACGACCCACTACGTGATCGGATCGGTCGCGGGTCCACACCCGTACCCGCTGCTGGTGCGCGAGCTGCAGGCGGTGATCGGGCGCGAGGCGCGCATGCAGATCCAGGAGGCGGAGGGACGCCTGCCCGACGCGCTGGTGGCGTGCGTCGGCGGCGGGTCCAACGCGATGGGGCTGTTTCACGCCTTCGTCCCCGACGCGCGCGTCGCGCTGTTCGGCGTCGAGGCGGCGGGCGACGGCATCGACACCGGTCGCCACGCAGCGACGCTGGCGCGCGGGCGGCAGGGCGTGCTGCACGGCGCGCGCTCGTACGTCCTGTGCGATCGCGAAGGGCAGATCGCCGAGGCGCATTCGATCTCGGCAGGCCTCGATTATCCCGGCGTCGGACCGGAGCACGCGTACATGAAGGACACCGGGCGCGCGAAGTACCTGTCGGTCACGGACGCCGAGGCGCTGGCCGGGTTCCAGCGCCTCGCGCGCACGGAAGGGATCCTGTGCGCGCTGGAGAGCGCGCACGCAATCGCGGCGCTGCCGAAGGTCGCGGCGGCGCTACCCGAAGGCGCCGCCATCATCGTCAACGTCTCGGGGCGGGGCGACAAGGACATGGGGACGATCTCGTCGCGGCTCGGCGTGACCCTGTGAGCAAGCGGCTGTCGGAGATCTTCGCGCGCGCGAAGGAGAAGAAGCGGGCGGCGCTGGTCATCTACCTGACCGCGCAGGATCCCGACGACGACACCAGCCGGCGGTTGATGTTCGCGGCGGCGGAGGCCGGCGCGGACATCATCGAGGTCGGCATCCCCTGGAGCGATCCGTCCGCGGACGGCAAGGCGATCCAGGCCGCGATTCACCGGGCGCTGGCGAGCGGCGGCGGCATGACCAAGGGGCTGGCGCTGGCGCGCGCGCTTCGCCAGGCGCACCCGAACGTCGGCATCGTGCTGTTCGGTTACGCGAACCCGATCATCGTGATGGGCCACGAGGCGTTCGCCCGCGCGGCGCGCGAGGCGGGCGCGGACGGCGTGCTGTGCGTCGACTATCCGGCCGACGAGGACGGCGAGCTGACGGCGGCGCTGGCGGGGCAGGGGCTGGACTTCGTGCCGTTGCTGGCGCCGACGTCGACGGCCGCGCGCATCGACGTCGCGGCGACGGCGGCCAGCGGCTTCATCTATTACGTGTCGCTGACCGGCATCACGGGCACCGCGCTGGCCAACATGGAAGAGCCGCGCGCGAAGGTGGAGGCGATCCGGGCGCGCACGGGCGGGAAACTGCCGGTGGCCGTCGGGTTCGGCATCCGCACGCCGGGCGCCGCGCGCGCGGTCGCCAGCTTCGCCGACGGCGTCGTGGTCGGCAGCGCCGCCGTCGAGGTGGTCGAGAAGGCGGTCGCGGCCAAGCGCGATCCGGTGCCCGACCTGGCGGCGTTCGTGCGCTCGCTGCGCGACGCTTTAGACGGCGGTTAACGGGCGGGGAGGGCGGCGATGGGGATGTACGGGCTTCTGTGCGCGCTGTCGGCGAAGCGACATGCGCTGATGGAAGAAGATCCCGCTCTGCTGTTCGACCTTCAGGATCCGAACGGTCCGGAGATGCGCGGTCTGCTGAGACTCGGAAAGGCGTGGCACGCGCTGGACATCCTGGTGTCGCGGGATGGTGACGACCCCGTGCTGGGCGACGCCGTGCTGGCCCGGACGGGTAAGTCGATGAAAGCGGAGGGCGCGTACGGCAAGGCGCAGTTCCTGGCGCCCGCGCGCGTCGCCAAGGTCGCGGCCGCGCTGGCCAGGCTCCCCGCCAGCCTGATTCGCGATCGCTACGGCGAGCTGTTCGGGAAGAACGTCCATGGCAACTACGGCCAGGAGACGTGCGCTCCCGACGAGATCGCGTTCATCCGCGAGCAGGTCGAGGACGCCCGGAAGGCCGAGATCGGCGAACTGGACGCAAAGTTCGCCAAGCTGAGAGCCCTCCATGCGGCCGCCGCCAAGGCGGGCGAGGGCATGATGGCGATCGTCTACTAGGTCGCCGACGTCGGGATGCGGCCGACGCGCGTCCGGATCTCCAGGACGATGCCCTGGCCCATCTGGCCCGCCATCCGTTCCAGGATGTCGCCGCGCAGCAACGTCAATTCGTGGGCGATCGCCGACGTCTCGGCGCGAATGAACAGCGTCGTTCCCGCCAGCCGCTCGGGCAGCGTGCGCGTACGCAACGTGTCGCCGACGACGCGCGTGTAGCAGTCGAACACGCGAAATTCGAGGGCGCGGCCGCTGCCGCCCAGGCGCCCGAGGACCTCGCCGACCAGGTCCGCGCTGGTGCTGGGCGCGGGTGCCGGGGGACGCTGCGGACCGCGTGCGCGGGGACGCTGGTAGTGCCACCGCGGGTCGGTTCGCATGCATCCACAATACAGACCGCGCGTCGCGGATCGCAACTTCAAAAAGGCGCTACATTCACCGAATGCGAAAAAATATTTCGACGGAAAACGCACCGAAGGCGATCGGTCCCTACGCGCAGGCGGTCGTCGCATCCGCAGGCACCCTGGTGTTCTGTTCGGGGCAGATCCCGCTGGATCCGAAGACCGGCGAGATGGTCGGCGCGGGCGACGTGCGCGTGCAGTGCGAGCGCGTGCTGGAAAATCTGGGCGCCGTGCTGGCGGCGGCGGGTGCGTCGTTCGCGTCGGTCGTCAAGACGACGATCTTCCTGGCGGATCTCCAGGACTTCGGCGCCGTCAACGAGGTCTACGGGCGTTACTTCGCGAAGGAGCCGCCCGCGCGCGCCACCGTCCAGGCGGCGGGCCTGCCCAAGGGCGCGCTGGTGGAGATCGAGGCGATCGCCGCCCTGTGAACGAGGACGAGAAGCTCGAGATCGAGGACCGCCTGCGCATCGAGGTGCTGCTCGACGAGCCGGCCGCCGCCGCCGCTGACCACGTCCCGTTCACCGAGGACGACGTCGCCGCCGTCGAGGCGGTGCTGGGGCGTCCGGCCCCGCCGCTGGTGAAGTTCCTCTGGCGCCGGTTCGGCGAGGGCGAGCTTCCAGCGGCCTACTTCTATTCGCGGAACCTCGTCGTCGATCTGCTCGGACAGTACGCCGAGGTCGGGCTGACCGGCTTGTTGCCCATCGCAGGCGATCGCGGCTCGTGCGATTACGCGATCGATCCGGACGGCGCGTTCGATCTGTGGAAGGGGGTCGTGTTCAACGTCTCCGCGAGCGCCCGCAGCCCCGACTTCATGCACGTGGCGACCGGGGACCTCGTCGGACTGGTCGCCGCGGCGATCGAGGATAAGATGCCCGACCCCGGGTTCCGGCTGTCGGAGATCTGGACGACCAAGCATCGCGACGCCGCGTACGACGACTTACCGGTCTCCCTGCGGGGTCTCGGCCGCGCCGACTTCGAGATCGACGAGCTCTACTTCCGGACGTCGGTGCCGAAGGTGTTGCTGCCGCTGCGCGACCTGGTGATCGACGGGATCCCGTGCCAGGCCCCTGACGCGTCGACGCCCGCGTCCCACCGGATGCTCTTCGAGGTGCATCTGAATCGCGACGGTCACGTGTGGGCCGCCCGCCTGGCGCGCGACCACGTGGCCGGTGGTTTCCCCTGCCGTGCCGACACGAAGCTGGCGTTCAAGGAGGACGGCTCGCTCGATCGCTTCACGCCCGCCGCGGACGTCACGTTTCGCGGGTTGCTCTTCAAGGACGGCGAGGAGATCGAGAACCACGACCTCGCGTACGGCGGCGTGCTGGTCGAACCGGCGATCCTCGACGGGATTCCCTGCGCCGCCGCGCGCGTCCGGCTGGAGCCGAACGGCCACCTGCTGGAAGCGACGCTGTCGGCCGCGCACGTCGTCGACGGCCACGCGCTGCCGGCGGGCGCCTGGTTCGATCGGTGGCTAGGTGGCGACCTTTACCGGATTTGCCTTCCGGGGGGTGAGAAGTTCCAGCCCGCCAAGCCCGGGAATAGCTGACTCGACAGGGGCGGGGATGTCCGCGAACGCCGCCTTCCAGTCGGCGAAGCGCCCGCCGGCGCGCGCCGCGCGCGCGGCCGCCCGGCCCGCGTCCATTCCGCCCTGCGCCAGCCGGTACTCGACCCACGCCCATTTGGGCGACGTCGGCCGCAGCGTCACGCGCCCGGCGACCGCGGCGCGCAGGCGCGCCAGCTTGGCGTCCAGCACGTCGATCGACTCGAACGCCGCGCCGTCGAGCGGCGTGTTCCGCTTCGCGACGAAGGGCGCGATCCCCAGCACCAGCCGCGGCGCAATGCGCGACAGCTCGATGCTGAACCGGCCCAGCTCGTCGATGTCCGCCGTGGTTTCGCCGGGCAGGCCCAGCATCATGTAGAGCTTCAACGACTTCATCCCATGCGCGCGCGCCAGCTCCGCCGCCTTGATCAGGTGGCGTTCCTTCGTCTTGCGCTGGATGCGTTCGCGCATCGCCTCGGAGGCGCCGTCGGACGCGGTGGTCAGCGTCTTGTAGCCGCCGCGCTTGAGCAACCCGACGATCTCGTCGTCCAGCCGATCGGCGCGCAGGCTGGAGATGCCGACCTCGCGCCCGCTCTCGACGATGTGGTGCAGGATCTCGGGCAGGCCCGGGTGATCGGTGACGGCGGCGCCGACCAGGCCGACGCGGCGCGCGTCGTCGGGGATCAGCGACTTCACCTTGGCGGGCGCGACCAGGCGCATGCCGCCGTTGGTCGACCGGCGCATCACGCAGTAGGTGCAGCCGCGGTGACAGCCGCGTTCCGGCTCGATCAGGAACATGTCCGAGAGCTCCGTGTGCGGCGTCCGGATGCGCGAGAACGCGGGCAGGTTGTCGTCCTTCGCCTTCGCGACGGCGGGCAGGCGCGCGCCGTGGATCGACGGCACGTAGAAGCCGGGGCGGGCGGCCAGCCCCGCCAGCAGCGACGCGCGATCGGGATCTTCGCGAAGCGCGTCGATCAGCTCGGGCAGCGTCTCCTCGCTCTCGCCCATCAGTATGACGTCGGCGTAGGGGGCCGCGGGGATCGGGTTCGAGAACGTCAGCGGACCGCCGATCACGATCAGTGGAACTTTGCCGCTGCCGCGGACATTGGCGCGCTCGTCGGCGAACGCCGGGATGCCGGCCAGGTCCAGGCAGTCGACCAGGCCCGCCAGCTCCAGCTCGTAGGCGAGCGAGAAGGCGATGATCGAGAAGTCGCCCACCGGCCGCCCCGATTCGTACGTCCGCAACGGCTCACGCGCGGCGCGCGCCGCCGCCGCGTCATCCGGTAGAAACGCGCGCTCGGCCGCGACGTCGGTCAGACCGTTCAGCACCCGGTAGACGGTCTGGAACCCCAGCGACGACATCCCGACCGCGTACGGGCTGGGGTAGCAGAGCGCGATCACGCGCGTCGCCTGCTTGTGAATGGTCCCGACCTCGGAGGCCAGCCGCTCCGCGCGGATGTGCTCGAAACTCCCGTTACGCAAGGCCGCCGATCTTACTCGAAGCCGCCGAAATTGCCCGGATTCCCCTCACCCTAACCCTCTCCCCGCTTCGCGGGGCGAGGGGACCTGACAGGATCTCCCTCTCCCGCTTGCGGGAGAGGTCGGGGTGAGGGCAAGCCGCTTTCGGGCGACGTGCGCTCTCCCCGCTTCGCGGGGGCGAGGGGACCTGATCTCCCGCTCGGGGCGAAGGTCAGGCCTTCAGCGCGGTCAGCTCGCCGGCCTTGCCGGTGGGGGCGCTTCCGAAGTTCGTCATCGGGACGCCCATGCCGTTGGCCAGCGTGGTCAGCAGCTGGTTGGTGGGGGCGTCCTTGTCGTTGGCCGTACCGCTGCCGGCCGTCATCTTGATGTACTGGCCCTGCTTGAAGTAGCCCTTCATGCCGCCGATCAGCATCACGGGCAGGTCCATCCAGTTGTGGCCGAGGCCGTCGCCCAGGTCGTTCATGTAGAGCAGCGTCATGTTGTCCAGCAGCGTGCCGCCCGGCTCGGTGTACATCGTCAGCCGATCCAGCAGGCCCTTCAGCTGCGTCGCGTACCAGAGATCGATGTTGTGCAGGGCCGACCGCCAGTCGGCCTCGGGCAGCGTGCCCATCTCGCCGCCGTCGGTCGTCGACCCGTGCGACAGCTTGTGATGGTTGTACATGGTGTTCAGCGCGGGCTGCAGCCAGCTGAAGATCGGACCGCCGGCGCCCGATCCCCACTGCAGCGTGACGACGCGGTTGTAGTCGCACGCCAGCGCCAGCGCCATCACGTCCATCATCATGCCGCCGATCTTCTGGTACTCGGTGTCGCGCGATACGTTCGCCGGGTTGATGCCCATGATCTCGGCGGTGCGCGCGTCGGGCAGGCTGCACTTGGGCAAGCCGACCGTCGTCGCCGTCATCTCGATCGTCCGGATCGACGACGCGTAGAGATCCAGCTTCTGCTTGTCCTGCGACGACAGCGCCGAATTGTTGGTGAGCGCGTCGAACTGTGGCTTGCACGCGTCGATGACGCTCTTGCGCCGCATTGCCAGCTTGTCGACGACCGTCGTGCCGCTGCCGCCGGTGCCGGTCCAGTCCTTGAACGCCTTCCAGGGATCCTGAAACGGGCTGGCCTGCTGGCCGGCGGCGACGTACGAGATGCAACCGAGCACGTCCTTGTTGCGGTAGCCGACCATCAGGTTCAGCGCGCCCTTGCCGCCCGCGTTGACGGCCTTCGCGATCACCTGGTCGATCGACACGCCGGTCGCGTACTTCTCGGTCGTGTCCGCCAGCGGCGCGGCGGTCAGCTTGCAGCCGACGCCCTTGGCGTGGTCGTCGCCGCCGCCCGGATCGCGGCCGAAGCCGCGCGGCACCTGGTGCAGGCCCCGCGGCACCAGGATCTTCGGCGCGTACGACGCGATCGGCTCCATCCCGGTCCCCGTGAACGACGCCGACGTCAGCGCGCCGTACGCGGTGGTCGGGAACCAGTTCGGCATGTTGACGCCGTTGTGGTTGAAGAACACGGCCAGGCGCTTCGGCGTCGTCGCCGTCTGCGCGGCCGCCTTGCGCGGCGCGAACGTCTCCAGGAAGGGGAGGCCCAGCGTGATGCCGCCGATCCCCCGCAGGAACGAACGCCGCTTGAGGTGGAGCTTCATCAGTTTGCCCCCCGGTACATGAAGGCCGTCGTCCGCGTGATGTCGACCATCAGGTCGGTGACCTTGTAGCTGTCATCCTGCAGGCGCGCGCCCAGCACCTGGATCGCGCACATGTCAGCGGCCGTCTCGGCGCGGCCGAACGCGTAGCGCATCCAGGTGGTGCTGTAGCAGCGCTGCGCCTCGGGCGAGGCCGCGATCGCCGCGGATTCCGACACGCCGTCGGTGAACGGCGCGTTCGCGGCCGTCCCGGCCAGCGTGCCGGTGGCGTCGATGGTCACGCCGTTCTCGGTCGCGCGGAAGGCGCCGACGGCGTCGTAGTTCTCCAGCCCGAAGCCGACCGGGTTGATGTAGTTGTGGTGGCAGTTGGCGCACTCGGCGGGGGCGGTGTGCATGTCGACCTGCTGGCGCGTCGTCTGCGTCGCCATCAACGGCGGCAGCTCGGGCACCATGGGCGGCGGATCCGGGATGCGCGTGCACAGCACGTTGCGCTGGATGAAGGCGCCGCGGTGGATCGGCGAGCTCTGGTTGCTGTAAGCGTGGGTCGCAAGGAACCCGAGCTGCGTGAACAGGCCGGCGCGCTTCGCGGGATCCAGATCGACGCGCGTCAGCGTGCTGCCGAACGATCCGGACACGCCGTAAAGCGGCGCTGTCGTCGAGTTGACGAACGTGAACGGCGCCGTCAGCAGCGACTTCCAGCCCTTGCCCTGCGTGAACGTCACCTCGGCGATGAACTTCTCGGTCTCCTGCGCCAGCACCGGCGCCAGATCGGGCGTCACCGTCGGGTACTTCGCCGCGTCCTTGGCCAGCTTGTTGGCGTAGTTGTCCATCACCAGCCACTGGTGGTGGAAGTCGCGCACGGTCTCCTTCGCGGCGTCGGTCGCGATCAGGCGCTGCGCCTGCGACGCCACGCCATCCGCGGTCGCCAGCTGCCCGCCGGCCGCGGCGTCCAGCAGCGCGTCGTCGGGCGGTCCGTTGGTCAGGAAGTAGGAGAGGCGGCTGGCCATCTCGTAGCCGCCGAGCGCGATGACGCCGCCGCTCGCCTGCGTCGCCAGCTCGGGCCGGTAGATGAAGTTGGGCGACTGGAACATCGCCTCGAGGACGATCTGCACGCCCTTGTGGAAGTTGTCCGCGGTGCCGTCGATCAGCGTCGCGCCTTGCGGGAACAGCGCCGCCAGCGGCGCTTTCTCGGCGTCGGTCAGCGCGCGCCGGAAGGCGCGCCGGCCGAAGCTCGCGATGAACGTGTCGCGGCACGTGTCGCCGCCGGCGGGATCGCAGCCGACGACCTTGCTGAACGCCGTCGCGTTTCCGACGACCGCCGCGGCCAGCGTCTCGGCGGACGTGCGGTACGCCTTGCCCAGCACGTCGCCCGCCTGCAGATCGATGCCGCGGTCGAAGCCCGCCTGGTTCTGGTCGACCGGGAAGTCCGTCGACGGATGCACGTCGAGGCCCGTCAGCGCGCGCACCGTGTTGTCGTACTGCGCGTGCGTCAGGCGGATCAGGCGCGTCGTCGCGGGCGGCGTGCCGGCCGTGCACGGCGTGACCGTGCTGGAGCCGCCGGTGCCCGTGACGGTGCCGCCACCCGTGCCGTTGTTGCCGCCCTGATCGATGATGCCGGGGTCGTTCGGTCCGCCGCCGGCGCCGGTGACGTGGTGGTTGCCGATGGCGCCATCGCAGGCGGGTAGCGCGAACGCCACCGCGAGGGCGACACCCGCACGTGCACCTACATGTGCGCTCGCGAGAAACCTCACTCAGTTCGTATGAGTCCCGAGCAGCGCCAAACGGTCCTCACCTTCTCGCCGAATCGGCCAGAGCGTCAGGGCAGCCGTCAGTGCGAGCGACAACGTCACCCCGACGGTCCTTACGGCGCACAGGCGCGATAAAATCGCCGCGTGACGGCGAAGGAGAGGCGGATACGGATGGGTGCGGGCATCGCGGTCCCGATCCTCCTGAGCTGGATGATCGCGTTCGCCCTGAAGATTCACTACGCGACGATCTGGGGCCCTATCGCCGCGTTCTCGTTCACTGGTTTTCTCATCGCCGGCGCGTTCGTCGGGCGCGGTCTCCTCCGCCGTGTACGGGGCATCCGGCGCAGGCTGACCTGGGAGCCACTGGTTTTCTGGGCGGCCTGCAACGGCATCGCGGTCAATCAAACGAGCGCGGTCCTCGGTGTGCGGTATCAGCGGATCGGAATTGTGGTCTCGCTCGTTCTGGCCTTGCTGGCGCTCGCGGCGAAATCACAAGACACGGTCGGCGCGGACGCCGGTGGCGCGCCGTCAGGCCGCGCCTAGCGGCGGCTGCTACGGATCCTTGCCCCAGCCGCTGCCCCACTCGTCGAACCCGTGGGAGGTCTCGGCGGATCCGCGGCAGTGCGTGCGCGGCGGTTCCGGTCCGCCGTCCGCGATCACGCGCAGCACCGCCAGGTCGCTGGAGCCGTTGCAGACGCCCTGCAGGCGCACGGCATAGAGCCGGCGATCGCCCGCGGTGACGATAGCGATCACCTGCGCTTTCCACGTCTCCCACGCCTCGTCGCGGTGACACGAGCCGAAGCACCAGACCGGCACGGACAGCGTCGTCACCAGTGATTTGCCGTCGCGGACCTCCAGGCGGTGCTCGCCGTACCGCTTGCGGGGCACGTACCGGACCTGAAGCTTCGCCGCGCTGCCGTCGACGGTGGGCAGCCGCACCAGGTTCATGCGCTTGACCACGTCCAGCGAGAGCAGCTTCGCCTCCGTCAGATCGCCCGTGGCCCTTTCGACCTTCTCGACCCGGTACCAGTCCGGACATTGATCGACGGCGGCCTTCCTGACTGCGATCTCGCCGCGCCCCGCGGTGATGAGATAGTTCCAACCCTCGTAGCGGGTCGAATGGATCTCGGCGTGGTCGATGCGGCCGCCGGGAGACTGCGCGACCAGCAAGGCCAGCTTACCGTCGGCGGACCAGCCGATGAGGCGATTCGTCTCCGCGAACTGGATGCAGGCGTGGGCGATGCCGGCGCGTCCGATGATCGCCGCGGCCAGCGTCAGGGCAGCGACACGCATGCCTGTCATTGTGCTTCGGAACCGTTGGCCCTTTCGTACCATTCTTCGTGCGGCGACCACTGCCCGCACGCGAAGCACTGGGTGTCGAGCCAGCGGTAACCGCACTGCGGGCAGGTCCCGCGCGTATCGAACGTGTTCCATACGCAGCCGCAGCGGCACTGCCAGCGGTCGGTTCGTCGCGGTTCGTGGAAGCAGATCGGACAGCGAATGCGTCCCTGGCCGGTGCGATCCCGGTCGAGGACGTCGGCGTCCGGGACGTCCGCGTCCGGATTGGTCGCCTCGCGATTGAGTGCGCGCAGTCCGTCGGCGATCATTTCTTCAAGTCCGCGGCGGTGAACTCGACAATCTTCCAGTCGTCGGTTCGGAAGTCGCTGTAGCGCGCCCAGGTGAGGCGCACGCGAAAGAACAGCAGCCCGGGCCAGCCCTGGCGCGCGAGGCTGTCGGGGAAGCGGTCCGTGTAGCAGCGCCGGTAGGGTTCCAGGTCGGCGCCCGTCGGTTCGTCGGCGACGCCTTCGCACTGCACGGTCTGCGCGTCGTCCCAGCCGATGACGAGCGCGATCCGTCCGTCGCGCCGCAGGTTGGGCGCCTTGCGCGACGTCTCCAGCGTGTCGAACACCAGCTCGAGATCGTCGGTGACGGCGAACCCGATGACGGCCGCTTGCGGCGCGCCCGTCGAAGCGACGCTCGCCTGCACGGCCCACTTGTGGCCGGAGATGAACTGCAACAGCTCTGCCCGCGTCATCGACGCAACCTACTATGAACCGAATCGGGTCGCGTTCTGCGGTTACAATTGGGGCCGTGACGGGACTGCTGGCGCTGTGGTTGGTCGCAGGATCCGAGTTGCTCGTCCCCGCGGGCCAGCCGGCGCCGCGGCTGGAAGGACGGACGCTGGACGGCCGTCCGTGGTCGGATTCGGTCACCGGCGAGATCACGGTCGTCGAGTTCTTCGCGACCTGGTGCCCGAAGTGCCGCCACGCCCTCGCCGACGAGCATCGACTGGCGGCGAGCCGTCAGTTCCGCCTCATCATCGTCGACGTCGACGAGGATCCGCTGCTGGTGCAGGACTTCTTCACGCGCCATCCGCCGCCGCCCGGCGCCGGCCTGCTGATCGACCAGAGCGGCAGCGCGCGGGCGAACTGGGGCGTGACCGGTTTCCCGTCGGTGTTCCTCGTCGACAAGGCGGGGATCGTTCGCAAGCGCTTCGCCGGGTGGGGCGACGGCATGGCGAAGTACGTCGCCGAACAGATCGACTGGCTGCAGGGCGCCGACCAGCGCGCCGCGGCCGCTGCCGCGAAGCAAGCGGCGGTCGCGAAGCAACCCGCCACCGGGCGGCGCGGGCGCGGCAAGGCCGCGGCCGCGCGCGATCGCCCGATGACCACCGATGATCGCGCACGCCAGCTGGGCGTCGAAGTCTTGCGGTGACGTGAAGAGCGGCCGCTGATGGACGAATCGGACTTCGAGGGGACGCTGGTCCTGGAGGAGCTGGCGGCGATCGGCAAGGTCGACGAGTTCTTCGAGGCCATCGACGCCGACGACGTGCAGCGGGCGACCCGGTTGATGAAGAGCGCGAACCTCGACGCCTCGACGATCGCCGCCGTCGTCAGGAAGATCGAGGAAGGCGACAGCGACCACTGACGTCGGAGGCATGGCCATGCGGGTGCAATGCAAGATGTCGACGGGCACGGCGACGGTTGCGGTCTTCGATCCCACCTGCCTCGAGCACCGCCTCGAGGACACGGCTGACTGGTGGTCGGACGAGGACGAAGAACTGCAAGAGATCAACGCTGGGAATGTTCTGTTCGCGTCGACGCACGTGGACGGCGGCTACGCGATCACGGTCGATGGATCGGCTGCCGCCGA
>Ga0207681_10001728_pt1 | contig 14035 bp, 12 predicted proteins | sample KBSS53metaG_FD_184324 | JGI IMG/M metagenome (GOLD analysis project Ga0207681, IMG submission 184324) | Switchgrass rhizosphere microbial communities from Kellogg Biological Station, Michigan, USA - KBS S5-3 metaG (SPAdes) (version 2) | ecosystem: Host-associated > Plants > Roots > Rhizosphere... | reverse complement strand
TCCCGCCGTCTGCCCCCCGATCGACAGGTCGGGTGGGCGGCCCTGCCCTGCGCGCAACGAGCACGCTTAGACCACAAAGGGCATTCCCATGCGCCTCAGCCATGTCTTTATCCAGCGGCCGATCTTTGCCGGCGTCATCGCCGTCGTGATCACGATCGTTGGCGCCTTGGCCTTCTTCGGCCTGCCTATTGCGCAGTATCCCGATGTCGTGCCGCCGACCGTCACGGTCAGCGCGTCGTACCCCGGCGCATCCTCGCAAACGATCGCCGACACGGTATCCGCCCCGCTGGAGCAGGAGATCAACGGCGTTGACAACATGCTCTACATGTCGAGCCAATCGACCGGCGACGGCAAGCTGACCATTACCGTCACGTTCAAGCTCGGCACCAAGCTCGATGAAGCGCAAGTGCTGGTGCAGAACCGCGTGGCGCTGGCCGAACCACGGCTGCCCGAGGAAGTGCGGCGGCAAGGCGTGGTGACGCGCAAGTCCACGCCGGACTTCCTGCTCGTTGCCAACCTGACCTCGCCCGACAACTCGCTCGATACCGCCTATCTTTCCAACTATGCGCTGACCCAGCTGCGCGACCGCATCGCGCGCCTGGATGGCGTGGGCGACGTGCGCATCTTTGGCGCGCGCGACTATGCCATGCGCGTATGGATCGATCCCGGCCGCGCCGCTGCGCGCGACCTGACGGCAGGCGAAATCGTCAGCGCGCTGCGCGACCAGAACGTGCAGGTTGCCGCCGGTTCGATCGGCAAGCCGCCGCAGGCCGGCGGCGGTGCCTTTGAACTGAACCTGGAAACCCAGGGCCGTTTCACCACGCCCGAGCAGTTTTCCAACATCGTCATCAAGACCGATGCGCAGGGACGCCTGACGCGGCTTTCCGATGTTGCCCGCGTGGAACTGGGCGCCGACGACTATGGCATCAACTTCTATTTCTCGGGCAAGCCGGCGATCGGCATCGGCGTGTTCCAGCGCCCAGGCACGAACGCTCTGGAAGCAGCCGAAGCGGTGAAGGCCGAACTGGCCGATGCTGCCAAGCAGTTCCCCGCCGGCATGAAGCACGACGTGTTCTACAATCCGACCGAGTTCATCGGCCAATCGATCGATGCCGTCGAGCACACGCTGTTCGAGGCGGTAGTGCTGGTGGTCATCGTCATCCTCGTTTTCCTGCAAAGCTGGCGCGCGGCGATCATCCCGGTGCTGGCGATCCCGGTCTCGCTGATCGGCACTTTCGCGGTGCTGGCCGGCGCCGGCTATTCGCTCAACAACCTGTCGCTGTTCGGGCTGGTCCTGGCCATCGGCATCGTGGTCGATGACGCGATCGTCGTAGTCGAAAACGTGGAGCGCAACCTGGAGCATGGCCTCAGCCCGCGCGAGGCTGCGTTCCGATCGATGGACGAAGTTTCGACCGCGCTGATCGCGATCGTCCTGGTGCTTTGCGCGGTTTTCGTGCCGACGATGTTCCTCACCGGGCTGACGGGCGAGTTTTACCGCCAGTTCGCCGTGACGATTTCCAGCGCGACGATCATCTCGCTGCTGCTCTCGCTCACGCTGTCGCCGGCGCTGGCTGCCATCCTGTTGCGGCCCAAGCAGGAGGGTGAGCCGGACGGACGCTGGGCGCGCATGGCCTATTGGGGCGGCCGCCGGTTCAATGCCGGATTCGACCGGCTGTCGAACTGGTATGCCCGCACCACGCGCCGCCTGCTGGCGCTGCGCACCCCGGTGCTGGCGACCTACGGCGTTTTGCTCGTGCTGACCGGCCTGGTCTTCTCGGCAACGCCCAGCGGCTTCATTCCGCAGCAAGACCAGGGCTATGTGCTGGTTGCGGCATTCCTGCCGCCGGGCACCGCGCTGGACCAGACCGACAAGGTCCTGCGCGAAACCTCGGCCAAGATGCTCAAGATTCCCGGCGTGAAAGGCGCGGTGATGCTGGCCGGCTACCACGCGCCGACCGGGACCATGGCCTCCAACGCGGCGGCCGAGTTCCTCGTCTTCGACAGCTTCGAGGAACGCGAGAAGCACGGCTATACCGAAAAGGAAATCATGGCCCAGGCGCTCAAGATCGCTGGCGGGGTGGATGCCGGCCGCATCTATGTGATCCCGCCCCCGCTGATCCGCGGGATCGGCACCGGCGGCGGCTTCAAGCTGGAAGTGCAGGACCGCGCGGGCCTTGGCTATGATAAGCTCAACCAGATCGTCTGGGGCGTGATCGGGGAAGCCAACAAGGACCCGAACCTGGCCATGGTCCACACCAAGTTCGAAGCTTCGGCGCCGCGTGTCTTTGCCGATATCGATCGCGCCAAGGCAGACATGATCGGTGTGCCGCCGTCGCGCGTGTTCGAAACGCTCGGGGTCTATCTCGGCTCGGCCTATGTCAACGATTTCAACCTGCTTGGCCGCACCTATCGGGTGATTGCCCAGGCCGACTTGCCGTTCCGCGACGACGTGGGCGATATTGCCCAGCTCAAGACCCGTTCCAACTCGGGCGCGATGGTGCCGATCGGAGCCGTGGCCAACCTGGAGAATCGCACCGGCCCCTATCGCGCCATGCGTTACAATCTCTATCCGTCGATCGATATCGAGGGCGATACGGCCCCCGGCCATTCCTCGGGCCAGGCGATCGCCGCGATGGAAAAGCTGACGGCCAAGATGCCGGCCGGCGTCACCACCGAATGGACCGAAGTGGCGTTCCAGCAAAAGCTGGCCGGCAATGCCGCGATCGTGGTCTTTGGGGCGGCAACGCTGTTCGTCTTCCTGGTGCTGGCAGCGCAGTTCGAAAGCCTGATGTTGCCGCTGGCGATCATCCTGATCGTGCCGATGACGCTGCTGGCGGCGATGATCGGGGTGAACTTGCGGGGGATGGACAACAATATCCTCACGCAGATCGGCCTGGTCGTGCTGATCGGCCTGGCTGCCAAGAACGCGATCCTGATCGTGGAATTTGCCAAGCAGGCCGAGGAGCAGGACGGCCTCGGCCCGGTCGATGCCGTGGTCCAGGCTGCGCAAATGCGCCTGCGTCCGATCCTGATGACCTCGTTCGCGTTCATCCTCGGGGTGTTGCCGCTGGTGCTCGCCGGAGGTCCGGGGGCGGAATTGCGGCAGGCCCTGGGCACGGCCGTGTTCTCCGGCATGCTTGGCGTCACCTTCTTCGGCCTGGTTTTCACGCCCGTGTTCTACGTCGCGACCCGCGCCCTGTCCGAACGGATGGCGCGGCGGCGGCGGCGCGGTGAAGGCCCGGCCACTCCCCAGCTCGAACCCGCGGAGTAAGCCCATGCACAGCTTGCGCACCTTCTTTGCCGCCACCGTCGGCAGCCTGGCCCTTGCCGCCTGCGCCGCAGGGCCAGACTACCACCGTCCACCCGTGTCCGCATCGGCTGAAAAGGCGTTCATCGGCAGTTCCTCTCCTGCCGTGCTGGCGCAACAAGAGCCGCAGGGCGACTGGTGGCGGCTCTACCAGGACCCGGTCCTCGACACGCTCGTGGCCGATGCGCTCAAAGCCAATACCGATGTGCGCGTGGCTCTTGCCAACATCGAAAAGGCCCGTGCCCTGCTGCGCGAAAGCCGGTCTGACCGCCTGCCGCAGACCTCGATCGACGCCGGGGCCACCTATGGCCGCCTGCCCGTGGGCCAAAGGCCGCCCGGCGCGCGCGAGGAAGACTGGCAGATCAACGCCGGCCTGTCGGTGTCGTACGAGGTCGATCTCGCCGGCCGGGTGCGTCGCTCGATCGAGGCGGCCCGTGCCGATACAGACGCCGCCCAGGCCGCAGCCGATGCGGTGCGGGTGGCGGTCGTGTCCGAGACCACGCGTGCCTATGCCGACGCATCGTCGGCCGCTGAGCGCATTGCGGTTGCCCAGCGCACGCTCGCCTTGCTCGACAAGACGGCGGTGCTGACCGCCAAGCGCTTTGAAGCGGGCCGCACCAGCGCGCTCGACGTGGCCCGCGTCGAGGCGCTGCGCGAACAGCAACGCGCGACGATTCCAACGCTTCAGGCCCAGCGCGATGCAGCGCTGTTCCGTCTTGCTTTCCTTACGGCACGTGTTCCGGCCGACCTGCCCCCCGAGGTCGGCCAGCGCGCGGCCACGCTCAGACTGGATCGCCCCATTCCAGTCGGCGATGGCCGCGCGCTCCTCGCCCGCCGGCCCGACGTGCGCGAGGCAGAGCGCCGGCTCGCCGCCGAAACCGCGCGCGTTGGCGTGGCAACGGCAGAGCTATATCCGCAGATCAGCCTGGGCGGGTCGTTCGGCTCCACCGGAAATTCGCTTGGCAACATGTTCGGCGCGGGGCCGCTGCGCTGGCTGGCTGGCCCGCTGGTTTCCTGGGCCTTCCCCAACATGGAAGGCGGCCGCGCGCGCGTGGCCCAAGCCCAGGCGTCGACCAAGGCCGCGCTCGCGGGCTTCGATGGCACCGTGCTGCGCGCGCTGCAGGAAACCGAAACGGCGCTCTCGGCTTATGCGCACAGCCTGGAACGCCAGGACGCCTTGCGCACGGCGGCGGAGCAGGCGCGCCGGGCCGCCGCGATCAGCCAGGCGCAACTGCGCGAAGGCCGCGTGGATTTCCTTGTCGTGCTCGATGCCGAACGCACCCTGGCCGGCGCCGAAGCCGATCTCGCCCTTGCCGATGCGCAAGTGGCCGAACGCCAGATCGCGGTGTTCCAGGCCCTGGGCGGCGGCTGGCAGACATGAGGCAGGGCGCGCGCGGTTGATACGTTTTCATTGCGCGCGCCCATGCCGGCGCTCACCGCGTGTATCGCAGCCGATCGCGCCGCGCGCGGTGGTGCGGGGAGCGTCGAGCGGCGCACGGCCGAGATGGACGCCGTTGATAGAGAAAGTGCCGAGTTACGCGTGAACGTCGGCCCGATGCGAAAGGACCCGCAACAACACAATCTGCTGACGTAGCGCTAGCGGTTTGGTGCCGGGATAAGGCGACGAGGGCAGATTGATCGCAGCAGCACGATCGCGATCATGACGATGGCGCCATCGACGGCAAAACCCCCAAGGTCCGTTGCTCCGCGCATCGAGATGGCCGCATGCATTCCTGCCGCGCCCAGCAGCAGCAGGCCGGTGGCACAGCGCCCCACCCTGGCCAGGTCGGCGGCGGATCTCGACGCCAGTGCCGAAGCGATGATCGCCGACAGGAGCGTTACTGCGGCCCAGACCGTCACCAATGTCCCATCCGGCATCCGGCCATGGACCAGCAGGGCAAGCGCCACTGTGGTGGCCATGGCGACAGGCTGTCCCCAGCAGATCGCTGCCCATAGCCGCTCCCATGCCGGCGCTGCCCGCCCTTTGTCGCGTCGCCGCGCCAGCCAGATGGTTATCCCCGATGCGGTGACAACACAGAGCGCCAGCCCCAGCAAGCCATAGGCGATGCGAACCGCGCTCCCGCCGAACCAGCCGAAGTGCAACTGGCCAAGCGCACCGAGGATACGCTCACCGACGGTCAGGCCGGCGGGACGTTTTTCGGCAACGATCCTTCCGGCAGCATCGAAAGTGATACTGTCCTGCTGCGCGATCAGCCGCGGACGCGATGCCGACAGTTCCAGCCGCATATCGGCGCGGCTCCAGTGGCTTACCTCGATCTGGCGCAGTTGCGCGCCCGGCGCGCGTTCGCGGGCCATGGCGATCAAGCCTGCAACATCGGGCATCGGCACTGGCCGGGCATCTTCACGCGCCGGGGGTGGCGCCAGCAACGCATAGACCTGCTGGCTATCGCCACGAAACACCAGCAGCGCGAGAATGCCGACGATCACCGTGCTCAGCCCCAGGAGCGCGCCGGTGAGCGAAACGATGACATGGAAGGGAAGCGGCCAAACACCCAGTCGGTTGTGCAAATCCGCCTGCTCTAGCCGCCGCGATCCGCCAAGCCGCAGGTGAAAGGCGTCGCGGAAGATGCGGGGATGGGCAAGAATGCCGGAGATCAGGGACGAGAGAAGCGCAACCCCGGTCAGGCCGACCAGAAAGCGGCCCAGGGTTTGCGGCAGGTGCAAGCGGGTGTGCAGATCGACCAGGAAGTCGGTCCACGGCGATTTCGCGCGGGTGGTGAGATGTCCGTTGGCATCGGCATACCACGCCTCGCCCGCCGCATCGTTGCCCGACGAGAGCAGGAGACGCGGAAAGTCGTCGCTCGGCAGCAGGACGTAGAAATTCCTGTTGGCCCCGGCCCTGTTTCCCATCTCGGCAACGGCGCGTCCGATCGCGGCATCGCTGGCCACCCGAAACGTCGGCGCGACCGGCTGTTCCCACCGCTCGAAGTCGCGTACGAAAACGCTGAGCGTGCCGCTCAGGCATACGATATAGATCGCCGCCGCAAAGGCGATGCCCAGTACCGAATGGCCGTTCAGCACGGCACGCACGATCTCGGTACGCCAAAGGCCGCCGCGCGGGCGTTCGACAGGACGGCTCATGCCACGCCTCCCAGAAACGCGAGCGCGAAGCCGATGATGGTCGTGCCCCCCAGCACGGTCGTTGCCCGCACCAGACGCTGGTCGGCAAGGGTCCAGGTCATGGCCAGCCCCCACAGCGCGGGGACCAGCAAGGCCGCGATCAACAGGCGGGTCTGGATCGCACCGGGCGCCCAGGAGGCGTAGCAGAAGGCAAGACCCATCGCCGCGAGCATGCCGAGCGGCCCGGCCAGAAGGGCCTTGAGCCATCCACGCCATGCGCGCGACCTGCCCTCCAACGGCTCGGGGGCAAGCTGCGCCCGCCTGGGTGCCCGCGCCTCTCGCCGGGTGGCGCCGTGTGCCACGACCAGCAAACCACCCACGGGCAGGAGCGTCAGCGCCAAGGCAAGGCCCAGCATCGGCCCGATCAGCACCGCAGAAGCGATCAGGGCGCCCACGAATATGCCCCAGCCGGCAAGCCTGAAATCCGTGCGCTCCCGCTCCCGATCTAGCCAGGCACGCCGCAAGAATCCGCTGCCGACAATGCCTGCACCCACGAGCAGCGCCGAGGCCAGGACGAGGGTCACGATGTCGCCCAGCGGCGAGAGAATGGTCCCAGCGTGCAGATAGCGCCGCCCGGCGCATGTGTGTGTCCCAACAAGCTCATTGCCACCCCGTATCGATCAATCTGCGGGCTCGATTAATGCAATTGACTCGCAAGAGCAACGTTAATAGGTGGTCCGGAACCAGCTCGGGGGAAAATCATGTACAATATCCGGACGCGCTTCGACGCGCTTGCACTGCTTTTGGCCAGCGCGGGGACAGCACATGCCAATGCGCCAGAAGCCGCTCCGGCTAACGCACCGGCAAATCAGTCTGGCGATCAGGAAAGCACGGGCGAGATCATCGTTACCGGCCAGAAATCCAGCCGGACACTGCAGGAAACCCCGGCAAGCGTCGCGGTGACGACCAATCAGACGATTACCAACCAGAATCTGCTGACCCTCTATGATGTACTCGAACGGACACCCAATCTTTCGATCAGCGGCAATCGTACGACATTCTCGATACGCGGCATTGACGCATTCAACGTTTCAGGAAGCGGGGATGGCGCCCTTGCGAGCGTCTATCTCGACGGAGCCGTTCTTCCCGAGACGGCGCTCTATTCCGGCCCGCTCGACTTGTACGACATTGCCCAGGTCGAGGTGTTTCGCGGCCCCCAGTCGACCGTGCAGGGGCGCAACGCGCTCGCCGGGGCAGTGATCATCCGAACGACCGACCCTAGCTACGAATGGAGCGGGCGCGCGCGGCTGCTCATGACCGACAGGGACAGTCAACGTCGTGCGGGCGCTGCAATCGGCGGTCCGATCATCGATGGCCAGCTCGCGTTCCGGATCGCCGGCGAGGTTACCCGCGCCGACGGCCTGGTGCGCAATGTCACCCTGCACACCGATGGCGATCGACGCGAATCCGAGACCATCAGAGGCAAGCTGCTCCTCACCCCTGCTGCGCTGCCGGGCCTGCGCATTGTCGCAACCTGGCTCCACGATCGCCACCAGCGGGGCACCTATTGGACGCAATTCGACACCCCTTACACGCTCACGCAGCGCGTTACGACCGAGGACGTTGCCGATACCCTGACTGTCAAGAGCGACATCGCGACGCTTGAGGCAGGCTATGACCTTGGTGGCGGCATCAAGCTCACCTCGGTCACCAACTACAGCAATATCCGCAGCCGCAATTCCTACGATCAGGACCGCAGTGCCACGCCCGGCCAGGAAGGCCTGATCCGTGATCCCAGCAAGACGTTCCAGCAGGAGCTTCGCGTCAACATCCAGAAAAGCTGGATGCAGGGGCTTGTCGGCGCCTATTATCTGCGTGACGACAATCGCGACTATCTCTTTCGAGCCACGCAGAACCTGGGCCTACGCCGCCTTGGCGTCGACCGGACGCTGCTCGGTATGGGGGTGCCGCAGGCGACGGTCGATGCGATCATCAACCTTTATGGCGGCACGGTCCCGATCGCCAATACGCTCGCCCAGCCGCGCCTCACCCACAACCATGCCGCCTTTGCGGACCTGACATTCCCCATCACCGACAGGCTGCGCGTGATTGCCGGGCTGCGCTACGATCATGAGAGCCAGAATCGCGGTTCCGTCCAGACAGTAGCCATCACGCGCGCGCTGCCCGATCCGGCCGCCTTGCCCGCCGCGCTGGCTCCCATCGTCACCCAGGTCAATGCCCTGTTGCGGGCAACCGCAACCAATGCCACCAGCATTCTCCCCCAGCGCACGGTCACCTACCAGGCCTGGCTGCCGAAAGCGGGCATTACCTATGACGTGATGCCCGACCTGTCGCTCAGCCTGACCGTGCAGCGGGGCTATCGCGCGGGTGGGTCCGGCCTCAACCAGCAGCGCGGGCAGTATTATGAATACAACCCCGAATATACCTGGAACTATGAATTCGCCTTGCGCTCGCAATGGCTCGACCGCAGGCTGACGGTCAACGCCAACGTCTATTATATCGACTGGAAGGACCAGCAGGTTTCCGTCCAGCTGACGCCGGGATCGGTGTTCGACACACAGGTGGTGAACGCCGGCAAGTCGCGCCTCTATGGCGCCGAACTCGAAGTGAGCGGGCGGCCCACGCCGGAACTCAATCTCTTCCTCGGCGCGGGTTACAGCAATACCCGCTTCGAGGGCGGCAGTTCCTCGGCCGGTACGCTATTCCAGTTCGTGCCTGGCAACCAGTTCAGCAGGGCTCCGCACTGGACGGTATCAGGCAGCGCGACGTGGCAGCATCCCTCAGGCCTTTTCGCCAACGTCAACGCGAACTATCGCAGCGGCTATTTCCAGGACATCGTGAAACAGCCCGCGATCGCGCCGGAGCAGGATATTCGCGGCCGCACACTGGTGAACAGCAGGCTAGGCTGGCAGGGCGAACATTTCGGGGCATTCCTCATCGTCAGCAATATCTTCAACGTCCAGAAGCCGACACAAAGCTTCGTCGATCTCGACGGACATATGCGCGGCGTCGTGAATGAGCCCCGCATCGTCGGCCTGTCTTTCGAAGGCCGGTTCTGAACGGGATGCCCTATGATCCGGGGTCGTTCCGCTTGCCCCCGGATCATGTGCCCAAGTTCAGGCTGGTGTCTGCACGCCAGCCTGCCCGTCCAACGCGCGCGCTCGAATGGCGGCGGGGCGGCTTTGGCACCGCTCGATAAAGGCGTCGAAAACCTCGTCGGCCGGAAACGCCTGACGGCCAAATGCCATGGCGCTGCTGACCAGGAAGTCGGCGCCGGTGAAAGTATCTCCCATCAGATAGAGACCTCCAGCCAGAGCCGCGCGAAGTCGGGCGATCACCGCGTCATAGTTTCGCTGCTTTTGCGGCGATCCGGCAAGATCGCCAGCCATGCCGGCAAAAAGGGCAGGCTCCAGTTCGGCAACATACCATGCGATCCAGGTGAGATAGTCTCCCCTGCGGGCATCGTCCGGCGCCGGAGCAAGCCCTGCCTGCGGGAAAGCGTCGAGCAGGTAGAGCACGATCGCAACCGATTCCGCCAGCAGCTTCCCATCGTGGACGACCGCCGGCACCCGCCCGTCGGGATGGGGATTGGCCGGATCGGCCTGGCCTTCCCCGGTCATCGGCCGGAAGATGGACACCGGGCGGATTTCGTAGGCTACGCGCAATTCCTCCAGCAGCCAGATCATGCGGGACGAACGCGATTGGGGCGCATGGAACAGGGTAATCATGGGGCATGTCCTTTTCGGCCGGTCATCTGCAGGGGCTCTGCACAGCGATTCGCCTTGTAGGATGCTCCTGCTGACAGCATTCTGTCAGCAGGAGGTAGCGGCATGCGCAGGGCGGACCGATTGTTCCAGATCATCCAGATTCTTCGCCGCTCCTCCCGGCCAGCGACGGCAGCAGGGATCGCGCGCGAACTCGAAGTCTCGCAGCGCACCGTCTATCGCGACATCGCAGACCTGATCGCCCAGCGTGTTCCGGTGCAAGGCGAAGCGGGCTTGGGCTATATCCTCGACGATGCATTCGACATGCCCCCGCTCATGCTGACGCCGGATGAGGTCGAAGCCGCCGTGCTGGGCGCACAATGGGTCGCCAGCCGAGGCGACCCGGTCCTCGCCAATGCCGCACGCGACCTGATCGCCAAGATCACCAGCGTCGTTCCCGACCGGCTCCGTCCGCTCATCGCCGACCCTGCCATCGCCGCACGATCGACCAGGGCATCGCCGGCACCCGATCGCATCGATCTGGCGCGCACCCGTGAATGGATTCGCGAAGGCCGCAAGATCGAGATCGACTATCTCGACCAGCACGGTGAGCAGACCCGGCGAATTGTCTGGCCGGTCATCCTGGGCTTTCTCGACGATACCCGAATGCTTGCGGCGTGGTGCGAGCTGCGGCAGGATTTCCGCCACTTCCGCGCCGATCGCATTGCCGCAGCAACGTTCCTTACGCATCGTCACGGCGTTCGCCCTGGCACGCTGCGCCAACGCTGGAAGCGGGATATGGCAGAGCGACGCAACGCCGAGGCTTTACGATGATCGGCCTTTCCCCGCCGCGAGGCCTGGGGCACCTGGCAGCTTCGCTTCTGCCGCTCGATCTTCACCCGCCAGCCGCTTTGCCCTGGTGGCATGGCTCCGCAGGTGGAGTGTCAGCGCTCCCCGGTGCCGAGACCGAGCTTGCGGACCAGCAGGTGGTCAATCGAGAACCTGCCCCCACCCTTGGCCAGTAACGGAAGCAGCAGGCCGGCCCAGCTTAGGTGGGTGGGCCAGGCGTCGGGATAGACAAACACCTCGATCACCAGGGTCATGCCCAGCAGCCCGATCGCCCCTGCCCTGGTGAACAGGCCGATGGCGAGCAGCACCGAGAAAAGGTGTTCCGAAATGGTCGCCGCATAGGCCGCCACGTGCGGCGGGATGAAAGGCAGGGCATAGTCGGTCGCGAACAGGTCGAAGGTGCCATCCGTAATGGTGAACCAGCCCTCGACCTTCGCCCTACCCGACAGAAAGAAGATCGACGCCGCGCCGAGGCGAGCGACCAGCAAGAGAAACGAGTCTGGCAAAAGTCGCCGGGCAAGATCGGTTGCGGAGCAATAGAGCGAGGTTAGCGCCGTCATCGGTCGTCCTTCAGCGGGTGCGGAGAACAGGGGGTGCGGAACGTGGCCCGGATGGCCGGAGGCATGGGCGTCCGGGCCACGCCGGGTTCAGCTGCGGGGTGTCAGCGAACCCATGCCATGAGGCGTCTTGATCGACGTGCAGGTGCCGATCTTGACCGCCTTCCAAGCGTTCCCCTGGTAATCCTTGACCGAGGTGCCAGCGCAGCTGGTGCCGGCACCTGCCTTGCAGTCGTTCTTGCCGGCCAGGGCAACGCCGTAGCACTTCTCGGTCTTGGGGGCGTCGGCTGCATGGACGCTGGTCCCGGCAACCGCGACGGACAGGGCAATGGCGGCAGCGGCGTGAGTGATGTTCATGGTTCGGCTCCTTGAGGATCAGAATTGGTGTCGGTGTCACGGGGATGATCCGGACCCGTTCGACAAGGAGCAATTCGGCAGTATCCACGCGCCGGTTACATGATATTTTTTTGGCGTTGCGACATGCGGCGCGTAACCAACCGCAGGCCTCGGACGAAACATGGAGCGGGGGGCACACATGCGAGCGAGCGAAGTCCAACTGAAGACATGGATGATCGGCGGGCTGGATGGCGATCCGGCCTGCCACACCCTGTTGCTGCGCGCGCTCGTCCCGGTGCTCCAGGCCTTTTACCGCCGCCGCATGCACGACCGCCCCGACGATATCGATGATCTGGTGCAGGAAACGCTGATCGCTGTTCACACCCGGCGCGCGACATACGATCGGGAACGGCTGTTCAGCGGCTGGCTGTTTGCCATCGCCCGCTACAAGATGATCGACCATTTTCGGCGGGGTGGACGGACATGCCCGATCGAGGGGCTCGACGACATCCTTGTCGCCGAGGGCTTCGAGGACGCCAGCACGGCGCGGATCGATGTCGATCGGCTTCTGCGCGGACTGCCGGCCAAGCAGGCGGCGGCGATCCGCGCAACCCGACTGGATGGGCTCAGCACCACCGAGGCCGCCGCGCGAGGAAAAATGGGAGAGTCGGACGTAAAAGTATCGGTGCACCGCGGCCTTAAGGCACTTGCGGCCCGTATCAAGGGCGAGAGCTAGGATGAATACCGACCAACTGATTGAGGCTCTGGCCCAAGACGTGACGCCCGTGTCCCGCCATGCGGTCAGCCGCCGTCTCGCAGGCGGCGTCTTCGTGGGCGGGATCGGGACGCTCGTGCTGATCGCCTGGCTGCTGGGCTTCAACCCGCAGCTTCACCTGGCTATCCGGCATTACTCGTTCTGGATGAAGTGGGGATACACCGCCTCGCTGGGGGTTTGCGCCATCGTCGCAACGGCGCGCCTCGCCCGGCCCGACAGTGGCAAGCTGGGTTGGCTGTGGGTCATGGCGATCCCCGTTCTGTCGCTGGTTGCCATCGGCATCTTCGAGATGAGCCAGGTCCCGCCGGCGCAATGGCTGGCCATGTGGCTGGGCCAGAGCTGGCGCGTTTGCTCCTCGCTTGTGTTCCTGTTGTCCATTCCGATTTTCGGCGGCCTCTTGTGGTCGTTCCGGCGCCTGGCTCCAAGCCGGCTGCGTGCCGCGGGGGCAACCGCAGGCTTGGCGGCCGGAGCATGGGGGGCAACGCTGTATTGTCTGCACTGCCCGGAAGTCTCGGCCATTTTCGTGCTGACCTGGTACACACTCGGGATCGGGCTGGCCGCTCTGCTGGGCGCTATCGTCGGCCCCCGCCTGCTGCGCTGGTAAATCGAATTTCCCTGTAACCGGACCGTACGCCCACGCGAATTATCTTTGCCACATCCGGCACATGCATTTCCCAGGAGCGCTATGATGAACACTCTCAATTCGGGCCTCAGCCTTGCCGCCTCGGCGGCCATCGTTGCCATATCGGCAGTCGCCGTCGCGACCCCGGCCATGGCCGCCAAGGATACCACCGTCGTCCACTGCTATGGCGTCAACAGCTGCAAGGGCACCTCGGATTGCAAGTCCGGCAACCACGAGTGCAAGGGCCAGAACGAGTGCAAGGGCCAGGGCTTCAAGGCCCTGTCGATCAAGGCCTGCAAGACCGCTGGCGGCAGCCTGACCGAGCCCAAGTAACCGGCACGATACCGCTGCGAGCCCCGCTGCCCGGACGCGGGCGGTGGGGCCACGGCTTCAGGAGAGCGACCGTGTCTGTCCCGACCTTTTCCGGTTTCGGCCTCGGCCTGCGCAAGCCGCACTATGCCGATTTCCTGGAGTCCGACGTGCCGGTGGACTTCGTCGAGGTCATTTCCGAAAATTTCATGGTGGCGGGCGGGCGGCCGCGCCACATTCTGCGGAAAGTCAGAGAGCGCCATCCGGTGGCACTGCACGGCGTGTCCCTGTCCGTCGGATCCGCCCATGGCATCGACCCGGATTATCTGGTCCGCCTGCGTGCGCTGGTCGACGAGATCGAGCCGCTGTTCGTTTCCGATCACCTCAGCTGGTCGCGCACATCAGGGTTCAGCTCGCACGACCTGCTGCCGCTGCCCTACACCCCAGAGGCGCTCGATGTGGTCTGCGCCAATC
>Ga0207681_10001727_pt1 | contig 14043 bp, 9 predicted proteins | sample KBSS53metaG_FD_184324 | JGI IMG/M metagenome (GOLD analysis project Ga0207681, IMG submission 184324) | Switchgrass rhizosphere microbial communities from Kellogg Biological Station, Michigan, USA - KBS S5-3 metaG (SPAdes) (version 2) | ecosystem: Host-associated > Plants > Roots > Rhizosphere >... | reverse complement strand
CACCTCCTCGCGCCGCTCGTGCTCGAAATCGACGTCGATGTCGGGCGGCTCCTTGCGCTCCTTCGACAGGAAGCGCGCCATCAGCAGGCGGCTTTCGGTCGGATTCACCGCGGTGATGCCGAGCGCGTAGCAGACCGCGGAATTGGCCGACGAACCGCGGCCCTGGCACAGTATTTTTTTGTCGGTGGCGAAGCGGACGATGTCCTCGACGGTGAGGAAGAAGGCCTCGTATTCCAGTTCCGCGATCAGCGCGAGTTCGCTGTCGATCTGGCGCATCACCGAGCCGGGCGCGCCTTCCGGCCAGCGCCGTCGCATGCCGGCTTCCGTCAGCTTGCGCAGATGGCTCGCCGGCGTTTCGCCGTCGGGCACCAACTCGGCCGGATAGCGGTATTCGAGCTTGCCGAGATCGAATACGCAGCGCGCGGCGAGCGCGACGCTGGCCCGCAGCAACGCATGCGGATAGATGTTGCCGAGCGTGCCGCGCGCGCGCAGGTGGCGCTCGCCGTTGCGGAACAGGTGCGCGCCGCATTCGGCCAGCGGCAGGCCGTGGCGGATCGCGGTCATCGTGTCCTGCAGCACGCGGTGGCCGCGCCGCGCCATGTGCACGTCGCCGGTCGCGAGCGGCACGAGCTGCAGGAGTGTCGCCAGCGCCAGCAGTTCGAGCAGGCGTTCGGCGTCGTCGCGTTCGCGATGCAAGGCGACCGCGAGATAGGCGCGATCGCCGAATACCGCGCGCAGCCAGCGACCTTCCTCGACCTCCGGCGCCGCGCCCGGCAGCCACAGCGCGAACAGGCCGGTGGCGTTGTCGTCGAAGCATTCCTTGGCGATGTTCTCGCGCGTCAATCGATACCTGCCCTTCTCCGCCGCGCGGCGCGCGACCGTGATCAGCCGGCACAGCTGCGAATAACCGGCGCGGTGCTCGGCCAGCAGCACCAGCCGCAGGCCGTCGTCGAGCCGGAATTCGGCGCCGACGATCAGCCGGACGCCGGTGATCCTGGCGGCTTCGTGCGCACGCACGATGCCCGACAGCGAGCATTCGTCGGTGATCGCGAGCGCGTCGTAACCGCATTGCGCGGCGCGCACGAACAGGTCCTCGGCGCTGGACGCGCCGCGCAGGAACGAGAAGTCCGACAGGCAGTGCAGTTCCGCGTACGCCGGCGCTGCGCTCTCCGGCGCCAGGTCGTCGTTGGCGGCGTCGCGCAGGCGCCATTGCATGCGCACGAAGCGCGGCACGTGCGCGCCGGGCGTGTCGCGTTCGACGCCGGGCGGCAGCTCGTAGTCGTCGACGCTCATGCGAACCAGCCGTGCAGCATCCAGCCGTCGCGTTCGCCGGGCGCGGCGAACACCCAGGCGCGGCGGCCGTGCGCGGTCTCGACGACGTAATAGTCGCGGCGCGCATCGGCGCCGTCCCACCAGCCGCTTTCGAGGCGTTCGGGACCGGACACGATGCGCGCCTCGTCGCGCAACGGCGTCGGCGCCGGCAGCAGCCACGCCGGCCGCGGCGGACGCGCCGGCGGCGCGGCGCGCGACGCGGGCGCATCGGCGGCGACGCGGCGCCAGGCGCGTTCCGGGCGCGGATCGGGATCGCAGTCCACGCGGTGCACCGCGGCGTCGCCGAGCCTGGCGCGCAGGCGTTCGCGCAGTTGCGGCCACGGCAACGCATGCGCCGGCCTTTGCTCGAACAGATCGCGCGCGGCCGGCACGAACGGCGGCAGTTCGCGCGCCAGCAGCCGCACAGCGACCACCGGCTGCGGCAACGCGGCCTGTTCCAGCCGGTTGCGCGTGAGTTCGAACAGCATCGCCGGTTCGCGCTCGGCCGCGAGCAGGCCGACGGCGACGTCGCTGTGGCCGCTTTCGTGCTCCAGCCGCAGCACGAACCGCTGCACGCCGCCGTCGCGCACAGACAGATACGTGGCGAGATCGCCGATCAACCGGCGCAGCGGAAACAGCAGCGCCTGACGGCTTTCGACCTCGTAGCCGAGTTCGATGCGTTCGTCGAAATGGTCGGGCGGCGCGTAGCACGCGAGCGGATCGTCGATGTCGCCGTAAAGGCGGTCGAGGTGATCGAGCAGGACGCCGCCGAAGCGGCGGCGCAGGCCGTCGCGCGGCAGCGCGCGCAACGCGCCGAGCGTGCGCACGCCCATGCGGTGCAGGCGTTCGCCGCTATCGTCGGGCAATCCGGCGCGGCGCACCGGCACGCGCGCCAGCGCCGCGCGCATCGCGTCGGCATCCATCGCCACGTAACCGTCGCGCAGGCCAGCGAACGCGAGCGCCGCGCGCGGCGTCGGCGCCAGCGCGATGCGGTGCGAGTAGCCGAGCGTGGCGAGTTCTTCGCGCAGCCGCGCCTCGAAACGCGGCCATGGCCCGAACAGCCGGAAACTCGCGCCGGCTTCGAGCACGATCGCGCCGGGCCATTGCGCGCTGACGCGCGAGCTATGCCGGTAGGCCCACGCGGCGAGGAAGCGCAACGCGCGCGCGTCGGATTCGGGATCGTGTTCGGCGACCGCCAGATCGGCGCGCAGCGCGCGCGCGGCCGACAATCGCATGCCCGGTTTCAGCCCGGCCCGCGCCGCGGTCGCGTTCACCGCGTGCAGGCTGCGCAGATGCACCGGGCCGGCGACCAGCGCGAACGCCGATTCGGGTTCGGGCAGACGGCGCAGGACGGTGTCCAGCGCCAGTTGCGGCAGGCGGATGCAGGCCCAGAGCATGCGCGCGGCTCAATGCGCCAGCACGGCCGGCCGCGCCGGCGCGTTGCCGCCGCGGCATTTGCGCACGTGCCAGCCGCCCGCGGCGAATTCCAGCCGCAACGCCGCCGGCGACGGATTCGCCGCGTGCCTGCGATGGCGCAGCGCGAAGCCGAGGCAGTCGCCGCTGTCGGCCGCCACCTGCAACCGCCGCAGCGCCTGCGCATCGGCGTGCGCGGGCCAGCCCAGCACGGCGCCGCAGGCGCCGCTGCGCAGGCATTGTTCGAACGCCCACAGCGCGCCGCGCGGCTCCGCATCGATGACGGACAACTGCTGCAGATCGACGCCCGCCGCGTGCCACGCCGGCGCGTACGGAATATGCGGCGGCGCGATCAGCGCGACGACCGCGCCGGCGCCGGTGAGGCGCGCCAGCGTCGGCATCAGCAATGCGAGTTCGCCGACGCCGTCCGCCGGCAACAGCAGTTCGGTGAGCGCGCGGCGCGGCCAGCCGCCCTGCGGCAGCAGCGCGTCCAACGCCGCGTGGCCGCTCGGTTCGCCGCCGTCGCCGACTGCGGCGCGGCGTCCGGCGTGCCAGACGGTGCGCGCCGACAACATCGCGTCGAGGGGAATCGCCGCCGCCACCGTCGAACCGCCGTCAATCCGGCCGCACGAGGCCGCAATACACGCCCTCGATCGCGAAATCGGCGCCCAGCGCGATCTCGATCGGCCGATAGTCCGGATTGCGCGGCAGCAGGCGGATGCGTCTCGCGCTGCGTTCGAGGCGCTTGATCGTGATCTCGCCGTCGATGCGCGCGACCACGACCTGGCCGTTGCGCGCGTCCGAGGCGCGCTGCACCGCGACTAGGTCGCCGTCGAAGATGCCGTCGTCGCGCATCGAGTCGCCCTTCACCCGCAACAGGTAGTCGGGCCGGTTCGAAAACAGTGCGCGGTCCAGCAGCACGTGACGTTCGGGTTCGGCGTCGGCGCCGATCGGCAGGCCGGCGGCGACGCGGCCGAGCACCGGCAGTTCGAGCCGGTCGGCATGCCCACCCGTTACGGCGACGGGCTCGAGCAGGCGGATGCCGCGCGCCTTCTGCGCGGCGATGCTGATGTGGCCTTTCTGTTCGAGCGCGGCGAGGTGCTTGCTGATGCCGAACGGGCTGGCCAGCCCGAACGCGCGCGCGATTTCCGCGACCGTCGGCGGCATGCCTTCGGCGGCGATGTGGCGCCGCAGATAGTCCAGCACGGCCTGCTGGCGGTCGGTGAGGAGAGCGTCGCGCATGGTGTACAGATATACACCCACCTGCCATCGAAATCCATGCGCAGTGGACCCCGCGGCCGTCTCATGGCCGGAGAATGGCGATCGCGGGTTTCATCCGTGCTGGCCGGCAGCGCCGCTGCCGGATGAATGCGCGGATCGGCGCACCGGACGAAGCCGGCGCCGCCGTCAGTTCACCGTGCAGCCCAGCACGAAAGTCAGGCTGCTCGCCGCCGGCAAGCTCGGGATCGCGACGCCGCCGGCCGACTGCAGGTTCGCGATCGTCAGCGCGGCCGCCGCCGGACACGCCGCGCCGCCGCTGGTCACGCTGCAGTTCACCGTCGTGCAGGTCAGGCCGGTCGGCGCCGGGTCGCGCAAGACCGCGCCGTTGCCCGCCTGCGGGCCGGCGTTGCCGACCACGATGCTGTAGTTCACCGCATTGCCGCGCGCCACCGTGTCGGTGGCCTGGTCGACGTTGCCGTTGACGCCGGGTGTATTGGTCTTGGTGATGGTCAGGTCGCTCGACTGCACGGCGTTGGTGAACGTGCAGGTGATGTCGTCGGCCGCGGCGGGCACCAGATTGAACGTCGCGCCGCTGCCGCTCGGCATCGCCGTCGGCGAACCGGCGGTGGCGTTCGTACAGGCGTACGTCGTCGCGTAGGACGCGAGCACGGCGGTGCCGGCCGCCGCTTCGGACAGCGTATAGCTGCCGCCGGCGTCGCCGGGATTGAAGTCGGCGAGCCCGGTGGCGGTGCTGCCGCTGCCGGTCGTCGTCGCGGTCGCGGTCGTCGCGGTGCCGTTGCGCGGGCCGGCGACGGTCAGCGCGAACTGGTCGCCCGCCAGCGCGCGGCCGTTCGGCAAGGCCTTCTGCAAGCGGATGCGCGGGCGCGCGTTGGTCAGCGTGCACGTCACCATCAGGCCGGTATCGCTGGTCGCGTCGAACGCCGACAGCGTGACCTGGCTGCCGCTGATGCTGCCGGTCACGCCGTTGTCGCAGGTCGCGCCGACCAGGCCGAATCCATTGGCCGGCGTCTCGGCGAGCACGACCTGGTTGGCCATCACCAGGGCCGGCTGGTTGCCGACGACGCCGGCGTCGGCATCCTGCGCGACCGGCGTGCCCGCGGTCGCCGTGGTCAGCGTGAACGGGCCGTTGTTCACGGCCGTCGTGCCGTCCTCGACCGTATCCAGATTCGTCGTGTTGAAGACGAACGCGCCGGTGCCGTTCTGCGTGGTCTTGCGGATGCACAGGCTGCGGTCGGCGACCGTGAAGCTGCGCACGTAGAAATCGTCGGTGCGTCCCTGGCTCATGCCGTTTTCGACGCGCTGCACGCCGACGACCAGATTGCCGGCCGGCGCGACGTTGGCGGGCAGGCGGATGCGGATCGTCGCGTAGTTGAACACCGGCGTGTTGACGTCGACCGGCGCCGGCATGCTGCCCGAGAGCAGCGTGGCGCCGTTCAGCGCGGTCACGACCGCGCCCGTCGTCGGTCCCGCGCCGACCGCGTTGGCCGCGGTGTTCGCGCGGTTCTGCCATGGCGAGGTCAAGGCCTCGACGTAGTCCACGCCGTTGTAGCGGATGACCAGCCGCGACTGGTTGCCGTCCTCGGCGTTCGGCGCCGCGCCCCATTGCGCGTTGTTCCAGGCCAGCTCGAACTCGAGGATCGCGCCGCCGGACACGCGGGTCAGCGCCTGCGTCATCGTGTCCAGCGCGGTCGGCACGGTGGCGGTCACCGTGCCGTTGGTCTGGTCGTCCCAGTGCTGCGCGCTCTGCGAACCGAGCGCGTTAGTGGTCCAGGTGTTCGGCGCCGATCCGCCACCGTCGCCGTTCACGACCGTCCAGCCGGCGAGGCTGTTGCTCGCGGTGCTGTCGGTCACGCGCTGCGGGATCTGCGTGCACACCTGCGCGCCGGCCAGCGCCGGGAACAACAGCAATCCCGCCAGCCATAGACTCGCCGCCGCAGCGCCGTACCAGCGGTTGCGATGCCGCGCATCGCCGGACCGTCCTTGTTTTTCCTTACGCATGTCGAACTCTTCCCTTCGCTGGCGCGCGCGATGCGCGTGATCTGCTGGCTTGGTCGGTGGTCGCGGCGATCGCGGTCGGCGGACCGGTTACGGGTTCATCGTCTGGATCAGCGTCCGGGTCCACGTGTAGTCGGTCGGCACGATCGCGTTCTGTCCCTGCGGCACGCCGTCGCGGTCGAGCGCATAGCTGAAGATGCCGCCCTTTTTCGTACCGGTCGGCTGCCACTGCGCGTACTTGTAGGCGCGGCTGGTCTGGATCGGCGCGACGGTGTCGTTCCAGCTCGTGCCGTTCTCCTCGTAGAACGAGAAGCCGATGAAGTACTTGCTGGCCGGGATGTAGGGCTTGTAGGTGTTGAACGTGGTCTGCAGCCCGCTCACCGAACGGCCGTACGACTGCACCAGCACGTAGTCCACCTTCGACGCGACCGCGCGGAACAGGCTGTTGGTGCCGTCCTTGTTGGTGTCGTAGATCAGCAGCTTGCCGGTGCCCGACAGCGGGCCGAGCTTCGCCGACAGCGCCGTGAACACGCCCTTCGCGCGCGTGAGCTGGGTCGACGTCAGGTTCGACTCCATGTCGATCTCGAGGCCGTCCACGCCGTACTTGTCGACCGTGTCGGCGAGGATCTTGTTCGCGAGCGCCTGGTAGCCGGCGGTGTTGTTCGGATACGAGGTGTCGAGCAGCTTGTCGATGAAGATCGACCAGACCACCTTGGTGCCCTGCGCGCGCAGCAGCGGCACGTAGTCGTTCTTGATGACCGACCAGACCGGGTTGTCGTCGGTCAGGTTGTACGGAAACACGAACACGACGTCGAGGCAGGCCGGCAGATCGGCCATCGAGGTCATGTTGACGACCGGATCGGCTGCCTCGTCGCGCCAGATGCGGAAGTAGCCGAACATCTTCTGATGCGGCCCCTGCTTGTAGGCGAGGATGCCCGGCAGGTTCTCGGCGGTCGCCTGGGTCGCGGGATCGGGACAGACCGCGGCGTGCGCGGATGCGGAGATCGCGGCCGCTGCGGCGCAGGCCAGGACGATGGTGTTCTTCATGAAGGACATGGGATTCCTCGAAACGGACGGATGGGAGGTGGCGTCGCCGGCCGGTCGATGCCGGCAGCCGCCGCCGCGCCGGCGTGGGCCGGCCCGGTGGCCTGAGGTCTGCGGATCGCACGAATCCCTGCCGTGCCCGACGTGCGCCGGCGTCTTCGCGGACGGCGGCGGCTTCGGGAAATCCAGCGCTTACGAAGGCCGCGTCGATTCCTCCGCGGCCGGCATGTCATCGATCCCGTTCGTCCCCCTGCGACGTCGATCGAAATGCGGCGCCCGATGATCGAAATCCGGCCGCTGCGCCGAGGGCCGGACTGGCGCCCGGATCATTCTCCGATCAGAAAAATTCTGTCGTCGCTCCGGGCAGCGGTGAAGGCTAGATAGCCGCCATGTTTTGTTCAATGGCGAAACCGCTCAAATCAGCTATCAGAAATGCTCATTTCTGAGATAGAAGTCCGGTTTTGGAAAAACAATGGTCACATATGCTCAATTACTACATAATCCGAACGGCGTTGCCGTTCAGAAAACTCCGTGTCCGAACCTGATTCGACCGTTTCCAGCGTTTTCGTACGAGCAGCGTTGGACATCGCCGAGCGGAAGGGCGAAGACGTCGCCCCGATCCTGCTGAGCCTCGGCATTCCCGCGTCCGTGCTGGCCGAACCCGACGGGCGCGTGGACTTCGACCAGTACGCACGCCTGATCGAGCACCTCTGGCGCTCGCTGGACGACGAACTGCTGGGCTACGGCCGGCGGCCGTTCCGCTACGGCACCTTCGCGATGCTGGCCCACGCGGTCATCCGCAGCAGTTCGCTGGAACGGGCGCTCGGCAACCTGAGTCGCTATTACGGACTGCTGCAGGACGGCAGGCCGCATTTCCGCATCGAGCGCGAGCAGGACCAGGCGCGGTTCGTCCTCGACGACGCCGCGGCGCGCGATCCGGGGCATTTCCTGGGTTCGATGATCCTGGTGATCTGCTACCGGATCTGCTGCTGGCTGATCGGCAGCACGATCCGCGTCGAGCGGACGCTGCTGAAGTTCCCGGAACACGAATACCGCTTCATGCACCGCGCGTTCTACGCGAATTCCGTCTACGCCGGCCCGCTGCGCTACGAAGCCGCGCAGACCGCGCTGTGCTTCTCCGCGAAATACCTCGACATGCCGATCGTGCAGGACGAAGCCAGCCTGCGCGCCTTCCTGCGCGACACCTCGCGGACGCTGCTGCGGCCCGACGACGGCGCGAAGACGCTCGGCACGCAGATCCGCCGCCTGCTCGGGCAGGACGAACAGGGCCTGGCGCTGCGCCTGGGAAGCGCGGCGCGCGAACTGTCGATCAGCCCGCAGACGCTGCGCCGCCGCCTGCAGTCGGAAGGCACGACGTTCATGGCGATCAAGCACGATTGGCGCCGCGGACTGGCGATGCGCCTGCTGGCGGAGACGTCGATGCCGATCTCCGACATCGCGCGGCGCACCGGCTTCACCGAGTCGAGCGCGTTCCACCGCGCGTTCAAGAAATGGACCGGCATGCAGCCTAACGCGTACCGCGCCTCGCTCGCGCAACGCGCCGCGGAAACCGCGCACGCCGCGCCGGAAAATCAGTAGCGCCGCACCCGCGCGCGGTGCTCAGCCCGCCAGCATCGCGTCCTTGAGCCGGCGGATCTGGTCGCGGATGCGCGCGGCCTCCTCGAATTCCAGATCGCGCGCGTGCTGGAACATCGCCTGCTCCAGCGCCTTGAGTTTCGCGTTCGCCTGCGCCGGTTCGAGCGCGGCGTAGTTCTCCGCGGTCTCGGCGACGCGGCGTCCCTTGCCGCGGCCCTTCTCGTTCGCCGGCTCGGCACGCGCGCCTTCCATGATGTCGACGATCGCCTTCGCCACCGACTTCGGTTCGATGCCGTGCTCGGTGTTGTAGTCGATCTGCTTCTGCCGGCGGCGGTCGGTTTCGTCGATCGCGGCCTGCATCGAGCGGGTGACCGTGTCCGCGTACAGGATCGCCTTGCCGCGCAGGTTGCGCGCGGCGCGGCCGATGGTCTGGATCAGCGAGCCGGACGACCGCAGGAAACCTTCCTTGTCGGCGTCGAGGATCGCCACCAGCGACACCTCGGGCATGTCCAGGCCTTCGCGCAGCAGGTTGATGCCGACCAGCACGTCGAACTTACCCAGGCGCAGGTCGCGGATGATCTCGACGCGCTCGACCGTCTCGATGTCCGAATGCAGGTAACGCACGCGGACGTTGTGCTCGCCGAGGTATTCGGTGAGGTTCTCGGCCATGCGCTTGGTCAGCGTCGTGACCAGCACGCGATCGCCCATCGCGACGCGCTCGTTGATCTCGCCGAGCAGGTCGTCGACCTGGGTCGCCACCGGGCGGATCTCGACCGGCGGATCGATCAGCCCGGTCGGCCGCACCACCAGTTCGATCACCTGGTCGCCCGACTTCTCAAGCTCGTACTTGCTCGGCGTCGCCGAGACGAACACCGTGCGCGGCGAACGGCCCTCCCATTCCTCGAACTTCAACGGCCGGTTGTCGAGCGCCGACGGCAACCGGAAACCGAATTCCACCAGCGTCTCCTTGCGCGCGCGGTCGCCGCGGTACATTGCGCCGATCTGCGGCACGGTGACGTGCGATTCGTCGATGACCAGCAGCGCGTCCGGCGGCAGGTAGTCGAACAGGCACGGCGGCGCCTCGCCGGGCATGCGGCCGGTGAGGTGGCGCGAATAGTTTTCGATGCCGTTGCAGAACCCGACCTCGGCCATCATCTCGAGGTCGAACTGCGTGCGCTGCTGCAGGCGCTGCGCCTCGACCAGCTTGTTCCCGGCGTAGAAGTGCTCGAGCCGCGGCGGCAGCTCGGCCTTGATCGCCTCCACCGCGTCCAGCACCGTGCGGCGCGTGGTCACGTAATGCGACTTCGGATAGATCGTATAGCGCTGCAGCGCGCGCATGGTCTCGCCGGTCAGCGGATCGAACAGCGTCAGCTTCTCGATCTCGCCGTCGAACAGCTCGATGCGCAGCGCCTCGGCGTCGGATTCGGCCGGATGCACGTCGATCACCTCGCCGCGCACGCGGTAGGTGCCGCGGCGCATCTCGACGTCGTTGCGGGTGTACTGCATCTCGGTCAGGCGCCGGATCAGCTCGCGCTGGTCGATGCGCTCGCCGCGCACCATGTGCAGCACCATCTTGAAGTATTCGTTCGGGTCGCCGAGGCCGTAGATCGCCGACACCGTGCAGACGATGATCGCGTCGCGCCGCTCCAGCAGCGCCTTGGTCGCCGACAGCCGCATCTGCTCGATGTGCTCGTTGACCGAACTGTCCTTCTCGATATACGTGTCGGACGACGGCACGTAGGCCTCGGGCTGGTAGTAGTCGTAATAGCTGACGAAATATTCCACCGCGTTGTTCGGGAAGAACGCCTTGAACTCGCCGTACAGCTGCGCGGCCAGGGTCTTGTTCGGCGCCATCACCAGGGTCGGCTTCTGCACCGCCTGGATCAGGTTGGCGATGGTGTAGGTCTTGCCCGAGCCGGTCACGCCGAGCAGCGTCTGCCGCGCCAGCCCGGACTCGAAACCGTCGATCAGGCGCGCGATGGCCTGCGGCTGGTCGCCGGCCGGCTGGTACGGGGCGACGAGCTGGAACTCGCTGTTCGGCGACGGATTGGCGGGGGCGTTCATGGCGTCGGATTCGGGCAAAGGATCATCTTATCGATTGCCAGAGATGGAGGCGGACAGCCGTCGAAACAACCGCTCGCGAAGGCCCGGCATCCGACACCGGCGTAAGCGGAATTCCGACACGCCCAGGCGCACGCGACCGATTCCGGCGCCGACGCGGCGCGACAAGAATGAACGCCGTCAGCAGCGGAAGCACCGACATGGAACGTCGCATCGCCGGTTTCACATTGATCGAAGCCCTGGTCGCCATCGCCGTATTCGCCATCGCGCTCGCGGTCGGCGTGCCCGGCGTCGCACGCACGCTCGCGGCAACGCGGACGCAGGCGGCCAGCCACGACATGGTCGCGTCGCTCGCGCTCGCGCGCAGCACCGCGATCGCGGTCGCCGCGCCGGTGACGGTCTGCCCGATCGACGCGGCCCGGCACTGCCGCGACGACGGCGTCTGGGACGCCGGCTGGATGGTGTTCCGCGACGCGCAACGCCGCGGCCAGCCGCGGCGCGAGCAGGACATCGTGCAGGTCGTCGACGCGCCCGACGGACATCTACGGATCCGGGGCACGACGGGCCACGTCCGCGCGCGTTTCCAGCCCGACGGCCTCGCCTCGGGCAACACGCTCACGTTGCGCATCTGCAGCGCCCGCGACGACCGTCTGATGGCGGAAGTGATCCTGAACAACGCCGGCCGGCCGCGCACGACCGATCGCCGCGACGACGGCCTGTCCTGCGCGTCCTAGCGACGTATCGCGGCGACATCGGGCCGTGGCGCGGCCCGGCCGGCTTGACCGCGGCGGGTCAGGCCCTAAAATGGTCGTTCCCCGCCCGAATAGCTCAGCCGGTTAGAGCACTTGACTGTTAATCAGGGGGTCGTTGGTTCGAGTCCAACTTCGGGCGCCAGAAATCAAAGGCTTACGACTCAGTCGTAGGCCTTTTATTTTAGGTGCACCTAAAATGGATTTCGTTGCTCTTGACAAACGTTGCGATCTCACCTGACTAACCCTCCGCCAGAGTAAAAGATAGCTCCTATGGCCACGCCTTAGAGAGCGCAGTAAAGGTTCACAAACCATGCGTCTGCTGCAGGGTTAGCTGCGTTCCTTCTCAATGCAGTCCGCGCCGTGCAATCAGTGGCGCCTGCGCCCGCCCCTGCCTCGTCGGCCCTACATTTCCCGATGGAAATGTGATAAACCCCCGGAAGGGGCGCGGCGCAATGTCCGTGCATGGGTGTACTAGATCGCAAGGGGAAGGATATGCCTCAGGAAGAAGATTTCGCGAAAACTTCGGAGTTGCTCCTCAAGATCAATGATCTTGTAGGAAAGATGGACCCAGCTTTGCGAGTTCAGACTTTCGATTTGCTAGTTGCACGGTATGTTGGAAAACAGGCGGCCCAAGCTAAGACGCCTGCCGCCAAAACAGAGAAGGATCAACCTGCCGAGCCAGAGGTGATCGACACCAGCGATCTAGGGGAGTTCATCGCGTCCTTCGATACTAAGAAGCCCGCAGACGCTCTAAATGTGTTGATCGCCTGGTTATTTTCTCAGCGGGGCGCACAGCCTTTCACTGTGAACGAACTCAAGGAGCTTGCCGATTCTTGCGGCCTGACCGTTCCCAGTCGACCAGACATGACATTGAGACAGTCGAAGAATGGCGGGAAAGCGTTATTCACTAAAAGCGGAAACGGTTGGAAGCTTACGGTGAGTGGAGAGCTTCACATCAAAGATATCTATAAGGTATCTAAAGGCGTTGCTTCAACAGCGAGTGATGAATGACGCTCGTCGAGTTCCTGCATCCTCTTAAGGGCTCCGCAAATAGGGATCTCTGCTTAGCCGCGATGTATTTTCACCAGCGCTACGATGGAGTTGAGGATCTCACCATTGAGGGTCTGCGCGCGTTATTGAAGAAGGGGCGCGTTCCCAAGGCCGCGACCATGAATATTGCAGATGTCTTGTCCAAGTCTGCTCCTATGGTTGAAGCGGCTGGCAAGAAAGGGAGTAGGTTTCTTTGGAAACTCACAGTGACCGGCCAAGAACGTGTCAGGTCCCTTCTCAAGCTTCCAGAGCATGACGTCGAAGTTGAAAATGACGTTGCCGCGCTCCAAACCCTCGTTGGTAGAGTAGGCGAAGAAGACACAGTCGATTATTTGGGCGAGGCACTAAAGTGCTTGCAGGTGAATGCTCTGCGCGCGACTGTAGTTTTTACTTGGTCGGGTGCGATCAAGAAAACTCGCGATGAGGTTTTCGCATGCGGCGCAAGCGTTGTAGACGCGGCAGTAAAGAAGCATGACCCGAAGGCGAAATCCGTCTCGAAAGCTGACGATCTTGTACTCATTAAGGAGGCGGTGCTTCTTCTAGTAGCGCAAGAACTCGGCATTTTTGATAAAAACCAACGCGGCATACTTGAAGAGTGTTTGAACCTCCGTAACAAGTGCGGGCATCCCGGTAAGTACAAACTTGGCCCTAAGAAGGTGAGCAGCTTTCTTGAAGACTTAATTGGGATTGTCTTTAAGTAGGTCCAGATATTTATGAGATATAAAGTTCTGGCGATCGCTTATTGCCACGCGGCCCCTGAAACATCATCGGCCAGGAACAATCCCTATGTTTGACTGGATTACCTTCGCGGCCGGTGTAAGCGAGGTAGTGCCTTACTTGGCGGAGAGGCGCAGGGCAAAAGATAATCACGTAGAAGAAACTATTACGGCACTCCGTGAAGCGTACTACGTCACCATTACCTATGAAGAAGAGTTGCTAGCTGGAAACAGTCGGTCCCGACGGCAAGAGTTAGCGCTAGCCCTTGCCTGGGAAAACTTCGCCACTAAGATTCGCCGCTACGATGAACCACTCTTCAACCGCCTCAGGCTAAAGGGACGGTTCTGGCGTGAAGGGGCAGCATGGGACGCTGAAACTCGACGCAGCGCCAAAATTGGCATTGAGCGAATACGTCAAGACGCCGAACTCCAATTGCTGGCAAAACAACCGACCCCAAAGAAATAGGCTTACTAGGCACCACCTAAAATAAGCACCGACGCTTAGCTGATTCAATGTCTTATAAGCCGTCAACACATAAAATGGCGGACCCTAAGCCATTGATTCTGATGCTAACAGTGGCTGTCTGTTAATCAGGGGGTCGTTGGTTCGAGTCCAACTTCGGGCGCCAAGACTTCAGGGTTCGCTGCGAACGCAGCGAATCGAGCGCAATGCCGATAGCCCCGCGTTCGCGCGGGGCTATCGCGTTTTAAACGTCGCCTCGGGTCACCAGCACTGCGAGACCGAACCGCCGCCGGTCACGGATTTGACGCCGGCCTGATTGATCGACAGCACCTTGCACTTCGCGTCCTTCGTCGCCTGGCGTCCCTGCGCGGTCGCGGTGACGGTGTAGGCCGCCACGCTC
>Ga0207681_10001726_pt1 | contig 14043 bp, 18 predicted proteins | sample KBSS53metaG_FD_184324 | JGI IMG/M metagenome (GOLD analysis project Ga0207681, IMG submission 184324) | Switchgrass rhizosphere microbial communities from Kellogg Biological Station, Michigan, USA - KBS S5-3 metaG (SPAdes) (version 2) | ecosystem: Host-associated > Plants > Roots > Rhizosphere... | reverse complement strand
CAGGACACTTGCTATTGCGGCTTCCACCTTGGCGCTCGCCACGGGCACGGCGTTCGCGGGCGGAGACGCCATGTCGGAGTTCCAGTCCTACGGCCGGAGCGAGGCGCCTTTGTCGGACCAATCCGATCCGATGGGGTACCAGCCGTATGAGGTGTACGACGTCTACGTCGTCCCGCTTGAAGAGATCGTGCTGATCCCGCTGGAACAGCCCGGCGAAGCGCCGATCTCCGGCAACGAGCGCGGCTAGCCCGGCTCGAAAAGCAAACGCCCCGGCGCGCTTACGCGGGCCGGGGCGTTTTGTTTTGGTGGCGCTAGCGGTCGGTCGTCGCGCGGATCCCGCCGAGCGAGATATCGAGCGGCAGCGATTCCCGCGGCGCTTGTGAAGCCGACTCCGCGGTCTGCGGCGGGCGGCTGCCTTTTTTCGGACGCCCCGGGCGGTAGCTGCTGAAGATCTTCAGCGGCGGCACGATCGGCGGCTTCTCGAGGAAGCGGCAGTCGGACTCGGTCGGCACGCTCACGGTCGCGCCGATGCGCTTGCCGCCGACGAACACGGTGTAGCGCAGCATGTGCGCGGAATTCGGAATCGGGTGGGCGATGATGTCGTACTTGCCCACTTTGAAACGACGGCGCTCGACGGTCGGGATGCTCATGCCGCCGCCTTGCCCTTGGTTTTCACCGTCTTCAGACCGGTCCCGATCTTCGGCAGGCCGCTGCCGGTCTTCGGGCGCACTTTTATGATCTCGTCGCACAGGCCGACGATCTCGGTTTCGCCCAGGCGCAGCGCGTTTTCACGCAGCTGGCGTATTTCCGGGGTAGTGAGAGCGTCGATCCGCTCCTTGGTCCACGCCGCGGAGCGGCCGGGTTGCACGAGTCTCATCATCAATATCGCTTTCCGGAGTTGAATTCAGCCTTCAGGCGCGCCACCTTCTTGCGCAAGGCCTCGATCTCGGCGCGCACTGCCGCGGCCTTGCTCATGATGTCCGCGCTGGGGCCTTCGGGCGCGCCGAGAGGGTTCTCGGTCGCGATCTGGGCCATGATCTCCCGATAGCGCTGGGCGGCGGCGTTCCAGTTCTGGATGAGCTGCTGCTCCTGCTCACGCCAAGCCTTGCGCTTATCCACTACGTCCTTTCTGCCCGCCTGGGAGCGGGTGTGATCGGTGGGAACGGAGAGACTGCGGAGTAAGACCCGCATGATACCACATTTCTCAAGGAAATTCGGAACTTAGAACCTGCCGTACTACTCCAGCAGGCGGGTGACCGGCACCAGACCGGGTTGGCTGGCGGTAGCGCCGGTTTCGACCAGCGCATTCTTGACGTTGCAGTTGGGGCAGCGGCAAAACGGCACGCCGTCGCGGGTGTGCTCGAAAGTCTCGATCGTGACCAGGGACCGGCACTGCTTGCAGATGAACTGCTGCGACGTCGGCACGAGCCGCATCCTACCGGCCCGTGCGTGCAGGTCAATGAACTAGTTCAGGCGGCGCGTCGATTCGCCCCCGCATAGGGCTTGTCCATGTGGCGGCGTTCGGGTCCGTCATAGGGGCCGGTCGGAGGGGCGCTGGACATGCGGGCGCTCGGCAAAACGGCGGACCGAGGATCGGGGTAAATGCGGCCGGATCCCCCCGGGTAGTCGCCAAATACCAACGCATAGTGGCCGACCGAAACCATGGCCGCCGGATGGGCTACGCGGCCGCTCCATCCCAGGCGTCGCCAGCCCGCGTCGCACGCCTCCACATCGACCGCGGCGTGCTGATGCATGAGGAGCGCGGCCTGCTCGGCCTCGAATTCATCGTCGGCTTTCACCACCACGATGGCGCCTCCGCGGCGCGCTCCCTCTGCGAAAACGTGCGCTTCGGTCTCGGGAATTCCCATCGACACCAACCCTGCCGTCGGCCCGGAATTCATGTCGATCTCCTCGCGGGGAAACCCCGCGTCCGCGAGCGCCCGGATCAGCCCGCGTGCCTGGTGCGCTCCCTTGGTCAATCCCGCAACGATATAAGCCATAGACGCTCCTTTGCCGGGTACTGCTGCGTGCAAAGGTCGTGCCCGGACCGATGCCCGGACTATTTGAGGACGCGGTTCGCCTGCTTGAGCAGCCGGTCGGGCAGGGTGAGTCCGAGCCCGGAAGCCGCTTTTAGATTGATGCAGAGCTCGATCTTCGAGGGCTGCTCAATCGGGAGCTCGCCTGCTTTCGCGCCCTTCAGCAGGCGATCGACGTAATACGCGCCGCGCCGGTAGCTCTCGGCGATGTCGGGGCCGTAGCTCATCAGGCCGCCGGCCTCCACGTTCTGCACCTGGGTGAAGAGCGCCGGCAGCTTCTGCGCGGCGAGCGCCTGTACGAACACGCTGCGCGACTGGAAGAAGATGCCGTCGGCCTGCACCACCAGCGCCTGAACGCCGAGCGAGCGCGCCGCGCCGATCGCGGCGAGCAGCTGCTCGGTGGTGCCGGCCTGGATCACGCGCAGGTCGATCTCCAGCTTGGCCGCTGCCTCTTCGTATTCGCGCCGCGCCTGCGCGGTGGCGCGGTTGCGGTGGTTGAGCACCACGGCGATGCGATCGGCGTGCGGCACGGCGAGCCGCACCAGCTCGAGTTGGCGCGGCGCGATGTTTGGCGCGTTGTTGGACACGCCGGTCATGTTCATCCCGGGGCGCGCCAGGGTCTTGGCGAAACCGTTGCCCACCGGGTCGAATGCGTTGACGAACACGATCGGCACGGTCGAGGTCTGCCGGCGCGCGGCGTCGATCGCCGCGGTCTGGGTCGCCACGATGACTTCGACCTTGCGCTCGAGCAGGTCGTTCACCAGAGCCGGCATGCGCTCGGTGCGATCTTCCGACGTGCGCCACTCGATGATCAGGTTCCGGCCTTCGACGTGGCCGAGCTGGGCGAGCGCGATGCGGAATTGCTCGAGCCGCGGATCCTGCTCGCGCGACATCAGGCTCAGCACGCCGATGCGCCGCATCTGGTCTTCGCCGAGCTGCGCCAGCGCGCGCCCGGCGGGCAGCGCGGCGAGCAGGGCGAGCAGGTTGCGCCGCGAGATCATCGGGTGGCCGGCTCCTCGTCGATGTCGAATGCGTCGTCGGTGAGGAAACCGCCGGACTGGTGGCGCCACAGCTTCTCGTAGAGCCCGCCGAGCCTGAGCAGCTCGTCGTGCGTGCCGCTCTCGGCGATGCGCCCCTGCTCGAGCACCACCAGGCGGTCCATGCGCGCGATGGTGGACAGGCGGTGCGCGATCGCGATCACCGTCTTGCCTTCCATCAGCTCGAGCAGCTGCTCCTGGATCGCGAGCTCGACCTCGCTGTCGAGCGAAGAGGTGGCTTCGTCCAGCACCAGGATCGGCGCGTCCTTGAGGACCACGCGCGCGAGCGCGATGCGCTGGCGCTGACCGCCCGAGAGCTTCACCCCGCGCTCGCCGACGTGCGCCTCATAGCCGGCGTTACCGCGCCAATCGCGCAGGCCGAGGACGAACTCGTGTGCCTGAGACTTTTTCGCGGCGGCGATCACCTGCGCGTCGCTCGCATGAGGGCGCCCGTAGCGGATGTTGGCGGCGATCGAGCGATGCAGCAGCGAGGTGTCCTGCGTCACCATGCCGATCGCGGCGCGCAGGCTCTCCTGCGTAACGCCGGCGATGTCCTGGCCGTCGATCAGAATGCGGCCGCCTTCGGCGTCATAGAAGCGCAGCAGCAGGTTCACCAGGGTCGACTTGCCGACGCCGGAGCGCCCCACCAGGCCGATCCGTTCCCCGGGTTTCACCGCCAGATTCAGATCTGCCAGCAGCGACGCAGTGTCCTTTCTTCCATAACCAAACGCCAAGCGCTCGAACACGATCTCACCGCGCGACACTTCCAACGGGCGTGCGCCCGGCTGATCGGTGCCCGAGTGCGGCACCGCGATCGACTGCATGCCTTCCTGCACTACGCCGACGTTCTCGAAAATCCCGCTCACTTCCCAGCTCACCCAGCCGGCGATGTTGGAAAGCTGCCAGGCGAGCGGCAGCGCGGCGGCGACCACGCCCGCGCTAACCGTGCCCTGCGCCCAAAGCCAGATGCCGAGTGCCGCCGTGCTGACCAGCAGCAGCGCGTTGAGGGCGGTCAGCAGGAAGAAGAAGCGCGTGAGCACGCGCATGTGACGGCGCATCGCGTCGCCGTGCTCGTCGATCGACTCGCGCACGTAGGCGTCTTCGTCCGCCATGCGGGCGAAGAGCTTGACCGTGAGGATGTTGGTGTAGCTGTCCACGACGCGTGCCATGACGAGCGAGCGCGCCTCCGAGCTCACGCGCGCCAGGTCCCGCATGCGCGGCACGAACAACCAGAGCAACGCGATGTAACCGACGAACCAGCCGAGCGTCGGCAGGCCGAGGCGCCAGTCGGCAGTCGCCATCAGCGTGCACGCGATCACGCCGTAGGCGCCGATGTACCAGACCGCGCGGATGCTCGCCATGACGCTGTCGCGCAGCGCGTGCGCGGTCTGCATCACGCGGTTGGCGATGCGTCCCGCGAAGTCGTTCTGGAAAAACGGCCAGCTCTGGCGGATCACGTGCCAGTGGCTCTGCCAGCGGATGAGGCAGGTCGCGCCGGGGATCAGCACCATGTGCCGGATGCCGATGTCGATCAGCGCGACCACGGGCCGCGCAACCAGCACGAGCAGCACCATCAGCGCGAGCATCGGCCACTGCTGATCGAGCGCGGCCATGCGGTCGGTGGCTTCCATCAGCGACACCAGGCGCCCGATGAACAGCGGAATCACCGTGTCGAGCGCCGCGGTCGCCAGGCTCGCGGCGAACATGGCCGCATACCAGCCCTTCGTCTGCCGGACGAAGTGCCAGTAAAACGCAAGCAGTCCTTGCGGCGGCGCGCCGGTGGCTGGCGCTGCCGTCCCTCTAAATCCGTGGAATATCTTCAGCTTACTTCGAAGATATCAGATTCCGGCTCACCAAAGACCACCAACGCGGCAAAGATGCGTGATGAAATTTGCGGCGACGGAGTTAGCATTTCGCAATACCGACCCGGAGGAGCGATGACCGCGATTACCCAGCCCGAAATCGACCAGCAAGTGTTCGATCTCTATGACGAGTATTGCCACGGTCGCATCGATCGCCGCGAATTCATGCGGCGGGCGGGTGCGCTCGGCGCGGCGGCGCTCGTCATGGCGCAAGGGTTGCTGCCCAACTACGCCAAGGCGCAGACGATTTCATTCACCGATACGCGCATCAAGGCGAGCTACGTGACGTACCCGTCGCCGGGTGGCAATGGCGAAAAGATGCGCGGCTACCTGGTGCAGCCGTCCGGTAATGGGCCTTGGCCGGCGGTACTGGTGATCCATGAGAACCGCGGGCTGAATCCGTACGTCGAGGACGTCGCGCGCCGGCTCGCGGTGGACGGCTTTCTCGCGCTCGCCCCGGACGGGTTGACGCCACTGGGCGGCTATCCCGGCAACGACGACGACGGCCGCACGCTGCAGGCGAAGCTCGACCAGCCCAAGCTGCGCACCGACATGCTGAACGGCGCCAGGTTTGTCAAAGATCATCCCTTATCCACAAAAAAACTTGGCGCGACGGGTTTCTGCTGGGGCGGCGGCACAACCAATTTCCTCGCGGTGGCGATGGGACCCGACCTGCAAGCCGGCGCGCCGTACTACGGCATCGCGGCGGAGACCGCGGGCGTGCCGAAGATCAAGGCGCCGCTGCTCGCGCACCTCGCCGAGCAGGACCCGCGCATCAACGAGATGTATCCGACCTATCAGGAAGAATTGAAGAAGGCGGGCGTGCGCCACGAGATCCACATGTATCCTGGCACGCAGCACGGCTTCCACAACAACTCGACGCCGCGCTTCAATGAGGCGGCGGCGAAGCTGTCCTGGGATCGCACGATTGCGTTCTTCAAGAAGAACCTGGCTTAAGGCCGCCGCGCTCGCGGCGGTCTCGCCGCGGCTTGCCTGGGGACAGACGTACCCCAGCAAGCCGGTGAAGATCATCGTGCCCGCGCAGCCCGGCGGCGGGCTCGATCTCATCGGCCGCACCATCGGCGATCAGCTCAGCAAGGCGCTCGAGCAGTCGTTCGTGATCGAGAACATCGGCGGCGGCGGCGGCTCGATTGCCTGCCAGACCACCGCGCGCGCGGCGCCCGACGGCTATACGTTGATGGTCGGCTACGTGGCGACGCACGCCACCAGCCCGGCGGTGCGCAAAGTGCCGTACGACCCGATCAAGGACTTCACTCCGGTCGCGATGGTCGGCGGCACGCGCAACATGCTGGTGGTGCATCCGTCGCTGCCGGTGTCGGACCTGAAGAGCTTTGTCGACTACGCGAAGAACAAGCCGAGCAAGGTGACCTTCGGCGCCGGCGGCATCGGCACGCTCAATCACCTGCTGATCGAGCAGCTCAAGGTTGCGGCCGGCTTCGACGCGGTGATCGTGCAGTACAAGGGCATCGGCCCGTCGTTCGCCGACATGCTCGGCGGGCAGCTCGAGGCGATGACGCCGGGCGTGGCGGCGGCGCTGCCGCACATCCGCTCCAAGAAAGTAAAACCCATCGCTGTGACCGGCCTCGCGCGGCACGCGCTGCTGCCCGACGTGCCGACCTTCGAGGAGATGGGCTACAAGGGCTTCGACGGCGTGCAGTGGTACGGCATCGTCGGCCCGGCGAAGCTGCCGCCGCCGGTGGTGGCACGCCTGAATGCCGAGATCGGCAAGGCGCTCGCGGCGCCGGCATTGCAGCAGCGCCTGGTGGCCGAGGCGATCGAGCCGATGCCGATGACGCCGCAGGAATTCGGCGCCTACATCCAGTCCGAGCTCGAGCGCTACACGCAGCTCGCCCGGCAGCAGAACATCAAGCTGGACGACTAGGAGGTCATTGTTCGTCGTGAGCGTGATGAAAATCACTGGAGTTGGTCCCGCGGCGCTGTAGCGTAAGGAGGATTCCCATGCGCAAGACCATCAGGATCGTCTGCCTCATCGCCCTTGTTCTGGGGAGCGTTCAGATTGCATTCGCGCAGCGCCGGGCGCCGACGGAGGCTGAGGCGCTTAGCTACATCTTTTCGGCGTTCCTCACGCAGGCGGATCCCGCCGTAATGGCGAACCCGGTCGTGCTCGGGCCCGAGCTGCAGCGCGAGCTCGTGCTGCCGGCAAACGCAGACGGCGCCAAGGTGTACGACGCGCTGATCGAACGCGCGGGAAAAAATCCGGTCGACGTGCGCCGCGCGACGCTGCAGGAAGTCGCGGCCTATGGCGAGCGGCGCGGCCTCGATGGGAAGAGCGGGCGTCCGCTCTACACGGTCGAGGCCGGCGACCTGCGCTTCCTCGTGCAATACGACTTGCAGCGCCTCAGGATTTCCTACGTCGGCCGGCTCGGCGTTGCCGACCCGGATCCGCGCTCGGGGGCGAAGCAGGTCGAGGCCGACCCGGCCAAGGGCGACCTGAAGGGCACGGGCCTCGCGACCGTGGCGATGCGGGACGCGCGAGTGCCGGCGCCGCGGCTGCTGCAATGGAGCGGCCAATTCGCGCTCAACAGCGCCGAGCTGAGCGCTGAAGCGCGCACCGCCCTCGACCGCGAGATCCTGCCGAAGCTCGCGAACGCCAGCGCGATCCGCCATATTGCGGTGAACGGGCACACCGATGAGCTGGGATCGGACGAATACAACCAGCGGTTGTCGGAGCAGCGTGCCGCCGCGGTGCGCGACTACCTGGTCTCGAAAGGCATCGACGCGTCGAGAATCGAGGTGACAGGTTTCGGCAAGACGGCGCCGTTGAAGTCGTGTCCTGCGGAAAGGGGCGCGACGCGCGTCGAGTGCCTGGCGCCGAACCGCCGCGTCGAGCTGGCGATCACGGCGCTGTAGTCATCATCACCGGCGCGTGGTCGCTGGTGCCGATCTCGGCCAGCACCTTGCAGCTCTGCGCGCGCGCCGCGATCGAAGGCGAGGCGAGGACGTAATCCAGCCGCCAGCCGATGTTGCGCTGGCGCATGTTCCGCCACGGCGCCCACCAGGTAAACATGTTGGGATTGTCGGGGTCGAGCCTGCGCCCGACGTCGACGAGATTTTCGAGCAGCGCTGAAAACAGCTCCCGTTCTTCGGGGCGCTGGCCGACGATGCCGGGCTTGCGCTCCTTCGGATGCACGTCCATGTCGGTGCGGGTGATGTTCATGTCGCCGCACAGGATGATCTCGCGTCCCTGCCGCGCGGTTTCACCGATCCAGGCAATGAGCTGGTGCATGAACCGCACCTTTGCCGCGTAATCCTTCCCGCCGTTTGGTACATAGACAGAGGCAAGCACGAGGTTGCCGAGCGCCGCCTGCACGATGCGCGACTCCATGTCGAAGGTTGGGTGGCTGAAGATCGGTTCTTCTTTTAGAAAATCTCTCTTCAGGTGAAGCGATACCCCGGAGTACGCGCGCATGCCGTGCCAGAAGGTCACGTATTCGGCGACCTTGCACGACTCGGGGATCTGGCCCGGCTCGGCTTTCAGCTCCTGGAGGCAGACGACGTCGGGCTGGTCACGCGCGAGCCAGTCGCAGAACTGCGCCTGGCGCGCGCGGATGCCGTTAACGTTCCAGGTGGCTACCTTCAATTACTTGCGCAGTTGGATGAAGCGCAGCGCGCTGCCGGGCAGGTCGGGCACCACCACGGTCATGCTGTTGCCTTCGCCGGGCACGACGCAGAAATCGGCCGGGCCCTTGAAGCCGTCGGCGAGCTTCTTCACGCCGCTTTTCTCGCTCCAGTGCGAAAGCGAGCCGGTGTTCCAGTCGGTGAAAAGGAGCGAGCCGTCGCGCATTTCATACAGACCGTCGAGGCGGCCGATCGGGTCGGAGATCTGCTTGACCTGGCCGCTCACGCCGAGCGCGTAGATGCCGCGCGGCTTGTCGGGAGCTACGAAGCCGGCCATGTAGAGCATGCCGAGGCGCGAGGGATACACGCCGTTGGGATTGATGCCGGTACCGGCCACGACCTCGGTGACCGACGGATCCTTCTTGGCATTGAGGAAGTCCGCCGGCTCGACCTTGACCAGCTTGTCGTTGCGGTTGTCGCTGATGTACAGCGCCTTGCCCATCACCGCCGGGTCGTTGGCGAAGCCGACGCCGGGCAGGGCGAGCCTGCGCCCCTTCTTGCTGCGCAGGTCGAAGATCCACACCGCGTCGATGTCGGTGACCCACAGGCGGTCACCCGCGATCCAGATGCCCTTCGGCTTGTTCATCGCTTCGCTGCCCTTGGGCGGAAACACCTTCTGCTCGACCACCTTGCCGTTCAACGCGACCTTGCTGATGTAGCCCTGACCGTCCTTCGCCGCCGGGTCGAGCTTGGTGCCGCCGAAACTGCCGACGTACAGCACCTTCTCCTTCGGGTCGTAGGCGACCGATTCGGGGAACACAAAGCCCGAGACCGTCTGGTCCGACGAGACGCGATAGTCTTGTGCGTGCGCCGCCGGGATGAAAAGAGCAAGAACAAATGCAATCGCGAGTGCTTTCATGGCCGTCCTCCCTTTTGTGGCATTGTATTCACAACATGCGCATAAGTGACCTCCCCGGACCCCGGGGCCTGCCGATCCTGGGCAACGCGCTCCAGCTCGACAGCACGCGCATGCACCTGACCGCGGAGAAATGGAGCCGCACGTACGGCGAGGTGTTCCGCTTCCGCATCGGTCCGCGGCAGATCGTGGTGCTGTCCAACCCCGAGACCATTGCCAGCGCGCTGCGCGACCGTCCCGACGGCTTCCAGCGCACCTCGCGCATGACCCGCATCGCGCGGGATATGGGCTTCAACGGCGTGTTCTCGGCGGGCGGCGAATCCTGGCGCCGGCAACGCCCGATGGTGATGGCGGGATTCGATCCCGGGCGCATCAAGGCGTACTTCCCCGGGCTGGTGAAGGTCACCGAGCGCTTCGAGCGCCGCTGGCAGCGCGCGGCTGCCGCCGGCACGTCGATCGACCTGCAGGCCGATCTCATGCGCTACACGGTCGATGTCACCGCCGGCCTCGCGTTCGGCGCCGACATCAACACCATCGAGTCGGACACCGACGTGATCCAGCAGCACCTCGACAAGGTGCTGCCGTCGCTCTTCAAGCGCCTGATGGCGCCGTTTCCAACCTGGCGCTGGTTGAGAAACAGGAGCGTGGACAAGCATTTGAAGGCGCTGCAAAGCGCGGTCGCGCAATTCATCACCCAGGCGCGCGCGCGCATGGACGCCAACCCGGCGCTGCGCAGCCAGCCGACCAACCTGATCGAGTCGATGATCGCCGCGCGCGACACCGAGGGCAGCGGCGTCGATGACGCCGACGTTGCGGGCAACGTGCTCACCATGCTGCTGGCCGGCGAGGACACCACCGCCAACACGCTCGCCTGGATGATCTATTTGCTGAGCCGCAATCCCGAGGCGTTGCGTCGCGCGCAGGAGGAAGTGGCGGGCAGGGATCTGGGCAAGTACGAGAACATCATGGCGCTGCCGTATGTGGAAGCGTGCATCAACGAGACCATGCGCCTGAAGCCGGTGGCGCCGATCCTGATGCTCGAGCCGATCCGCGACACCAAAGTGGGCGAGCTCCAAGTGCCGGCCGGCGCGCTGCTCATGTGCCTGATGCGCGCGGGTGCGACCGACGAGCGGCGTTTCGTAGACGCGCACGCCTTCGACCCGGAACGCTGGTTTTCGGGAACTTCAGCCAGCTCGGCGAAACGCGTCGCCATGCCATTCGGCGCCGGCCCGCGCCTGTGTCCCGGCCGCTATCTCGCGCTGCTCGAGATGAAGATGGTGATGGCGATGCTGCTCGCCGGCTTCGACATCGAAAGCGTGACCACGCCCGACGGCGGCGAAGCGCAGGAGCACCTCGCGTTCACCATGTCCCCGGTCGGACTGCGCCTGAAGCTCAGCCCAAGAGAGAAGGCGAGGGCTTCAGCTCCCCGCGCTCGATCCGCGTAACGATCGCGGCGAGCTTCTCGTGGCTCGGCGCCGCCACGCCGACTTCCTTGCCCTTGCGTGCGATCAAGCCGTTCATCGCGTCGATCTCGGTGCGCCGCCCCTTGAGGATGTCCTGCGCCATCGACGGCCGCTGGATGTCGCCGCGCGGATTCGCGCCCGCCTTCGGGATCAGAGCGGCCTCGACTTCCGCCAGCGCCGCCTTGTCGCCTTCGGCGGCGCGCGCGAATTTCTCCGGCTCGACCGCGCGCACCTTCTCCAGCGTATAGCCGAGCGCCTGGCCGACGCGGATCGCTTCGCCGGCGAGCGCGATCTGGAAGCGGCGGATCTTTTCGTTGCCCAGGCACGCCGGCGCGGCGAGGCCGGTGGCCGCGGTGACGCCGTTGCCCATTGAGTTCTGCACCAGCTTCGACCAGCGCTCGCCCCACAGGTTGGTGGTGGCTTTGGCGCTGTCGATGCCGCTGAACCATTTCACCAGCTCCTCGACGCGCGGCGTGACGCGCCCGTGCGGCTCGCCGATGCGGAAGATGGTGTACTTGTCGCCGCCCTTCGGCATGGTGCGGCGGATGCGGCCGGCCTCGTAGAGGTCGACCGAGATCATCGAGGCCACGGCGCCGACCGTGCGTCCCCAGCCGACCACGCTCGCGATGGTCTCTTCGTTCATGCAGTTTTGCAGCGAAAGCACGAAGCCTTGCTCGGACAGATACGGCGCGATCAGCGCCGTCGCCCACTGCGTGTCGTAGGACTTGACCGCGACGATGGCGACGTCGATCGGCGTCTTCGCCAGCGCCTGGACTTCGGTGAGGTGAATGATTCTTGGCTTGACGGTGAACTGCTCCTGCGGCGTGAGTCCATCGAGCTCGAGTCCGCGCTTGCGGATGGTCTCGACGTGCTCAGGCCACGGATCGATCAGCGTCACGTCATGGCCGAGATGGGCGAGGGTGCCGCCCGCATAACCGCCGAGCGCGCCGGCGCCTACGACTGCGATTCGTTTTGGCATATAGTTGGCCGATGATAATCGAGCCGCTGGCCGGAGCGCTCGGCGCCGAAGTTCGCGGTGTGAACCTGAATACCCTCGACGAGGGCGGATGGCGCGAGCTGCGCGATGCTTTCCTGAAGTACTCGGTGCTCGCGATCCGCGACCAGAAGATCGAGCCCGAGGATCTGATGCGCATCGGCGGCCGCTTCGGCGAGCCGTGCCATTACCCGTTCGTCACCGGCCTCAAGGACTTTCCCTTCATCTTCGAAGTGGTGAAGGAGGAGAGCGAGACCGTCAACTTCGGCGGCAACTGGCATTCCGACACCGCCTACCTTTCGCAGCCGCCGCTCGCGACGCTGCTCTACGCGCTCGAAGTGCCGAAGCACGGCGGCGACACCCTGTTCACCAGCACCCGCGCTGCCTACGACGCGCTATCCGATGGCATGCGCGCCATGGTCGACAAGCTGGTCGGCGTGAACAGCGCGGGCCTCAAGGCTGGTGGCGGCCGCAGCAAGATGCACTCGACCATCGGCAGCATGAAGGTGCACGACACCGACAACGCCGACCAATACGAAGCCGAGCATCCGGCGGCGCGCACCCATCCCGACACCGGCCGCAGGGCGCTGTACGTCAGCCGCAGCCATACCATCCGCTTCAAGGACATGAGCGAGGAGGAGAGCCGCCCGCTCATCGACTTCCTGCAGGCGCATCAATCCCGGCCCGAGTTCACCTGCCGCGTGCGCTGGCAACCAGGCACGCTGACCATCTGGGACAACCGCTGCACGCAGCACAGCGCGGTGAACGACTATCACGGCCAGCGCCGCCGCATGCGGCGCCTGACCGTAGGTGCACAGACCCCGCGCTAGCGTTCGTCGGTCCGCGTCGGAAACGCCATGCCGTGCGGGAGTTCATCGCGCGGAGGTGTCAACGTCTCGACGGTGCGGGGCGGGGCGTCTTTCTTGGGACGGCCCGGCCGGTACATATATATGAACGGCGCCAGCGGTGGCGTGGGCGGCGGGTTTTCCATGAAGCGGCAATCGGACTCGTTCGGCTGGCTCGCCATCGAGCCGATGCTCTTGCCGCCGACGAATACCATGTAGCGCAGCATGTGCGCGGACTGCGGGATGGGCTTCGCAATGATGTCGTACTTGCCCACGGAAAATCGCCTGCCTTCGATCGTCGGTATCGTCATTTTTTCCCGTTCCAATAGAAAAGCCCGGTTGCCCGGGCTCTTCAGCTCGCAGGCCGGTCAGACCTGCTTGATGTTCGCGGCGCGCGGGCCCTTCGGGCTCTGCTCCACGTCGTACTGCACCTTGTCCTGCTCCTTGAGCGTCTTGAAGCCGCTCGCCTGGATGGCGGAGAAGTGAACGAAAAGATCCTTGCTGCCGTCGTCGGGGGTGATGAAGCCGAAACCCTTGGCGTCGTTGAACCACTTCACGGTACCTGTGCTCATGTGCGTGCTCTTCCTTGATGAAATTGGATAAGGCGAATTCGCCTGCGGACGGTCAAGGAGGGAACGAACGAACGGCTGAGTACGGTACGCACGTGCTGCTTGAAATCCTGCGCCTACCGTTATACAGGCTTTTGCCCGGCGTCAGGATGACTATTAGAGGCGCCTGCCGAGGCGTTCCTGGAAATCGCGGATGCGGCGCGCATTGGTGCCGAGATCGCCCTTGCCGATACGAGACTGGGATCGAACGTTGACCACGCCATTGCGGCCGACGGCGATGGTGACGTCATCCTTGAAACGGAAAACGCGCGTGGTCGCCACCGCCTGAATCTCGCCCCTCTCGGGCGACTGCAGGGTGATCTCGAGCCCCATCTCCTTGGCAGTGGCGAGCGCGGCGGCGAACACCTGATCGAAAGGCTTCGAAAAGCGTTGCGGCTGGATGTCCGGGTATTCAGCAGTGGCGCCGGTGCGCACATCGTTGATGGTGGGCCAGATGAACGCCGCGGCTACGCGCAATACGACCAGCGCGCCAACGACCGCGCCGGCGACGATGAGGATGCGCTTGGTCCGGGTGTTCAATTCTTCTTGTGCGGATGCGGGTGGATGTTGTCCACCCAGTGCACTTCTTCCGGCTTCTCGACCACCGGGATGTCGAGGTTCACCACCACCGGCTCCTGGCCGCTGCGGCAGAGCACGCAGGAGAGCGGCTCGGTATCGCTCG
>Ga0207681_10001725_pt1 | contig 14049 bp, 10 predicted proteins | sample KBSS53metaG_FD_184324 | JGI IMG/M metagenome (GOLD analysis project Ga0207681, IMG submission 184324) | Switchgrass rhizosphere microbial communities from Kellogg Biological Station, Michigan, USA - KBS S5-3 metaG (SPAdes) (version 2) | ecosystem: Host-associated > Plants > Roots > Rhizosphere... | reverse complement strand
GAACTCTTGTTGATGTATAGCTCTGACGTTGTGCGTCCACTCATCTTGCTTGTAAGTAAAGTTATCTGCGTGGGTCGCATAGCATCGCAGGCTGCCGCCATTGATCGGGTTATGAGTGACGTTGAAAATTCGCAGGTCGGCCTGCTTCAGGATGTACTCAATAACAGCCAGACTGTAATACTCGAGATGCTCATGACAAATCGTGTCGTACGAATTCATGCTCAGCATCGTCGGCATATATGACATCTCAAAAATCCAGACACCTTGTGGCGCCAGGATTGACTTTATGCCCTCACTAAAACTGATCGGGTTTTCAAGGTCATAGAACATTGCAATCGAGGTGACGATGTCGCACTTCTCTCCCTGCAACCGCTCCAGCAATTCTTCCGAAGGGAAAATTCCCTGCACCACTTCGACGTCGCCCTTAACCTCCTGCGCCACATCCGAGGGGTCGATACCAAACTTTTTGAAGTCTCCGGGGTATGAAGCCAGCAGAGTGCCATCGTTACAACCAATATCGAGGACCCGCGCCGTCGACTTGCCAACCAGCGCAGACGCTTCTTCCGCAATACCCTTGAGGTGTTGACGCATCGTGTTGTTGGTGCCGGAACGATACCAATATGCCGAATAAAGCACTTCAGGAGGTACGGTGTGTTCCATTTGCAGCAAGCCGCAAGCCTGCTCGTCTCGCATTGGATCGCAGCGGACGAGTCGGGTGGCGATCTTGCGAGTGGGGGGCGATTCTTTGCCCGGCTTCACAAAAGAGCCCTGGAGATATTGCTCGCCAAGATCAATTACCGGAGTGAGCGCGGATGAACCGCAGACACGACAGGTAGTTCGATGGATCAAATGCATTCAACGCCTCCGGCGATCAGCTGTTTACGTGCAAGGGCTCAATCAGTGACCGAAATTGCAGGTCAAGCTTGTCGATGCACTCATTGCGCTCAAGATTTAAGATTGCGAGTTGCTTGACGACCGCGTCCTTTTCCTCGACGGGAATTTTTTCGAAGTCGTAAACTTTTTCCTGTACATGCCACAAGTTGCAGTTTACAGCCGCTAATAGCGAGAAAATCTGACCGAGGCTGCCGCGAATGTCAGAAATCTCGTTGCCCTCTTTGGTGTAAACCTTATTCGAGGCAAAGGTCAGCCGCTCAAACGGGATGCGTCCTTCCATGGCGCCACTTACAAACTCATCGATTTCATCCTGAATCTGTTTTTCCTGCTTGGCCAGATTTTGCAGGCGTTCCTGATCTTCCGTGTGCCAATGTTTGAGCTTGACGATCGTAAGTTTATCGCAGAGTGTCCCAAGCGTTTCTGCCACCAGTTAGCCTCCTAAGTATCGTTCGTGTTTGCCTAGAGCCCTGCTTGCTTCGGCCCGTTATCGGATGTGTGTTTACCGCGCGTTTCCATGAAAGACCTGTTCAGGAACCCCATTCGCAGTTGGCAAAGACACAACCATAATCTGCCCCTTCATGCGCCGAGAACTCTGAGCCGCCGTCAATTATTGTAATTGGCAAAACGTCTTCGACCCAATCGACTGGGCCCACGTTCGGCAGACTTACGGCAAAGGTGAACACATATTTTCCCGGAACCAAGAAAGCCGAAGGTATCGTCGCCGTCACGCGGACGTCTTTATTGTTCTGCCCCAAACTGTTCCATTGCGGATTATTGGTAGTGAACACTTTGCGGCCCCGATGATCGCGCACAAAAAAACCCAACAACGAATTACTCACCCAGCGATTTATCCGGCAGGTAATAGCTATCACGATTGGTTCAGTATGACTAAAGTAGGTTTTGGCTTTGCCTTCGGAATCCAGTGCTTCAGCACGGGTAATAAACATGTCTTTGTCGGATTGCGCGCCGCGAAATTCACCGCGACTCTCCGCCGAAACTTCATTCATGTAATAGTCAATCACGCTCGGTGTATCGCCTGCTTTAACTATTCCGCCGTGTCCCAACAGAAATGCTTTGGGACACAATTTCGCGATCGCGCTCATTTGGTGACTGACGAATAAGACGGTTCGTCCATGTTTGGCCACTTCCCCCATTTTCCCCAGACACTTGTTTTGGAAGGCCACGTCCCCCACCGCCAGCACTTCATCAATCAATAGAATCTCCGGTTCCAAATGCGCGGCCACGGCGAAAGCCAGACGCATGTACATGCCACTTGAGTAATGCTTCACGGGCGTGTCGAGAAACTCATCAATTTCGGCGAAGGCTACAATCTCGTCAAACTTGCGCTCGATCTCGGTCCGTTTCATTCCCAGGATGGCGCCATTCAAATAAGTGTTTTCTCTGCCGGTTAATTCCGGGTGAAAACCGGTGCCGACTTCAAGCAAACTCGCAACCCGGCCATACAACTCCACGCGCCCCGTGGTTGGTTCAGTAATGCGCGACAACACTTTCAAAAGCGTTGACTTGCCGGCGCCGTTTTGGCCAATTATTCCCAACACTTCACCCGGCATGACCTCAAAACTTACGTCTTTGAGCGCCCAGATGGTTTCGGCCTCTCTTCTTTCACGCAATCCTTTTAGCGTAGCGCGCATAGCTCCGGAAATCGTGTCGCGCAGCGTCCCGTAAGCAGGCTGACGAGCTCCGATTCGGTAAGATTTCGCTAATTGCTCTACCTTGATTATGGGTTTCATTACTAAACTACGTCTGCGAAGTTCTTTTCCATGCGCCGGAACGCATAGGCTGCATAGATCAGCAGAGCCAGAATGAACAGCGTCGCAATGCCGAGTGCAGTCCAATTAATTTGCTGGCCAAACAAAGCAGCCCGGAAGCCGTCAAGAATTCCAGCCAGTGGATTAAGGTGGTAGAGCCACTGATATTTCGCCGGCACCAAACTCGAGGGATAGACGACTGGCGATGCAAACATCCAGAGCTGAAGCGCTACGGGCAGCATCACCCCGACATCGCGATATTTCACATTTAGACCTGCAACCCATATCCCGAGTCCCAGGGCCAGCAAAATGACCAGGACTACCAGCGCCGGCAGCAACAAAAGCGTTTTGGTAATCGCCACGCCGTAGTAAATCATCAATCCGATTAGGATAACGAAGGCGATGCCAAAATCTACCGTTCGCGCGCCCACCGCAGCCGCCGGCATTAACAGACGCGGAAAGTAAATCTTGGTAATCAGGTTTGCGTTGCCAACCAGACTAACGCTGCAGTTTGTGACGGCACTGGAAAAAAATGTCCAGGGCAGCATGGCCGCGTATACAAACAGCGGATAAGGAATACCGTCTGATGGCACACGCGCAAGCTTGCCGAGGAAGATTGTAAAGACAAGCGTGGTCAATAAAGGCTGTAAAACAACCCAAACAATTCCCAGCGTAGTTTGCTTGTAACGAACCTTAACATCACGCCACATCAGGAAATAAAGCAGCTCACGATAGGCCCACAAATCTCGCAGGTTAATAGCCACCCACGACCTGGTGGGCTCAATTACGACTATTGGCTCGTCACTTACGATGGAGCTTTTATCGAGCGATATTTGTGGAAGGCTGGAAACAGTTTCCTCTAACGTGGCTTGTTCCAATGGAAGCGGGGTCTTACCAGTTGTCACATTCATTAAAATCGAAAATCAACGGCCGGGATTTCCCCGGCCCCTCAAACCTGATTCGCAAGCGAAGGTCAAATATAGCTCAGGGATTGGCAATGCGCCAAAAGGCTATTGCACTTCCGCGCAAGATCAAGGCAATCGGGGCCTGACAATGTAGACTCGATGATCCGGCACACCGCGCTCGGTTCTGTAATCGCCGACGGTTCAACGCACAAAAAATTCGGGCAGGCCGAGGGGCCTGCCCGAAGTGCGAATCAGGATCAGCAGTCGCCTATTTCTGAGTGAAGAGCGTACCGTTTGGATCCTGGTTAGTCCCGTTGCCCATAATCGTATTGTTGCCGCCAGTATCGACTGTGCCGGTTAAGCCCAGCGCGTTGCCGTTACCGGTAATAACAACCCTCGCGATGCGGACGTGGGTGCTTGTGCCCGTTGCAATTCCCGTCCCGCTAGCCGTAATCGCGCTATCGTTGACGGCGATATCCGTGGCGCTCGTGCCCTGCGTGGCATTGATGCCTGCGTTCGTGCACGACGAGAAAAAGCTGTTGGCGATTTGGCCGCGCGAGCCGTTGCCGGCGTTAACGCAATTCGAGGTGGCCTTGGCGATACTCACGTTATCGAGGGTCATCTGAGTTGCGTTCGTGCCGGTGTTGGCGATGTTGATGCCATTGGCTACGTTTCTGATCGAAACGTTGCGCAGGTGGAGCTGATTAACCGCCGCCGTGCTGGCGTTAAGGTTGACTCCAGAGTCGACCATGCCGTCAATGTTGGTGTTTTCAATGTGGAGTGCGGTGCCGGCGATGAAGCGGACGCCATTTGTGCCGGTACTTGCTCCATTGATATCCAACCAGTTAAGGCGCACCGTTTTGCGCACGTCGGCCGCATCGGTGATGTTAATCAGAACGCCTTGCGGTGCGAGCGCTGACAGAATCGAGCCGTAGCCCTGCCCGGCGCCGCCGCCGTTGATGGTTATTGACTTGGTGATTGTGACAGTTCCAAAGCCACCGGGATCGAGGGTGCTGATCTCACCATCTTTGGCGGTCTTGGAAATCGCGCCTGCATAGGTCTTGCAGGGGGCCGTGCGGCTGCAGGGGTTAACGTCGTCGCCGACGCCGGACACCCATGTGCGGGTGGCCTGGGCGTTTGCCATGGAGCTGACCGTCATAACAAAAAGTGTGACGGCCAACATGTTCAAAGTGAAACGAACCTTACTCATGATGCATTCTCCTTTTTGGGGTTGAGCTTTAATAGCCGTGGTAGCAAATCCTCTGTGATGTAATGAAGCGAAAGCTTCGATAAGTCCCGCGCCCAATGCCAATGCACCAGCCTCACTCCTTAGAGCTTGGGACGTTCCTCTGAAAATTCTGGTAAAAGGGGCCGGCGCCATCACCGGCCCCTTTACTCGTTACGAACAACCAAGGTTCGTACAGCCAATCGTATTGCGTACGTGGTTGGCCGAACTGATCCAGGCATTGCCCTGGGCCGCCGTGAGACTGCCCTGGTTGATCAAGGTCTGAACGTTCATGACGAAGTCGCTCAGCTTGGCACAGGCATTTCCGCCGCCGCCGTTAATGGCTTGGAGCGCTGCGTCCAGTTTGGCCAGCAATCCATTCTTCTGAGTTCCGGTAAGCGACGAAGCGCTTACGCTGTTTTTCAGATTCTGGATTACAGCCTGAGGCGTCAGCACCGTCACCGTAAAGGTGCAGGTCGCCGTATTGCCGTGGCCATCGTCAGCAACGTGAGTCACTGTCGTAGTGCCGATCGGGAAGACAGAGCCGCTGGCCGGTCCTGCTGTCCGCGTTACTGTGACACCACAATTATCGGTTGCGGTCGGAGTGGCGTAAGTACCGATGGCACCCGTCGGGCAAGTCGGCTCAATGGTGATGCTGGTCGGACACGAGGTGAATACCGGCGGTGTGTTGTCGTTAACTGTAAACACCACCGTGTCACTGGCCGTGTTGCCATGACCATCGTTGGCCGTGACTGTGACCGTGTGCGGACCATACCCCACCAGAGTACCCGGAGCGGGACTCTGCGAGAGCGTCGCTGTGCCGCAGTTGTCAGAAGCAACCGTACCGGTCATGTAATTAGGCACCGGCGCCAGGCAGGAGCCATCAGCATAAGCTGAAGAGTCTGCCGGAGCAGTGATTGACGGCGGCGTCACGTCGTTCACAGTGAACACCACGTCGTCAGATGCAGTGTTGCCGTGACCATCGTTAGCGGTGACCGTCACCGTGTGTGGTCCATAACCCACCAGCGTGCCGGCGGCTGGACTTTGCGAAAGCGTCACATTGCCGCAGTTATCAGCGGCCGTGGTGCCTGCCGTGTAGTCGGGCACTGCTGCCTGGCAGCTGGCATCGGCGTTCGCCGACGAATCCGCCGGGGCAGTGATTGTCGGCGCTGTCGCATCGTTGACGGTAAACACGACGGTATCAGATGCCGTGTTGCCGCTGGGGTCGGTCGCCGTGACCGTCACGGTGTGCGGACCATATCCAACCAAAGTTCCGGCGGCGGGACTCTGTGTAACCGTCACATTACCGCAGTTATCTGAGGCCGTACTGGCCGCAGCATAGTTTGGCACGGCTGCCTGGCAGTTTGCATCGGCGTTCGCCGAAGAGTCTGCCGGTCCGGTAATTGTCGGCGGTATTGCCGGATCTTCCGTCACAACTACTCGCTGAGTTCCGGTAGTTGACAGGCCGGAAGAGTTGGTCGCCGTGTAAGTGATGATGGTGGTTCCGGTCGGGAACACAAAGCTCTCGCATCGCCGATTCGGATCCGATGGAGTCGGACAAGCGAAGGTCGGAACACCACTGCGAGTAATGGAAACGGTGCCGCAATCTTCCTCGGCTGTCGCAGTGCCCAGCTCATCATCCAGCGTTGCCGTGCAGGTGCTGGTGGTGGCCGAGACATCTGGCGGTACGTGCAGAGTCGGAGGCGTTGTGTCGCTGCCAACGACCGTGATTGTCTGGGTGCAGGATGCTGATTGACCATCACTGCCCGTGGCGGTCCACTCGATGGTGGTAACGCCAACCGGGTAGGGATTATTAAACTCCGCCTGGTTGCTGTATGCCAGGTTGTCGCTTCGCCGTCCGAGTATCGTAGCGCTACCCGAATTTGAAGTCGCTGTACCTGGATCAACCGGTGCTGGGTCGCATCCATTCGGCGAATTTACTGTTTGGTTCGGCGGACAGCTGATGGATAACGTTGATGATCCGTTAACCCGGATAGTTTGTTGGCAACTGGCACTGCGACCGGTCGGCTGTGCGTCGACGTCTTGCGGATCGCGATCATACTCGGTTGCCGTCCAGGTGATAACCGTGGTTCCGATTGGATAAGAGCCGGTTAAGGCCTCACCATCGTCTCGGCTTCCCGTAACTGCCACGTTGGTTCCAGTCGTGGTAGGTGTGCCAACGTTTGAAGTGGACTGGCTTGGATCGGGAACATATGCCTGACTCTCTCCCGCATTCGCAGTCACCGTGATATTGCTGGGACAGGTGATAGTTGGTGCGGCTGAATCAATTACTGTAACCGTGAAGCTACAGAATCCACCGCCGGTAGAAGAACTGCTGGTAACAGTTGTCGTTCCGATTGGGAAGAACGAACCGGAAGCGGGCGTGCTGGTTACCGTTCCGCACGTTCCGAAAGCTTCAGGTGCGGTGTAGGTAACATTAGCGCCACCTCCCGAACCATGCGTGGTGGCGGTCGTGACGATGTTATTGGGGCAGTCGAGCGTACAAGTTGATCCGCTGCCGCTGCCTTCAATAACATCCGTCGCCGTCGATGTGTTGTCATTCGGGAACTGTTCGTCTGTCGCGCTACTTACCGTTGCGGTGTTATTGATCGACGCACCAGCCGCGCCAGTGACGGTGTAAATAAAGGTAAAGCTCGCGCTCGAGCCCGCGGGAAGACTGGAGATTTCCCAAGTCGTGGTTGGGGTGTCGGCTGTACGAGTAAACGCGGGGCCTGAGTCCTGACTCGAATCGGAATAAGCCAGGTTAGCGGGAACCGGGTCAGTCAACACAACCGTGGCGGCGGTGTCGGGACCGTAGTTCTTGACTGTGACGCTATAGGAGATAGAGCCCCCGGCGGTGGCCGAGCCGGTAGTGCTGCCCTTAAATACCGCGAGATCGACGGCCGGCACTTGCGGGTCTGAAACATTAAAACGAACTACATATCTAGCTGATCCGTCCGCTCGCGAAACGAGGTAAGCGCGCCAGACTCCTTTGGCGTTCACCATGCGCGATCCATCGGGATTGGTAGAGCTAATTGGATCAATCTGGACAACAGCGCCATCCGGATTGACCCAATAGATCGCCAACGGCTCCACGAACGCACTGTCAGCTTTCACGCAAACCGTGTCGCTGGTTTCGAAATTACTCGAGGCCGTCGTGCAATCAGATTCGTATGTTGCAATTGATTCGGAAGGCTGAGCTTGCGGCATCAGCATTGGCAGCGTGTTCAGCATCACTGAACCACTGCGAAAAATTTGCTTCGATGTGTACGCTTGGTAGCTTTGCTCAAGTTGTGCAGAGTTGATTTCCGGGATCCTGGCGACGGGCCCGGAAGAAAATGCTAAAGACGATGAAAACAACGGAATGCCGATGAGCGCGACCAGGGCAACAAAGGCAGCAATACGTGTTATTGAACGAAGGGTCATACGATGAGAACTACGGGCGGATTGCGGTTGGCTTTTCATGAAAATTCTCCTCAAGGCTTGGTTCGCTCGCTAGGGTTTGCGTTGGCGAGATCGGAAACTCGTGACGCGTGACGTCAAACGGGACATAAATTATTAGGGCTGATAACCTGTTACTCTGTCGGGTGGCCACTAAGCTGGATTGCAAGACTCTGCAGTTTCAAAGGTGTTTCGCGATATTTAGGCTGTGCTCGTTTTCGGGTTCAAGGAATAGGTTCAGTGCGATCGACTCGGACTGGAAGAGAACCAATAGCGGCCCGGCTAAAACGAGGACGGTGTAATAGACGATTTCAATTAAGAAGTCAACATTTTTTTACAAAAATACTTGCATGATTTTAGACGGCTTTGATAACTGCTGTTTTGTCACTATGATGGCCTTCATTTAGAAATAGGAATCGGCTCTTGGTGCAATCAACTAAAAAAATGCAGGAAATATTTGTTACAGGCGGGGCCGGATTCATCGGCTCCGCCTTTGTTCGTATGTTGACCGAAGAGACTGACTGGAACGTTATCAATTTCGATGCGCTGACCTACGCAGGTAATCTCGACAATCTTCAGGATCTCGATTCCACCCGGCATCATTTCGTGCACGGCAATATCGCCGATGCGGAGGCCGTGCTGGCGGCGCTGGGCGAAAGTACGGAAGCGATCATTAACTTTGCCGCCGAGTCTCACGTCGATCGCAGCATTGCCAACGCGGCGGAATTTCTGCGAACTAACATTACCGGCACACAGGTTTTGCTCGATGCTGCACGCGCTCGCGGCGTGAAGCGTTTCATACAGGTATCGACGGATGAAGTGATGGGAAGTTTGCCTGAGGTTGAGGACGCTTTCTTCACGGAAGCTTCGCCTTTCGCGCCCAATAGTCCTTATGCGGCCTCGAAAGCCGCGGCGGAACATCTCGTTCGCGCGGCACATCATACTTTTGGGCTCGACACCGTAGTCACCAGATGCGGCAATAATTATGGGCCGAGGCAGTTTCCAGAAAAGTTTCTGCCGCTAGCGATTTCAAATGCGCTGACTGACCAGCAAATTCCGGTTTATGGAGACGGTCTGAACGTGCGCGACTGGATTTACGTCGACGACCATTGCCGCGCCATCCTGCTGGCCCTCGAAAAGGGCCGCTCGGGCGCGGTCTACAACGTTGGCGCCCGCAACGAGCGCCGCAATATAGACGTGATTGAGTCGCTGTTGGATACGTTGGGCAAGCCACGTTCGCTAATTCGCTTCGTGAAGGATCGACCGGGTCATGATCGTCGTTACGCAATCGATCCGTCGCTTATCGAGACCGAATTGGGCTGGCGTCCGCGCGAAACCTGGGAAAGCGGGTTACAGAAGACCATCCAATGGTATCGGGAAAACGGATCGTGGCTGGAGCGAACGCGCAGCGGCGCGTATCAGGATTACTATCGTGAACATTACGGCGCGGAGGTCACTGCGGGTTGAGGGTCTTGATTACCGGAGCGGGCGGAATGGTTGGTCAAGCGGTTAGCGCTTACTGCGCGTCGCTTGGCGATTCAGTTTTCCCCTACGATCACCAGAAGCTCGATATCGCCGATGCGGAGCGGGTCACGCAGGCGCTGCAACAGGATCAGCCCGAGGTGGTAATCAACTGCGCGGCTTGGACTGACGTTGACGGGTGTGAAGTTGATCGAGATCGCGCCTACGCGGCGAACGCCGTGGGCCCGGAAAATTTGGCGCGCGCAAGCCGTGAAATAAATGCAGGGCTAATCACAATTTCGACTGACTACGTGTTCGACGGCAAAAAAGAAGGCTTTTATACGCAAAGGGACCAGCCGTGTCCCGAAAGCACCTACGGCTTGTCGAAGCTCGAAGGAGAGCGACGAGCGCAGTTAGCTTATGCCCGCACGGTGGTAGTTCGCAGCGGTTTTATTTTCGGTCCCGGCGGCAGCAATTTTCTGAGTACTGTCATCGAACGTGCCGGGCGAGGCGAGAAACTAAAATCGATCCGCGATGCGTACGGCACACCAACCTATGCTCCTGATTTGGCGCGGCGTCTGCGGGAGTTGGCCCAACTGGATTTACCGGGAATTTTTCACGTGGTGAATGCGGGCGAGGGAACGAGCTACGAAGACTTCACGCGAGCGGCCCTCGATCTGAGTGGTTACGGTTCGACGAACGTGGAGAGCGTCGACATGGATAGCCTGAATCGGCCTGCGGCGCGACCAAGAAACTCGCGGCTCAAATGCCTGTTGTCCGAAGCCATCGGTTTGGCTCCGCTGCCGTTTTGGAAAGATTCGTTAGCCGCGTTTGCAGCCCTGAACGCGCCGCGCGAAGTTGCGGCCCAGGGATAAGCCGGGAGCGCAGGCATCCGCTCGCTGCGCAAAGCACGCCGAGTTAACGCCGAGAGTGGGTCATCACGCACGCGCCGCAGGCAGGTGCCTCCGGTCGCAGCTTCTGTTATTATTCCGGTTCTTAAGTAGTGTCTTTAAGTTGAGGTCTAGAAATTCAGATGGCTCAAGATAATCGCCTCTTGCCGGTGAGCGCGCTCGACCGAAGTATCGATCGACCGCTGGCAGATTTTGCTCAAGCCAAAGGTTATGGCACCGCGGGCCTCGAGCCCACCACTTTTCGCGACTATTTGTTTGTCGTCCTGAAGCGAAAGTGGTTGATTCTCAGCCTGGTGTTAGTGGTGACTTCTCTCGTCACGATTCAGGCCTTCCGCGCTCCTTCGATCTACGAGGGCGAAACAACCATTCGCATCGAACAGAAAGCGCCAAACGTACTGCAAACGAAAGAGATCGTAATTGCCGGTCAAAACGATCCAAATTTCTGGGGCACTCAACTAAAACTTCTGGAAAATCCGGCGCTCGCCCGGCAAGTCGTGCTGACGCTGGACCTGCAACACAACCCGTCGTTTTTCGGCGGGCAGACGCAGGGCGGCTTTTTCTCGTCGCTGCGTCGCATCGTCGCGAAGCCAAAGAAGGTTAACGAATCGCCCGCCGTTTCACCGGGCCTGACTGTCGTCGGCGAAAGTGAAGTAACCGGCGGATCGTTAACCCCGGAACAGTTGGCCGCGCTCGAGCCTTATGAAGACGCCATCATCGGCGGTGAAATTGTTGAGACGGTGCCGACCACTAATCTGGTCAAGATTAAGTTCGTTCACCCGGATCCCGAGCTGGCCCAGAAAATTGCGAACACGCTCGCGGAAGTTTTTGTTAATAACAACCTCGAACGCTCCACCGAACACTCTACCAAAGCCGAAGACCTGCTGGCTCGCGAGATTGCAAACCTGCAGACCAAGATCAAGCACGATCAGGAAGCGCAATTTAATTACGCCAAGGCCAAGAACTTGCCGCTGGTAAACGACACCGCGGGCAATCTCGAGGCCGTTCGTCTCGCTACTCTAAGCGGTCAGTTGTTGAACGCCGAAAATGATCGCAAGCAACTGCAGGCGCAATATGAGGCCGCCAAGCGGGAAAAGGATCCGTTCTCGGTGCCTGATGTGAACAGCTCAGGCGGCGTCGAGAAGTTGCGCGATCGCATCTCGGCGTTAAAAGAGCGCCGCGACGCTTTGCTCGTCATCTACACCCCGGAATGGCCCGAAGTTAAAAAGATCGACGCGCAGCTTCAGGGCATCGAAGCGGAACTGCAAAAACGGCCGGCGGAAATCGTCACCTCGATGCAGCGAAAGTATGAGGCCGCACTCTCCAAAGAAAACCAGTTGCGCCGCTCATACGAGCAGCAAAAGGGAACTACCACGCAACAAACGCGCGATCAGATTGACCTCCTGGCGATGACGCAGGAGCTCGAAACCAACAAGCAGATCCTCAACACGTTGTTGCAGCGTCAGCGCGAATTTCAAGTAACCAACGGCGACCGATCAAACGAAGTGAGCATTTCCACCTACAGCCGCTTGCCGAAAGTGCCGATCGGGCCGCAGCGTTTCCGGAATATCTTCGTAGCTTTCCTGTTGTCGTTAGTGGCGGGAATCGGTCTCGCTTTCCTGCTCGACTTCCTCGACGACACAGTGAAGTCAGTCGAAGATGTCGATCGTTATTTGCATCTTCCGGCTTTGGCGTTGATTCCCGCCAGCCGCGATCGCGGGCGTTTGATTGGCATCCCCGGAGCGCCGTCCGGACCGGCCCCTCCTTCGGAAACAACCGCGCTCGCGATGGTCAGCGACGCCCGGTCGCCGATTGCTGAATCCTATCGCCACCTGCGCACCTCGCTGTTGTTGTCGTCCGCTGGCCAACCGCCGAAGACGATTCTGGTCACCTCCAGTCAACCGTCAGAAGGCAAGACGACCACGGCGATCAACACCGCTTTCATGCTCGCGCAAACCGGCGCGGAGGTCTTGTTGATCGATTGCGATTTGCGACGACCGCGTTTGCATGCACATTTCGGCGCGCCGAACGGCAAGGGCTTGACCAACTGGCTCTCAGGCGAAACTGACATCGACGCGCTGCTGCAAACTTACACGCCGCACGGCAATCTGAAGTTTTTGACTTCGGGTCCGGTGCCGCCGAATCCGGCCGAGCTGTTGGGCTCGGACGAGATGCGCAAACTCCTCGGCGTGCTTACCGAGCGCTTCGCTCACGTTGTCATAGATTCACCGCCGGCGATTTCATTCACCGACGCGTCTATTTTGTCGACGATGGTCGACGGCGTGGTGCTGGTGGTCCATGGCGGCAGAAGCTCGCGCGCAGTTGTTCGTCGCGCCAAGCAACAGTTGCTCGATGTTGGCGCTCACATCTTCGGCGTGGTGCTCAACAATGTGAAAGTTGAAACGCAGGATTACTACTATTCGGGTTACTACTCAGCCGAGGAGTACGTCGAAGGCGATGGTCCGGAGGCTGCGCCCGGACAAACTGCCGGCACTTAAATCCATGCTCGAGGCGCGCGGCAACTAGTCGCGCGCCGCCGAGGCTCAATCCTCAAATCATCTCATTCCATTCTTTGCGACTGGCGCTTTTCGGGTATCGCAGCGCGCATTAAATATGAAGCCAGCATCTTTCCGAGCGCAGCGAGAATTTGGACTGCTGGTCGGCGGCATCTTTGTGCTGCTAAGCAGTTGGTGGCTCTACCGCGGCAAGTTCACCGTTTTAGCCGAGGTGCTTCTGCCGCTCGGAGCGTTGCTGGTTCTCCTGGGTTTGTTTTTGCCACGCGCTTTGGTGTTACCAAACAAAGCCTGGATGCTGCTTGCCGAAGGCCTCTCGTTTGTAACTACGCGCCTTATTCTCGGCCTGGTTTTCTTTCTAGTTGTGACGCCGATTGGAATAGTAAAGCGCATGATGGGTTGGGACCCGCTGGGACGTCGCGGCGCACGCCGGGAGTCTTACTGGCAGCCTTATTCGGAGCGGCAGCATGATCCGCGTCACTACGAAAAAATGTACTGAACGCGTTTTATTCCACGACATTACGAACCGCCAAGACGCCAAGAGCGCCAGGAACAATTAGGGTAAATTCGCTGACTGGCCTGTCATAAAACTACCTTGGCGCTCTTGGCGTCTTGGCGGTTCAAATTACTCGTGGTTAGTAATCTCATTTCGTCCGCTGTTATTACCGCCCACATCATTCTTGCTATAGTATTTGTTTTAGTACGAGCGCCAATCGCAGTCCTTGAGGGAACTTCAATGTCAAAAGTCCAGGTCGCAAGCGAGCTGTGGGAATTCATGCGGGACAATAAGAAATATTGGCTGGCGCCGATCGTTATCACCCTCGTGCTGGTCGGGGCGCTGCTGGTGTTGGCCAAGAGCTCCGCCATTGCCCCGTTCATCTATACGTTGTTTTAGTTTGGGAGCCGGTTTTTAGTGGTAAGTATCCTTGGAAT
>Ga0207681_10001722_pt1 | contig 14068 bp, 9 predicted proteins | sample KBSS53metaG_FD_184324 | JGI IMG/M metagenome (GOLD analysis project Ga0207681, IMG submission 184324) | Switchgrass rhizosphere microbial communities from Kellogg Biological Station, Michigan, USA - KBS S5-3 metaG (SPAdes) (version 2) | ecosystem: Host-associated > Plants > Roots > Rhizosphere >... | reverse complement strand
AGCTTCAGTCTGCCCCGCTCTCTGATCGCTGGATGCGGGCGCCGCGGTTGCCGCGGTTACCCAGGCATTGAACTGAACACCACTCACGGACGTTCGCCGGGAGACTTCGCCGATCAGATCAGCGCGCCCCTGGCCGCCACTGGGTTTCGCCAGACCAACCTCCGGCACGATTGGCCCATGCAGCGTGCGCGTCCCATTGAGATCCACATCCTCCAGCCAGTAACTCGTCCCGGAGTGTTGAGTGCCTGGTTCTGACGACTGAGCTCCTGAATTCTGAATTCTGAATTCTGAATTCTGATTTGGCTTGTCATACCACGTATAACTCAGTCCGGCGCCCAGCCTCGTCTGTCTTCCGGCGACGAGCGCCGAGCCGGCAACCAGCGACGGTGTAATCGCGACACGCTTCCCGTCCTGTTCGCGATAGATGTTGTAGCCGAGGTTGCGCGTTTCGTAGCCGGTCTGCCATTGCAGCATGACCTCGCCGTTGTTTTCCGTAGCGCGAAAGCTGGCGAGCTTAACCGCGGTCGGCGCGTTTGGTTCGACTATGGACCAATTCGAGAACGAGCTGACCGGCGTTAACGTGGTCGCCGTGTTGTTGGCCTCGTCAACATCGTCGGCGCCGCCATCCGGGAAACTAAAAGGATCGCCGGCGGCGTTTGTGTCCTTCACGATGCGATAGTTCGCTTCGTTGCCGCCAATGTCTGCGTCGAGGTAAGTGAACTTCAGGTTGGTACTGGTGATGGCGCCGCTAAGCGTCCAGTAGCGAGCGAGTCCCGGCAGTCCCAGCCCGGGAATCAAGGCCTGGACGGCGCGCGCACTAAAGTCTCCGGTGCCCGTAATGTTGGTCAGTTGCACCGGCGAATAGCCGTTTATTGTCCCGACCGGGAAGATAAATCCATCAGTCACGAGGCTCTTCTTTACAGTGCCAATCACATAGCCGCTGGCGCTGCCCGCGATATCACCATCGACTGTCATCACCAGGCTGTTTGGCTGGCTGATGCCGAGCAACAACTGGCGCGCGAGTGTAAGTGTGGTGCCGCTCGCGACCGTGGCGCTGCTTTCGAATTGGATGGAACGTGAGTTGAAACTGGTGCCAAAAGTGATGGAACCGCCGCCCTGCTTGTCAATCACGATGCCGCCCGAGCCGGCGGTGAAGATCACGTCCTGCGTGTTGTTACCGGAGAGGACGCCTGCGGCCACACTAGTAATATTTCCCCGAATTCGGATCGTACTTCCGCCATTGCCGGTATATTGGAGCGACGAATCATCAGAACCGGTATTGTTGATAACCAGGTTATCAAATTGGAAGTCTCCAGACCCGCTGTCGCTCGCGTCAACCGCGACGCCGCCGGGGTCGCCCTTGCCGATCTCCAAGTTCGCATAGGTTCTGCCATTCGCGTCAAAGCCGGTAGGGGTAAAGTATCGGGCATAGCTGCCAGACTGGAATGTAACGACCGAAGGATTACCAGACGCGCCAAACGGACTGCTGCCGGCATTGTGCGAGTAAATTGAACCTGAGGCGAAGACTATTGAGCCCGCAGCGCCGTCGCCGACTGTGCCGCTGCCAAAAGCGTTGCCGCTAAAGCCGCTGGCGGTAGTAAAGAATGCTCCGCTCTGGAAAGTAACGGCGCTGGCCGCGTTTCCAAGCAGACGATGCGCACCATCCTGGAAAACTATCTGGCCGCCAACGACGCCGGTTGAACCGGAAGCGACTGAGATCTTGAGCGCATTAGCACCGGCAACCGTAAGCGCAGTGCCGCTGGGAACCGAAAAGTCACTGCCGGTCGCACCGTTAAGCGTTAGAGTTTGCGGCGGTGCAACGGCCGAGGCATTGAGTGTCGGCGTGACGTTGTTAACTAGTCGAAGCGCCGCGAGCGTTTGGGTTGGGACGTTTGTCACTATGGGCGACGGCGTGGCGTTGCCGTCAAAGATAACCACGTCGCCGGCCGCTGCGGCAGCGCGTGCCGGCGACCAATTTGCTGCCACATTCCAATCGGTGCTGATCGATCCAGTCCATACGTACGTACCCGCAGTGCAGACACCGGAGAACGACCAGCCAGTGTTATTACCTGCATTCGTGCCGCTGGTAACAACGATGGCGACCGGAGGCGGCACGACCGGAGTGCGCTGATCCTGCACGTTAACATCAGTCATCGTGAATGTTCCTGAGCCCGACCAGATGCGTTGCGTGCCCGGACTGGTAGAACGAATAAGAATATCGTCCGCATCGCCGCAGGACGCTCCGTTAGCATTGAAAGTGATGGTACCAGCATTGGAGACGCCACCTGCGCCGAGGGTAAGATCGCCGGTGCCTAGGTTTGTCAAGGTTGCTCCTCCGGCAACTGAAACTAATCCGACCGTTAAATCTAAATTGCCACCTTGGTCAAAGGTTCCAGTAGTAACGGTGAGAGTCCCGCTGATAATCATCGATGAAGTAAGGGAAACTACTCCTGAACTCGCAATTTCAAGATTGCTCATCGTACCGGCGCTGCCGTTGTTCACTGTTACTCCAGTGCCAGGGAACGAAACTGCGCCACCGTTTAGTTTGATCGTACCTTGGTTGTTGATGGTTCCCCCGCTGGCACTGTAGGTCCCCGTAATCGTTAGCGTAACTCCCGGATCGATGGTCAGCGTTCCCGCAGTCATCGTTAGGTTGCCGATGCTTTGGTTGCTGCTCACGCGCAGATTTCCAGTGCCACTAATCGAAACGGCATTCCCCGCGGCTAGAGTAGCTCCACCGGTTCTGTTCAATTGCAACGTGCCTGCTGAAACTGTTGTCGTACCGGAGTAGGTATTCGCTCCGGTGAGAGTTAATGTCCCCGAGCCTGACTTGGTTAAAGCCAAAGTCCCAGGCGAGCCATTCTGTAGAACACCTGCGTAGGTGTCGGAGCCCGTAGTGTTGTCAGTAAGAGTCGGGGTTCCAGCTAGGGCCTCAATAACCGGAGTGCCTGGCGTTGCATTAGTGCTGAGCGCAACGACAGTTGTGTTATTCCCGTTGAGTTGAAACTTTCCAGTGCTCGATGCGCCAAATGTGAGCGTCGCGTTGGCTGCGGGGCCCAGTGCCGTCGCGCTTCCGGCCCTGAGCGTACCGGCGTTAATTGTAACGCCTCCGGTGAAAGTATTCGCGCCATTCAATATCAGGATTCCAGTCGCACCCGTCGCATTATTAATGGTCAGCCCAGTACCAGCATTTCCAGAGATAATTCCACCAAGAGTATAAGTACCGTTTGCGCCGATTGTGATGGTGCGGGTCGCTGCGCCCAGTGCCATGTTGTTGCTAAAAGTGAGGTTCGCAGTGCTTGAGGAAAGGGGTATATCAGTAGCAAGTGCCCCAAGTTGAAAGTTTCCGCCAATCGTGATGCCGCTATATTTTCCGGAAAAATCCCTTGTCGTTGTTCCTGCAATCGTGCCACCGTTGATTGTCAGTGAGCCAGGCGTGGCATTCCCACCCATCGCGTTGACGCCTCTTGAGACTAAAGTGCCAGAATTGATTGTAAATCCGCCGCCATAAGTACCGCCGCCCAACGCTAATACACCTGGGCCAGTGAAGTTGTAACCAGCTGTGCTAGAAGTTGTGAACGCCTGCGTAGAAAAGTCCAATGTCTTTCCCGATGAAACGTTGATGGGCACGACTCCATTACCTTGGTTCGAGAGAGTGCCGCCGATGCCCGTGAGCGTGAAATTTTCCGTGGCAGTGAAACCGCTAACTGTTAATGACGCCCCAGTGCCCGTCCCATTCACCGTTGCAAAGTTTGCTACATTGCCGCTCGTAAAGGGTGACGTGAATGGACCGGCTGAGGTGGTGCCCCATTTGGAAGCAGAAAACGCACTACCGTCACCCGCGAAGAATTGGTCTGCCGCCAGAACGACATAAAGCCCGTAGGACAAGAGCGCGACGGCTATACATCCCAAGAGCAAACTGACTCTCATTTTGGATCCGCTACTGCTCGCATTTACCTTGTTGGTTTTGCTGGAGGACGTAACTTGGTGAGTGGGGCGCATTATTAATTCCTCGTGGAGTTAGTAAATCTAAAACTCAGAAACCAGAAAACAGAATTCAGAAGTCAGAAGACAGCGCGTTGGAAACGCGCGCAGAGGGTAGCCAGGGGTGAAACCCCTGGATCATGTTCGTTTTCAACCGCGCACTGAAGGTGCGCTCAGAACGTCTGTGCGCGCCTCCAGCGCGCAACCTTAATTTTTCATCAGTCCAGACGTTTCACGTCTGGCTACCTTCTCTTCGCCGCTACCGCGGCGATGACTCTTCACTCGCCACTTGTCACTTGTCACTAGCCAGGGGTGAAACCCCTGGATCAATGTTCGTTTTCAACCGGGCGCACTGAAGGTGCGCTCAGAAGTGTGCGCGCCTTCAGCGCGCAACTTTCATTTTCCCTTCAATCCAGACGTTACACGTCTGGCTAACTTCTTTTCGCCGCTACCGCGGCGACTGCAGCACTCAGTACTTATGACCCTTCACCCTTCTCACGCCCGGCACTTGTTGTTACTCGGGTTACAACCCAGGGTCGAACAGCAAAGGATCGTCGGGCTGCAAGGCTGGCCCGGCGCGATACACGTCGCTGCCTGGGCTGGTGTCGGCGCAACGATCGAAGTTATCACCGGCAGCGCCACCGCCGCGGACACGCCAAGGGTGCGCACCATCTGCCGGCGTGAGAGCGCGGGAAGAGTCGCCTGATAAGTCGGCGCTCGTTCGAGTAAATGAAACTGATCGAGTTTTGCGAGGGCGAGCAGAACAACGTCTTCGGATACTGTCTGGTCGAGTTGCGTGGTTAGCTGCTGCGCAATTCGCGCGGGCGACAGACGGCCGTCGCAGGCGCGCCACACGAGGGCTGCCGTTTGGTTAAGACAGTGGGCCTGATCTCGCTGACGGTCATAAACCAAAACCTCGTCAGGCAGGTCATGAGTAACCAGGCCATCGGCGCGACGGCGCGGAAGCTGCGACGAGCGTGTTCGCTTCATAGACTCTCCAATTATTAAGCTGACGCTAGGGAAGGCCCACCGGATTCTTATTCGCGCGGGTGTAGCTGAAAGTAGAATCGGTTGGAAGTTAAACCCAGCTTGATAGACGGCCTTAAGATGCGACGGGTTATAACATGCGACGAAGGCCGACTGCAACGCTTCCCACGGCGTCAACTGCTGCGCGCTGGCGACGCGCGAAGACGGTAGCCAGAGGTGAAACCTCTGGATGAATCATGTCCCAGGCCTCCGCGCACCGGAGGTGCGCGCAGAAACATCTGTGCGCGCCTCTTAGCGCGCAAATGCGCTACCCAACCTGATCCAGACGTTCCGCGTCTGGCTACCTTCTTAATGCCGCTCCGCGGCATCGTTCAGCCGCGGCGGCGACAAAACCCGTCGTTAACAATCGCGACGCTACCAGAGGTACCTCTTATCGTATTGAATACCTTGCTCGTTAAGCATCGCCACAAACTCTTCCTGAAAGGTCTTGCGCCGATGATGTTCTTCCCGCGACACGACGTATCGCTTTACGTTCAGGATGTCTGATGGACTGACAGCAAAAGCTGCATAACCGCGTTGCCATGAGAACTGAGGTTGGCAAATTTCCCGATGGACCCAGGCGGTTGAATCAGCTTTCAGATCGCGTAAGAAATAATCAACTCGATGCGAAGACCTAAAACCTACCAAAAGATGAACGTGGTTTTCAGTCCCACCAATGGCCAAGGGAATTCCACCTAGTCCGTTCACGATACCGCCAAGATACCCATGCAAACGGTCCCGCCAATCCGGCGTAATCCAAGGTTCGCGGTCCTTCGTTGAGAACACCAAATGGCAATGCAAACTGACGTAGGTCGATGGCATGACAGATTTGTGGGCGCTGCAAGCGCGCGACATCATGTTCCTCTGCGCGCTGGAAGCGCGCCGAGATGGTAGCCGGAGGTGAAACCTCTGGTTAGCGGTCGTTTTGAATTCGGTGCACTGAAGGTGCGCGCAGAACATCTGTGCGCGCCTCCAGCGCGCCAAATGGATCGCTCTTTGATCCAGACGTTGCACGTCTGGCTACCTTCTTTAGGCCGCTCCGCGGCGTCTGGCTACCTTCGCTTCGCCGCTCCGCGGCTACAAAGCTAAGAGCGTTGAACACCAGAGTTGCTACCTTCTCTCCACACGTGCGTCGATGCAACCCTCCCCGGAAGAACCCGGAATTTTTCCGTTACAAGGTTTCTTTCAAACGCGCAGACCGCGTTGGCACGCGTGATTGAACATGTTAGGCTCGATGCCGTATGGCCGCTGATTCTGACCAACCTCCCAATCGCCCGCGCACAATCCTTATTGTCGACGACTTCGACGACACGCGGCTGTTGCTGCGCACCTGGCTCCGGAAAAAAGGCTTCCACGTAGTCGAAGCCGAAAACGGCAATCGGGCGGTAACAAAGGCGGAAAGTGTACGTCCCGATCTAATCATCATGGACGTGGAGATGCCCGAACTCGACGGGCTCGCCGCCACGCGCAAAATTCGCGAGCTCAGCGGCTTCGCGTCCGTGCCCATCGTGGCCGTCTCGGCTTACGGCGCCGACCAGTATCGCGACCACGCGCTGGCCGCCGGTTGCAATGAATACATTTCGACGCCCTTCGAGCCGGATGAGTTGGAACGGTTGATCCGGAAGCTAATCAAATAACTAGTCCCAAGTCCAATGTCCAAAGTCCAAAGTCCAAACCGACAACACCTGACAAAAAAGACTTTGACCTCACGCCGGCGCTTTGTTCTTGACATTGGACGTTGGACTTTTGACATTGGACTCCTCCTGGTTTTCTGCGCTACCGGCGCTTTCGCACAGGAGAACCGTTGTGCCCTCAAGATCGGCGATCTTCCGGATGCACCCGAGCTGTTTGGCTTTCGCCCTGGGCAGACTACGCTGCAAATCAAGACGCGGCTGCCGCGCGCGGTCATCGGCAAAGAAAACGAGTTGGGTATTTCCAAGATGAATGTCAGCCCCGACTTCGATCCGCTGATGGATAAGAGCACGCTTCAGGGAGTGAGAACCCTTTCAATCGATTTTCTGGATGGACGCGTCAGCTCGCTTTGGTTTGGTTACGATAATACGTTCAAGTGGAAGACCGTTGCTGACTTTGTCCGCGGCATTTCGCGTTCGCTTAATCTGCCGGACGCGTGGCAGCCATGGAAAACGCGCGGCCAGCAATTAAAATGTGCGGACTTCGAACTGACTGTTACCTTCGTGGCTGAAGGGCCCAGCTTTCATCTCGTCGACGAAAACGCGGAGCAAACGGTGAACGCTCGCCGCCAAGCTGCGGAAGAACCGTAAAAATGTTTCAAGTTTCAGGTTCCAAGTTTCGAGTTAGATCAGGGGAACTTGAAACCTGAAACTTGAAACCTGGACTTGAAACTTCTTACCCAAGGAGATTGCTATGCTGAAAGAATTTCGCGACTTCATTGCTCGGGGAAACGTCCTTGACCTCGCAGTAGCGGTAATCATCGGCACTGCGTTCGGCAAGATCGTGTCGTCCCTCGTTGAAGGCATCATCATGCCGCCAATCGGCTTAATTCTCGGCCGGGTGGATTTCGCAAATCTGTTCATCGATCTCTCGGGTGCGCATCCGGCGTCGCTGGCCGACGCGCAGTTGCGCGGCCTGCCGGTGATTGCCTACGGCGCGTTTATCAACGACCTGGTGACGTTCGTGATCATCGCGTTCGTAGTCTTCCTGATCGTCAAGGCTGCGAACCGGAACAAGCGCGTAGAGGAAGTCGAACTAACGAAGGATTGTCCGTTTTGTTTGACGAAGATTCCGGTAGAAGCGACGCGCTGCTCCGGTTGCACTTCGCAGGTTCCGGAAGCGGCGTAAGACAAGAAGTCCGATGTCTGACGCCGCGACGGCGGCGTTAAGAGGGTAGCCAGACGTGGAACGTCTGGATCGGATCACCCGTCGACATGCGCGCTGTAGGCGCGCAGCGAATTCTTGGCGCACTCTCAGTGCGCTAATCTTTAACATTCGGATCCAGAGGTTTCACCTCTGGCCTTCAGCGCGTTACAAAGACTGATATGCGCGAATGCCCACGCTGCGAGAGTTGTTACGAAGACGACGTAGTCGTCTGCCCTGAAGACCAGGCAAGCACCAAACACACTTTGCCTGGTACGCCCCTCTTGTCGTCGCGTTATCTGCTGGAGAAACGTCTTGGGCGCGGCGCCATGGGCCAGGTCTATCGTGCCCGCGATCAAAATCTCATGACTCGTCGCGTGGCCGTTAAGACAGTGCGGCCGGACATCCTCAGCGACGAGATGCTGCAAGAAGGCGAAGCAATCGCTCGTTTCGAACGTGAAGCGCGGGCCGCGGCGTCAATCCGGCATCCAAACGTCGTCGACGTCACTGACTTCGGCAAAAGCCCGGAAGGCGTCTTTTTCCTGGTGATGGAATACGTCGACGGCGAAAGTCTCTACCAGTTGCTGCGCCGCGAAGGCACGCTCGACCTGCAGCGCAGTCTCACGATACTGGGCCAGGTGGTGGCAGGCGTGGAAGCCGCACACGATGCGGGCATCCTGCACCGCGACCTCAAACCGGCAAACATTTTCATCATGCAGCGGCTGCGCCGAACCGGAAGCGCGAGCAACTACGACGGCTTCGTTAAGGTCGGCGACTTTGGTCTCGCCAAGATCATTAATGCGGACCAGTCCGGCAACACTTCCGAGAGCGGGCCGGAGTCGCGCGGCATCATCGGCACGCCCGAATACATGTCGCCGGAACAAATGCAGACTGGCGTGCAGCTCGATGCGCGTTCCGACATCTACGCGCTCGGCGCGATCGCGTATCACATGCTCGGCGGTCGTGCTCCCTTCATCGGAGATCTGCCGCAGCTGGTGGCGCAGAAACTAATGCAGTCGCCGCCCTCTCTGCTGAGCCTGCGGTCCGATATCTCTCCGGAGATCGACAAGGTGATCCTGCGCGCGTTGTCGCGCGAAGTTGCCGAGCGACCGCAGAACGCGAGCGAGTGGTTTGACCAGCTGGAAGCCGCGGCCGGAAAACAATTTGAAGCGCCGGCGCAAACCGATTCGCGCCTGGTGGTGATGGCGCCGCAGGGTTCGGAAGTCTATGTGGACGACGAACGACACGGCAGCATCGGCCGCTCCGGTCGCGTGATTCTCAATTCCATTCCTCCGGGACAACACGTGTTGCGCGTCGCGCGCAGTGGCGAGGTAGACGACGAACGCGTGATTGAAATTCGTCCCGACGGCATCGAACAAATTATCCAGGCGCAATTCAAGAGCGCGCCCACGAGCGAGCCGTTGTCACCGTCGCGTGGCGGCAGTCTCGACAGCCGGACAGGCACGGCCAGCGCGCCGCGTGTGGTAGCCTGCGCGAGCTGCGGCTCTCGCTTCGCCGAAGGCATAAAGTTTTGCGGGCGCTGTGGCAATACGCAATTTATTTTTGTTGCCGACGATGCGGCGAGCGCTCAAAGTAGCGGTGCTCGTGCCGGTGTTGGTGGCGGCCCGGCCGCGCCGCCACCGGGTAAGGTGACTTGTTCACGTTGTCATCAGGAATATCCTGCCACGATCAAGTTCTGTGGAAAGTGTGGCATACCGATCGGCTCGCAGTCGCTCGAATGGAACCAACCGCGGCCGGTGGAAGTCGTTTGCCGTTCGTGCGGCAGCAGCTACTCAGGCGGGACAAAATTTTGCGGACGCTGCGGCAAACCGATCAACCCGTAAGAAGTCCAAAGTCTAATGTCCAAAGTCCGGACAAAACAATGTCCGAAGCCGTTCAAGCAGTTCAGAGTTCAACCTTTAGGTTGCGTCTTTCGCTACGACGCACGCAAGCTGAAGCTTGTACTCTGAACTACTTGAGTGAGTCCAACGTGCAATGTATAACGTTCCCTCAGCTAGACAGACATTGGACCTTGGACTTTGGACAGTGGACTTTGGACCAGCATAAACAAACATGAAAACCTGCCCCACTTGTAATCGCACTTACACGGATGCGTCGCTCAACTTCTGTCTGGAAGACGGCACGCCGCTCGCTAGCTCGCAGGCGCCTGGCCTTGATCCGAACGCGACCATTCGTTACACCGATCCGCGAGACACCAAACCGCCCGTGCCGGTTGCACCCCCAGTCAGTCAACCTCCGGTTGCTCCGACTTATCAAATGCCGCCGCCCGTCTCGAGTCATGGCTCTGCGTTTGGTCGACAACAATCGGCGATGCCGGCTGCCGGCCGGCCGGCGAAAAAGTCGAACGCACTTTGGTGGATACTCGGTGGCGCGCTCGTCCTGGGTGTGATTGTGGTTGGCGGCGCAGTTATGATGTTCGCGCTCTTCAGCATGGGCTCGAATTCGAATACAAACGCCAACCGCGCTAACGTGAATTCGCGAGTGCCCGTCAATCGCAACGCCAACCTGAACACGAACTCGAACGCCAATCTGCCGGCTTCGTTAACCGACGACTTTTCGCAAGACAAGTGGGGCACGGGAACCTACGCCTTTGGCGATATCTGGTATGCCGATGGGCAATACCACATGCGCTCGAAAGACAAAACCTATCTGGTGATGTACGCGCCTTCCGACTACCGGACCAGTAACGCCACTGTGCGTGTGACCGCGCGCAGCGTAGACGGCACGCCGGCGCAGAATGGCTTCGGCTTGATCGTTCATGGCCAACGATCCAAAGCCAACGAGCTTGAAGATTACGCGCTGCTGATTTACACGGGAGCGGAAGCGAAGTACGAAATCATCAAGCACAAGGGCGGCGAGCAGTCGGCGATCGTTCCCTGGACGAAGTCGACCGTGATCCGCGGGGGCACCAACACCAATCAGCTGGAGGTGCGCGCTCGCGGCACGGAACTCACCTTTTACATCAATGGGCAATACGTCGATCGAATTACCGACACTGAAAACTTCAGAGGCGGCGTTGCCGGACTCTACACCAGCGATACGGCGGAAGTTGCGTTCGACGATTTGGAAATCAAAAGATAGTTTCAAGTTCCAAGTTTCAAGTTTCAAGTTCAAGCGCGCAGGATAACTTGAAACTTGAAACTTGGAACTTGAAACTCCTTCATACCGCATGCAAGTCGACTTAAGAGTATTAGCCGGTCCTTACCACGGTAGAGTTTTCTGTTTTACCCAAACCGACACTTTTCTGATCGGCCGAAGTAACGATGCGCATCTTTGTCTCACCGACGACAAGTTTTTTTCGCGTCATCATTGCCTGCTCGAAATAACCCCGCCCCATTGCTTCCTGCGCGACCTTGGTTCCACCAACGGCACCTTTGTAAATGGCAAGCGAGTTTCAGAAGCGTTCCTGGAAAACGGCGCGCAAATTCAGGGAGGCGAAACTGTCTTGCGGGTTGAAGTCAGCGCCGGAGAAACGCCATCGGTAGCTGGTGGGCCAGACGTGTGCGCGCCCGCCGAGCATCCGGTTAAGCCGACAGTGGTTGCCGTGGCTTGTCTAAACTGCGGGCGGCGCGAAGAAGCGCAGTCGACCGGGGCCGGCGAAAATTTGACGTTTCTTTGCGAAGACTGTCGCGTGGAGTTGAAGAAAACACCGCAGCCGATTCCCGGTTACGAGATGGTGAAGGTGCTGGGCCAGGGTGGGATGGGCTGCGTGATGCTGGGCCGCAGCCAGAAAGACGGACGCGCCGTGGCTATCAAAACTTTGCTGCCCGAGTTTGCGGTGAGCGACAAAGCGATGCGTCGCTTTCTGCGTGAGATTGACGTGGCCGCGTCGCTCAAACATCCGAGCATCGTCGAATTCATCGATCGCGGTGTGCACAATGGCGTGGTCTACCTGGTGACAGAATTCATTGACGGGGCAGACGCAGCCAAACTTGCCGACGCGCGCGGTGGGCGTTTGCCGGAAAAGGAAACGCTCGAGATCATCTCGCAATCGCTCGACGCGCTCTCATACGCCCATGCGCAAGGTTACATTCATCGCGACGTCAAGGATCAAAATATTCTGGTGCGCGGCAGCTTGCCGAACCTGACCGCGAAGCTGACCGACTTCGGCCTGGCGAAGAGCTTCACGCAATCCGGGATGAGCGGCGTAACGATGGCGGGAGAGATGGCGGGCACACTCGCTTACATGTCGCCCGAACAACTAAAGAATTTTCGCGACGTGAAACCGCAGGCAGACATTTATGCGATTGGGATGACGGCGTACAGCTTGCTGTCGGGACGTTTGGCGCTGAACATCGGCAGGAATTCGAGTATGGCCGAAACGATCAAGGCGATCTTTGAGCAGCCGGCGATTCCACTTCGCGAGCGCGCTCCTCAGCTGCCGCCGGCTGTTTGCGAAATCATCGATCGCGCGCTCGTGAAAGATCCAACGCAGCGTTGGCAGTCAGCCGCAGCCATGCGCAACGCGCTGAAGCACGTGAGCTAAGCGTGTTGGCAACCTCAATTGCGCGCTGAAAGCGCGCGGCGAGGGTAGCCAGACGTGAAAACGTCTGGATTTGCGCACCCAAAACATACCGGCGCGCTGAAGGCGCGCCCAGATATTCTGAGCGCGCCTTCAGCGCGCCAATGAACATTGAATTCGATCCAGACGTTTCACGTCTGGCTACCGTCGATGCGCACCTTCAGTGCGCAATACAGCCGGCGGGCTAGACGCCCGCGGTCCCAGTAAAAAGTTGTCCTCTCACTGAATGGCGCCTTTAGTGCTTGCCAGGCCTGGTACAACCCGGCCGCGCCGTACCTGCCGTATCCTGTCCACCTGCCGCAATCTGCTTCACCGTACTGCCCGCACGTAATTCGACGCTGCCCTTCTTCACCGAAACGAACGTGTCGCCACACGAGACGTCAACCGTAAACTCATTCATGCGGTCGCCCGTCGTCACCACTTGACCATCGCTGGTGGTAACCGTCGCAGTCACGCCTGATGAAGATGAAACTCTAACGCGTCCTGCCTCGAGCGTTATCGTGATGGTGGAATCGGTGAAACTCAGCCTCATGGTCGTGTCTGGAAAAACTTCCACCCGGCCCAGCTTGCCGAGACTGACTACAGCACTCGAGCCTTTCGCGGTCGTGACCGTGCTGTCGGAAAAGACGGTTGCACCGGAGATCGCACTCGTACCGTTAACGGTTACAACCGGAGCCGCGCCGACTGCGCCAGTCGCCGGCACTTCGGTGCCGTCCGCTTGTTTCAACGTTATTTTTCCGCTGATTTGTACTGTCTGCGGAATCGCGACCGCCACGATCGTTAGCGCGCCCAGTGCGATCAAAAAAGACAACCCGTGAACCAGCTTGCGACTATTCATCTCAGTTCCTCCGTAGTTTTTGTGTGACTTCGACGACGTTCAGCACCACCTCGCGCTAGCGGGCGGGTAAAACGATACGCAGATATTGGAAACCCACCTATGCGCTACCGCGCTATGGTACTGACCTCATTATCTCCCTCTCGCGCTGGGGGAGGGTTGGGGTGGGGGTTTAGGCGCCTATTCCCTCTCCCGTAACCCCTTTCCCAAAGGGAGAGGGGAGAGTCTGAATGTGCGCGGTAGGACCACGATGCCGTGACCCTACATCGGAGTTTACTGTTAACGCACCGTAACTGCCTGGCTGCTTCCCGCAATCTTAAACTTCCAATTCTCAATTGCTGTTGCTTTTGTCTGAAGATTAGACGCCAAATAGTAAAGGCGTTTCGTCGCCGGTCCATCGGGCGCTTCTTTGAACCGATCGTTAAGGTAATACGGCGGTATGCTCTGGTAATAGAGCGTCGCTGTCACCGTCAGGTTGTTCGGGTTACGCCCATTCAAGGGCACTTCGTATCTCAAGACATTGGTACCACTGCCATTCGCATACGCTGGATCGCCTTCCACTTTCACCGGATGCGTTTCATGCAGGTACGCCTCGGGAATGTAAGGAGTCTTGTCGGGTTTGAGTGGGCCAGTGCTGGTCCAGCCAAGCGGCAGCAGGCGGTTGTCTTTAAGTTGATAATCGCGCCGGATAAAACTGGTGGTCAGCGCGCAGTTGTTGTTGAGATTCAGCTCCTCGTAAATCTGCACCTGATCCTGCCGGGTGATGGCCAGGCCGCTTCCCTTCTCCATGTCCCAATAATAATGCGGCTGGTAATACTGCGGATTAACTCCCGGCAGATAATTGT
>Ga0207681_10001714_pt1 | contig 14092 bp, 16 predicted proteins | sample KBSS53metaG_FD_184324 | JGI IMG/M metagenome (GOLD analysis project Ga0207681, IMG submission 184324) | Switchgrass rhizosphere microbial communities from Kellogg Biological Station, Michigan, USA - KBS S5-3 metaG (SPAdes) (version 2) | ecosystem: Host-associated > Plants > Roots > Rhizosphere... | reverse complement strand
CAGTTCCCGCTTGACGTCCGCCGTCTGGAAGCGGATGCCGCTCTCGACATCGAGCGTGGTGGACGCGCCGCCATAGACCTGCTCGCGCGTGCCGAGGCTGTCGCCGCGGTACCAGCGGTCGCGCACGGCCGTACGCTGCGCCCGCGGCAGCATCGAGATGAAGTTGAACTCGCCTTCCATGCGGAGGAAGTCCATGTAGAGCCGCGAGTTGAGCTGGTGCCCGACGTTGCCGTACACGTCGAAGTTGGCGACCAGCAGGTAGTGGATGCGCTCGAGCAGCGGGTAGCCGATGACCCAGGCGGTCTCGGGCGTGTCGCCGACGAAGCCCTTCACCACGCTCGCGCTGTCGTAGTGGCGGAACACGGTGAGCGCGGCGTTGGCGTTGCGGCCCTCGCCGTCCCACAGCAGGCGCAGGTCGAGGTTCTCGGGCCCGCGCAGCTCGCCGGCATAGAAGTCGGTGCGCGCCTTCAGGTAGCGGTTCTCGAGGCGCGCGTAATGCAGCCACGGAATCAGCACCTCGGTGTTGCTGCTGCCGGTCGGCAGGCGCAGCAGGTTGGCGTCGCGCGACAGCAGATCGGCCATCGCCGCGTCGTAGCGCTCGGTCGGCGCCATGAACGTGACCCAGAAGCGATCGCGGATCACGTCGAGCGCCATCTGGCCGCGGCAGACCGGGCCCTTGACGAAGCCCATGATGGTGAACTCCGCCTCGTCGAGCATGAAGCGGTAGCGCGCGCCGACCGGCAACGCCGCAAAGGTGGCGAAGGGGTTGGCGGCCGTGGCCGCGCTGTAGCCCGGCAATGCGTCCACGCGGTAGGGCGCATCGAGAAACAGCGACCGCCAGCGCGCCATGCGATCGGCACCGAGCGCGTAAGGCATGTGCGTCTTCGCGACGATGGTTTCGCGTTCGGGCACCAGCCGGTAGTACACCCGCGCCACGCCCGGGTCGTCGACCGGCCGGCGGCTGCGCACCAGCTGCACGGGCTGCCCCGGCGGCGTGGCCGAGCGCACCAGCTTGAAGTACTGGCGATCGGCATCGTCGTCGAAGTACAGATGCGCGAGGAAGAGATGCTCGTAGGCGTAGCGGCTGAACAGCTGCTGCTTCAGCGCGTCGCCGTTGAAGAACAGCTCCCACTGCGCCACGCGCTGCAGCGCGAGCGGTGTCGGCGCCCGCGCGGGGCTGGCAGGCGCCCCCAGCTCGAGCCAGCGCGTGAGCGACCGGTACTCGTCCGCGGCCAGGCCCGGCAGGCCGAAGGGCATGCCGCCGAGCGGCGTGGTGCGCTCGTAGGCATCGATCTGGATGCCGGCCGGGCAGCTGGCTTCGCGGTTGATGGAGAAATCCAGGCTGGCGTCGGCCACCTCGCCAGCGGGCAAGGGGTGCTGCTGCTTGAGCGCCAGCAGCCGGTGCATCAGACCGGCCGTCCGGTTGGCCTCGACGGTGGGCGCGTGCTCGTTGAGCACCGCGAAGAAATCGCGCTCGCGCCATTCGGAGGCCTTGTCGGCATCGATGCCCAGGCGGCTCGGCGCGGCCGCCAGCAGGCGCGTGGCGTCGTACACCGGTGTCTTGCTGGCGCCGCGCGCCAGGCCTTCCCAGCTGGTGGCCTTGAGCTGGCACGGTGCGTCGTTGCAGGCATGGCAGACGACACAGCGGCGGTCGAGGATCGGCTGGATCACGCCCTCGTAGGAAGGCGCATCGAGCTGGGTGACCCGCACGTCGAAGCGTTCGGTGTCGGCCGCGCCAAAGCGCGACGCGAAGCCCGACCCGGTGACGACGGCGGCGCAGGCCGCCACGAGCATCAGCCCAATGAGTGCCGCGATACGGCGCATAACGAAATCCCTCGAAGTGCAGACCTTCTGCCCCGGCGATTGTGCGGTGGCCTGTTCGCGCCCGCACCACCCTTTCGGCCGGTGCCGGCCCTGCGGCCGAGCTGCCCATCGACCCCCAGCGATGCGACATACTGCAAGCCGCCATTTTTGAATGCCCGCCATGACACTCGCCCTCTTGCTCCTGCAGCTCACCGTGATCCTGGTGGTCGCCCGCGGCTGCGGCCTGCTCTTGCGCGCGTTCGGTCAGCCGATGGTCATCGGCGAGATGACGGCCGGCATCCTGCTCGGGCCGATCGTCTTCGGCGCCATCTTCCCCACGTGGCACGCGCAGCTGTTTCCGCCGGCCTCGCTGCAGGGCCTGTCGTCGCTGGCCTCGCTCGGGATCGTGCTCTTCATGTTCGTCGTCGGGGCCGAGCTTCGGTCGCCGAGCGGCATGGCGGCACAGGTCAAGTCGGCCGGCTGGGTGGGCGTGTGCAGCATGCTGCTGCCGATGGTGCTGGGCCTGGCGATCGCGCCGGTGCTGCACCCCGCGCTGGCGCCGGCGGGCCTGCCTTTCTGGCCCTTCGCGCTGTTCCTCGGCGTGGCGCTGTCGATCACGGCCTTCCCGGTGCTCGCCCGCATCCTGAAGGACCGCCACATGACGCGCACACCGGTGGGCCAGCTGGCGCTCGGTGCCGCCGGCGTGGTCGACTCGCTGGCCTGGGTGCTGCTCGCGCTGGTGGTCGCCTTCGCGAGTTCGGGCGCCGGGCTGGCGGGCTTCATGCGCATCAGCCTGGGGCTGGTGGTGCTGGTGGCCGTCGTCTTCCTCGTCGTCAAGCCGCTCATTGCCCGCATGCTGCGCGTGCATGCGCCGGGCGGCGTGCCGTCGCCGATGGTGCTGGCGACGCTGATGATCGGCCTGTTCGCCTGCGCCATGGTGACCGAGTGGCTGCACTTGCACGCCGTCTTCGGCGCCTTCCTGTTCGGCCTGAGCCTGCCGCGCGACGACCGCCTGCTCAAGCACCTGGTCGAGCGGCTGGAGCCGCTGTCGATCATCGTGCTGATGCCGATATTCTTCGCGCTGGCGGGGCTGGGCACCACCTCGGGCGCCTTCGCCCACGCGGGACTTGGCGCCATGGCGCTGATCCTGGTGGTCGCCAGCGTCGGCAAGATCGCCGGTGGCGCCGCCGGCGCGCGGGTCAGCGGCTACGGCTGGCGGGACAGCCTGGCGACCGGCGCGCTGATGAACTCGCGCGGCCTGATGGAACTCATCGTCATCAAGGTCGGCCTCGACGCCGGCCTGATCGGTCCCGAGCTGTTCACGATGCTGCTCGTGATGGCGCTCGTCACGACGGCCTCGACCGGCCCGCTGCTCAGCCTCATCGCCCGGCCCAGCCACGACGCCACGGCCGACGGCGTACGACGGGCCTGAAGCCCCGCACAACACACCAAAAAGGAGAACGCGACCCATGCCAACAGTTCAGGAATGCGATGTGCTCGTCGTCGGCGGCGGCCCCGCGGGGTCGACCATCGCGGCGCTTCTGGCGCGCGAAGGCCGCCACGTGGTGCTGCTCGAGAAGGCGCACCACCCGCGCTTCCACATCGGCGAATCGCTGCTGCCGGGCAATGTCGAGCTGTTCGAGAAACTCGGTGTGCGCGAGCAGGTCGAGAAGATCGGCATGCCGAAGTTCGGCATCGAGTTCGTGCCGCCCGACCTCGACTACTGCAGCTACGTCGACTTCTCCGAAGGCTGGGACCCGAGCAAGGACTCGGCCTGGCAGGTGCGTCGCTCGGAGCTCGACGAGCTGCTGTTCCGCAACGCCGCCAAGGAGGGCGCGCTGACTCTCGAAGGCGCGAAGGTGCGCGAGATCGATTTCGACGACAGCGGCGCCACCGTGCAGGCGGTGCTCGACGACGGTGCCAACCGGACCTGGCGCACGCGCTTCGTGGTCGACGCCAGCGGTCGCGACACGGTGCTGGCCAGCAAGTTCAAGAGCAAGAAGAAGAACCCCGACCACAACAGCACGGCGCTCTTCGGGCATTTCCGCAATGCGCGGCGCCTCGAAGGCAAGCGCGAGGGCAACATCAGCATCTGCTGGTTCGAGCACGGCTGGTTCTGGTTCATTCCGCTGGCCGACGGCACCACCAGCGTCGGCGCGGTGTGCTGGGCCTACTACCTGAAGGCGCGGGACAAGCCGCTGAAGGACTACTTCTTCGACACCATCGCGCTGTGCCCCGAGCTGCACGACCGCCTGAAGGACGCGACGCTGGTGGACGATGCCGTGCACGCCACGGGCAACTTCGCCTATTCGAGCACGCACGCCACCGGCGACCGCTACCTGATGGTGGGCGATGCCTTCACCTTCATCGACCCGATGTTCTCGTCGGGCGTCTTCCTGGCGATGCAGAGCGCCTTCGACGGCGCGAAGCTGGTGCAGACGGCGCTCGACCGGCCCGCCGAACTGGCCGCAGCGCGTGCGGCCCTGGAGGAGCGCATGCGCGTAGGCCCGCGCGACTACTCGTGGTTCATCTACCGCGTGACGAACCCGACCATCCGCGACATGTTCATGCACCCGCAGAACATGTTCAACGTGAAGCAGGGGCTCATGTCACTGCTGGCCGCCGACATCCATCAGGAAGGGCCCCGCTACCGGCGCTCGCTGCTGATGTTCAAGGTGGTCTATTACTTCGTCTCGCTGCTGAACTTCCGCCGCACCTATGCCGGCTGGAAGCGCCACCGCTTCAACATCCGCGACATGGGCATGCTGCGCGGCGAAACCATCATGAAGGCCGACGGCGCCGAAGCGTCTCGATGAACTTCCAGCCCGTCCTCGACGAGATCACCGCCGAACTGCGCCCGCTGCTCGGGCAGGCCGGCACAGTGGCCAGCTACATCCCGGCGCTGGCGCGCGTGCCGGCGCAGCAGTTCGGCATCGCGCTGCGCACCTGCCACGGTGACGAGGCCTGCGCCGGCGACGCGGCCGTGCCCTTCTCGATCCAGAGCATCTCGAAGCTCTTCACCCTGACGCTCGCCATGCGGCGCATGGGCGACGCGCTGTGGGAGCGCATCGGCCGCGAGCCCTCGGGCAACCCCTTCAACTCGCTGGTGCAGCTGGAGAACGAGCAGGGCAAGCCGCGCAACCCCTTCATCAATGCCGGCGCCATCGCGGTGGCCGACCGGCTGCTGAGCCAGGGCGACGCCCAGCGCGACATCCTCGCGCTGATGAGCGACCTGGCGGGCGAGCCGATCGGCTTCGACGAGGAGGTGGCCGCGTCGGAGGCCGCCACCGGCTACCGCAACTACGCGCTGGCCAACTTCATGAAGAGCTTCGGAAAGATCGACAACGACGTGACGCCGGTGCTCGATGTGTACTTCCACCAGTGCGCGCTGCGCATGACCTGCCTGCAGCTGGCGCGCGCCGCCGCCTTTCTGAGCCGCGACGGCGCCCATCCGCTCGGCGGGCAGCCGGCCGTGTGCACCGAGCGCCAGACGCGCCGGCTCAATGCGCTGATGCTCACCTGCGGCACTTACGACGCGGCCGGCGACGTGGCCTTCTCGATCGGCCTGCCCTGCAAGAGCGGCGTGGGCGGCGGCATCGTGGCGGTGGTGCCCGACCACCTCACGCTGGCCGTGTGGTCGCCCGCGCTCGACACCACGGGCAATTCGCTGCTCGGCCTGAAGGCGCTGGAGCTGTTCGTCGCGAAGACCGGGCTGTCGGTGTTCTGAGCCGCTCGGCGCCGTGTCGTGCAGCTGTGCAAGACTCGCCCCCTCATGACCGACATTTCAAGCACCGCCGACGAATCCGGCACCGACCCGATCCAGACGCCCACGCTGTGGGGCGACGAGCAGTGGACCGCCCGCATCATCAAGAACGAAGACGACGACGGCTGGGCCGTCGCGATGACGCGCCACGGCGACCCCGAACCCGCGCTGGTCGGCCCCTGGACCATGGGCCGCGACAAGAAGAACCCCAAGCCGCTGGACACGCCGGCCTTCCACACGCTGGTGAAGACCGCCAACGAGGTGCTGCGCCGTCACGAGCAGCAGCTGCATGCGCAGCTCAACAAGCACGTGTTCGTCGGGCACGGCACCGAACGCATCCGCGTGGCGCTGCGCATCGTGCCGGACGAGGACAACCCGCACGGCCTGCTCAGCGCGCAGGACGAATCGGGCACGACGCTCGGCGAAGCGCGCGTGGCGCCGACCTTCAAGCTCACGGCCACCAGCGCGGAGGCCTGGGTCGAGAACGGCTACCCTTCGAAGCCGCGATAGCCGGCCGCCCCTCAGGGACTTCCCCGCCGCCGGCCCGGAACATCGGCGCGATGATCGCGTCGAACAGGGAATCATCGAACGCCGACGAACCTCGCCAGAAGGCATTGCACACACCATGGGCTCGAACATGCACCTCTTTCCTCTTCCGTCCGTGATGCGCCGCTCGACGCTGGTGGCCGTCGCGGCCGCCGCCCTCGCTGCCTGCGGCACCACCACGCCGCTGCCGCCCATGGCACCGCTGCCCAGCTACCCCGTGCCGGCCGCGCCGCCGCCGGCGCCCCTCCCCGCCCCGACGCCGCCCGGCCTGCGCGACGCCCCCGGCGCCACCTTCGGCGCGCCCGCGGCCGGCCCGGTGATCGGTCGCTTCGACGGCAGCGCCAACAAGGGCATCGACATCGGCGGGCGGATGGGCGACCCGATCCGCGCATCCCGCGCCGGGCAGGTGGTGCTGGTGAGCAGTGCGCTGCCGGCCTACGGCACGATGGTCATCCTCAAGCACGACAACGACTTCATCACCGCCTATGCGCACATCAGCCGCCCCCTGGTGGCCGAGGGCGATCAGGTGGCGCGCGGCCAGCCGATCGCCGAGATGGGCCAGAGCGGCACCGACCGCGTGAAGCTGCGCTTCGAGATCCGCAAGGCCGGCGTGGCGGTCGACCCGGAGCCCTACCTCAGCGGCCGGATGCAGTAGCGCTCAGCAGTTGCCCTTCTTGGCCTGTCCGGGCGGGCAGTGGTGGCGGTCGTCATGCCGGTCATGCCGGTCATGGCGGCGCTCGGCACGCCGCTCCGCGCGGCGCCAGTCGCCCTCGCGCCAGCGCCACCCGTCGTCGACCCGCACCCAGGCGCCCGGCGCATAGGCGTAGTCGGGGCGCGCGGCCTGGTAGTGGCCACGCATCCAAAGGTAGTCCCGGCCGTTCCATTGCCAGTGACCGGGCACCCACACGTGGCCGGCGCGCAGGCCGGGCATGCGCTCATGGCGCGGCGGCGGTGGCGCCCTGCGCACCACGTCGCCACCGACGTTGATGTTCACGGAGACCTGCGCGGTGGCAGGGAAGGCAGCTGCGGCCAGCACGGCGGCCAGCAGGAGGGTGGAGCTTTTCATGGGTTCCTGAGGGTTCGGACGGCCCCCAGCATAGGCCATGTGCGCACCCGGTCAGGCCAACGCTGCGGGCCGCCCCCAACGAGGCCACAGCCCGTGCCAGCGTGCGGCCGGCGCATGCTGCAGCAGTTCGACATCGCCATCGACTGCTTCGAGCACGCAACCGCCGCCTTGCGTCAGCGCATGGCACTGGCCTTCATCCAGCCGGCGCACGGGCGCCACCACGGTGTCGGCCAGCCAGCACATCGGCTCGCGCAGCACCAGCGCACCGGCCGCGACCTGCAGCACGGTGCCGGCGTCGAAGGCCGCGTGCACGGCCTGGCCGCGTTGCAGCCGCAGGGTGCGGATCGTCGAGGGCCGGGTCGAGGTCGAGGTCATCGGAAACTCCTTGAAGCGAGGCCTCGATGCTCCGCCGCGAGGCCATCCCGCAACAGGCACAGGCGGCGGCGATGCGACCGGAACAGCGGGGTTGCGGCGCCCTCTGTTATGGTCACTTTCCAAGAATCTGCATCTGTTCCACGGCCCGGGCACGGGCCAGCATCGGCCCATGTCCACGACGACGACACCGCCGCTCTACCGCCAGCTCGCGACCCACTACCGGGGCGCGATCGAGGCCGGCGCGCTGCAGCCGGGCACGCGCATGCCGTCGCTGCGCAGCCTGATGCGGCTGCACGACATCAGCCTGTCGACCGCGCTGCAGCTGTGCCGCACGCTCGAATCCGACGGCTGGGCCGAGGCGCGCGAACGCTCGGGCTACTTCGTGCGGCGGCCGCAGCGCCTGCGCATGGCGCAGATGGACGAGCCGCTGGCCGGCCTGCGCCCGGACCCGGCGCAGTACGTGGGCATCCACGGCCAGGTGTCGGACTTCGTGGCGCGGCGGCGTGCGGCCAAGGGCAAGCTCAACCTCTCGATCGCCCGCGCGGCGCCGCAGTTCTATCCGGCCGAGGAACTGCGCGCCGCGATGACGCGCGCCCTGCGCCTGCGGCCGGACGTCGTCTCCAGCGTGCCACCGCTGCAGGGCGACCCGCACTTCCGCAGCGTGATCGCCCAGCGCGCGGTGGCGGCCGGCATGGCGATCGCGCCCGACGACGTGCTGGTCACCAACGGCTGCATCGAGGCGCTCAACCTCGCGCTGCGCGCAGTGGCGAAGCCCGGTGACACCATCGCGGTGGAGTCGCCCACCTTCTACGGCCTGCTGCAGGTGCTCGAGAGCCTCGGCCTGCGCGCGCTGGAGATCCCGACCAGCCCGCAGACCGGCCTGTCGATCGAGGCGCTCGAACTCGCCGTGCAGACCTATGGCGACATCCAGGCCCTGGTGGTGGTGCCGCACCTGCAGAACCCGCTGGGCAGCGTGATGCCCGATGCACACAAGGAACGCCTGGTGCGGCTGTGCGAGGCGCAGGGCATCGCGCTGATCGAGGACGACACCTACACCGAGCTGCTCGACGCCGAGGGCACGCCCCGCGCGCTCAAGTCCTGGGACCGCACGGGCAACGTGCTGCACTGCGCATCGATGCACAAGATCCTGGCGCCCGGCCTGCGGCTGGGCTGGATCACCGCCGGCCGCTGGCAGGCGCGCGTGGAGATGCTCAAGTACACGCAGACGCGCAACAACGAGATCCTCTCGCAGCTCGGCGCCGGGCAGTTCATGGGCACCGGCGCCTACGACCGCCACCTGCGGCGCCTGCGCACGGCCCTGCGTGGGCAGCGCGAGCGCACGGCCGAAGCCATCGCCACCTACTTCCCCGAGGGCACACGCATGAACCTGCCGCCCGGCGGCCTGCAGCTGTGGGTCGAGTTGCCCGAGGGCTGCTCGTCGGCCGTGGTGTTCGATGCCGCGCTGCAAGAAGGCATTGCGATCGCACCGGGCTGGCTGTTCTCGAACAACGCGCGCAGCGACCGCTTCCTGCGCATCAACTGCGGCTGGCCTTATGACGACGTGCTCGACACGGCCCTGCGGCGCCTGGGCACGCTGGCCGGCAACGCGATCCGCGTTGGCTGATCGCGGCGCTGATCAGCGCGCGGTGCGGCGGCGCGAGCGCGCCAGCGCGATAGATTCCGTCACGCCCCACACGAGGGCGCCAGCGAGCACGCGGCACACGTGGAACGCAGTCGTCGGCAGGTGCAGGGCAGCGCGCATGGCAAGGTCTCGACAAGAGGGAGGAACACCGCCACCCTACGCGCCGAACATGACGTTTTGATGGCAGGCCGATGGCTATGCTCACGGCGGATTCCACCCCTTGCCATGCGCCCCGCCAGCCCCTCCGACCTGCCCGAACTCCTGGAGCTCCAGGCCCTCGTCGACCTCGCCGGGCCGGCCATGGAGCGCCGCGTGCTGTGCAGCGTCGACGCCGGCGGCGAACGCTTCGAGGTGCAGGCCTTTCTGCTCGGCAGCGAACGCAGCGACGTGCCGGCCGTGGGCTTCTTCGGCGGCGTGCACGGGCTCGAACGCATCGGCGCGCAGGTCACCATCGCCTACCTGCGCAACATCGTCACGCGGCTGCAGTGGGACACCACGCTGCAGCGGCAGCTCGAGACGCTGCGGCTCGTCTTCCTGCCCATCGTCAACCCCGGCGGCCTGTGGCTGGGCACGCGTGCCAACCCGCGCGGCGTCGACCTGATGCGCAACGCACCGGTCGATGCGCTCGGCCGCGTGCCCTGGCTGCTCGGCGGGCAACGCCTGAGCGCCACGCTGCCCTGGTACCGCGGCGTGGAAGGCGCCGCGATGGAGGACGAAAGCCAGGCGCTGTGCGCGCTGGTCGAGCGCGAACTGCTCAGCCGCCCCTTCAGCATCGCACTCGACTGCCACTCCGGCTTCGGCCTGGCCGACCGGCTGTGGTTCCCGTATGCGCACACGCCCAAGCCGATGGCGCATCTGCCCGAGATGCACGCGCTGGGCGAGCTGATCGACCTGAACCTGATGCACCACCCCTACGTGCTCGAACCGCAGAGCCGCCAGTACACCGCGCACGGCGACCTGTGGGATCACCTCTACCTCACGGCCTGCACGCGGCCCGACACGCTCTTCCTGCCGCTCACGCTGGAGATGGGTTCGTGGCTGTGGGTGAAGAAGAACCCGCGCCAGCTCTTCTCGCGGCACGGCATCTTCAACCCGGTCATCGCGCACCGGCAGCAGCGCGTGCTGAGGCGTCACCTGTGGTGGATGGATTTCATCACGCGCGCAGCCAGCAGCTATCAGCAATGGGTGCCGGTCGACGAGGCGCGGCGGCGCCACCATGCGCAGGCGCTGGCGCGCTGGTACGAGGCGGCATGAACGCCGCGCCGGACGACCTGCCCTGGGTGCTGCTGCGCGGCCTCACGCGCGAGGCCGGCCACTGGGGGCCGCTGCCGGCGCTGCTGGCCGAACGGCTGCCCGGCACACGCATCCTCACGCTCGACCTGCCCGGCGCCGGTGAACGACATGCGATGCGCAGCCCGACGTCGATCCGCGCCACGATGGGAGACTGCCGCGCGCAACTGCAGGCGCTCGGCGTGACGCGCTGCCACCTGCTCGCCATGTCGCTCGGCGCGATGGTCGCGGTCGAGTGGGCGCATCGGCATCCGCAAGAGGTCGCCAGCGCCGTGCTGGTCAATACCAGCCTGCGCCCTTTCAGCGCGTGGCACCAGCGCCTGCGGCCGCGCCACTACCCCGCGCTGCTCGGCGTGCTCTGGCCGTGGCGCGATGCGCATGCGCGCGAGGCCGTCGTGCTGCGGCTGACCAGCCGGCGGCGCTTCACCTCGGCGCAGAAGATGGCCGTCGTCGATGCCTGGGTCGCGCTGCGCGAACGGCACCCGGTGTCGACGACGAACGCGCTGCGCCAGCTGCTTGCGGCGGCGCGCTACCGGGCGCCGACGCAGGCGCCGGGCGTGCCGTTGCTGGTGGTTGTCGGTGCAGGCGATGGCCTCGTCGAGCCGGCGTGTTCGCACCGCTTCGCGCTTGCATGGCAGCTGCCAATCCGAACACACCCCAGCGCGGGGCATGACCTCGCGCTGGACGATCCAGCATGGCTGGCGGAAGAAGTTACGGCGTGGCGTGAGGCGGCGTCGCGGCGCCCGTGATAGCCCGCTGCAGCCCCGGCAACGCATGGTCCCGGTACCAGGCCATCATCTGCTGCAATGCCGCCTGGGCCGGCGCCGACTCCTTGGCACCGATCAGTTCAGCGGACGCTTGTGCCATCGCGACGATGATGCGCGCGAACTCCGGGACGTACGGGAGATCGGTACCGGCATCGTGGCGCTCGCGGATGATCTGGTAACGCAGCGATTCCGGAAAGGTCCAGGCGCTGATCATGTAATCGAACACGGTCACCCGATTCGACCCGACATCGATGGCGATGTCGCGGTGTGCCTCCTCGTACGCCATGTTTTCGATGGCTTCGCAGGCATCGATGGCAGTCTCCATCATCGAACGGATCAGGTCCCAGTCTGTCTTCATGGCGGCTCCTCTTGCTGACGCAGGCTGAGGGATGTGCCCCTTGGCTGATCCGCGCAGTCTAAGGGCGGCACGGGCGATCAAGCCTGCCGGAACCCCATCAGCGTCTGGATGACCCATTCGGTCGCGCCGTCGAGCGAGGCCTGGCTGCGGTGCGCGATGCCCAGGTGTCGCGTCAGCTTCGGGCTCAGCGGCAGGATCTGCACGCGCTCGCGCCACGCGTCGTCGGTGCTGGGCGTCAGCGGCAGCATGGCCGCGCCGTAGCCGGCGGCGACCAGGCTGCGGATCGCCACGTCGTAGTTCAGCTCGATGCGCGCGCGTGGCGCCTGGCCGGCGTTGGCGAACCATTCGACGGCGAGCCGGTACATGTGGGTGGTGGCGTCGTTGAAGATCAGCGGCTGGGCGGCGAGCCAGGCCGGCGTCACGCGCTTGGGCGCCTTCCACTTCGGCGGCACGAAGGCCATCATCGGCTGGCTGCGCCAGGCAGTGACCACCAGGTCGCGCAGCGGCGGCTGCGGCATCGCGACCAGCCCGATGTCGAGCGTGCCCTGCGCGAGGCGCGACATCGCATCGGCGGAGCCGAGGATGCTCACCTCGACGTCGATGCCCGGGTGGTTCGCCTGCAGCGTTTCGAGCACCTGCGGCAGCAGGTCGATCACCACGCCGGTCGAGGTGCCCAACCGCACACGGCCGATGCGGCCTTCGGCCTGCCGGCGCACCGCGTCGACGGCGTCGTCGGCATCGCGCAGCAAACGCCGGCCGCGCTCGACCAGCGCCGCGCCGGCCGGCGTGAGGGTGACGCTGCGGCTGCCGCGCGCCACCAGTTGGGCGCCCAGACGCGATTCGAGTTCGCTGATGTGCAGGCTGACGGTCGGCTGCGCGAGATGGAGTGCCTTCGCCGCGGCGGAGAAGGTGCCGAGATCGGCGATGGCCACCAGCGTGCGCAGCTGGTCGAGGTTGAGTTCACGCATGGCTCGAAAATTCGATCTATCAGGAAGGCTGATCGCTGGCCTCAGAAATCTCAACTTCCACAATAGCATGCGGATGCAGAAGATGGCGGCTCACTTCAGCCAAGGAGCTTTCGATGACCCGCCCGCACGACGCCACCGCCCCCCGTCTGCTCGCCTTGCTGCGCCGCTGGCTGAGCCGCGTGCGCGGCACCGGCGCTGCATCGGCCGACACGCTCGAACTGCGCGGCATGAGCGATCACGAACTCAACGACCTGGGCATCGGCCGCAGCGAAGTTCAGGAGTGGTCGCGACGGAGATCACCCACCGCTCGCCCTGGAACCACTGAACGCACGGTGCTGCGCAAGCTGGCCGATGGTCGGCTAGCGCCAGCGAACGTCGAGCACCGACAACACGATGGCCTTCAACGCCTCGGCGTCTGATGCCTCGCGCTCGGCCAGCACAGCGGCCGCATGAATGTCCGAAGGGCGTGGGCCACGCGTGCGCAGCGGTTCGAAGATGGAGCCGCGCCCGGCAACCCGCACGTGCGCGGTGGAACCGCCTTGCTTGCGCTTGGCGAACGACAGTCGAACGGCCGTGTAGGTGCTCATCGAAAACTCTCCGGTGGTCTGGTGCGCCGTGGGTGACGTGCGGCGCACACCGCCTGGGCGACGAGGGCCGCACGCGCCGCACACCATGCGCGAACATCGACGTCGACCCCAGTCTGAGACAGCTATCGGCACGCGAGCGCCAAGGCTGAAGTCCTTGGAAGGAAGAATGTCGGGCTTTGTGGTCTACGCTGCGCCATGCTCATGACCTCCCTCCTCCTCTTTCTCCACCTGATCGCCGTGACCTTCTGGGTCGGTGGCATGGCGGTGATGCATGTCGCCGTCCGGCCCGCCGCCGTGGCCACGCTCGAGCCGCCGCAGCGGCTGCCCTTCATGGCGGCCGCCCTGTCGCGCTTCTTCGTCGGCGTGTCGATCGCGGTGGCGACGGTGCTCCTGAGCGGGCTGGGCCTGGTGATGGCGGCCGGGGGCTTCGCGCGTGTGCACTGGAGCGTGCACGGGATGTTCACCGTGGGGCTGGTGATGATGGCGCTGTTCCTGCATATCCGCTTCGCGCCTTACGCGCGACTGCGGCGCGCCGTCGCGGCGCGGGAATGGCCGGTGGCCGCGGCCCAGCTCGGCAGCATCCGCACGCTGGTCGCCATCAACCTGGCGCTGGGCGTCGTGGTGTTCGCGCTCGCCATCGTCGGGCGCGCCTTCTGAGGCTGCGCCTCAGCGCTCGATCATCTGCCGGACCTTGGTCGCCAGCGCCGCCACGTCGAAGGGCTTGGTGATGACTTCCATGCCGTACGCCAGCAGGCCGTTGCCCACCGCAGCGTTCTCCGCGTAGCCGGTGATGAACAGCACCTGCAGGCCCGGGCGCGTCACGCGGCCGGCGTCGGCCACCTGCCGGCCGTTGAGCCCGCCGGGCAGCCCGACGTCGGTGAGCAGCAGGTCGACGCGTTCGTCCGACTGCAGCACGCTCAAGGCGGC
>Ga0207681_10001713_pt1 | contig 14095 bp, 9 predicted proteins | sample KBSS53metaG_FD_184324 | JGI IMG/M metagenome (GOLD analysis project Ga0207681, IMG submission 184324) | Switchgrass rhizosphere microbial communities from Kellogg Biological Station, Michigan, USA - KBS S5-3 metaG (SPAdes) (version 2) | ecosystem: Host-associated > Plants > Roots > Rhizosphere >... | reverse complement strand
GAACCGCACCGACCTCGTCGCGGAAATGCTCCAGCACGAGCTCGCGGTCGTCAGGCACCGACCCGCACACCGCGCGTTGCTCGCGCACGTAGCCGACGAGCGAGCGGATCGTCGCACGGTCCGCGGAGTACCGCTCCGCCGCGCGGTCGAGCGCCGCGTCATCGTCGGGCTCGATCGCCGCGAGCGTTCGTCTGAGCGTGCCGATACGATGGGTGAGATGGTACGAGCGTGCCATGTACTCGCCGTGCCAGAACGGCATCCGCGCCGGCGCGCCGGGCGCGGGCGAGACGATGACGCGATCGTGCTCGATGGATGCGATCCGCCACGTGCTCGAGCCGAGCTGGAACACGTCGCCCACGCGTGACTCGTGTACGAACTCCTCATCGAGCTCGCCGAGACGCGTGCGGTCGGGAAGGTTGACGGTGTACAGACCGCGATCGGGGATCGTCCCGCCGGAAATGACGGCCGTCATGCGGCTCGCGCGCGATCCCGTCAGGCGGTCCGTCACCCGATCCCACGTGACGCGCTGGGCGAGCTCCGCGGCGAGGTCCGACGGATACTTGCCGGAAAGCATCGCCAGGACCTCGTCGAACACTGGCCGCGTGAGTGTGTGGTACGGGTACGCCCGTCGGATCACGTCGAACAGGTCGGCCGACGTCCACTCATCGACGGACACGGCGGCAACGATCACCTGGGCCAGAACGTCGAGCGCGTTGTGCACGATGCGCGTCGGCTCGACGTCGCCCTCGCGCATCGCGTGCACGATCCCGGTGAGCTCCATCGCGTCGTCGAGGAACGTCGGAACGAAGATGCCGCGGCTCACGGCGCCCAGGGTGTGTCCCGCTCGACCGACGCGCTGCAAACCGTTCGCGACGCGCTTCGGGCTCTGGAGCTGGATGACGAGGTCGACCGACCCGATGTCGATGCCCAGCTCGAGGGAGCTCGTACTCACGAGCGCGCGGAGATCGCCCGCCTTGAGACGCTGCTCGAGCAGCAGGCGGCGCTCCCGCGACAGCGACCCGTGGTACGGCAGCGCGATCTGCTCGTTCGCGAGCGTGTTGATGCGCGAAGCCATCCGCTCCGCCTGACCGCGATTGTTGACGAACACCAGCGTGGTGCGTGCGGCGCGAATGCGCTCGAGCACGAGCGGCGCGACGGACGTCCACACGCTGCCGCCCACGTCGCCCAGGTCCGGGACGGGTGAGACGATCGAGGTCTCGGTCTTCTTCACGAGGCCGCAGTCGACGATCCGGCAGTCACGCGAGCCGACGAGGAAACGCGCGATCTCTTCGAGCGGTCGTTGCGTCGCCGAGAGGCCAATGCGCTGGACGCTGCGCCCAACCAGATGCTCGAGCCGCTCGAGCGTGAGCGCGAGGTGGGCGCCGCGCTTCGTGCCGGCGACCGCGTGGATCTCGTCGACGATCACGGCACGGAGCGCACTGAACATCCCGCGGCCTCTGAGGCTCGTGAGCAGGATGTGCAGCGACTCGGGCGTTGTGATGAGGATGTGCGGGGTCCGCCGCATCATGCGAGCGCGTGCGGACGCAGGCGTGTCGCCCGTCCGAACGGCAACGCGGATCTCGGGAAAGTCGTCGTCGTGCGCGGCGAAGCGCTCCCGGAGCTCGGCGAGGGGCCGCTCGAGATTGCGCTGGATGTCGTTGTTCAGCGCCTTGAGGGGCGAGATGTAGAGCAGGTGAATCGCGTTCGCGAGCGAGCGCTCGAGCCCATCCGTAATGAGCGCGTTGAGCTCCCAGAGAAATGCCGCGAGTGTCTTGCCGGTGCCGGTTGGGGCGAGGATGAGGGCATTCTCGCCGCTCGCGATCGCCGGCCATCCCTGCTGCTGCGGCGGGCTCGGCGCGCCTAACGTCTCGGTGAACCAGCGGCGAACGGTCGGGTGAAAGCCGCGGAGCGCGGCGGGGGTGCGCGTGGCCATCGATCAGCGAGCGCGCGCCGGCGTCGCGCTCGTCGAGCTCGCCGCGCAGCGCCCCAACTGCCGTTCGGCTACGGGACGCTTCGTCCCACGACCGCACAGCGCGGCGTGCGGCAGACCTGGAGGTCGATATGTAACCGTTTGCGAAGCAATGACATGGAGCATAGCGCCAGCGGCACGAAGCTTTCGTTGGGGGGAACGCGACCCGGGGCCTGCCACGGGCCTGCTCCAGCTCATTCTGCATTCGAGGTCCGGTGCTTCAAGATATCCGCTACGCCACACGTAAGCTCGCGCGCACTCCAGCGTTCACCCTGATCGCGGCCTTCACGCTCGCGCTCGCGATCGGCGCCACGACCGCGATCTTCAGCGTCATCGACGGCGTCCTCCTCAAGCCGCTCCCATTCCGGGATCCCGAGCGCGTCGTCCGCGTGACGAACATTCGTGGCGGGAATCGTATGCCCTCGTCGACGCCGGATTTCCTGGACTACCGCAAGGACGCGAGAGCGTTCTCGTCGCTCTCCGCTGTCGACAATCAGGCAATGAACCTAACGGGCGGGTCCGAGCCGGAACGCGTGCAGGGCGCACGCGTGAGCGCCACGTTCTGGAGCCTGCTCGGGATTCAGCCCGCGATCGGACGCGGCTTTGCGCCGAACGAGGACGCGCAGTCGGCAGGGCGGGTTGTCGTGTTGAGCGACGGTCTCTGGAAGCGCCGCTTCGGTGCGGATCGCCGTATCGTCGGCAAGACGATCGCGCTGGATGGCAATACGTACACGGTGATTGGCGTGGCGGCGTCTCGATTCAGCTTCCCGGACCGCCCTGACGTGTGGGTGCCGCTCGTGTTCAGCGCCGACGATCTCAACCCGGAGAACCGCGGCGGGCACTGGATGGGGATCATCGGACGTCTCGCGCCAGACGTTACCGTCGCGCAGGCGAACGCCGAGCTGGTGGCGTTGACCCGGCGGCTCGAGCAGCAGTATCCAGAGTCCAACACGGGGCTCTCGGGTGCGGTGATCCCGATGCAGGAATACCTGGTGGGCGACGTGAAACCGGCGCTCTACACCATGCTCGGAGCCGTGGCGTTCGTACTGCTCATTGCCTGCGCGAACGTCGCCAACCTGCTCCTCGTGCGGGCGGCGTCGCGCGAGTCCGAGATGGCGGTACGCACCGCTCTCGGCGCCGGATCCTGGCGCATCGTGCGGCAGCTCGTGACCGAGAGTGTTCTGCTCGCGGTCATCGGCGGTGTCGCCGGGACGCTGCTCGCGCTCTGGGGTGTGGATCTGCTGCTCGCGATGGCGCCGACCGGCCTGCCCCGTATCGACGAGGTGTCGGTGAATGGGACGGTACTGCTGTTCACGGCCGCCGTGACCGCGCTGACGGGCGTGCTGTTCGGCGTATTCCCCGCCGTTCAGGCGGCCCGTGCGAACGTAAGCGGCATGCTGAAGGAAGGCATGCGCGGGTCGAGCGGTGGCGTTGCGAGTCGTCGTGCACGGAACAGTCTCGTGATGGCGGAGATGGCGTTGGCGGTCGTGCTGCTCGTCGGCGCGGGACTGCTGATCCGCAGCTTCTCGAAGCTGCTCGCCGTGGACCCCGGGTTCCGCGCAGAGCGTGTCGTCACGTTCGCGATCGCGGCGCCGGACACGAAGTACGGGGAGTACGCGCAGCGGCGCGCCATGGTGTCCGACCTCCTGGAGCGGATGAAGCGACTGCCGGGCGCAGAGGGCGCGGCGGTCGTCACCGGGCTGCCGCTCAGCAACATGATGATTCGCACCTCCGCGCACATCGCGGGCACGCCGCAGGAGAGGCCGGCGGAACGGAAGATCACCGACGTCGCGTTCGTGACGCCCGGCTATTTCGCGACGATGGGCATCGCCATGGTGACCGGCCGGGATTTCAGCGAGCGCGATGGGAGCGGCGCACCGATCGTGGCGATCGTCAACCAGGAGTTCGTCAAGCGTTACTTCCCTAACGAGAACCCGCTCGGGAAGCGACTCGAGATCGGGTGGGACCAGGACACGGCCAAGACGGGTGGCAACGTGACGCTCGGCGGCGAGATCGTGGGCGTGGTGGGGAACGTGAAGCGCAGGGGGCTCGCGGATGAGGTGTACCCGGAGATGTACGCGTCGTACATGCAGCCGACGTTCGGCAACTTCTCGGTCGTCGTGCGGTCGACGGCGGCTCCGACGACGGTCATCGCGGGTATTCGTGCGCAGATGCGCGAGCTCGATCGCGATCTACCGGTCAGTGAGCTCCGGCAGTTGAGCGAGGTCGTGTCCGCCTCCGTGTCGCGGCCCCGGTTCTATACGATGCTGCTCGGGGTGTTCGCGTCGATCGCGCTCGTGCTGGCGGCGGTCGGGATCTACGGCGTGATCTCGTACGCGGTGAGTCTGCGCACCCGTGAGCTGGGAATCCGGATCGCCTTGGGCGCGACGGGTCGGCAGGTATCGCGGCTCGTGCTGCGGCAGGGCGTGGCGCTGGCGCTCGGGGGCGTGGTCCTGGGCGGCGCGGGCGCGTACTGGTTGACGCGCTTGTTAGGCAAGCTGCTGTTCGGCGTGACGGCGACGGATCCGCTGACGTTCTTCGGCGTGGCGGGCCTCCTGACGGTCATCGCGGCGCTCGCGTGTTACGTCCCGGCGCGTCGCGCGGCGCGGGTGGATCCGTTGCTGGCGATGCGCGAGTGACGGACGCGTAGCCGGTGACGGGTAGCTACCCGCTACCCGCTCTCAGTGACAGGTTCCCGTCCCGGAATCCGTGAACGTCGCCCCACCCGCGGGAACGAACTCCCAGTCGTAGCCGTTCGTGCGCAGCGTCAGCTTCAGGACACCGTCCGCGGTCGCGTTGCGGACCTCGCTGTTCGGCTCCGGTGTCGCCTTGAACGAGTAGTGCTCCCTGCCGCCAGTGCCCACCGTGAACTGGCGGATTCCGTTCGCGGCGTCGGGGGTGGCATCGGGGCGTTGCGGCGCAAACCGCTCGTAGACGTGCTCGTGGCCGTTGAGAACGACATCGGCATTGTACTGGTACAGCGCGTCCCAGAACGGCGCGACGTTCGTGTTGTTTCCGTGCGCTGCGCCAGAGTTGAAGCGCGGGTGGTGCCAGTAGGCGAGCGTACACAGCTTCGAGTTCGCCGCGAGATCGCCGCGCAGCCAGACGTCCTGCGCCGAGCCTAACGCACAGCCGATCACGCCACAGCCCGAGCTGCTGTTCAGGACGATGATGTGCCAGGCACCCAGGTCATAACTGTAATAGCCTTCGCTCGGGTTGCCGGCGGCGCTCCCGAAATAGCCGTAATAGCCGGACGCGTTCGCGGTGTTGTACTCGTGATTGCCGGGCGTGGGCTTCGTACGGGACTTATGTCGCCCCCAGGTCGGGCCATAACAGTTCGCGTACTCGGTCGACGTGCCGTTTTCGTACGCGTTGTCACCAAGCGTGAACACCGTGCCCGCGATGTTGTCGAGCACCGCGGCCGTCGCCTCGTCGCCAGAGCTCGAGCAGCTCGCGATGTCCCCGGCCCCCACGAGGACCTCGGTGCCCGCGGGCGGCACGGAGAGAACCGTAACCGTTGCTGTGCCGGTTTTTCCCCCGGCCGTTGCCTGGATATTCGCCGTACCAGCCGCAACGCCCGTGACAAGGCCGGCTTGCGACACGGTCGCAACGGCCTGGTTGGTAGAGGCCCACGTGAACGACGTCGCCGTGTTGGGCGGACTCGCGGTAGCGGTCAGTTGCAGCGTCCCACCGATCACGATGGTCCCGCCAGACGGCGAGACCGAGACCGATTTCACGGGCTTCGTCGACGGGCCGCCTTTCGCAAAGCTCGGCGTGGAACTGTCGGGTGGCGTTGGACCGGTTCCCGTGTCCGAGCATGCGGCGAAGGTCAACGCAACGGCGGCGAGCGCTGTAGCGACGAGCGCAATCGTGCGATTCTGCATGAGGGTTCCCGTTCGGGGTTCGACTCGTCCGAAACTGCCCGCGCGGCCGTTCAGCGCACAAGGGACGCGGTGTCACACACCAGTCATTCCGAGCGGAGCGAGGAATCCGTGCTCTCCTCGTCGAGGGGATGGCCTCTCTACCGGGACGCCAAGGATTCCTCGCCTCCGCCGCTGCGCGGCTCCGCTCGGAATGACAACCGCCGTTTCCCCCGCTACCCGCTACCCGCTACCCGTCTCCCGTCTCCCATCCCGCTCCAAACTCACGGTTTTCCCTTCCGCTTGTCCGTCACCCTGAAGGTCAGAGTCGCTGCGGTGCCTGACGTGCCGCTTGCGTCCGCCGCCGAGTACGGGGTGGCCGTCACGGTGTGCGTGCCTACCGAGGGTGTCCACGCCATGTAGTCGGTACCGGTGTCGCCACCGAGTGCGTACGGCGCGGCGTTGTCCGTCCGGTAGTTCGTGGCCCCATCGAATGCGAACCGCACGCTGCCAACCAACGCGGGATCCGTGTCCGCGCGGATGTTCAGACGTCGCGTCGGCAGCATCGCGAGGTTGAGCGTCGCGCCGTTCGCAATCGGATTGTAGCCCGTGATCGGTTGGTCGTCGTCGGCATTGATGAGCGTGAAGCTCGTCACCGACTGGCTGGGCGGCGGAGGTGGCGTCGTCGCGTACGTCAGCTTGTAGATGGCGCCCGCCTGATCGTCCGAGATCAGGATCGCTCCGGCAGGATCGACCGCGACGTCCACCGGGCGACCCCAGCTCGAGAAGGCATCAGCCCATCCGCTCACGAGGTCGACCTGATCGCCAGGCAACTGTGTGAGGGCGTCCCATGGGAAGTACGCGACCTTGTAGCCTGTCTTCTGCGTCCGGTTCCACGAGCCATGCAGCCCCACCGCGGCGCCCTGGCGATACGTGTCAGGCGCGTTCGTGTTCTGGAAGAACGTCAAACCTAACGGGGCCGAGTGGGCCTGGATGCCGCGGTTGACGCGGTCCATGCCGCCGCAGTTGACGGTGCCGAGACGATTCATCTGGTAGTCGAGATCGAACGGCATGTCGACGAGCCCACTCGGCGTATCGGGATTCGGGTTGCAGAACGGCCAGCCGTAGTTGCCGCCATCGCGAACGCGTGTGAACTCTTCCGGCGGGTGATCGTCGACGTAACCGGAGTACACGCGGCCGTAGTTGCCAGATGCGTCGTTGAACGGATACGCGATGTCGTCGCGATTGTTCACGACGACCCACAGCGTGTTCGTGCCAGGGATCATCGCGAGCCCTTCGGCATTGCGCAGCCCGCGCGCGAACAGGCGGCCATTCGCGCCATTCGCGTCGTAGACGTAGATCGCCGCGCGGACCGGGTTGCTCTGCGTGTCGGACGTGCAGACGTTGCACGTGGACGCGACCGAGACGTACAGCCGGTCGTTGTCGTCCAGCGCGATGTTCTTGAGCTCGTGACCGTAGGTGCCGTTGAGCTCCGGGGAGCTCGCGTCAGGCAGCCCGCTGATGACGACCTGGCGAGCGCCCGATGTGAGGGCACCGGCCGTGTAGACGTAGCGGTTGATCTGATGCGTCTCGGTGATGTAGACGTACGTCGTACCGCCGATCGTGCGGAACACGATGTCGTGCGGCTTGCGCAGTCCGGACACGAACGTCGACACGAGCGGGTCACCGGTGCCGTTCGGCCGGACGAGCATCACGCTTCCTGCCCCCGGACGTGATACCAGCAGGTTGCCGTCGGGCGTCACGGCCATGAAGCGGGCGCCACTGATGCGGGCGTACACCGAGATCGAGAAATTGGGCGGTACGAGCAGCGTGCGCTGCGTATTGAAGGGTGACGACTGCATGGTCGAGGGCACGACGACCGTGCGCGTCACGGATGCCCCGGGCGGAGCGGCGACCGCTGCCGCCGGTAGGTTCGCGCGACCCGCACGCGGCGGCGCGATGGGCTCGTCCGCGCACGCAACGAGTGTCACGAGAGCACCGATGCTGGCGAGCGCCCTGAGACAACCGCGCGCACTCGGTGTGCGCGTCGCACCACGTGGGAGCAGAGACATCGTCATCCCTCAGGCCGTGAGTGTTTCCAACCGACATGCGGTCGACCGCGTTCGGCGGTGGCTGCAACATCCGCGCTCGACCCGCTTTTCGCGTGCCGCTCGCGGCCCGCGTTTTCACGGGATAACGTTCGACTCCCCCTCACCGAGAGCCTGTTCTGACCTCCCGACGTCATTTTCTGGCCGGCACCGCGGGCGCCGTCGCAGGCCTGGTCGCCGCGCCATCCATCGTTCTCCCACGCCGCGCGGCGCACGATCTCGTCATACGAGGCGGCAACGTAATCGATGGAACAGGCACGCCGCCGGTCGAGGCGGATGTCGCCATCACCGGCAATCACATCGCGGCGATCGGCAAGCGTCTCGCCGATAAGGGAACCGTCGAGATCGACGCCCGAGGCATGGCGGTCGCGCCAGGATTCATCGACATCCACTCGCACGCCGACGGATCGCTGTTCTCCGATCCGCGATCGGAGTCGGTCATTCGGCAGGGCGTGACAACGATCGTCGTGGGGCAGGACGGCGGCTCGCGATTCCCATCGCGGCGTTCGGGCGACGACGAGGGCGGCTACGCCACCTACGCAGCGCTGGCAGCCGCCGTGGACAAGCTGCCGAGCTCCGTGAACGTCGCATCGATGATCGGGCTGGGGAGCATTCGCGGCATCGTCGTCGGTGCCGACGACCGACCGGCGACGCCCGCCGAGATCGAGCGCATGACCGGCATGGTCCGCGACGCGATCGCGGGCGGGGCGTGCGGCGCGTCGTCGGGGCTCGAGTACACACCGGGCGCGTTCGCGTCGCGTGCCGAGCTCGCCGCGTTATGCGCGCCACTCGCGGCTGCACGGTTGCCGTACGCGACCCACATGCGCAACGAGGACGACCGTCTGCTCGACGCCATCGACGAGTCGATCGACGTTGCCCGTCTGGCGCGGTGCCCGCTCCAGATCTCACACCTCAAGACGCAGGGCCCGCGCAACTGGGGCAAGCTGGACGAGGTCTTCAAGCGCATCGACGACGCACGACGCGGCGGGATGGACGTCATGTTCGACCGCTATCCCTACATCGCCTACCAGACGGGACTGACGAACCTCTTCCCCGTGTGGAGCCGCGACGGTGGCACCGCAGCCTTCTTCCGGCGCCTCGACGACAGCGCCACGTCCGATCGCATCAAGCGCGAGACGCTGGCAAAGGTCGATCTCATTGGCGGGTGGGACAACGTCCTCATCTCCGGCGTTGGCCGCAACGGCGACACCACGGCCGAGGGCAAGCGCCTCGGCGCGTTCGCGAAGGCCAGGGGGGCCGATCCGTACGACGCGACCGTTGCGCTGCTGCGCTCGAGCAACGGCAGCGTGGGCATGGTCGGCTTCGCGATGAGCGAGGACAACCTCGAGCGCATCCTCGCGCATCCGCTCGGGATGGTGTGCAGCGACGGCGGCGGCTTCGCGATCGACGGGGCGTCACGGCGCGGCAGCCCGCATCCGCGCGGACTGGGGACCTTCCCGCGCGTGCTCGGGCGTTATGTGCACGAGCGCAAAGCGCTCACGCTCGAGCAGGCGGTGCGCAAGATGAGCGCGCTGCCCGCGTCACGCATCCGCCTCGGTGATCGTGGCCGGCTTGCACCGCGTCTCGCCGCTGACGTCGTGGTGTTCGATCCGGCGACGGTGGCGGACAAGGCAACGTTCGAGGACCCGTTCCAGTATCCGGAGGGAATCAAGCTGGTGGTCGTGAACGGGGCCGTCGCGTTCCGTGACGGGCAGCGGACGACATCGGCGGCGGGGAAGGCGCTGAAACCGACGTAACGAGGGAGACGGGAGACGGGAGACGGGAGAAGTCGGCTGAAGCATCCGCCGTTCACTCTACCCTTCTCCCGTCTCCCTTCTCCCTTTTCCCTTCACCACCTCGCCGCCCTTCATCACGAACTTCACCTTCTGAAGCTCCTTCACGTCCTTCAGCGGGTCGCCGTCGACCGCAATGATATCGGCGAGCTTACCCGCCTCGAGGGAGCCGATTCGGTCGGCCCAGCCGAGCAGTCCCGCCGCGTTGACCGTCGCGGCGCGCAGGACCTCCAGCGGCGGCATCCCGGCCTCCTGATACGACTGCAGCGTCAGCAGACTCGCCTGGCCGCGCGTCCGCCCCGGCGTGTCGTAGTACTCATCCGACCCGAATGCCACCTTCACGCCCGCGCGAACCGCACGCATGAGACGCTCGCCGTTCGCCTTCGCGAATTGCGTCGCGCCGGCCATCTGTTCCTTCTGCTGCTCCGGTGTCAGGTTGCTCGGACCTAACGCGTTCACGTAGAAGTCCGCGGGATAGTCAGTGGCAACCAGGTAGATCCCCTTCTGCGCCATCATGCGCAGCACGTCATCGGGGACCGTGTACGCATGCTCGATGGAGGACACGCCGGCTTCGGCTGCGATGCGCGTCGCTGTGTCGCCGATCGCGTGCGCGGCGACCGTGCGGTTCACCCGGCGCGCCTCCTCCACGATGGCCTTCATCTCGTCGAGCGACACGACGCGCGGGCCCGTGTTGACGATCACCTTGATGAGATCGGCGCCGTCGTAGAATGCCTGACGAACCGCGCGACGCGCTTCGTCGACGGAGCTGATGACGACGTACTCCTGCTCGATGAGCTTCTGTGTCTCGGGCTGGAGCGTTCCGAACTGACCGCCCGCCGCCGAGAGAGCACGCGTCGATGCGCGAATCCGCGGGCCCGTCACCCAGCCGGCATTGATCGCGTCACGCAGCGCGACATCGCCGCTGAATCCCGAGTTCCCGACGTCGCGGACGGTGGTGATGCCCGCCTCGAGGTCCTCGCGGCCCATCCGCACGCCTAACAACGCGCGCTTGGCTGTGCTCATCGTCGCGACCGTGAGGAGCATGTTCGGGTCGTCGCCACCGAGCTCGCCACGGTAGTTCTGCAGCAGGTGCGTGTGCGCGTCGACCAGCCCGGGCATCAGCGTCAGCGTGCCGAGGTCGATGACCGTTGCGCCGGCCGGCGGCGCCGCGTTCGCGCCGACGCTCACGATCCGACCACCGCGAACGACGATCACCGGATTCTGCATGACGTTGCCGCTCTTCGGATCGATCATGCGCGCGGCGCGCACGACCGTCGTCGTGGACTGGGCGGACGGTAAGGACACCTGCCCTCGCGCGACGGCCGAGCCGGTCACCAGCCCCGCCATGGTCACCGGCACGATCGAACGAACCAAACGACGCGTCACGCGGTTCACAGCTCCTCCGCTTCAGTTCGTGGGTTGAGTTTGCGCTGGGTGAATGTAATTGGGGCTCGAAGGGATTCGCGCGGCGTGCCTCTTGCTTTTCACAGGACCGAGGCAGCCGGGGCCGTTCCTGGCGCCGCGTACCGGAGAACTGGACCATGCGCCTACGAACAACGATTGGCTCCGCCCTCCTCAGTCTTACCACAGCAACCGGCCTCTCGGCCCAGGTGACCTTCAAGACGACCGGCTACGAGCTGCGCGACGCGCTGGCTGACGTCGTCCACATCTGGACATCACCGTTTCACTCGGAACCGCGCGACTGGGCTGGCGTGTTAGGCGTCGCCGCCGGCGCGGCTGCGATCTCGATGGCCGACGATCGGGTCGATTCGTGGATCGTTCGTCACCCGAGCGCCGCCATCGTCAAGGCGACCATTCCATGGAACGAGGACCATCCCGAGTTCGGTGACCTCTCGACCGGCCAGCGACTGCTGCCAATATCGGGCGTGCTGATCGTGTCCGGCATGGTGAGCGGCAATCGCAAGCTGCGCGAGGCAGGCTGGGGATGTCTCTCCGGGTGGCAGAGCAGCAGCACGATCCGCGAAGTGCTCTACGCGACCGTGTCGCGCGAGCGCCCGTCGCTCGGCAAAGGCGACCAGTGGGCGATCAGGACCCCGGGCGGTGAATGGGACTATCACTCCTTCTTCGGCGGACACGCGGCGAACGCGTTCGCGTGCGCGACCTTCTGGAACACGCGGTTCCACATGGGCATCCTCGAGCCGGTGCTCTACGCGGGTGCGACGGGCATCGCGCTCTCCAGAATGGCCGACCGCCGCCACTGGGCGTCGGACACCTGGATCGGCGTGATGGCGGGTTACGCGATGGGTCGGTCGATTGCAGCTCGCTATGAGCGTCGCGAGGGGAAGCGCGAGCGGAAGGCGGAGGGCGAGCCGATCCGCGCGTCGTTCCTGGAGGGGCTGCAGGTCGCGCCGGCGCGTACGGGCGGCCTCGCGATCACGTGGTCGGGGAAGTTCTAAGGAAATTGGGGTCAGACTCGATCGACGAGCGCAGGGTCACGTCTCGGCAGCGGTAGCCGGTTGCGCGCGGCACTTCGCACAGATGGGCGGCGCGCCAAACGACACCTGAATGCGACGCACAAGCGACCCATGCAGATGGGTATCGCAGAGAATCTTCTTGCACCGTTCACACACGCCGCCCTCACCGATATGGAAACGCGCGTGGCATCGGTCGCACTCGGACGTGAAGATCGACTTCTTGAAGAAGGGCATGCCGAAAAAAGTAGCGCCCGCACGCGCCGAGTCTACACGACGAGACGCTCGTCGTACGGCACAGACTCGCCGTGTTCCACGTGGCGACGAAGGATCCGCAGATACATCGCCCAGCAGTGGTTCGAGATCCGGTAGTGCTCGTTGGCGCTCGACCAGCCGCGATGGTGGAATCGCACCTGCGTGCCATTGCCGTTCGGCTCGAGCTCGAATCCGACCGTCGTCCCGAGCCAATCCGCATCGGCACTCGTCAGGCGCAGCTCGAACGCCGTGCCAGGCTCGGCTCTCGTGACCTCGGCGGTCCACAGGTAGTCGGGACCGAAATCGAGAGTGTAGGAGACGCCCACGTCCGCACGACCGGTGGAACGAATCGTCCACCACTCGTCGAGCATGGCCGGAGTGGAGACCGCTTCATACACGCGAGCCGCCGGCGCGGCGATTGGGAAATCCTGGAGAATATCGGGCATGATCGTCGGCCTGGAGGGTGCCACACGCCATCCCGAGCGCCGCTGCTCGGGATGGCATTGTCGATTGTAAATCACGCGAGCGCGGCATCGAGCGACGTCTGCCATTCGCGCTCGATGCGTCGAACACGCTCGTCAGGCAGGCCGTAGACGGACAACCAGATCCACGGTGTGCCATTTTCCCCAATGCAGCGAGAATCGATCCGCAGGTATGCGTTGTTGAATCGCTCGACCGTCGCCGCGAGCTGTTGGGGCGGTTGCCAGAGCAGCACGCACCCGCTGATCGCATCTCCGCCGGCCGTCGTCGCCGCATAACGAGCGCCTGGCTCCAGGTTGGTCAGCCCTCGCGCACCCATCCAGCCGCCCGGTTCGACGAGCCTCCGCCAACTTTCCTCGGCGGTCATCGGACGGGTCCCGCGCGCGAGTGCGATCGAGCGTCGCACACCGCGGTGATGCTCGAGATAGTGTCGAAGTCCCCGCAGCTCGAAGTCCCATCCGCCGCCGAAGGCGTCGTAGAGGGCATCCCAGTCCGCGTCCGCTCCGAAGCCGGAGCTGACCACACGCAGCGTCGTCACGCCGCCCTGCGTCGTTAGGTGGTAGTCGGTGGTAATGCCTTTCCACGCGCCCGTGAGACCGACGGTGCGCAGGTGCTCGCCAGGCAGCCACCGGTCGATCCGTTCCTCGATCGCCTCGCCCGTCTGCCATTCGCGCCGCAGTCGCCCGCCCGGGCCCGGCTGCACGGTCGCGACTGGCGGAAACCAGCGCACCAGCTCTTCCGCATCCGTGAGCGCTTTCCACACCGCGTCTACCGGCGCAGCAATCGAGATCTCTCGCGTGACGTCACGCGTCGTCGTCATGGCGACGACTCCACAACACGGGGCTTCGCGGCTCGCGCGTTCACGGTGGGATATCCGCCGATGATGAAGCGGTAGCGCCGGCCACCAGGCGTCACGTCGTCGTGGTACTTCGCGACCACCGCCGCCATGGCCTGCGCCAGCTCATCGGCGAACGCGCTCTGGGCGGCAGGCGTAGCGAATCGCACTTCCGTTTCCACCGTCATCGTCGCGAGTCGCTTGCCAGCGCGCTCGGCCGCACTGCGCTGCTCGGCCACCTCGGAAATGAGTCGCGCGGCGACCGCCACCAGGTATGCGCTCGATGCGCGGTCGGCGACGTGGTCGGGGTGGGCGGCCAGCGATCCGAACGCGGCCGGGCTGATGAGATAGGACCGGGCGACG
>Ga0207681_10001710_pt1 | contig 14115 bp, 8 predicted proteins | sample KBSS53metaG_FD_184324 | JGI IMG/M metagenome (GOLD analysis project Ga0207681, IMG submission 184324) | Switchgrass rhizosphere microbial communities from Kellogg Biological Station, Michigan, USA - KBS S5-3 metaG (SPAdes) (version 2) | ecosystem: Host-associated > Plants > Roots > Rhizosphere >... | reverse complement strand
TGCCTTCGGGCTGGACGTAGTACGGGGTTTCGAAGTACAGATCCTCGACATCGGTGGCCGGCACGAAGCGGCGAATCTCGAACATCTGGGTCGCCGGCACGCGCGCCTTGTCGAAGTCCTCGTCAGTGACAACGACGTACTGGTCCTTGGCGTACTGGTAGCCCTTCGCCAGCTCGCTCCACGGCACCTCGACGTCCTCCTCCTTGCAGAACCGCTTCTGGACGATGCGGCTGTCGTCCTTCCTGTGCAGGAGGTTGAACCGGAGTTCTTCGCGGGCCTCGATGGCGGAGACCAGCCCGATGGGAACCGTGACCAGCCCGAAGTTGATGGAGCCCTTCCAGAGCGCACGAGCCATGATGTACCTCCTAGTCCGACCGGAGACGGCCCTCGCTCGTCGAACGGCGGGACCTCGATGACCGGCGTCGGCCGGGGATCCCCCGTCGCTGTGCCATGGTCGCGAATCGGGCAAGGCCGATGCCAGCGAGCTTCATCCCCCCGACCGCGGACTACTGCGTGTAGGTCGTCACGTAGAAGTGGCCGGTCACCGCATCCTTGAACGAGATGTAGAGGACATTGAGGTTGGCCACCGGCAGCGGCGTCGGCAGCGTGTGGCTGGTGACCGTGCGCGGGAAGTCCGGTGAAGCGTAGTCGATGCCGAACCCGTTGAACTCGATCTGGATCGCGTCGGCGTAGGCCGGGGCGGGCACAGTGGCGCCGGTCGTCCGGTCCTTGTAGATCCAGCTGATCGCGGTCACGTGTGTCTGGGCGGCGTTCAGCGTGACCGTGGGAAGCATGGCGACGAAGCGCGTCGTGGTGTCCGGATTGGGCACGGTGAACGTCTCGGTCGCGCCCCGGTACCGCACCGACCAGTTGCCGATCAGCGTCCGGCCCGCCGACAACATGGTGTCGGACTCGTAGAAGTAGCCGGCGACGGTCTTCTGGCGCCGCTCGGCCGCCACGCTCGTGATACCGGAGCCGGCCGGACCGGTGAAGGTCACCGTCGAGGGGGCCACCGGGGTCAACGGATCGAAGAGCGCGGTCAGCCCCAGCGAAAGCTCGGTGATCGGTAGCGGGAACGACGGGCTCGGCGTGGTCATTCCATCGAAACCGCCGCCGAAGACATAGTGCAGCAGGCTGAAGAAGAAGACCGGCTCACCGGCCGCGGTCAGGGTGCCGCCGAACGGACAGGTGCCGATGACCGGTGCGATGAGATTCAGCGTGCCGCTGGTGATGGTGGCGGTCAGCGTGCCGCCGCCGGCGATGGAGCCGCTGGCGGTCAGCGTGGCGGTGCCGGTGAAGGCGCCCGTCACCGTGGCCGTGAACGCGACGGTGACGGTTTCGTCGAGGTTCACGATCGCGCTGTACGGACCGCGGAAGGTGACGGTGCCGCCGCCCAGGACCGGCCCGCTCAACGTCAGCGTTCCCTGCCCGGTCGTTCCCGTCTGCGAGGCCAGCGTCAGCGTTCCGGCGAGGTTCAGCGTCTGGGTGGGCAGGCCGCACCCGCCCGCCGACGCGATGGAGAAGCTCGCGCTGAAGCTCGTCAGCTTGGTCAGGTTGCGCGTGACCTGGAAGGGCACCGCGCTGGCGAGCGCGTTGTTGACCTCGCTCGCCTCGGCCACCGTGCCCTCGAGATCGACGACGCCCGACATGAAGTAAGCGCCCTGGGGCAGGTCGTCGGGCACCGCGATCGACACCGGGACGTCGGCGCCTGCGCCGGCGGCCAGCGCCGGCATGTCGCGCGTGGCCACCAGCGTGCCGGTGCCGGGCGTGGGATCGGTCGATAGATAGACACCGACGCGATAGGGGCCAGAGGCCACGAGACCCGCGTTGCGTACCTGCAGCGGCGCGCTCACGAGCTTGCCGGACAGCGTGTTGCCAGGCGGCTGGACGGTCGCGACGACCAGGTCGGGCAGGAACAGGACGACGGCCACCTGGGCGGCGGCCGTGAGGCCGTTGTTGCCTTCGTTCTCCTCGGCGATCAGGCCCGTCGCGTCGGCGACGACCGAGAGGAAGTACGACCCGGTCGACACGTTGCCGGGGATCGTCACGGCGGCGTTCACGGTGGCGGTGGCCAGGGCGGCCAGCGGCGGGACGTCCACCAGCGCCACGCGGACGCCGGCGCCCGGTGTCGAGCTCGACGGCGAGAGGAACACACCGAGCTTGCTGGCCGGCGCCGCGCCGGCGGCCAGGTTGTGTACCACCGCCGTCACCGTCGTGGGGATGCCGGTGGCGGCCTGGGCCGGGCCGCTCACGGACGTCACCGTGAGGTCCGGCCGCTCGTTGTCGATGATCGTCAGGGTGGCCGCCCCCGGCGAGCCGGCCACGGCACCGCTCATCCCCGTCAGGCCCAGTGTGAGGACGCGGGCGCCCTCGGCCACCGTGTTGGGCTGCGTCTGGATGGTCAGCGTCTGGGACGTGACGCCCGACGGGAAATTGAGGACGAGCGAGGCCGGCACGACGTAGTCGACGCCGGCGACGGCGGCGCCCCCGAACGTGATCGTCACGCTGGCCGCATTCGTCGGCGCGCCGGTCCGCGTGACCGTGACCATCGCCGCGCTGCCCTCGACCACTGCGTAGCTCGAGGCGCTGAACTGCAGCGACTGCTGGGCGTCGACGATCCACACGCGCGCCCGCGCGGGCGTGCCGAGCACGAGCCCACCGCCGGGGGAGCTCAGCACGACCTCCAGGAATTCCGGACCCTCCAGCGAGATGTCACTCGCTGCGGTGACGGTCAGCGTGCGAGCCGTCTCGCCGGCCGCGAATGTCAGCGTGCCGCTCTGCGCGACATAGTCGCTGGCGACGGCCGTGCCGGGGCTCGTCGCGAAGGCTACCGTCACCGGACCGGCCGTGCCCGTCCGTGTCACCGTCAGCGTGACCGCCCCGCCCTCCGTCACGGCGTAATTGCTCGCGGCGAACTGCACCGCGCCGGCCGGATCGTCGTCCGTGATGGTGACGGTCGCCACGCTGGGCGTGCCGAGCACGGCGCCGGCGCTCGGTCCGCTCAGCGTCACCGTGAACGTCTCCGCGGGCTCGTTGAGCGTGTCGGCGACGATCGGCACGCTGATGGGGCGGCTCGTGATACCGGGCCCAAACGTGAGCGTGCCGCCGGTGGCGACGAAGTCGGCACCGGCGGTGGCGGTGACGCCGGCCAGCGTGTAGCCGACAGTGTAGGTGCCCGTCGTCGGGCCCACGCGCATCACCGTGAGGTTGGCCACGCCGGCGCCTTCGCTCACCGTGACGGTCGGGGTCATGAATTGGAAGCGCGGCTGCTCGTCGTCGACGATCGTGAGCACCGCCGTCGACGGACTGCCGAGCACGGCCCCGCTGCCCGCCGGCACGTTGAGGGCGAGGTTGACCGTCTTGGCGCCCTCGACCACCGCGTCGGCCACGGTCGTGACCATGAAGGTCTGGGTGGTGGCGCCCGCGGCGAACGTCAGCGTGCCGCTGCGGGTGACATAATCCACGCCCGGCCCGGGCGCCGCCCCGCCGATCGCGGTGCCGCCCGCCACCGTCGCGTACCCAACCGTGAGCGGCCCGGCCGTCCCGCCCGAGCGTGTCACCGAGATGGTGGCGGGCGCACCCTCGAGCACCGAGTAGGCAACGGCGCTGAACCGCACGGTGCCGTTGCCGTCGTTCTCCTGGATCTCCACGGTGGCCGTGCTCGGCGTGCCGAGCGCGGCGCCCACCGCGTCGCTCAGCACGACCGAGAAGTCCGCGTCACCGCGCTGAACGGTGTCGTTCACCGTGGTGATCGTGATGATCTGGCTGGTGACGCCCGGCGCGAACACCAGCGTGCCGTTCTTGGCGGCGTACTGCCCGGGCGCGACGGCCAGGCCGTTGACCGTCGCGAACTTCACGGTGGCCGGCGTGATGGCGGCGCCCAGGCGCTGCACCGTCAGCGTCGCTGGCGCGCCCTCGATGGTCAGGTAGCTCGTGCCGCTGAACCGGAACTGGGAATCGTCATCGCGGATCGTCAGCACCGCTAGCCGCGGAGCGCCGAGGCTCAGCGTGCCCGACGGACTGAAGGGATTGGCCAGCTCGAGGCCGACCGTGCGGTCGCCGTCGACGGCGGTGTTGTTCGCCAGCGCCGTGAGCGGAACGTCGACCGCGGCCGAGGCCTGACCGGCCGCGAAGGTGACGAGCTGATTGACCGCGGTGAACTGGTCGCTCGGCGCGGTGCCGGTGATATTCGTCCGGACCATCACGGACTGACCAGTCAGCGTGCTACCGGTGCGGGTCACGGTGACGACGGCCTTGGCGGCGCTCTCCACCACGCTGTAAGCGGCGGCGCCGAACTGCACCGTGGGCCCGGTTTCGTCGTCGCGGATGGTCACCGTCGCCACCCTCGCCGTGCCCAGCGTGGCCCCGCCGCCCGGGTTGCTCAGCACCAGCGTGAACGTCTCGTCGCCCTCACGCGTGGTGTCGCCGAGGATGGCGATCGTCACCGGCTTGCTCGTCTCGCCGGCGTTGAACGTGAGGCGGCCGGAGCGCGCGGTGTAGTCGCTGCCGGCCTGGGCACTACCGTCGGCCGTGGCGAAGTCGACGGTGACGCCGCCTGCCATGCCGCCGGTGCGGGTGATAGTGACCGTCGCGTTGCCGGCGCTCTCCCCCACCGAGACCGCCGGAGTGCCGATGGCCACGACGCCGGGCAGGTCGTCGTCGGTGATGGTCACGACGGCGCTGGAGGGGCTGCCCAGCGTCAGGCCGCCGCCCGGGTTGGAGAGCGCGATCATGAAGGTCTCGGCCGGCTCGTCGAGCACGTCGTTCAGGATCGTGATGGCGATCGTCTTGGTCGTCTCGGTGGCCCGGAACGTCAGGGTGCCGCTCACGCTGAGATAGTCCTGGCCGGGCGTGGCGGTGCCGGGCGTCGTCGCGTAGCTCACGGTGACCCCGTCGGCATTACCGGTGCGCTGCACGGTGACGAGCACGGTCTTGGCGCCCTCGGCCACGGTGTAAGCGGCCGCCCCCAGCTTGACGACGCCAGGGACGTCGTTGTCGACGATGGTCAGCGCCGCCGTCCGCCGCGGGCCGAGCTGAGCCGGCGGACTGGGGTCGCTGAGCGTCAGCAGCACCGTCTCCGGCCCCTCGGCCAGCACGTCTTGCAGGGTGGGCACCATGAACGTCGCGGTGCGCGCGTTGGCGGCGAAGGTCAGCACGCCGGTGACCGGCGTGTAGTCGGCGCCCGGCGTCGCGCTGCCGGGAGAGGTCGCATACCGCACGGTAGCTGGCGCCGAGGCGGGGCCGGTGCGGACCACGGTGACGGCCGCGGCCATCCCCTCGTTTACTGTGTACTCGGCGGCGCCAAACTGGAATCCCTGCTGCGCGTCGAGAATGGTCACCGTCGCCGACGACGGCGTCCCGATAGTGAGGCCGAGCGGCGAGCTCAGCGTCACGCGGAAGGTCTCATCGCCCTCGACGATCCCGTCGGTCGTTGTGGAGATGCTGATTTGTTTGGTCGTCTCGCCGGGCCCGAACACGACGAGGCCGGCGCTGGCCGCGTAGTCAGTGCCGCCGGTGGCGGTGATGTCGCTGGTCCCGTAGACGACGCTCACGTTGCCGCCGGTGCCGCCCGTGCGGGTCAGCGTCAGGACCGCAGAGTCCCCCTCCAGCACCGAGACCGCGGCTGGAGAGAACTTCACGATGCCGCCCACGTCGTTGTCCTGGATGGTGAGCGTCGCGGTCGTCTGGCTCCCCAGCACGGCACTGCCGCCCGGGTCGCTGATCGAGAGATTCACGGTCCGGCTTCCCTGCACCATCCCGTCATTCGTCGTGGCCACGTCGAACGTGCGGCTCGAGGCGTTGGCCGGGAACGTCAGCGTGCCGGAGCCGAGCACGGCGTAGTCGCCGGGCGGCGCGGTGCCGCCGCCGGCGGCATAGTCCACGGTGACCGCGCTCGCCTGATTGCCGGTGCGGAGCACCGTCACCTTGGCCGGCTGGCCTTCGACCACGGTGTAGGTCGGCTGTCCGAAGTCGAGCACGGACACCTCGCGCACCAGCGTGACGATCCCCTGGTACGTCGACGCGGTACCGAGCTGCGCGGTGACGACGCCGGTGACGATGTCCTTGAGCCCGCGCATGGTGCCGTGGATCTCGTAGCGATGCGCGGTCGCGCCGCTGCCGGCCGTGAGGGTCCCATCCACCGAGCCGTTGGCGGCGACCACCAGGCCGCCCGTGGTCAGAACGGTCGCCGTCCCTACTTCGTCCGTGAGCGTGCCGCCTGTGAATGCGCCGCCGGCACTGAAGTTCGTGAGCCCGATCTCCCACGTGGAGCCGGCCAGCTTGGACTCCACGCGCTCCATGTAGACGCGCCACGGCCCCGCCATGTCGGCCTGGGTGAACGTGGTACCCGGCGGCGCGAACTTCGACATCAGGACCATCCCGGGCGCTCCGATGCTGGAGGCGCGCGTGAAGCCCAGGATCAGGTCGCGCTGGGGGATACCGTCACTCGTCGCCATCTGGGCGTCGAAGTTGGCGTTGGTCGCGAAGAGGGCGCCGCCCTCCTGGAAGTCGCTTCAGCCGAAGCTGGTGGGGTTGCCCGGAACTGGCTGAGCCCTGATGCTGCCGTCGGCGAAGAACAGCGTGGCCACGGTGCACCCGTCGCCGTGGAAGTCGATCTTGCCCTGCGTCCAGTCGGCGTCACCGCCCTTGAGCACGTTGCTCGGCGTGATCTCGTGATAGTTCCACGTCGCGGCCAGATCGCCGGTCCGGCTGAAGATCTGATCGGTGAGCCGCACGAGGGTGATGAACCCGGTGTCTCGCACGCCGCCTCGGTTCAGCGTGGCCACACCGACGATCGTGTGCCGGTTGCCGAGCAGGCGGGCCTCGGGGATGACCAGCGAACGGGTGTCCGGGCCGGTGAGCGTGAGCGAACCGGTCACGAGGCCCTGGGCCGACAGCGCGGCGCTCCCGACCACGGTGAAGTCCACCGTCCCCGGCGCCAGATCACCGAGCGTGAGCGTCCCCGAGGCGACGCCAACCGCACTGAACGTCACGTCGCCCTGGTAAGTACGCACGGCGGTGGTGCCGAAGGTCAAGGTGGGTGAGGCGACGAAGGTGACCCGCCAGTCGTCGGCGAGGTCGGCGGTGCTGAGCGCTTCAGCGTGGCCAGCCAGGACCAGCACGACCACCATCAGCACCGCCGGGACGACACCGCCGAGATGCCGCCTCATCGTCGAACGCCTCCGCCGTGGTGATGCCTCGAGTCGCCCTCGCTCAGCGTCGGCGAAGTCGCCCGTGAGCTGCTCGTAGCCCTGAAGGCTAACCGATTCGGCGGACGCCGTGGTACTCGTCCGCTCAGCTGGACGTTGCTCTGCGCGATTCGTGCCAGAGCCAGAGGCGCCAGCATCCTGGCGAACTTTCAGCTACTTGGCGGAAACGCACGAAGGGAAGCGCCCGAAACTGTCGGGTTCTTTGCCCGGCGGACGAGCCCAGGCGGTAGAAAGGCCCGGTTGGCGAAGTCGAACCCCGCGTCGGTGCCGGGGAAACCGAAGCCAGCCTCTGGACTATACTCGCGGGCGCGAAGGGAGGGTCAGATGGCCTGGTCGCTCGGCGGCGTGATTCGCGAGCAAGCGCGACGGCGCGGCGACCGCCCGATGATCACCTACGGCACGCGGACCATCACCTGGTCGGAGATGGATACGCGCGCCAGCCGCGTGGGGCAGGCCTTGCTCGGCGCCGGGCTCACCGAGCAGAGCCGCGTGGCCTTCCTCGACAAGAACGGACCCGAATACTTCGAGGTCCTCCTGGGCGGCGGCAAGGCCAACGTCGTGAACGTGGCGGTCAACTGGCGGCTGACGCCCGCCGAGATGGCTTACGTCATCAACGACGCGGGCGCCCGGCTCCTCGTCGTCGGGCAGGACTTCATCGGCCACCTCGACGCGATGGAGCCGACCCTCAAGTCGGTCGAGCGCATCGTGGTGATCGGCGGCCATCCCCGTCACGAGGACTACGAGGCGTGGGTCGCGCGGCATCCGGCCGTGGATCCCGCTCGTGCGGTGGCGCCGACCGACGTCGCCATGCAGCTCTACACGTCGGGCACGACCGGCCTGCCGAAGGGCGCAATGCTCACCAACGCCAATCTCGGCACGCTCCTGCCTCACGTGGGGCCGTGGTGGCAGTTCGACGAGAGCTCGGTGAACCTCGTGTGCATGCCGCTCTTCCACATCGGCGGCTCGGGCTGGGCGCTGGTCGGCATGGGCGTCGGCGGTCACACGATCCTCTGCCGCGAGTTCGTGCCGGCCGAGATCCTGGCCACGCTGGAGCGCCACCAGATCACCAATGCGCTCTTCGTCCCGGCGATGCTGCAGTGCCTGACGATGGTGCCGGGTGCCCAGGCGCGCGACTATCGCGCGCTGCGGTCCATCGTGTACGGCGCCGCGCCCATCACCAACGAGGTGCTGGTCCGCTCGCTGCAGACCTTCCGCTGCCCATTCATCCAGGTCTACGGGCTCACCGAGACCACCGGCGCCATCACACAGCTACCCGCCCGCGACCACGCGGTGGAAGGCCCGCTCGCGCGCCTGCTGCGCTCGGCCGGCAAGCCGTTCCCCCACGTCGAGCTGCGCATCGTCGAGCCGGGCGGACGCGTGTGCGCGCCCGGCGAGGTCGGCGAGGTGTGGACCCGCTCGGTGCAGAACTTCACGGGCTACTGGGGGCGAGACGAGGAGACGGCACGCACGCTCGACGCCGACGGCTGGCTGCGCACGGGCGATGCCGGCTACCTCGACGAGGAGGGCTACCTGTTCCTCACCGACCGGGTGAAGGACATGATCATCTCCGGCGGCGAGAACGTCTATCCCGCCGAGGTCGAGAACGCGCTCTCGGACCATCCGGCGGTCGCCGACGTCGCCGTCATCGGCGTCCCGCACGAGCGCTGGGGCGAGACGGTCAAGGCCATCGTCGTGCGGCGACCCGGCGTCGCGGCCGAGGCCGACGACATCATCGCCTTCACGCGCGAGCGGCTGGCGCACTTCAAGTGCCCGACCTCGGTCGATTTCGTGGCGTCGCTGCCGCGCAACCCATCGGGCAAGATCCTCAAGCGCGAGCTACGCGAGCCGTACTGGCAGGGGCGCGCGCGGCGCATCAATTGAGCGACGGCGTCCGCCGGGCACTCTGCCCTCCCGGAGCGCGCCCGGCCCGGTAGCACGCCCGAGCGTTGCGGTCCTGCGCTCACGAAATCGCCGGCATCCGCTCTGGCATCAACCATGCGATGAAACCTCACCATCGCATTCACGGGAGGGGCGTCATGACGCGGACGACGACCGGCGGCAGGAACAGGGCGGAGCGTGGCAAGCGTCGGGTGAAGGATCTGGCGGCCAGAAAGGACCGGACCGTCAAGGGCGGCGCGCCAAAACCGCGAAGGCTCGATACCGTCACGTTCACGGCCACCGTGTCGCCCTGATCAGGGCAGAGGGGGCGGGATCGCACCCGGAGATTTCGTGCGGTCCACAGCGGGCCAGCGCTGCGGGGCTGCTGGCAGCGGCTGACGAGTCGACGCTATCGTCGGTGCTTCAGCAGCCAGTCGATGACGGCTCGCGGGTCGGACTCGACGCTGTTCTGAACTGGCGCGACCGCAGCCGGTGCCGCTGCTGGTTCTTGAGGTTGTGGCTGTTCTTGCGCTTGGGTCGGCTGGACCGCATTCAGTGGTTCGGGAGCCTGTTCAGGACGCGCCCCTCGAGTGACGTCGTCTCGCAGGCGATCGGACGTCGATGCGCCGATCGGGTCGGTCTGCTTCTTCGGGAGCTCGCGCTGCGTGACCGGTGGCTGGCTCTTCTTGAAGAAGAACAGGTTCGAGCAGCCCATCGTGGCCAGGCTGAACAGAAGAACGAGTGACACGCGGCTCACAGTGGACGCGAGATCGCGCACCAATCGCGACGGCCCGCCCTTGCGCGCCGGAAGCTCGTCAAATGACCGGACACTCTCGCTGGCGATCATCCCAGGGTAACGCCTTTCCCCGGAGACGATAGCGTGGCGTTGCGGTTGGTTCAAGATCGCGCGGCCATCCTGGATTCGGCCTTCGGCCCCGTGACGTTCGGAGGTCCAGCGCTTTGCATTACAAAGTACTTGACTTGACTCAAGACATCGCGCTATCCATGAGCCATGGCAGCGGAGCGTCCCTCCACGGTCTCGACAGCCCAGGCGCCCGCGCTTCACGCGCGCGCGATGGCCGACCTCCGCTTCATCCGCGAGACGATGGAATCGGCCTCCGCCTTCACGACCTTCTCGGGCTGGGGGCTGGTCGTCATCGGCCTGGCGGCGTTCGTCGCCGGCGCGGCGGCGGGCCGCGAGGTGGGCAGCCCGCGATGGCTCGGCGCCTGGCTCGTGGCTGCGGTGGCGTCGGTCGCGGTCGGCGGCGTGTCGACCGCGGTCAAGACCCGCGCCGTCGGGCTCCCGCTGCTCTCCGGACCCGGCCGCAAGTTTGCCCTCGCCTTCGCGCCGACGGTGTTCGCGGGCGCCGTGCTCACGGTGGCGCTCGTGCGCGCCGGCGCGGTGACGGTGCTTCCCGCGCTGTGGCTGTGCCTGTACGGCGCCGCGGTGATCGCCGGAGGCGCCTTCTCCGTGCGGGCCGTGCCGGTGATGGGCGTGGCGATCTTCGCGCTCGGCGTGGCCGCCGCGCTCGGGCCAGCCGCCTGGGGACACGCGCTGCTGATGGTCGGCTTCGGGGCGGTGCACGTGGGCTTCGGGCTCGTGATCGCGAGGCGGCACGGTGGCTGAGCCCGCACGGCGCAAGCGCAACGAGGCGCCGCCGCCGGCGCGCAAGCTCGCCGGCGTGCGCGGGGCGGCGGCCGGGCGGGCGCCCGAGCTCGACGGTCTCGTCCATCATCGCCTGCGGCTGGGTATCGTCAGCGCGCTGGCGGCGGCGGAGGCGCTGACGTTCAACGAGCTCAAGGCGCTGCTCGACACCACCGATGGCAACCTGAGCGTGCATGCGCGCAAGCTCGAGGACGCGCAGTACATCGCGTGCACGAAGACGTTCGAGGACCGGCGGCCGCGCACCGAGTACCGCATCACCGCGCAGGGGCGCCGGGAGCTGCAGCGGTATCTGGATCACATGGAAGCGCTGATCCACGCGACCCGTTCCACCCTGGAGCGCTGAGCTCCGTCTCTTTTTTTTGGCGGCGGGAACGGTGGCGGGCGGCTCTCGAAAGCGCCAGGGAGAGAGGCAGCAGGAGGCCCAGACCCAACAGCAGCAGGCGGCATACGCGCAGAGTCAGGCTGGATACCAGAAGGCTCAGGGCGCCTGCATGGAGGGTCGGGGCTACACCGTCAAGTAGAGCTCTCACCAGGCCAGTGGCGGCATCGGCGCCCGGGTCATGCGGTAGACCCGTGACGCCGATGCCGACTACTAGTCGGCCAGGTCGGCGAACAGTGGCGTGCTGAGGTAGCGCTCGCCGAAAGACGGAATGATGACGACGATCAGCTTGCCGGCGCTCTCGGCGCGCCGCGCCACCTCGACCGCGGCCCAGATCGCCGCCCCGGACGAGATCCCCACCAGCAGCCCTTCCTCCTTCGCCGAGCGCCGCGCCATCGCGAAGGCATCGTCGTTCTTCACCCGGATGACCTCGTCGTAGATCTTGGTGTTGAGGATGTCGGGGACGAAGCCGGCGCCGATGCCCTGGATGGGGTGCGGGCCCTTCACGCCGCCCGACAGCACGGGGGAGGCGTCGGGCTCGACGGCCACGCAGCGGAAGGACGGCTTGCGGGCCTTGATGACCTCGCCAACACCGGTGATCGTGCCGCCGGTGCCGATGCCGGAGACGAGGATGTCGACCTTGCCGTCGGTGTCGCGCCAGATCTCCTCGGCGGTGGTCTTGCGATGGATCTCGGGGTTGGCCGGATTCTGGAACTGCTGCGGGATGAAGTAGCGCTTGTCGCCGGCGGCCAGCTCCTCCGCCTTCTTGATGCAGCCCACCATGCCCTCGGCCCCCGGGGTCAGGATGAGCTCGGCGCCGTAGGCGCGCAGCAGCATCCGCCGCTCCTTGCTCATGGTGTCCGGCATGATCAGCGCGCACTTGTAGCCGCGCGCCGCGCACACGAAGGCCAGGCCGATCCCGGTGTTGCCGCTGGTCGGCTCGAGAATGATCGTGTCCTTGGTGATCTTCCCCGCCCGCTCGGCGGCGTCGATCATCGACACGCCGATGCGGTCCTTGACGCTGTGCGCCGGGTTGTAGAACTCCAGCTTGGCCACGACGTCACCGCGCGCACCCTGCGTCACACGCCGGAGGCGGACCAGCGGGGTGTTTCCGATGAGCTGCGTGACGTCGTCGGCGATCTTCATCTGGGGCCCTCCAGGAGGCGCGGGGTTTGGCGTATAGTACACCGCCATGACACCGACTCCGACCGGACCCAAGTTCGTCACGCTGCCCGAGATCCGCCGCGCCGCGCGCGAGAAGCTGCCGCGCGACCACTGGAACTTCGGCGACGGCGCCGCCGAGACCGAGTCGAGCAAGCGGCGCAATCGCCGTCACATCGATCGGCTGGCCATCCAGCAGAACGTGCTGGTGGACGTCCGCAACATCGACCTGCGCACGACGCTGCTCGGCGTTCCGCTGTCGTGGCCGGTGGCGGTGGCGCCCATGGGCGGCCTCATCCTCTTCAATCCCGAGGGTGACGTCGAGATGGCGCGCGGAAGCGGCAAGGGCGACACGCTGCAGTGGCTGAGCGGCGCCACCGGCTGGCCGGTGGAGGACGTGGCCAAGGCCGGCAAGGCCCCGCAGATGTTCCAGCTCTACGCCCACGGCGATCACGGCTGGATGGGCGAGCTGCTGGCCCGCGTCGAGGCGTCCGGCTACAAGGCGGTGGCGCTCACCGTCGACGTGCAGAAGTACAGCCGGCGCGAGCGCGACGTCCTCAATCGCTTCAGCCCGCGCAAGGCCATGGAGGTCGCGCCGAATCCGCGCGGACCCCTGCAGGACTTCCAGTCCGGTCTCACCTGGAAGGACGTCGAGTGGCTGATGAAGACGACGAAGCTGCCGGTCGGGCTCAAGGGCATCATGACCGTGTCCGATGCGCGGCGGGCCGTCGACATGGGCGTGCGGCTCATCTGGGTCTCCAACCACGGCGGCCGCCAGCTCGACCAGACGCAGTCCACCATCGAGGCGCTACCGCCCATCGCCGACGCGGTGGCCGGGCGCGCGGAGATCATGGTGGATGGCGGCTTCAACCGCGGCACCGACGTGATCAAGGCCCTGGCCCGCGGCGCCCGCGTGGTGGCGTGCGGCCGCACGATGCTGTGGGGCCTGGCCGCCGACGGCGCCGACGGCGTGGCTCGCGTGTGCGAGATCATGCGCGACGAGCTGCAGATCAACATGGGGCTGTGCGGACGCACGAAGCTCTCCGAGCTGAGCCCCGACCTGATCTTCCGCGCTGACTGATGTAACAGCCCCCAGGCCCCCGGTGGTCCGGAGCGGTCTGCTCCGGCATGCGGAGGGTGAGCCATTCACCCAGGCGCCGGGCGACGACGCCCGAGCGGAGGTATCGTGATGGCCGACGGAATCACGCGACGCACGCTTCTGGCTCAGGCCACGATCGCGGCCGCGGTGTACACGCTGGATCCCCACGAGCTCTGCTGCGGCGTGAACGCCTACGCGCAGACCGCGGGGGCCGACACCTTCGAGCTCAAGAAAGTCGGTGACGGCGTGTGGGCGGCGGTGGCCGCCGCGCGCTACAAGGTCAACTCCAACGCCGCGGTGATCGAGACGAACGACGGCATCATCGTCATCGACACGCACTCCAAGCCCTCGGCGGCCCAGGCGCTCTACAACGACATCCAGGGCGTCAGCAAGAAGCCGGTGCGCAAGATCATCAACACGCACTTCCACTGGGATCACTGGCAGGGCAACCAGGTCTATGCCGAGGGGAACTCCGGGCTGGAGATCATCACGACCGAGCGCACCAAGGCGCGCCTGACTGATCCCAACCAGATGAACGGCGGTGTGGGGTTCATCGACAAGCAGATCGCGGCCATGCCGAGCGAGATCGACAAGATCAAGGCCGACATCGCCAAGGCGTCCGACGCCGCGACGAAGGCGCGCCTGGAATCCAGCCTGGCGCAGGCCGAGTCCTATCTGGCTCAGCTCAAGGGACTCAAGCCCACCCTGCCGACGCGGACGGTCT
>Ga0207681_10001701_pt1 | contig 14144 bp, 13 predicted proteins | sample KBSS53metaG_FD_184324 | JGI IMG/M metagenome (GOLD analysis project Ga0207681, IMG submission 184324) | Switchgrass rhizosphere microbial communities from Kellogg Biological Station, Michigan, USA - KBS S5-3 metaG (SPAdes) (version 2) | ecosystem: Host-associated > Plants > Roots > Rhizosphere... | reverse complement strand
GATCCCCGCCGCCCACGCCCACTCGCCCATGCCGTGAAAGCGCTCGCCGTCCTGCACCTCGTGGCAGTAGACGAACTCCTCGTGCGCGAGCAGGTAGCGGTGCGCGTGCACGATCCCCTTCGCGAGTCCGGTCGTGCCAGATGTGTAGTAGAGCTGCGCCGGATCGTCCGCCGCCGTGTCCGTCGAGATCGGATCGGTCGGCGCGCCCGCGAGCAGGCCGTCCTCGGAGCCGTCGCCGTCGAGCACGAGCAGCTTCACCCCCGCGTCGGCGAACCGCGGCGCGTTCGCCGCATCCGTCACCAGCACCGCTGGCTCGGCGTCGCGCAGCCGGTGTCGGATCCCCTCGTCGCCGTACAGCACGCTCATCGACAGCAGCAGCGCGCCGAGCTTCCAGGTGCCGAAGAACACAGCCGCCGTCTCCGGCGTCGGCGGCAGCACGACCGCCACGCGATCCCCGCGCGCGACGCCGGCCGAGCGCAGCACGTGCGCCGCCTGGTTCGCCAGCGCCTGCAGCTCCCCCCACGTCAGCTCGCGCCGTGCCCCGTCGAAGCGCTCCCACACCATCGCCGGCTTCCCGGGCGGGTGCTTGTCGCACACGTCCTGCGCGATGTTGTAGCGCTCGGGCACCGTCCAGCGGTGCTGCGCGACCGCCTCCTCGTACGAGCCGAATGCCATCCAGGCGAGCCTACCCGGGGACCGGCGCGCGATGCCAGTCCCGCGGTCTAGGATCGGTCGGGATGAATCCACGCACCATGCTCACCGGCCTCATCGCCGGCCGCGCCGCGATCGGGGCGCTGCTTGTCGCCAAGCCGCATTCGCAGGTGGGAACCGGCTGGATCGGGGAGGACGCCAAGCGCCCGACCGCCGCCGTCGCCTTCCGCGCCGTCGGCGCGCGCGACATGGCGCTCGCGCTCGGCACGCTCGCGACCCGCCGCAGCGGCGGCCCGCTCAGGCCCTGGCTGCTCGCCGCGACGCTCGCCGACGCGACGGACCTGTTCGCGACCTTCGCCGCCGGCAGGGCCGTTCCGAAGAGCAGCAAGGCGCTGATCGCCCTGCTCGCCGGCGGCGCGATCGTCCAGCAGCTCGCGCTCACGCGCAGCGTCGAGGCGTAGCGCGCGCTACGAGAGCCCGGCCCAGCGCTGCAGCTGCGGCAGCGGGTCGACCGGCGCGCCGCCTCTCGCGTACCAGCCGCCGATCCAGATCTCGAAGTGCAAGTGCGGACCGGACGCGTCGCCGGTCGCGCCGACCTGCGCGAGCTGTTGCCCGGCGCCCACCACGTCGCCGGCCGCCACGAGGACGGATCCGCGCAGCAGGTGCATGAAGACGTAGTCGCGCACCGTGCTCGTGTCGGCCCCGCGCACGACGACGTAGATGCCCGCACCTCCGGGCTGGTTTGCCTTCCAGATCACCGTGCCGGCGACCGGTGCGACGAGCGGCGTGCCGCTCGCGGCGACGACGTCCTGCCCCTGGTGGATGTGGCCGGGACGCCCCGCGCCGAAGCGCGCGTCGTCGCCGCCGAACGAGAACGCGCCCTGCACGGGGAATGTGCCGGAGACGGTTGTGGCGGGCGGCGCCGGCGGCAGGCTCGGTCTTCTCGCCGCACGTCTGCGCGCGACCTTCGGGCGCGGCGGCTTGTGACCGGGGAGCGCTCCACCGACGGCCGAGCTTCTCGCGCTCCTCGGGGGAGCGACGCCCGGAGCTGCGCCGCCGATGGCGTCGCCGCTCGTCGGCGCAGGGCTGACGATCTCGCTCCCCGGGGCCGCGCCGCCGGCATTCGCCGCTGCCGCACTGGCCGGCAGCACCGGCGCCGCGACCCCGAGAGCTATGAGGAGAGAAGTGGCGCGAAAGGCTCGTGCCATCCCCCTCAAGGTCGGCAGACAACTTCAACTAACCCAAGCGCGCAACCAGGGTTGCGCAGCTTCGGTCAGCGAACCTGTGCGTTGACGCACAGCGGGGTCTGCGCGCGAACCTGGCTCAGGCGCGCAGAAGTTGCTCCAGCAGCGCCTTCGCGCCCGCTTTCGAGAGCGGCTCGTTGAGGTTCCCGCATTTCGGCGACTGCACGCACGACGGGCAGCCGCGCTTGCAGCTGCACTCGGCGATCAGCCGGTGGGCGTCGGCGACGAGCCGCTCGAAGCCGCGGTAGCCGGCGCGCGTGATGCCGACTCCGCCGGGGTGCCCGTCATAGATGAAGATCGTCGGGCGGCCGGTCTGCGGATGCGCGTTCGTGGAGAGCCCGCCGATGTCCCAGCGGTCGCACATCGCCAACAGCGGCAGCACGGCGATCTGCGCGTGCTCGGTCGCGTGCAAGGACCCGAGCAGCCGCTCGATCCCCAGGCCCGCGTCCTCGCCGAGGACCGACACCGTGTCGAGCTCGTACCACAGCGCCTGCGTGCTGAACGCGGTCTCCGGCAGATCCAGCGCCTGGAAGTCGATCTGCTCGTGGTCCGCGAGCGCCTTGCGTTGGTAGCCGGTCACGACCTCCGTGACGACGACGTTGCCGAACGACAGCGTCACGCCCATCGCCTCGCGCCGCTCCACCAGCCGCTCGATCGCGGTCATCGTCTCGCGCTTGGGCTGCGTGAACCAGTCGCCGTCGAACGGCTTCAGCAGCGCGCGCCGGTCCATCAGGTCGAGCTGCACGACCTCGTAGGCGCGACCGAGGTGCAGGTACACCGCTCCCTCGTGCACGGTCGAGAAGGCGCGCGCGGCCTCCAGCGTCCCGATCATCTCGCCGGACGCGACGTCGACCAGCGAGAACACGTCCGCCGAGGACGAACGCAACGGAACGCGCGCGGCCGGATAGTCCTCCGGCGCGCGCAGCTGGAACGCACCCCGGCGCTCGACCAGCAGGCCGGCGCTCACGAGCCGCTCCGCGGTCGTGCGCCAACCCGCGCCCAGCACGTCCGCCTCCCCGGGCGCCAGCGGCCCCTCGTGCGCGGCGCACAGCAGGTGCGCGGCGTGGATCTGCTCGGACTCGTGGTCGAGGATCGCCGCCTCGACCGGGCGCCCGAGGAACTCGTCCGGATGGCGGCAGAAGAACTGATCCAAAGCGTCCTCGCCCGCGACGTAAACCGCGAGCCCTCTGCCGCGCCGCCCCGCGCGCCCCCACATCTGCCGCAGCGACGCGACCGTCCCGGGAAACGTCACGCAGATCGCCGCGTCGAGCTCGCCGATGTCGATCCCCAACTCCAAAGCGTCGGTCGCCACCACGCCGAGCAGGTCGCCGCGCGTGAGCCGCTCCTCCAGCTCGCGCCGCTGCTGCGACGTGTAGCCGGCGCGGTAGGGCGCGATGCGGTCAGCCAGGTCGCCGCGGTCGCCGCTCTGCAGGCGTGCGGTCGCGTGGCGCAGGATCAGCTCGACCGCCTTGCGCGACTTGATGAAGCAGATCGTGCGCGCGCCGGCCTTCACGAGGTCGGCGAACAGGTCCGCCGCCTCCGACAGCGCGCTCGCCCGCACGCCCAGCGCCTCGTCGAGCATCGGCGGGTTCCACATCGCGACCGTGCGCTCGGCGGCAGGCGCGCCGTCGCGGTCGATCAGCGCGATGTCGTCCAGGCCGGTCAGCCGCTGTGCCAGCTCGAGCGGGTTGGCGACCGTCGCGCTCGCGAGCAGGAAGCGCGGCTCGGTCCCGTACGCGGCGGCGATTCGGCGCAGCCGTCGCAGCACGTTGCCCATGTGCGAGCCGAACACCCCGCGGTAGACGTGCGCCTCGTCGACGACGACGACCGCGAGATTCGCGAGGAAGTCCCCCCAAACGCGGTGGTTGGGGAGGATCCCGACGTGGAGCATGTCGGGGTTCGTGAGCACGACGTTCGCTCTCGCGCGGATCGCGCGCCGCTCCTGTTGCGGGGTGTCGCCGTCGTAGATCGCGGGCCGGATGCGCGGCAGTCTCAGCGCCGCCAGCGCCCGCGCCTGGTCCTGCGCCAGCGCCTTCGTCGGATAGAGGTAGAGCGCCCGCGCGCGCGGGTCGACGAGCAGCTGCTGCAGCGCCGGCAGGTTAAAGCACAGCGACTTGCCGGAGGCGGTCCCCGTCGTGACGATCAGCGGCCCGTCCATCGCCGCCATCAGCGCGTCGTGCTGGTGCGTGTGCAGCGCGGCGATCCCCACCCGCTCGAGCGCTGCGCGCAGCTCATGGTGCAGCTCGCCGGGGATCGGCGTCGCGTGCCCCGGGCGCGGCGCCACGCTCGACTCGTGCACGAGCCGCTCGTCCGCGCGCCCGCGCTCGAGCAGACCGCTCCATGGCTCCTGGTCGCTGCGGGTGCGGGTGGCGGCCACGCACCGATCGTACGCGGCCGCCGCTCAGAGGCGCGCCTGCCGTCAGGCCGGTGCGGGCGCTGGGGGCGCCGGCGGGGCGGGCGGCTGATCGAGCGCGGCTGCCGCGGGCCATGCGGCACGCGTCGCCCGCAGCTGGTCGCGGGTGTTCTCGAAGATCCGGAACAGCACGATCACCAGCTCGAAGTACACGCGGCTGAGCAGTGCGGCGAAGAACGCGAACAGCGGGCCGAAGAGGATCAGCCACAGCACGCCCGCACCTCCGCTGTTCGAGAAGAAGACCGCGGCACCCGCGAGATACCAGAGCCCGATGATGATCAGGGTCAGCGTGTAGAGCACGCTGATCACCCGCGTCGTCACGAACGACGTGAACGACCGGTCCAGCAGCGACCCCAGAAATCCCTTCTCCACGACAACCTCCAGTCGAGCGAACGAGCGCGTACGGCTACAGGTTCGCTTCCGCCGCGCGGGCTCCTGCCACACTTCGCCGCGACATGCTGCGCTGCGTTTACGTCGACCTCGACGGCACCCTGCTCGGCCCCGGCGCCTCGCTGCTGCGCGACGCCGAGGGCAGCTTCGCGCTCGACGCCGTGCGCGCGCTGCAGGCGTGTCACCGCGCCGACGTCGAGGTCGTGATCTTCTCCGGCCGCCGGCAGGCGCAGACGATGGAGGACGCGCGCCTGATCGGCCAGACCGCCTACATCTTCGAGGCCGGTTCCGGGCTCGTCGTCGACGGCGAGCTGGAGTGGCTCACCGGCGGGCTGGAGCCGACCGATGAGGGCGTGACGATCCACGCGCAGATCGAAGCGTCGGGCGCGCCCGCGCTGCTGCTCTCCGAGTACAGCGGGCGCTTGGAGTACCACGCCCCCTGGCACGAGCACCGCGACGTCTCGCACCTCTTCCGCGGGCTCGTAGAAGCAGAGGAGGCCGACGCGCTGCTGGAGCGGCACGGTCACGGCCACCTGCGGCTCGTCGATAACGGCGTCGTGCGCTCGCGCTCGGCCGACCTCGCCGAGCTGCCGTTCGTGCGCGCCTACCACCTCGTGCCGCGCGCGGCCTCGAAGGCGGGCGCGGTCGCGCGCCACATGCAGATCCGCGGCTACACGCCGGCCGAGTGCATCGCGGTCGGCGACTCGCGCGAGGACCTCGGCGCCGCCGCCGCGGTTGGCGCCTTCTGGTTCGTCGCCAACGCGCTGCAGAAGGACCCGACCCTGCACGAGGCGATCGCCGGGCGCCCGAACGTGCGCGTCGCCGAAGCCTCCTACGGCGCCGGTGTCTACGAGGCGGTCGTCACGACGCTCGCCGAGCTCGCGTAGCGCGTCACGAGGTCACGACGCCGGCGCGACCAACTCGCGGATGCGAGCAATCGTCTCCTGGGAGTCGTTCGTGCCGAGGTCAGCCAGGAACTGGTCGCCGTTGGCGCTCGGGTGCAGCACCGCTTCAATTGCCCGCGCCGTGCTGCTCGAGCCCTTGCGGTAGATGCGGATCAGCTGGTCCTGACGCGGCTTCTGGTTGCGCGCGTATTCGAGCAGGTCCTGCGGGAAGTAGCCGAGCCCGTGCGCCGCGAGTTCCTCGGCGATGCGCTGCATGACGAACTTTCCGAGCTTCCCGGCGTCGACCGCGTCGCGCAACTCCCCCAACGAGATCGAAAGGACGCCTCCGGCCTCGTCGCAGGCCTCTTGGATGTCGTCAATGTTGTCGAGATAGTCGTCCACTTCCTGCTCCTGTACTAGATCTGTTTCAGATCAATATACAAGAACAGAAATAGATTTACAAGTATTCCGATAATAAGGCGCGACGGCGCTTGTCCGGGCAGCGCTCTCGACGCGTAGCAGTCGGAGTTCGATCGAGCGTCAGGCGGCGACTGGCACGCGCTCGTCGCGCGCGGCCTTCGGCTGGAACTTGACGGGCGGCTCCTGCGGCTCGTCCCCGCCGCCACTACCCGGCAGCGCCAGCTTGACGATCTTCTTCACGACGCTGCCGAACTGCTTGTGCAGCGGTCCGCTGTTGTACGGCAGCCCGTAGCGCTCGCAGATCGCTCTCACCTCGACGGCCAACTCCGCATAGCGGTGCGCCGGCAGGTCGGGGAACAGGTGGTGCTCGATCTGGTGGCTGAGGTTCCCGCTCATGACGTGGAACAGCGGGCTGCCGGTGAGGTTCGCCGAGCCGAGCAGCTGGCGGACGTACCACTGCCCGCGCGTCTCGCCCTCCGTCTCCTCCTCGGTGAACTCGTGCGTCCCCTCGGGGAAGTGGCCGCAGAAGATGATCATGAACGCCCACACGTTGCGCACCGCGTTCGCCGTCAGGTTGCCGGCGAACGTGAACGGCGCGCCGGGGCCGGCGAGCAGTGGGAAGAGCGCGTAATCCTTCAGCGCCTGGCGGCGGCCCTTCTTCCAGATCGCCTGGAGCATTCCGGCCTTGTCCTTCCACGAGCTCTTGCCGGCGGCGACGCGGTCGACCTCGAGGTCGTGCAGCGCGACGCCCCACTGGAAGAACAGCGCCAGCAGCACCGCGTAGAGCGGGTTCCCCAGGTAGTAGGGATGCCATCTCTGGTCCTCGGACATCCGCAGCACGCCGTAGCCGATGTCGCGGTCCTTGCCGAGGATGTTCGTGTGCGTGTGGTGCATGTAGTTGTGCGAGTGGCGCCACTGCTCCGACGGGCAGGCGCTGTCCCACTCGAACGCCTGCCCGTTGACGGCCTGGTCGTTCATCCAGTCGTACTGGCCGTGCATCACGTTGTGGCCGATCTCCATGTTGTCGAGGATCTTGGAGAGCGACAGCGCGGCGGTGCCCGCGAGCCAGGCGGGCGGCAGGAAGCCGACCTCCAGCAGCGTCCGTCCGCCGACCTCCAGGCCGCGCTGGGCCTTGATGATGCGGCGGATGTAGGCGGCGTCGCGCTCGCCGAGGTCGGCGATCACGCGCTCGCGGATCGCGTCGAGCTCGCGTCCGAACGCGTCGAGCTGCTCCGGGGTCAGCTGCGGCGGTGAGGTCGTGCTCATGGCGTGGCTCCTGAAGGTCAGATGTCGAGCGTCACGTCGCCGACGGGCGCGTTGACGCAGATCTGGATCAGCTCGTCGGGCGCGGTCGAGATCTCGCCGGTGCGCACATCGCGCACGGCGCCCTCGAGCTTGCGGCAGGTGCAGGTGTGGCAGATGCCCATGCGGCAGCCGGATTGCGGCGTCAGGCCGGCGGCCTCGGCCTGCTCGAGCAGCGGCGCGGCCGTGCCGGCGGCCTCGACGCCACTGCGCACGAAGCGCAGGCTGCCGGCGACGTGCCCGGCGCCGTCGACCTGGGCACGCGCGGGCGCGGTGAACTGCTCGACGTGCAGGCGCTCCTCCAAGCCGTCATCCGCCCAGGTCTCGCGCACCGTGTCGAGCAGGGCGGTCGGGCCGCACGCGAATGTCAGCGCCTCGGCGGGGTCGACCTCCGCCGCGCGCAGGTGCGCGCGCTCGAAGCGCCCGTGCAGCTCGCCGGCGCCGGACTGGCGCGAGTAGCCGTACAGCAGACGCACGTTCGCGTGCCCAGCGGCCAGTTCGGCGAGCTGGCGGCGGTAGGCGACGTCGTGCTCGTCGCGCGCGTAGTGCAGGAAGGCGACCCGGCCGCGGTAGCCCTCGTGGCACAGCGTGCGCAGCATTGACATGACCGGTGTGATGCCGCTGCCGCCGCTGATCAGCAGCAGCTCGTCCGGTCGCTCGTCGGGAAGCGCGAAGTCGCCCTCGGCCTGCGAGAGCGAGACGACCGTGCCGGGGCGCGCGCTCGCCCGCAGGAACGGGGAGACGACGCCGTCGGGCTGCGCGTGCGCGGTCAGCTCGATCAGCTCGCCGACGTGCGCCGACGAGGCGGGGGAGTAGCAGCGCGTGTGGCGCACGCCGCCGACCGCGGTGCTGAGGCGCACGAACTGGCCAGCGCGGAAGCCCTCCCAGTTGTCGTTCGGGCGCAGCGCGAGTGTGACGCTGCGCGCGGTCGCGCGCCGCACGGCGACGACCTCGGCGCGTACCTCGTGCAGCGAGAAGGCAGGTCGCACGAGCTCGACGTAGCGGTCGATGCCGTGCGGGGTGGTGAGCGCGTCCGCGAGCGCGGAGCCGAGCAGCCGGCGGGCGAAGCGCTGTGGCGTTTGAGTGAACACTTGTGCACAAACTAGAGACTGCGACGCTGCTTGTCCAGGTATGCTCTGTGACATGGGGCACACCGACTCGGTGAACACCAAGACACCGATCACCCGGCGCGAGCAGAAGGAGCGCACGCGCATCGCCCTGCTTGACGCGGCGCTGCGGCTGCTGGAGCACAAGAGCTTCGGCAGCCTCGGCCTGCGCGAGGTGGCGCGCGAGGCGGGCGTCGTCCCGACTGCCTTCTACCGCCACTTCGACTCGATGGAGGAGCTCGGGCTCGCGCTGATCGACGACTCCTTCCGCACGCTGCGCCGCATGATCCGCGACGCCCGTTCGCAGGGCCTCGCGTTCGAGCACGTGATCCGCGACTCGGTCGAGATCCTCGTGCGCCACGTCCACGCGCACCGGCTGCACTTCCGCTTCGTCGCGCGCGAGCGCTCGAGCGGGATGCCCGTGCTGCGCCAGGCGATCCGCGCCGAGATCCGCCTCTTCAGCAGCGAGCTGGCGACCGACCTGGCGCGCTTCCCCTTCCTCGACCGCTGGAGCACCGAGGACCTCGGCGTGCTCGCGACGCTGATCGTCAACACGATGGTCTCGACCGCCGAGGAGATCGTCGAGGCGCCGAGCGGCGATCCGGAGGCCGAGCGGGAGGTCGTCCGTCGCGCCGAGAAGCAGCTGCTGCTGATCGCGCTCGGCGTCCCCGCGTGGCGCAGCTCCGGCGCCGACGCGCCCGAGCGGTCCTAGCGCTCGCGGTCGCGCGGCGCCCCGCCGAGCCGCGCGCGCACACGCTCCCAAGCGTTGCGCAAGCCCCCGCCCGCGCGCTCCTGCCGCCGTTGGCGCCAGCGCGCCGGCGGCGGGACGGTCGTGCGCACCAGCGCGACCCACTCGTCGAGCGGCAGCTCGCCGGCGATCAGCCGTCGCAAGGCGTCGTTGACGGGTGCTTCGATCCCGGCTCTCGCGAGTGCGCGCGCCAGCAGCGGGACCGACTCGAGCGACTCGACCGCCTGGCCGATGCGGCCTGGGATCTCCGCCGCCGGGACGCCCTGCGCGAGCAGCTCGCCGGCGCGCCGATTGCGGCTCTGCGGCGCCAGCGCGGTCGCGACGAGATCGCCGGTCCCCGCCAGCCCGATCATCGACTCGGGCCGTGCGCCGAGCCGCTCCGCGTAGCGCCACACCTCGGCGAAGATGTGGCCCGCGGCCGCGCCGGCTGCGTTCAGCCCCTGTGCCTCGGTTGCGCCAGCCGCCAGCGCGGCCGCGTTCTTGGCCGCGCCCGCCAGCTCCACGCCGATCGGGTCGTTCGACTGCTCGCAGACGACGCCGGCACGGATGAACATCGCCGCCAGTTGCTCGGCGAGCGCCTCGTCCGTCGAGGCCGCCACGAGCCCGGCGCCGTCACTCACCATCTCCTGCGCGTGTGCCGGCCCACCGATGCAGGCGACGCGCTCGGTGCCGAAGCGCGCGCGCAGCAGCACCGTCGGCGGCGTTCCGTCCGGCGGCACGAGCCCCTTGGCCAGCGAGATCACCGCCGCGCGGCGCGTGAGGCCCGCCTGGTCGAGACCGGCGATCACGTCCCCGAGTCCGAGCGACGGCACCGCCAGGAACACGAGCTCCGCGCGCGCCAGACCATGCGCGGCCGGCTCGATCCGCAGCTCGCGCGGCAGCTCGACGCCGGGCAGGTACTCCGCGTTCTCGCGTGCCTCGATCAACGCGTCGCTCTGCGTGCGCGTGCGCGTCTGCAACGTCGTGCGCATCCCCCCGCGCGCGAGCAGCACGGCGACCGCGGTCCCGAACGAGCCGGCGCCGACGACGACCGCGCGGCGCAGCGGCGAGGGAAGCGACAGCTGGGGGCGGGGCAACGGGGGCATGGGGGCGCGAGCGTACCCGCTGACGCGCGGATCGCGGTTGCTGGCAAGGACGGGGCCCCGCCGGCCGGAGGCCGGTGGTCAGCGTGGCCTACTTCGTAGGTGAGCGACCGAGGACGCCGCCAACGCCGCGAGGCGCGCGTCAGACGAGTGTTGCCAGGCGCCGCCCGGCTGCCTCCAGCGCCTGCAGGTCGCCCGCCTCCTCCACCGTCTGCAGGTCGAGGATCCGCGCGCCGAACGCGTCGAGCGTGCGTGAGCCGACGGCGGCGAAGCACGGCACGCCCGCCTGTCGGGCGCGCGTGGCGATCTCGCCGGGCGCCTTGCCGGCGAGCGTGCCGAGATCGAGTCGGCCCTCGCCGACGATCACCGCGCGCGCGGCGCGCATGCGCGCGTCGAAGTCGAGCTGTTCCAGCACGAACGGGGCGCCGCCCTCCAAGCGCGCGCCGCACGCGGCCCACAGCGCGCCGGCGAGGCCGCCGCCGGCGCCGCCATACGCGACCCCGCGCGGGTCGCGCGGCAGTCGTCTCGCGAGCGCTTCGAGCCGCGCACCCAGCCGCTCGGCGGCCGCGCGGTCGAGCTCGCCGGCGCCGGCGAGTGCCTCCGCGACCCGCTCGAGCGACGTGCGCACGTCGCACAGCACGACGAGCCGCGCGCGCAGCCCACCCGCGGCGGCGATCGCCTCGACCGCGCCGTCGCCGCCGTCGCCCGCGATCAGATCCCCGGCCCCGGCGATCAGCACCTCGGCGCCGGTCGTGTCAGCCGCCAGCAGCAGCTCGCCGATCGGCGCGCTCGACGCGCCGGATTCCGATCCCGTCGTGGCGAGCGCGGCCCGCAGCTCCACGAGCGCCGTTCCGCCGTCCTCGATCAGGCCGATCCCGATCGCCCGCCCGCCGACGGTCACGGCCGCGGTCTCGCCGCCGAGTGCTGGCAGCAGCACCTCGAGCAGGCCGCTGCCGCCGTCGGCGACCGGGCATGGATCGACCGGCCATCCCCCGGCTTCGAGTCCGCGCGCGAGCGCCGCGGCGACCTGCGGGGCACGCAGCGTCCCGCCGAAGGCGGCCGGGGCGACGAGGATCGGCGCGCGCGTGATGGAAGCGGTCACCTCCCGCATCCTGTCACGCGCGTGCTCGTCGTCAGCGAGCTGAGGCCCGTGCACGCGAGTCCGCCCGGTCTCGGCGCTCACGCACGTCTGTAGCGCGTGGCGACGTAGTCGTCGACCCATGTCCTTGAACTGCGCCACACGCCGTCGCGCCCTTTGACGGCTTCGAGCCGGCCGCGCACGGCCGCGACGCGCAGCGCGTTCGCCGACAGCTGCTCGCGCACGAGTGCAGGCAGCGGAACGAGCTGCTCTGAACCGGCGACGGCGGGCAGCAGAAACCGATGGAGGTTGTCGAGGATCGCGCGCGCGAGGAACTCACCGAGGGGTCCGCAGTCGCCCTCGTCCGCGTGCTCGAGCGCGGCGAGGTAACGCGCGCGGTCCGCCTTGCGGATGATCGCTGGCGGGTAGCCGAGCCGCACCAGCAGCAGGTTGAGCAGCAGCCGCCCGGTGCGCCCGTTACCGTCGAAGAACGGGTGGACCTGCTCGAAGCGGGCGTGCAGCCAAGCAAGCTCCGCGGGGAGGTGCGGGGCGTCGAGTCTGCGGAGCGCCCGGGCGTCGGCCAGCCAGTCGTCGATGCGCACCGGCACATCCGTCCACGACGGTGGCTTCATGCCACCGGGGAACGATTCGATGTCGTGTCGCCGGAACGATCCAGGACGCTCGTCGGCGCCGGCCTCCGGGTGCGGTGCCACGTCCCAGACCGGCCCGAGGGCGATCGCATGCACGTGGCGGAGCTCCGTCAGCGTGACGAGCGCGTCTCCTGACCACGAGGCCGGCTCGACGCCGTGTCGGTAGACCCACTCGGCGGCGTCCGCGTAGCCGCGCACCTCCATGTACTCGCGCAGCTCCTTGTTGCCGACGGCGCGGCCTTCGTCGAGCAGGCGTCGGACCTGCTTCAGGACAAGCGTGTTGCCCTCGATCGCCGTCGAATGGTGTGTCTCGTCGAGCCAGATGTCGTGCCAGATCGCTCTGGCCTCATGCGGAGCCGGGAGGCCGCCGAGCTGTGCGCGCAGCTCGGCGAGCTGCGCGTGGAGTCGCTCGTAGAGCGCCGAGCGAGTGCGGCGGCCTGTCGTGGACATGGGCCGACTCTACGGCGACGAACTTGTTTGGTCTACAGCAAACAAACTGTACAAAACACTTTTACCTGCCCTGTACAGCGCGCCCGCTCACTCAAACAGCTGCGCGACCCCGCACTCGCGCGGCGGCTTGTCCTCGCGCCAGCGCTGGATCTTCGAGCCGTGGCGGATGCGCCGGCCGCTCACGTGGTCGAACGTGATCTCGACCACCAGCTCGGGCCGCAGCGCGACCCACTCGAGCTCCTTGTCGCTCTTCCAGCGGCTGGGATCCGCGCTGCCCCTCTCGCCGGTCGCGTAGGCGGCGAGTCTGTCGACGAGCTCGCGTCTCTCGGCCGCCTTCAGCCCGCTCGTGTGCCCGACCGTCCTCAGCTCCCCGCCCTCGTCGTAGAGGCCGAGGATCAGCGAGCCGACCGTGCGCTCCTCCTTGCCCGGCCGCCAGCCGATCACGACCGCGTCGATCGTGCGCACGCGCTTGATCTTCGCCATCGCGTCTCGCTCGCCCGGTCTGTACGGCGCGTCGAGCCGCTTCGCAATCACGCCCTCCGCCGAGCGCAGCCATCTCTCTGCCTCGGCGGCGGAGCGCACGCACGGCGTCAGCTCCACCGGCGCCGCGAACGGGAATGCCTCCAGCGCCGCGCGCCGCTGCGCGAACGGCAGCTGCAGCAGCACGTGGTCCTCCATCGCCAGCAGGTCGAACGCGAGGAAGCGCGCCGGCGTCTCGCGCGACAGCAGCGCGATCCGCGACGCGGCCGGGTGGATCCGGTTCGAGAGCGCGTCGAAGTCCTGCAGGCCGCCCTCGCCGTCGATCACGATCTCGCCGTCGATCACATAGCGCCCGCGCGGGAACGTCAGCTCGGGGAAGTAGCGCCCGAGCGGTCTGCCGCCGCGCGACTGCAGCTCCAGCTCTTCCCCGTCCACGAACGCCAACGCGCGGAAGCCGTCCCACTTCGGCTCGTACGCCCACCCGTCGCCGTCGGGCAGCGCCGTGCGCGAGCGCGCGAGCTGCGGAACGATCGGCGGAGAGAGAGGAAGCGCCACGACGCGCCGATCGTAGCGTCGGGGTCAAAACGACTAGGATCGAAGCGATGTCGCACGAGCACGCCACGGTTGCGGAGGAGGAGTACCTCCAGATGCTGTTCTGGCTCTACGAGGCCGGGTTGCCGATGACCGGGGCCAACCTCGCGCGGGCCATGCAGCTGTCGGCGCCGACGGTCCACGAGATGCTCGGCCGCCTCGAGAGAGACGGCTACGTCACGCGCGGCGAGGACCGCGCGATCGCGTTCACCGAGCACGGCCGCCGCCACGCCGAGGAGATGACGAGCCGCCACCGCCTGATCGAGCGCTTCCTGACGGACGTCGTCGGCGTGCCGTGGGACGACGTGCACGAGGAGGCGGAGCGGATGGAGCACGCGATGTCGCCGCGCTTCGAGGCCTACGTAAAGGCTGCGATCGGCGACGCGACGACGTGCCCGCACGGCCACCCGATCAACGTCGGCGAGCGCATCGTCGGCGTCCCGCTCGCCGATTGCGCCGAGGGCGCACGCGTCAGAATCCTGCGCTTCGAGAACGAGGCCGAGGACCTGCTGCACTACCTCAAGGACACGGGGATCGAGCCGGGCCTCGACGGCACGATCGCCGCCGCCGACGACGACCACATCACCGTCGCCTCCAACGGCGGCGAGCACGTCGTCACCCGCAGCGTCGCCGTGACGGAGACCGTCTCGGCGAC
>Ga0207681_10001699_pt1 | contig 14159 bp, 12 predicted proteins | sample KBSS53metaG_FD_184324 | JGI IMG/M metagenome (GOLD analysis project Ga0207681, IMG submission 184324) | Switchgrass rhizosphere microbial communities from Kellogg Biological Station, Michigan, USA - KBS S5-3 metaG (SPAdes) (version 2) | ecosystem: Host-associated > Plants > Roots > Rhizosphere... | reverse complement strand
GGCGGGCGGGAGCTTCTTCTCGAGATCCTCGTCGAACTTCCACAGCCCCTTCATCGCCGCGAAGGTGATGTCGAACGCGCCTTGCGAGCGGCGCGACATCTCCAGCGACTTCTCGATGACCTCGAACGTCTCGGAGCTGACGTGGACGGCCTCCTTGCCGGCGGCCTTGTTGATCTTGACGACGTCGCTCTCCGGCTCGTTCGGCCGCTCCCAGTCGGTCATCAGGATCTCGATGCGGCGGATCTCGTCGTAGCCGGCGGCGAACGCGCGGTCGGCGGCGTGCTCGTCAGCCGTCCACGCCGAGAGCGTTATCTCGGTGCCCATCGCGCCGTATTTGCGCGCCACCACTCGTGGCCCCGCAGGTTGCGGAGGGGGCGCGGGCGCCGGCGCGGCGGCTGGCGCGGTTGCCGCTGGTACCGCGGGCGGCGGTTGTTCGGCCGCCGGCGCGGCGCCGCCGCGCTTACATGAGACCCAGACGGCGCAGACGCCGACCAGAAGTGCAACTGGCAGGGGAACAAACCGCCTCATGAGGGCGTTCCAACATAGCACCGGCCCTGGCGTCGACGCGTTCGCGATAAGATGTCGGGCCGTCTCAATCCAGGAGGGCCCCGTGAAGCGTCTGCTCGTCGTCGCGCTGCTTTCGTCCTCGGCCTGCTTCGTCGAACCCACCAACGCGCCGCCGCCGGCGACCGGTCCGGGGCCGGCGGGTGGCTTCGGCCCCGTCGACCAGAGCGGCGCGCCGCAAGGTGGCGGAATGACCGCGGGCGGCGTCATCGAAGCGGGCTGCAGCTACAACGGCACGCAGCTTCCCGGCGACGTCGGCGCCGTCTTCCAGGTGGCATGCCCGCCGGGATGCGAGGCGACGGGCGGCCTGTGGGGCAGCGACATCTACACGGCCGACTCGGGGATCTGCCGCGCCGCCATCCACGCCGGGCTGATCTCACCGGGCGGCGGCGTCGTCTCCGTGCGCCTGGAGCCGGGCCGTCTCGCGTACCGCGGCAGCGTGCGCAACGGCCTGCAGTCGAGCGACTACGGCCAGTATCCGAAGAGCTACGTGCTCGGCCCGGGCGGCGCGCAGGCCGCGGGCGGACCGCCGCCTCCCCCGCCCCCGCAATCGGCTCCGCCGCCGCCGCCGCCGGCGCAGTATCCGCCGCCGCCCCCGCCGCAATACGCGCAACCGCGCCCGGCCGGCTACGCCGCGCCGCCCATGGCGGCGATCGAGGCTGGGTGCAGCTTCAACGCCACCCAGATCCGCGGCGAGATCGGCACCAGCCACCTGGTCAACTGCCCGGCCGGCTGCACCGGCGGCGGCAGCGTCTGGGGCACCGACGCCTACACCGCCGACACCGTCATCTGCCGCGCCGCGATCCACGCCGGCCTGATCACGGAAGCGGGCGGCAACGTCATCGTCACGATCGATCCCGGCCGCCCCGCCTACCGCGGCAGCACCCGCAACCGGATTCGTTCGAGCGACTACGGCGGCTACCCGAAGAGCTTCCATCTGTCGCGGCCCTGAGAACTTCGCGCGGGTGCAGCTAGTCCCCCACGCCCACCGTCGGAAGACGGATGATGGTGAAGAGGACGCAATCGCCGCCTTCGTCGAACTGCCCGCTTGATGCCGCGCAGGCCGACTCAGTCACGTCCTCGCGACAGACCTGGTGAGAGTACGAATACCCGTGGTCACCGGAAGTGATTTCACTGGTGATACAGGAACCCTCGGGTTCGCTGTCGCAGCCGGTTCCAACGCTGCCCAGAACCAGAAACCCCATCGCCATCATCAATTTCTTCATCTCGACCTCTCTTTGTTTTGGTCGAGGGATAGTGCAAACGGCGGGGCCAGCGTCCGGCGGCCTGACGCACCCGGAAGTGGCTGAAACTTCCTGCGCCGCGGGCCGCAGGAGTGTCGATTCCTCAACACCTTGCGCGCAACCAGATGATTTCCGCGCCGAAACAACTATCGCGGATTCAAGATGGCACGGCGATCGCAGAGGCAGCTGCACCTCCCGGTACCCAATGGGTGGGGCGGACGACGGACCGGCGCTGGCCGACCGCCGACACCGGGACGACCGAGAATGGACCACGACCGGCGCCCGAACCACGATGTGCGTCATCCGGTCCTCGTGACGCTGCGAGCAGCCGCGCACGTGCCGTCGCTGCGGTCGATCGCTCTTTTCGCGGCCATCCGCGACTCAATCGCCGTCGCCGACGACAGGGTCTTTCGCGTGCTTCATTTCTCGGTGCAACAAGACTACCTTCACGCGATAGTCGAAGGTGATAGCCATTCTGCGCTCACGAGCGGGATCCGAAGCCTTGTCATTCGTATTGCGCTGGCGGTGAAGCGCCTCACCAGAGTCGGCAAGGTGTGGGGCGATCGCTACCACGCGCGTGCCCTTACGACACCTCGCGAGGTCCGCCACGCGATCGTCTACGTCCTGCTGAACTTCCGGAAGCATCTGCGCGCGCCCGCCGGCGTCGATCCGCGCAGTTCCGGACCGTGGTTCGACGGATGGGCGCAGCCCAGCCGCTCTGCCGCCGGTCCACCGCCGACCTCGCAGCCGCGAACGTGGCTCGCGGCGAAGGGGTGGCGTCGCGGCGGATTGATCGACCCTCGCGAGGCGCCTTCGCCAGCGCGAAAAATCTCGCGTTGACCAACTATCGCGGAATCAAGATGGCACAGCATTCGCAGCGGGCGTCCACGTCTACGTCTACGTCCACGTAAACGATCCACGTCAGCGTCAGCGTCAGCGTTAGTTGCAGATCCACACGCGCGTGGTCGGCGGCAGCTCGCGTATCAGCGACTTCAAAACATTGCCGCGCAGCAGGTGCCAGACGGCGTTGCGCTGGGACGTGCCGACCATGACCGCCTCCATGCCCAGCTTGCGGGCGGCGCCTGCGACTGATGCGCCGGCGTCATGCGCCATGCGCCAGATCGGCACCGCCGTGAAGCCCGCCTGCTTGAAGTAGTCGACCGCGGCCTGCAGCACCTGGCGCGCGTCGCGTGAGGGGCCGGCCTTGGGTGGGAAGAAGAGCCCCGGAACCTCGTCGACGAAAATCACGTACACCGACTGGTCCCCGGCCCCGCGCGCGCGGGCCAGCGCCTCCTGGAACAAGCGCAGGTTCGCCGCGCGCACGGCGACCAGCGTCGAGGACGGGTAGATCGCCTTCATCTCCATCGCCTCTTCCAGCGTCACGACCTCCATCGCGCTCTCCAGGTTGGCCGCCGCGGCTTCCGCGGCCTCGGCCTCCCTGAAGCCCGCGCGATGTCCCCCGATCCATCCGCGGCGCACCGCGTACGCGATGCCGAAGCCGACCACAGTCACCGATCCGCCGAACAGCGTCGCCTTCGTCTTCTCGATCAGGTTGACGCCCCACGCGAGCACCACCAGCGCCGACGTGAACAGCCCCACCCAGAACGCCGGCCCGCGGAAGCGCTCCTGCGCGCGCAGCCGGTCGATGCCGATCGACGTCAGCGTGAACGCGCCCAGCAGCCCGAACGAATACATGTCGCCCAGCAGCGCCATCTGCCCGCGCGTCGCCAGCACGACCACCGCCGGCACCAGCACCGAGATCGCGATCGCGCGGTGGGGCGTGCCGAAGCGCTGGTTGCGCTCCGCCAGCCACTGCGGCAGGAAGCCCAGCCGCACCAGCGCCAGGAACACGTGGTAGCAGCCGATCAGCGCCGTGTTCGACGCGCCCAGCAGCAGCGTCGCCGACGTGATGACGATGGCGATACCGAGCGCCCGCCCGCCGAACGCCGCCCCAGCTCGTAGACGAACTGGTCCGGGTTCGCGTGCGCCGCGTCCAGCAGCGCGGTCTCGAACGCCGTGATGATCGGCGACGTGATCAGAATGCACGCCACCACCAGCAGCATCGCCCGCAGCGCCACCTTCTCGCGCGGCTCCTGCAGCGCGGGCGCGATCTGGCTGATCGACTCCAGGCCCGAGAACGCCAGCCACGAGCTGCCGAAGCCGACCAGGATCGTCCATGGCTTCAGCGCCGCCACCGCCGTGAACTGGTGCATCACCAGCTGCCAGTGCGCGGCGTCCATCCGTATCACCACTGCGCCGATGACGACCAGGTTCACCAGCAGCGACGCCACCGCCAGCACCGCGGTCAGCTGCGCCGACTCGCGGATCCCGACGTAGTTCAGCGCGCCCAGAATGATCAGCGCGCCGCACGCCGCCGGCGCGATGACGCCTGCCAGCCCGGGCACCTCGGCCGCCAGGTACTGGAAGCCACTCACCGACGAGATCGCGCCCGTCAGGAAATAGTCGACGCAGATCAGGATGCCCCCGAGGCACCCGATGAACGGCCCGAACGCGTCCGACGCGACCGACACGACGCCGCCGCCGTCCGGGTAGCGCGCGGCGACGTCGACGTACTTCATCGACAGGAAGATGAACGCGATGCCGGTCGCCAGAACGAACGCCGCCGCGGGCGACGGGCTGGTGCCGCCCAGCTCGCGGAACAGCAGACCCGGAACGTAATAGATCGACGTGCCGATGTCGGCGAAGACCACCGCCCACGCCAGCAGCGCGCCCAGCCGCCCCGACGACTTCTTCCGCTCGAACAGCGCCTCGGGGATGTCGGTGAACCGACGTCCCCCGCGCCGCGCCCGCGGCTCCGGCGGCGTGATGATGGTCGGCGGTTGGCCCCCCGCGCTACTCACAGATCACCACGTGCACCTGTTCGGGCAGCTCGCTGAGCAGTTCTTTCAGCACGTCGCCGCGCAGGAACGTCCAGACCGCCGATCGCGCGGTCGTTCCCATCAGCACGCACCGGGCCTGTAGCTCCTCGGCCGCCTCGGCGATCGACGCGCCCGGGTTGTGGGCCAGCCGCCAGATCGGCACCGCCTCCATCTTCTCGGCCGCGATGTCCTTGACCGCGGCGTCCAGCACGTCCAGCGCGTCGTCGGACGGCCCCGTGCGCGGCGGGAAGAACAGCCCCGGGATCTGGTCGACGAAGATGACGTAGACCGCCGCGTCGCCCGCGCCGCGCGCGCGCCGCGCGGCCTCGCGGCACAGGTTCTTGTTGGGACCGCGCAGCGCGACCAGCGTCGTCGACGGATAGGTGCTGCGCAGCGCGACCGCCTCCTCCAGCGTGATCACCTCGTTGGTGGTGGGACCCGCCGCCGCCGCTCGCTCCGCCGAGGCCGCGCGCAAGTAACCGAACCGGCCTGACCGGATCCACCCGCGGTGCGTGACGAACGCGACCGCCAGCTGCAGTCCCGTGACCGTGACACCGTACAGAGTCGACACAGGCTTCGTGAACCAGCTGGTGACCCACGGGATGAACAGCGTCAGGCTGGACGCCGCGGCGATGATCAGCGGCAACCCGCGCCGCTTCTCGCGCCACGCGATCACCGCCAGGCTGACAGACGTGATCGCGTACGACCCGAGCAACCCGAACGCGAACACCTTGCCCAGCCGGAACAGCTCGCCGCCGGTCGTGATCACCAGCAGTACCGTCGCCGCCGTGATGACGACGATCGCGCCGCGCGGTGTGCCGAAACGCTTGTGGCGCATCGCCATCGCCGCCGGCAGGTAGCCCAGCTCGCCGGCCGCCTTGAACACGTTGTAGCAGCCGATGAACGCGACGTTCGCGCCCACCAGCAGGAACCCCGCGCCCGTCAGCGACAGCGCGATCAGCAGCGCGCGCCCGCCGTACGCCTGCGCGACCGCCGCCAGCAGCGCCGGGTGCGGGCCGATCCCGCGCGCCTGCGCCGCCTCGACGCCGATGACCGTGAACAGCGGCACCGTCACCACCAGGCTGACGACGACCAGGACGGAGACGATGCGCAGCACGCGGCGCCGCGGCTCACGCAGCGCGGGCGCCAGCTGCCCCAGCGATTCCAGCCCCGAGAACGCCAGCCACGCCGCCGCGAACCCGGTCGCCGTCTCCGTCCAGCGCTGCGACGCCATGTCCTTGAAGCTGGTCCAGAACGCCATCCAGTGAAGCGTGGGCACTTGCGCCAGCACGACCCAGACCAGCACGACCTCGCAAACCAGCGCGGCCACGCCCATCGCCAGCGCCACCCGCGGCAGCTCGCGCACGCCGACCCAGTGCAGGGTGCCCAGCAGCAGCAACGCCGCCACCGACATCACCGGGATCTCGTGCGCGAAGGGACGGATCGCGGCGATGTAATGCAGGGCGGTCACCACCGAGATGGTGATGGTCAGCAGGTACGCGCTGACCATCAGCGCCCCCGAGATGACGCCGACGCGCGGGCCGAACGCCTCCGACGCGGCCGCCACGCCGCCCCCGCCCTTCGGGTAGCGGCGCGCGATCTCCAGGTGACCCAGCGCGACGAAGATGAACGCCACCGCGGCCACCAGCACGAACACCGGCGCCAGGCCCCCGACCTGGGCGTAGAGGATGGCGGGGACGTAGTAGACCGACGTCCCGAGGTCGGCGAACACGACCGCCCAGGCGAGCGCAGGGCCCAGATACCCCACGCCGCGGCCGGGACCGGCGGCGGGGCTTCGCAGCTCGATTTCTGGAGCCGGGCGGGCGCCCGGCGGTTCGTCCGCCATCGTGGTGGGGGCGCAGCTTCCCCCCTTCCCCCCCTCGGTGCAACTTGACGATGCTGAACAACCGATCTGATCGCGAAGCGGCGGGAATTTTGAGCCTTTAGACGGTCCGATACACGCTTTTCACTTGAAGACCCGACCTTCGTCGGGAAGACTGCGACCCCGCAATGCCCAAAGATCCCGAGAGTTTGTCCACCCTGAAAAGCCGCGCCTTCGACCTTCGCATCGACAACCTCACCGCCATCACCGCCGCCGCGAGCGGCCACCCGGGCGGAACGCTGTCGGCGATGGACATCATGCAGGCGCTTTTCTTCGGCGAGATGCGCCACCGCCCGACGGAACCGCACTGGGCCGAGCGCGACCGCTTCGTGCTGTCGAAGGGCCACGCGGTCCCGGCGCTGTACACGGTGCTGGCGCACGCCGGGTACTTCTCGCGCGACCTGCTGCCGACGTTGCGGCGGCTGGGCAGCCCGCTGCAGGGCCACCCCGCGAACTTCCTCCTGCCGGGGATCGAGGCGTCGACCGGCTCGCTGGGCCAGGGCTTCTCGATGGCGATCGGGATGGCGCTGGCGTCGAAGCTGGACGGGGACAAGTTCCGCGTCTACTCGATGATCGGCGACGGCGAATCGCAGGAAGGGCAGATCTGGGAGGCCGCGATGGCGGCGCCCAAGTACAAGCTGGACAACCTGTGCGTCATCCTCGACCACAACAAGGGTCAGATCGACGGCTTCGTCGACGAGGTCATGAGCCTGAACCCGATCGCCGACAAGTGGCGCGCGTTCAACTGGCACGTGGTGACGTGCGACGGGCACGACTACACGTCGATCCAGTCGGCCTTCGCCGCCGCGCGCGCGACCAAGGGAAAGCCGACGTTCATCCTCGCGGAGACGACGAAAGGGAAAGGCGTGTCGTTCATGGAAGGCAAGGTGGGCTGGCACGGTGTCGCGCCGACGCAGGCGCAGCTGGAGGACGCCGTGAAAGAGCTGCGCGCTGCCAAGGCCGCGCTCGAAGGGGGCAACTGAGATGGGCGCGCCGGTCAAGAACGAGCCAGGGTCGACGTCGGTCGCGTCGCGCGATTCTTTTGGTGACGCGATCGCCCGGCTGGGCGAGACGCATCCCGAACTGGTCGTGCTGGAAGCCGACCTTTCGGAGAGCACGCGGTCGAAGAAGTTCGCCAAGAAGTATCCCGACCGCTTCTTCCAGATGGGGATCGCCGAGGCGAACATGCTGGGCGTCGCGGCCGGCCTGTCGCTGGCGGGCAAGGTTCCGTTCTGCTGTTCGTTCGCCGCCTTCGTGGCAGCGCGCTTCGACCAGGTGCGCATGTCGGTCTGCTATTCGTCGACCAACGTGCGGATCGTCGGCAGCCACGCCGGCGTCGGCATCGGCGAGGACGGCTACTCGCAGATGGGGCTGGAGGACATCGCGGCGATGCGGTCGCTGCCGACGATGACCGTCATCCAGCCGGCCGACGATCTGGAGACGGCGGGCGCCGTCGAGGCGTTGCTGACGCACAAGGGACCGGCGTTCCTGCGCACGACGCGCCAGAAGCTGCCGCGCGTGAACAAGGAAGGCTACAAGTTCGAGCTGGGCAAGGGCGTCACGCTGGTCGACGGGAAAGACCTGACCATCGTCGCCACGGGCGGCACGGTCGCGGGCGCGGTGCAGGCGGCGGCGCTGCTCGCAAAGGACGGCGTCAGCGCGCGCGTCATCAACATCCACACGATCAAGCCGCTGGACGTGCCGCTGCTGGTGAAGGCGGCGCGCGAGACCAAACGCATCCTCACCGTCGAGGACCACCAGATCACGGGCGGCCTGGGCGGCGCGGTGTGCGAAGCGCTCGCAGAGGTCGAACCTGTGCGCATCCACCGCCACGGCATCCTCGATGTGTTCGGCGAATCCGGCACGCCCGAGGGCCTCTACAAGCACTTCAAGCTCGACGCCGACGGCATCGCGGCCGTCGCCCGCGACTTCCTGAAGTAGATCAGGGCGGCGCGAGGCGCTGCAGTGTTCCGCCCGCGCCGCCGATCCACACGGTTCCGTCCTTCGTCTTCGCGACGGCGAAAAGGTCCGCCTCCGTTCCCGACGGAACGGGCGCCCACGTCTTGCCGTTCCAGCGCAGCACCGTGCCGCGATCACCGACGGTCCAGACGTCGTTCGCCCCGGTGCCCGTGATCGCGCGCAGCGGCCCGCCGCCCGCGACCTTGTTTCGTTTCCAGCTCTTGCCGTCCCAGCGCAGGATGTACGGCGTAGGCTCGACTCGCCTTATGGTGCCCTGCCCGTACCGCTCGGACGGGCCGACGTCACCGCCCGTGCCGACCAGCCAGAAGTCCTTCGGACCGCTGCCCCACGCGCCCCGGAAGTCGGCCGTCCCGCCCCACGAGAAGGCGGCGTCCTCGGAGGAACCACCGTCGATCCACCCGCGGCCGTCCCAGCGTCTGACCATCGACTGGCCCGCAGCCAGCACGAAGTCCGCGCCGGCGCCGCCCAGCGCCATGACCCCGTACGGGTTCGAGCTCAGCACCGACCAGCGCCGCCACGCAGCGCCGTCCCAGCGAAAAAACGCGGCCGCATCGCCGGCCGCCCACACGTCCCGGGTGCTCGCGCCCCACACCGCGAAGAGCGGCTCGGCCGTCCCGGTCGCGACGCTCGTCCACAGCTTGCCGTTCCAGTGCCAGGCGGCGCCACCGAGGCCTACCAGCCAGATGTCGTCGGGCGCCAGCCCCCAGAACCCTTTCGGAAACTGATCCAGCGCCGCCGCCCGTTCCCAGTCCTTGCCGTTCCAGCGGCGGATCTCGCCGGCGCGGTTGTCGGGCGCGACCGCGAACGACACCGCGGCCCAGACGTTGGCCGCGCCGTCTGCCCACAGCGAGACGACGTCCTCGGTTTTGTCGAGGTCGATCTCCGACGCGGGCACCGTCCATTTCCCGTTCGCCCACCGCATCGTCGGCTGGCGGGCCTTCGCGCCGACGAACAGCCACATCTCGTCGCGCCCGACGACGAGCCCTCGCCACTCCCGGGGCAATCGCGTCACGTTTTCGATCCAGGAACGGATGCGGCCGATCACCACCAGCGTCGTCCCCTGCGAGCGATAGATGTTTCCCTCCGCGTCCGTCGCGAAGACATGGCCGCCCGGAACGCCGCCGATCCAGATGATCCCCGTCGCCCGCCCCTTCGGGAGATCGGACGCGGGCTGCGCCACTGCCGTCCAGCTGCTTCCGTCCCAGCGGCGGAGCCCGTTCGGCCCAGCCATCACCCAGACGTCCGACGGCCCGGTTCCGCCGCCGGCGCGGACAAATTTCGTGTCCATCGAAAACGTCGTCCAGGCGGCGCCGTCTCGACGCGCGACGCCCCCCTCGCCGCCCACCCAGACGTCGCGCGGTCCCGAACCCCACAGCGCGCTGAACCGTTGAATCCCCGACGGGGACGCGACGTCGACGACGGCCTTGCCATCCCAGTGGCGGACCTTCGCGCCGTCGCGGTTGTACGCGCCGTAGGGCCACTCGAGCATCCAGACGTCGTCACCGCCGGTTCCCCAGAGCTGGTAAACGGCGGTGGTCTCCGGGCCCGTGGTCCCGCGATCGACCTTTTCCCAGCGGGCGCCGCGCCGCCGGTACAGGCGGCTGCCGCTGTCGGGACAGCGCACCTCTCGCAGTCCGTAACCGTCTTCGTAGTCTTCGCGTCTGGTGATGTGCTGCGCGCCCGACAGCCAGACCTCGCGTCCGTTGGCCCAGAGGGCGATCAGGAGATCGCAACGTTCATCGAAAGGCGTCGGCACCGCTTGCCATCCGCAGCCATCCCAGTGCACGAGGACGTGGCTCGTGAAACGCCCCTGGGCATCGTGACGCGAGCCGATCGCCCACGCGTCCGAAGCCGTCCCGCTGATCTCGCCGATCTCGTCGGCGGGATCGGTCGCCGGCAGCGACGGGCACTTCTTGGCGGCTGCGCCCTGCGCGCTGCGCGCGCACAGACCGGCGCCGATCAGCAGCCCGAGCGCTACCCACTTCTGCCCAGACATCACGGCGGGCCTATTATAGGCGGATGGCGACGCGCCCGGATCCGGTGCGGCTGGGGCTGCTGATCGCGGCCGCCGTCTGGTTCGCGGCCACGACGAGGACGGTCGCCAATCAGCCGGAGCGTCCGACGCACGAGCAGGAGGTGGAGTGGTTTCGTAAGCGTATCGAGACAACGCTGAAGTGCCCCGACCTCTCGCGCGAGCCCGGCGTGTTCGGGGACGTCGAGGTCACGTTCAAGACGCGCACGAAGTTCACCGTCGTTGCGAACGCATCGCTGGGCACACCGTTCGCCGCCTGCGTCGCCAAGGCCCTCCGCGAGAGCGAGCGGTACTTCCCGGCGCCCTACGATTACGAGCGCGGGCGCAGCGAAGGATCTGACGAGGCCCGTTTTGGAGAACCAGAGCTGATCGTCTTCTCGTTTGGCAAGCCGCAGCCGAACCTGCCCGAGCCGAACCGGTTGATCCCGGCCTGGAAGACGGCCCGCCGGAACGACCGCCCCGTGCGCTGGATCCTGCCCCCCGACATCACGGTCACGCCGGAGGGCTGCCTCTTACCGGCATCCCAGTCGATCCGCGCCGGCGTCGAGCAGTGGCTCGAAAAGTGGTCGAAGCCTGTCTCATCGATCTGGTGGGCGCAGCCGCAGGCGCTATTGATTCATTCCGGCGTGCCGCGGTTGATCGATCGCACCTGGCTGGTCGTTCCTCGAGACGAGGCGTACTGCCTTCGCCCGGCGGACGACGCCCTGCGCGCGCAGATCGATGAACGCGGCGCGTGCTGGCGCGGCGCGACCGCCGACATCCTGCTGGAGCCGCGGACCGGCTTCCCGACCGATCGGAGCTACAGATCCGTCAGCATCGCCGACGCGAATGCCTGCGCCATCGACGCCGCCGGCGCGATCGTGTGTTGCGGATTCCCGCGGCCGCCGCCGCCGCCCAAGGGCACGTTCAAGTCAGTCAGCGTGGCGTCCGAGCTCGCCTGCGCCGTGCGCAGCGACGACACGGTCGTCTGCTGGGCGGGAAAGACATCCGGGCAGGAATTCGCAGGTCGCTACGCGGACGTCGTCGTCGGAGACGGGTCGGTGTGCGCGCGCCGGCTCGACGACGGGCGTTTCGAGTGCCACGGCAACCCGCTCGACGTGTCGGGCGAGGTTCGGCAACTGGCGATGGGGTACGGGCATTGCGTGCTCCGGCGCGAAGGAACGCTCGACTGCGGCGAGCGCGGCGGCAACCCGATACTGCCGCCGCCGCAGCCGGTGATCGCGGTCGATCGCAATGAAAAGATCTGCGCGCTCGTCGACAGCGGCGAGGCGATGTGTCCAGAGACCGGCACATCGGGGCGGTGGGGTCTCGTCTCGCGGGACCGCTTCAAGGACATCGCGACGACGACCTGGGGCGGCTGCGGGCGGCGGCAGGACGACACCGTCGCCTGCTGGGGCCGGCTGCCCGGCCCCGTTCCGCAGGGCCGCTTCAAGGCGCTGGACGGCGGGACCTACCACATCTGCGGCGTCCGCGACGACGGCCGCATCGCCTGCTGGGGCGGCCACGACAACAACAAGCCGATGATGGGATTGGGGTTGCCGTACGCGGAGTTCGAATGATCGCGTCGGCCGCGGGTCCGGCGCGCGACCCGGGCCCGTCGCGACCGTCCTATACTGGCGCGGCATGAATCGCTTCCAGCAGCGCGCGGCGCAGGTTCCGCGCCCGATCGCGGTGCCGCTCATGCTGCTGCCGTGCGCCGTGGCGGCGTACTGGTGGATCACCTATTCGGGGCTTTATCGCGTGGTCGCGGAGGCACAGCTCCAGAGCTTCGAGTCGTACTACCCGTCGTTCACGGCGATACTGACGGTATTCCTCTCCTTGATCCCGTCGATCATCGCGATGCAGATCATCGGCGAGATGCGGGAGCGCGAGCGCAGCCCGCAGGAAGCCGCCGCGCTCGCCGCCGAGGTGGCCGAACGCGGGGCGCGCCACAGCCACTGGGTTCAGCGCCATCATCGAAGGCTGCTCGGTCTCGTGCTGACGGTCGGGCTGGCCGGCGTCGGCGTCTACTTCTCGGCGTCAGCCCGGTTTGCTGGCACGCGCGTGCAGGTCGACGCGGCGGCGCTGGAGCGGGGCGAGAAGCCGGCCGGGCGCTTCGCCGAGCTCACGGGTCGGTTCTTCGCCGACGACCTCGTCACCGTCAGCGAGACCAACCACACCGAGAAGACGTACGTCCCGATCGTCTCGCAGAGGTGGCAGTGGCAGCCGGATCACCCGGCGCGCGCCTACCTGGAGCTGGACGGAACGATGATGGACAACTACGCGGGCGCGCTCGCGACCGGCCACTACGAGGGCATGCTGACCACGAACAGCTTGCCCGGGCCGGTCATCACGGCGCTCGAGAACCGCGGCCATCCCGCGCCCGATCGCTACTGGGTGCTCGAGTACCGGCAGACGCCCGAGAAGCAATCCAACCTCGCGTACGCGATGTACTTCGCGGCCGTGGTCATCGGCCTCATCACCGCGATCGGCTGGGCGGTCGCGGCGCACTACGAACGAAAACGAAAACGCGGCATCCTGGTGTGAAGCTACCGGAGCCCGTCGATCAGCGCCGATGGGCGGGCGCCGGCTGGGGTGAAGGTCAGGCGGCGGGCGTCGTCGCCGGCGAAGTCGATGGCGATGTGCAGGCGCTCCGCCGGGGCGGCGTCGGGGAAGCGGTCCAGCCATTCGATGGCGACGGCCGCGCGATCGAACGCGTCCACCAGGCCCAGCTCGGCCAGCTCGCGCGCGTCCTCGATGCGATAGAGATCCGCGTGCACGAGCGGGACGCGGCCGGGGTGCTCGTTGACCAGCGCGAACGTCGGGCTGGCGACGTGGCGGTCGGGCGGGACGTCCAGCCCGCGCGCCAGGCCCTGGACGAACGTCGTCTTGCCCGCGCCCAGCGGCCCGGTCAACGCGAGCACGTCGCCCGCCGCCAGCAGTCGGCCCAGGCGTTCGGCGATCGCCTGGGTCTCGGCAGCGGTCGCCGCGGTCAGGATCAGCGGCGTGGTGCTCAGAGCTTGATCTTCTCGAAGTGGACCAGATCGGCGAACGCGGCGAAGCGCTCGCGGATCTGGCTCAGGTCCAGCCGGCGGAAGCGGTCCAGGCTGAAGTCTTCGACGGAGAACGACGCCAGCACCGACCCCATGATCATCGACGTGCGAATCGTCGTCGGCGACGTGTCGCCCTCGCGCGCCAGCCATCCCATGAAGCCGCCCGCGAACGAGTCGCCGGCGCCCGTCGGATCGACGACGTCCTCGATCGGGAACGCGGGCGCCGCGAACACGCCGCCCTCGTGGAACAGCAGCGCGCCCGCATCGCCGCGCTTGATGACCACCGAGCCCGGGCCCATCGCGCGGATCGCGCGCGCCGCCGCCGGCAGGTTTGCCTGGCCCGAAAGCTGGCGCGCCTCCTCGTCGTTGAGCAACAGCATGTCGACCCGCTCGAGCAGCTTCAGCAGCTCGGGCTTCTTGATGTCGATCCAGAGGTTCATCGTGTCGCACGCGACGAACTTCGGCTTCTTGGCCTGTTCCAGCACGCCCAGTTGCAGCACCGGATCGATGTTGGCCAGGAACACGTAGTCAGAATCGGCCCACCCG
>Ga0207681_10001693_pt1 | contig 14188 bp, 10 predicted proteins | sample KBSS53metaG_FD_184324 | JGI IMG/M metagenome (GOLD analysis project Ga0207681, IMG submission 184324) | Switchgrass rhizosphere microbial communities from Kellogg Biological Station, Michigan, USA - KBS S5-3 metaG (SPAdes) (version 2) | ecosystem: Host-associated > Plants > Roots > Rhizosphere... | reverse complement strand
CCCAATGGGTGGCCCGGCTGGTTCGCGCAACAGAGCCCTCCCTGACGGTCGGGCTACTGCCCCGCTCGCCCTCCCTGACGGTCGGGCTACTGCCCCGCTCGCCCTCCCTGACGGTCGGGCTACTGCCCCGCTCGCCCTTCCTAACGGTCGGGCTACTGCCCCGCGGTAAGCCAACTGCTTTTGTAAATGGTGGCTTGTCGATTTCGAGTCGATCGAGTTTCGCGCGCAGTTCGAGCAGTAGTTGCGTGTTGAAGCCGGTGCCGATTTTGCCGGCGAAGACAAAATCATTCCCTTCGTAATAACCAACCAGCAGAGCGCCGAGGCCGGCGCGTTTGCCTTGGGGCTCGGTGAAGCCGCCGACCACCAACTCCTGGGCCAGCTCGCACTTCATCTTCAGCCAGTTTGGCGAGCGGCGTTGCTCATAAACCGAATCGCGGCGTTTCGCGATCACGCCCTCCCAGCCCTGCTTCTGCGCGCGCTCCCAGGGCGCTTCGTCATGCAGCTCCGTGACCCGCAGCAACGGCCGCACGAGCGGCAGCTTACGCAATATGGCGCGACGTTCGTCAAGCGGCAGGTTCGTTAAATCACGGCCGTCGAGCCAGAGGATGTCGAAGACGTGGTAAGCGGTTGGGCCATGCCAATCGATTTCGCCGTCGAGAATCAATTCCTTGTGCGGGAGTTTGGCAATCGCACGCGCGAGGGCGGGGATGGTATGCGGCAAACGATTCCGCGAGAACAATTCGACTCGCGAACCTTTCTTGTAAGCGAGTAGCCGAATGCCGTCGAACTTCCGTTCAAAGATCCATTCCGGACCGCTGAAACGCTCCTGCGTGAGCGTGGCAGCCATCGGCTGAATCCACTCGGGGAAGGATTTAGACATGGAGGCAACTATAAACGCGGGGTAAATGGTGAATGGGCCGATTCGGTGCCGCATTCACACCCACTTTTCAACAGCTATTTTCCATTTGGCAGATTCAACTTTGAAGCGCAACACCAGTAACTGTTTTCGCTCCAAGAGGAGCGGGATGTTTATAGTCTCATGCTTTCCCAATAACTCCGCGCCACAGAGGAGCGCAATGTTTTGGTTGATTCGCCAACTCAGATTGAAAGAGCGAGTTTAGGTTTTACTGCTTCACGTCACCGCGGCTTTTTTCTCTAAACCGCTGGATCAGTTTCTTGATCAGCTCTGTGTCTTTGGAGTCAGGTTGGATTTTCAGAAACAGTTCCAGTTCGTCCGCGGCTTCGTTGTATCTTTTGAGCTGGTTGAAGAGCAGCGCCAACTGCCAGTGAGCTTCGACAGATTTTAACTGGGCCAGTTGGTTCGCCTGCTTCAGATAAGTTTCCGCTTCATCCAGCTTCTCCGTCTGCCGCAGCAACATTCCAAACCATAAATTCGCGTTAACCGAACTTCCGTTGATTGCGATCGCGCGCCTCATTGATTCCACTGCTTCAGGCAATTGCTTGAGGCCATGTTGAGCAACCGAGAGCGTGTACAGGCTCTGATAAGCGCGGGCGTTAACTTGAATTGCTTTGGTCAACACCGCAACTGCAGGTTCATACTCCTGTTGCTTGACGTACTCAGTGCCCAGCAGTTCAAGCGCATCGAAGTAAAGCGGAAAGATCTCGATCGCTTTTCTTAGCGTCTCCACGCCTTCTTTTCGGTTCCCGGTCTTTTGCAGCAGCGCAACTCCACGCTCATATTCCTTTCGGGCCGGCTCCGGTACCTCCTGCACAAACACTTCGCCGGTAGTCGTCGCTGCGGAAGGTTTCGTCGCCAATACAAAATCAACCTGCTCGAAAGAACGCGTGCGCTCGAGCTGCACTCGTTTGGTTTGGGCGATGTAGTTGGTCTGATAAGTTTGAATTCTGATCTGGAAGATGCCTTCGGTGAGTCTGCGGAAAAAGAAAAGTCCGGAACTATCAGTCTTCGTTCTTTGAATTACTGAGTTAACGTCGTCGAGAAGTTCCACTTGCAAATCGGGAACTGGATTGCGACGCTCGTCGGTAACGTTTCCGCTGATGGAGTTGACCTGCTGCGCGAGGAAGATGTTTGACGGATGACTAGCGGCGATCGGAGTCACGAGTGATGTGATCAAGAGAGCCAGGAGCAGAATCATTGGGCCAACCAAGTGCAACCTTAGGACGAACAATTCAAACTTGCATTTAAGCATTCATGGAAAATATTTATAGATGTCTTTGCGGTCCAGGAAACGCACAAAAACGAAGGTGTTGTTTTCCAGGGCCAAACCAATACGATAATCGCCAAGCTTCAGCCGAAAGTAATTCTTAGTGCCTTTGAGTTTTTTGAGGTTCGGCAAGCTGTTCGGGGAATCGGCGCTTTCGACAGCTTCAATATGCTCTTTCACTCGCCGCAACAGCTTTTGTCTCGCACGGACTTTAAATCACGCGCGAAGCTTTCTCGGAAGGCGATCTTCACCGGGGAGATTCCAAAAGGGAAAAAACTTCATCACGCGAGATAGGAGAAGTGGCGAACCCTTCATCAATGGCCCGCGCCATAGCAACCTCCTCAATCGCTTCCTCAATGATTTCCTTAACGAAATCGCGACGCTCCTCCAGTACTTCAACTACTACGGCTTTGAGCATATCCCTAAATTTCGCGTCATCGATTGATATTGCCATAGGGTGTTCCTCTTGTACGTCTAAGGTAGCATTCCTGATTCTGTAAGGGAAGAAACCGAACCGAAACCGGAGGACGTCAATGTCGAACGTCCAACGTCTGTTTACCGAATCAAGCATGGTTCAGATTTATAAGCTGCTGCATTCACCGGGCTTTGGACATTGGACTTTGGACACGGCTATTCCGTATCCGCTGCTGCATTCCGCGCTTCGCGCGCCGCATCCATGAACTTGCTGCCCTCGCGGCCCGCTTCGGTAATCCAGCCGAAGCCCGCGTGGCCCAAGGCTGGGTTTATATCCCAGTTGAGATGCCAGATGCGGTGCCAATCGTTTTTCTCTGATGGCGCGTGCCACGCCGTCCACGATGGTCCCTGCCGCCGCAGTGAGTTCCGCTTCTCTTCCTCGGTCATGTCAACGCGAGTGCTGAGTTTCCCGTCCCAGGCGGCGTTCGCGTTCAATAGAATTTCGAGAATCGGACGCGCGGCTTCGTCCCACTCGGTGAGTTCGCGTGGCTCCAGTTCCCACACCAACTCCCACACTCGCGTTCCTTCATAACTACTCGCCGTCAGGTATCTGCCATCAGGAGTCATATCAACCGACGTGACCCAGTCGTTAAATTCCAGAGTCTGCATGCACGAGCCATCGCTCAAGTTCCACAACTTAACCGTCTGGTCCCAACTACTCGAAGCGGCAAAACCTCCGTCATAGCTGAGATACAAGCCGGAGACTCGATCCGAGTGCGCCTGAATCGTGCGGAGAGACTCGCCGGTGGCCGTGTCCCAAAGCTTGATCGTGCCGCCGATGTCGGCCGACAGAATCTTGCTGGCATCGAGGCTCATGCATAACTTCGTAACTGCATACTCGTGTCCTGCAAACACCCGCACGCATTCCGCAGTCACGGGTTTCCAGAGTCGCAAGGTTTTGTCTTCGCTTCCTGAAACTACCAAACTCACATCGGCGTTGGGACACAAACAGGTGACGCGATCGCTATGGCCGTGAAACTCACGCAGACAGTCGCCGGTCCAAAGGTTCCAGATGCCGAAAAATTCACCGTTGCCGTTTCGAAAGCCGAGCGAGCCGTCAGAGCTGATGCAGACGGCGGTGATTGGAGTGATCGGCGCCGGATTATGCATGCTTCGCAAAATGTGTCCCGGCACCACGACGTCCTCCAGCCACGCCTCGTCACCGACTACATCCACCGTCGCGGTTATCGGTCCGTTCCAAAGATCAGAAATCTTCAGTCCGATGTCGAGCCATCCGTCAGGAGCGACGAAGGCCGTAGTGCCGGCAGGCAGGTAACCTTCAATCGCTTCGTGCTCAATCGTGATTTTCTGCGGCACGTTAATGCGGACGATTTCTTTTTCGCGTTGTCGCTCCAGATCGTCCTCGCGAAAGTATTCTTCGGCTTCTCGCGGCGAACGAGTCTCCCTGATGTACTCGATTAATCGTGGGGTCCGCTCCTTGAACTGCCGTGGGGAAAGTATTTCACCGCAAACAGGATTCTTTTCGAACTCCTTGCGGTCAACTTCGATCTCGCGGCCTCTGGTGACGCCCTTTATCTCGCCTTTGACTTTGTAGTGACGGACTTCGGCTCCCTCAGGTGCACGGAAGGGTCCGCCACGGCCGGTCGGAATACTACGAAAGCTTTCCATGAAGGTCGTGGACCAGTGAATCGCGCCGGTCTGCGGCTGATGCCAGATATCTCCCAACAACACGTGTGAAGAGTCGCGACCGATGGCCGAGGCGAGAATTTCCAAACCCATGTCACGCGCATGAAGAACTTCGCCGGTTTCCAGTTCCCATATTTTGAACTTGTTACGCCCGCGCGAGAGGGCTACCGGTTTTGTCTTAATCCAACCATCGCGCGCAAAGGCGACCTGAACTGATTCAGCGCCGCCGACTGCAAAGTCATCACGCGCCGGTTCAGGGAACGAGTGTTTGAGAATCGCGTTTTGCAGTTGCCGCCGGGGCCAGTAGTTGTAGAGCTCGAAGAGGAGTTGGCGCTGCCAGCAGTCAGGCGTCCAGGTGGCTTCGTCGATTGGAAATTCGATGAGAGCGTAAATCTGTCGCAGCAGCTTCAGCCGATCCGGATCTTTTCCATGTTCATGCGAGACGGACAAAAGCCACGTTACCGCGGCTTCGAGGTTGCCCGCTGCGATTGCGTCGCTGGCGCACGCGAGCGCCGATTGCAAATCCGCTTTGTCGTCAGGCATCCAACTCCTTTGGCAGAAGCCCGACCGTCAGGGAGGGCTCATACTTACCGGCTTCAGTAGCCCTCCCTCACGGTCGGGCTTCTGCCATGTCTTCCATCTCCTTCAGGGTGCGAGCGAAGAAGTCTGTTTCGTTACGTTTGTCAAAGCGTGCAGCAAGCTCATCGGCCTCGTGCTTTGACCACTCGGCCAACTTACCGATGTCATACACTCCATCTTCCGAGTACAACGGAAATGTCGACGGCATAGCCAGAGTGAGGTTGCCAGTTTGCGCGGCTTGTCCTGAATCTGCCAGCCTTAAGAACAGCAACCACGCCGCTCTGAGAAAGTGGAAACGATGTAACGCGTCGTGATTTCTTTCGGTGAGTGGATAGTGTTTGCGAAAGACTTCCACACCCTTTTCAAAATTCCGCGTGACCGCCAGGAAGATCAAATGATCGGCAAGCTTATCAATGAAGCTCTTGTTGCTTTCGATTAACTCGTAACCGCGACGATGAAAGATCATCGCCTGCCGGAGACGCCCCAGGCGAACGAGCGGAAGCAGCAAGCTCGCATAAGTTCTTTGCGGCACGGTCGCACACTTCTTCTCCAGGGCCAACAGTTCACCGCCTTGATTTACTGCTTTCAGATCATCGCCCTGATAAATCGAGAAGCCGATCTGCTCGTTTAGTTCGCATGCTGAACAATTAGCCAGGTCATCGATCGGAGCGCTGCGCATATTCTCGTAATAACCGAGCGCTTTTTCGCGGTTGTCCCAAAATCTTTCCAGCCGATAGCGGTGAGTGTAGGCAGCGCGCAGTCCGAACCCTGCCTTGAGCGAACGCTCGGAAAAGTCATCCAGCATTTCGAAGATGCGCGGCTTGGAAACGTGTGGAAAGTGGCTGGCGATGCCGATGATCCATTTGTACTTCCAAAGGATACTCCATTCGTCAAACTGTCCCGGGTTGCGATCGAACTGAGACAGCAACCACGAAAAAGCCACCAGACCTTTCTCGGGCGCGCCGCCAAAGATGCAAGCGCGCACATACAACTCGCGCACGCGATACTGGATGCTCAAGTCTCCAAAAGCGTCCGCTAATCGCAGCGCCTGCTCCTGCAGCGATATCTGTTCGTCGCCCTCGTTGAGATCAAGCGACTGCCGGAGTAGTTGAAGGATTTGATCGGTGCTGTCGCTCATTGCTTTGCAACACTGGCAGAACCGGGAGCGTTAGCGACCGGCCCTAAGCGCGACGAGTATGAAGTTGCAGCCGCGTCGCATCTGCTATTGATGCACAAACCCGGTCGCTACGGCTCCCGGTTCTGAATTTGTGTAAGACCAGAATTCTTCTTTATTGGATCCAGCCTTCGACCGCGTCCGCTCCCCAATCCACGAAACTCAATAGTCCTTCGTTCAAGACCGACATCTCCTTCGAATTCAACGGCCGGTGGCTAAGCAGAATCGCCTGCACATACAACATCTGAATCGACAGGCGCAGCAATTTCTTATCGCGCAGGCGCGCAAGTTTGTGAACGACCGGATTGCGATAGTTGAAACAAAGGCTCGCGAACGTCTCGCCTTCCAGCCCAGCTTCCATTTCGTCAAGCACGCCGGACCAGAAAGTGTCCGTGACCTGCCTTGTCATCTCAATCGACCGCTTGAACTTTGCTTCGCTGGTGGCGTTGTAGAGCGCCGGCAGTTCGTCCGGTGAGAAGGTCCTGATTTCGACAGCGCATTGAAAATCTTCGAGCACTTCCGTCGCCGTTTCCATAAACTCCGAAACTTCATCTTGTTCCGAGAGCATCAAGTGTTCGAAGTTGTGAGTAAGGCTGGTCCCGTCTACGAAGTCCAACCGCACGTTTGGGAAAATCGACGGCAGCTTTTGAATCAAATCCGAATCGTAGGTGTAACCGGCATTGATGACGCATAAAGACTGCGCGGCAGCGATACGCGCGGTCTGACGAAACTCGTCGAGGTCGGTGATGTAACGAACCACGTGGTGGTCCTCGATGTACTCCGTCAGGGTCATCATTCCGGTGTTCGTTTCAAACGGCAACCACTTCACGAAGATGCGAAAGAAGTCGTCGTCGTCGACGGCCAGGGCCTTGATTGAGAGCTGGTGCAACTGAATCAACTTCTTCAAACGGACGGGATAATTTCTCGCCAGCTCGATGAGATAAGCGCGCAATTGAATACCCAGGTCAGCACGCGTGGCCGCGAGCATGTCGTCTTCGTAGAACGACTCGCGCGAAGCCGTCGGCTGGAGACCGTTAGCGTTGACGACGCATTTGACAAAGAACGCCCAGTCGGGCAACAGCCCTTCCGTTTGTTCCGACAGGAGCATGTTCTTCAAATACACGCGATGCGTTTTCCGGCTGGCGAGGGACGGCGAGTAAGGCAGGACAAACGCGACGCCCTGCACGTCGCCAATCGTGGAACGCAGCGGCACGTAGTCAAAAAAGTTAGTGCCGAAGGTTTCCGCGCCGTACTCGAGATAAGCTTCCCGCTCCAATTGCGAAGACAAATAGTTTTCGGTCCAGGGCGGCCGCTCATTGTTGATGAGAGTGCCGTCGGCAAACCTGATCGGGAACGGCAGAAAGTTTCCGTAGTGGCGCGCCAGTTTTTTGACTGTCTCCGGCAGGAAATAATCCTCGCTGCCGGTCTTCGCCAGCAGGCGGACTTCCGTGCCCGGCTCCACGTTCTGGTCCACCATCCTCAATGCATAAGTACCATCTGCATGCCCCTTCCATTCGATCGTCGGACTTCCCTCTTTCACGGACCGAGTAGTTACCAGGACTTCATCGCTCACAACAAAGCAAGCGAGCAGGCCAAACCCAAACTGGCCCAGGAAGTCTGTCGCTTCCCAAAGTTCCTTATTTCGTTTTGAGGTCTGGCCAATGGTGGCGAGGAACGTGTGGATCTCGTCCTCAGTGAGACCAATGCCGTTGTCTCGAAACGTTAGCGTCGGGCTTTCCCCATCCTCAGGTTTCGTGACTGAGATTGTCATTACGCCCCGGTGATCTGGCTGCAGAAACCGGCGGGCCAGGATTGCGTCCACACCGTTTTGCAGCAACTCGCGAACGTAGACGTCGGGCGTGCTGTAGGTGTGACTCGACAGCAAGTCGATGATGCCTGCGAGGTTAACTTGGAATTTGTGTTCCATGGTGAATGGGGAGGTAGTGTAGCCAACGACTTAAAGAACTTCCAATCATTACCACAGCCGAGTAGTGAACGTGATTTGAAACTCTCTGTGCGCCCTCCGTGATCTTTGTGTCTCTGTGGTGGATGTTTGCCAAGTGAAACCACCACAGAGACACAGAGAACACAAAGGTGGCACAAAGGAAGCTGAGATAAGGAGACTACCTTCGCTTGGCTTGGTTTCCGCTCTCTTCCTCTTTTCTGTTAGAGTCGGTCTATTAGACCATCGCAAAATCACGACGTTTGTCAGTAAATACGGGCTCGTCTGGCTGTTTCGGATGCAATACGATCCGACATTTCTGACCAACCGCTAAGATACCGTTGGCATCAAAACTGGGCCCAAATCGCCGAGCGAGAACCTAGGAATTAAATGCGAACTACTTTTACCAAACTATTTAACCTGCTCCTTATCATTGGCTTCTGTTCACTAGCTGCGGTCAACGTTGCCGCCCAGACCGCTGCCGGCGGCGACGTAGTGATGGTCTTGCCGTTTGAGAACACCTCAAACCGCCCCGAATACAACTGGGTTGGCGAGAGTTTTGCCGACTCGCTCGCGGAGTTGCTGAACAAGCCCGGCCTGCTGGTCGTCTCCAGCGATGAACGCGAGCTCGCCTATCAAAGGTTGCGCTTGCCGGAGACTGTCATCCCTTCGCGCGCCACGGCGATCAAGTTGGCGCGAGAAGCAAAAGCGACGATGGTGGTGATTGGAAGTTATTCGATAACCGCAGTCGCCGATGAAACTAAACCTGACAGCAAAAAGGACGACAAGGAAAAGTCTCCCTCTGAGGCGCTCGTGCAGGTAACGGCGCGCGTCATAAAGGTGAATGAAGGTCGGACTTTGGGCGAAGTGCTGGACGGCGGTTGGGCCACGCGTCAGTTTGATTTTGGTGGGCCGCTTACGACGCTTCAGGACATTCATGGCCGGCTCGCCTACCAGATTCTTTATCAACGCGAAAAGGCGTTCGCGTTTTCACAGAATCAGCTGGTCCAGGAAGCGACCAAGGTGCCGCAGCGCGCGTTCGAGGCATACGTCAAAGGTGTCTTGCTAAGCGAGCGCGAACCCACCCGCGCAAACTACTTGAAGAACGCGTTGCGTTTTTATGCCGACGCCAACGGCGGCGCGGTGTATCCCCAGGCCGCTTTTGAGCTCGGGCGTTATTACATGATGGATGGCAAGTGGAAGGACGCGACGGAGTATTTCATCAAACTGCAAAAGAAAGATCCGCATTACGTGGAAGCGGCCTTCTACGCCGCGCTCGGCTACGCGAAACTGGGCGACCTGGGCCACGCGCTCGCGGCGATTGTTCCGCTATCGTCTGAAGTGCCGCTGATCGGAATCTACAACAACGCCGGCGCCATCGCCGTGCAGGCGGCGCGCGAGGAAAAGAAAGAGGACGAGCGGGCGCGTTTGCTGGCGCAGGGCACGTCGTTTCTTAGCCGGGCAGCGGAGTCGTCACCTGACGATCCGCTCGTTCACTTCAATTACGCGTTGGCTTTGTTCCTTTCCGGCAAGTACGCCGAAGCGGCTGAACAACTCAAGCCGGTGATTACGGCCGACCCGCGCGATGGACAAGCTTATTTTCTGTACGCGAAGGCTCTTGAGCGAACCGGAAAAACGGAGACGGCAAACGCAGCCGACGATCAGGCGCGTCGCTTCTTACAGACCTACGCGAAATGGCAGACCGAGTGGCAGAAGTCGCAGAGTGTCAACGGTGTTTCCCTGCGCATGCGCGACGTACTTAATCGCGATGACGTGTCGGGACTGCTGAGAAAGAATGCGATTGCGGCTAACAGCCCGAGCGACACCGAAGACCTGCTTGCCAAAGCGCGTGATCTTTACCAGGAGGGCCGCGACGAAGAAGCATTGCCTGAGTTGCATCGCGTGGTCATGCTTGAACCTACAAACGCCGAGGCCTATCTGCTGAGCGGTCGAATCAACCAGCGACGCGGCGACCAGGAGGCGGCGATTGCGGCGTTGAAAACTGCCATTTTCTGGGACCCGAAGTTGATCGACGCACATATTCTGCTGGGGCGCATCTTCCTTGAACGCGGCGATCGCGGCGAGGCAGTGAAGTATGCGACCAGCGCAATTACAATCGACCCGAACAATCAGGAAGCAATTGCGTTGCAGCGACAGGTAACGATGGGGAAGAACTAAGGGGAAGAGGGGAACGGGGTAAAAGGATAATTTGAAATTCAGTTCGGCCAATTCTTCCCATTTACCTTCTTTCCCCTTTTCCCATTTCCTCTCTTTCCCATAGATTTTCATGAAGCTCCTCCTGTTAATCGCCATCCTCATCGCGGCCGCCGGTCTCGCTACAGCACTCGTAATCGCGTTGTATGTTCACAAACGAAAGAGTACCGGCGATATTAGATTGATCGGCGAGCTGGGCCACGTAGATACCGAACTTGATCCTGAAGGCACGGTGATCGTCGGGGGAGAGTTGTGGCGGGCAAAGTCTAAGACGGGCTCGGTCATTTCAGCTCGCTCGCGAGTACGCGTTGTCGCTTTCGTCGATCACCTCGCTCTGGTTGAACCCTGCGATTAATCCCAAGAGCCCGGAGTATGAGGTCAGTACCGCCACGCGGTAGCTTGTGGGTCTCCGGCTTGTCGATTTGCGATTGCCGATTAACAATACCTTGATCGTCAAACGCCAATCGACAACCTGAAATGAAGACAGTCGACAAAGAGACCCACCTGCTACCGCGTGGTGGTACTGACCTCACCTCTTAGAGGGTTGGGCTTCTAGCATCACTTTCTTTCTGGCACGCAAGCTGCTCAAGAAGACACTGGCACGCATGGATGACCCAAGTAAGGTAGGAAATGCCCCCGCCGCCATCACTTCTCTGAGCGCCGCCTGCCGCTGCGCCAGCCGCCCGCCGAGCAACCCTTCAGTGTTCCTTCCGAAATTGAACCCAGTCAGAAATGACTGGGTTCTTCCTTTTTATGCAGACACTTTATTCTGTGGGTCGACAAATTCAGAACCGGGCGCCGTAGCGACCGGGTCGAGTTTCAAGTTACTCGAGCTTAGGCTGCGCCAGACCCGGTCGCTACGGCTCCCGGTTCTGAATTCATTGACCCATGACGAAAGAACAGACCACTGTTGGGTTCGTGCCGACCGAAACAGTCGACGCTTACACCTAATAGTTCGCAGTTTCCAGAAAACTTTATTTCATGGCACGCAAGCTGCTCTAAGGGAAACCGGCACGCATGGATGACCCAAAGTAAAGGTCGGAAATGCCCCCGCCGCCATCCCTTCTCTGAGCGCCGCCTGCCGCTGCGCCAGCCACCCGCCGAGCAACCCTTCAGTGCTTCCCCCCGAACTTGGAACCCAGCCAGCAATGGCTGGGTTCTCCCGCGTTTAGGCCCAATAAATTCCGACGTCAATTACTCGTTGGGTCTTTCCGCCCCGCCGCGATTAGGCGATAAGTTCATTCAACCAGACCAGAACTGCGGCCGGTCATAGCGCGACGAATTTTGTCACTTTGACGGTGACGTTTTCTGTCTTTTTGACCCCATTTCTATACAATTGCCCGATGCGTTTTGACTGAAGACCGACGCGAGCAAAAAAATTTTCTGAAACAATTAGCCGCGGATTTCGCGGATGAACGCGGAGTAGAAAACGACGACGTGACCTTAAAGACGGTTCGGGGCTATTCCTTAAACTCGTTCTTCCTGATCCGCGTTCATCCGCGAAAATCCGCGGCGAAAATTCCTGCGCGGCTCCGATCACTTCGCCAGCCAAGCAAACTAACAGTTTGCCGTACCTGTGATTTTGGTAAACTCGCCGCAATGCAGGACGTAGTTTCCACGCCGTCCCAGGCAAGGCCGGGAATGGCCGCGCGCATTTCCCGATTTGCCGCTCGAGTGCGCAATGAAACTCCGTCTCTGGCCGAGTGCGGTGTCGCACTGTTTTCGGCACTGCTCCTCATCCTTGCGTTTCCTGACTTCAATCTCTGGCCACTCGCTTGGATCGCCCTCGTCCCGATAATTCTGTTGACGACGCTCCGGCCGCGCCCGTGCAAATGTTTCTTCCTCGGTTGGCTTTGCGGCTCAGTCTTTTTCTATGGCACCTGTTACTGGCTTACCTACTCAATGATTCACACGGCTGGGCTGTCGCCGTGGATCGCCTATCCGGTGTTGGCGCCGGGCGCGGTGGTGATGGGGATCTTTCCCGCTGTCTTCTTGCTGTTGCTCGCCCGCACGATTCGTCGTTGGGGCAGCGTTGCTCTGTTTGTCGCTCCTGTTTTCTGGCCCGCGCTTGAATGGGTGCGACTTGAAATCACCGGTCAGCTTTGGAACGCACTCGGTTATTCGCAGGCGTTCCACCCTTGGCTAATTCAGTCGGCGCGCTGGGGTGGAGTTTATGCGGAAAGCGCTTTGATTGTCCTCTCGAATGCGGCTGTTGCTTTTGCCCTGGTGCGACGAAACAAGCGGGACGCAGTCCTTTCCGCGACTGCGATCCTGCTGACCGCCCTGATCGTCTTTGTCGCGTCTTCACTAATGCCGGCATCGGCCGGCGAATCTGTTACAGCCAGGGACTACGATGCGCGAGTGATAGCGGTTCAACCAAACGTGCCGATGGAGTTGGTGAAGTCCGAAGACGAAATGCAACAACTCAATGCGCGACACTTCGAGTTGAGCAAGAGTGCCTTGCGCGACCTACCTCGCGACGGCAAACCACTGTTGGTAATCTGGCCCGAGTCGCCGATGAACTTCGCCTACGGAAGCGATCCCCGCTTACGCGAAGAGCTGGCTGCTTTTGCCATTGCGAATGAAACTTCCGTGCTACTGAATTCGCAGGAAGTCGCGCCTAACGACGGCATTTACAACTCAGCGCTCCTAATAAATCAACAGGGTAGCGTCGTCGCTCAATATGATAAGATTCGCCTGCTGCCGTTTGGCGAATATGTTCCGCTGCCGCGCTGGTTGCCGGGAGCGGGTTTGATAACCTCGATGGTCGGCGATTTCACGCCGGGCACAAATTACCGGCTGATGCCGGTTGGTGAAACGCGTGCAGGTGTTTTCATCTGTATTGAGTCGGCGTATCCGGCAATCGCCCGTCGGTTCACAAACGAAGGCGCGGATGTGCTGATCAACATCTCGAACGACGGCTATCTTGGCCCGACGGCGGTGATGCGACAGCATCTGGCGAACGCGGTCTTTCGTGCGGTTGAAAACGGGCGGCCGCTGCTGCGGGTTACGAACACCGGCATTACGGCTTTTATTACCCGTTCAGGTGAAGTACGAGAGCCGACGAGGGGGTTTGTTACCGAAGTTAGGATTTGGGGAATTGGCCGAGCCCAGACAGACACAACTTTCTACGCGAAACACGGCGACGTCTTCGCCCTTGGTTGCGTCGTGCTTAGCCTGGTGATTTTTGTAAGTTCGTTTTGGACGACTCGGCGCACTTAAAGTTGAAAATTTGATTTTAGATTTGTGTTTAGAAATGGCACTTGTGCCCCCGAATAAAATTTGTGTTTAGAAAGGGCACTTGTGCCCCGACCGTCGGCGCACAAGTGCGCTGGCTAAACGTGACCAGGCGGGCGCACAAGTGCGCTGACCAAACGTAGGTTGGAGGAATAATGATCGAGACTTTATCAGTTCAGGATTTAAGAAACTCTTACGAGGATCTGCGCACCCACGTCGAGCAACTCGGGAGGTTTCTTTGATGTTGCTGCCGGCCGGGAAGAGTTGAAACGAATAGAAGACCAGGCCTCCGCGTCCGATTTTTGGAATGATCAGGCGGCCGCCCAGAAACTTTTGCAACGGCGTACCGGCCTGGAAAAGAAGATCCAACGGCAAGAACAGTTTGAGTCTGAAATAGCAGACGCCGGCGTGCTCTTTGAGTTTGCGGAAGAAGACGAAGAATCTTTGGCGGAACTGCGCGCGCTGCTCGAGCGTCTGGAACACGAGGTCGGCATAGCTGAAACTGAAATGCTACTCGCCGGCGAGAATGATCAGTTGAACGCTATCTGCACGATTCACCCGGGCGCGGGCGGCACCGAGTCGCAGGACTGGGCCGAGATGCTGCTTCGCATGTATTTGAAATGGGCGGAACAGCGCGGATTCAAAACCGAGATTATTGATTATCAACCTGCGGAGGAAGCGGGAATCAAGTCAGTAACTTTCAAGGTCGAAGGCGAATACGCTTACGGGCTGCTC
>Ga0207681_10001691_pt1 | contig 14196 bp, 11 predicted proteins | sample KBSS53metaG_FD_184324 | JGI IMG/M metagenome (GOLD analysis project Ga0207681, IMG submission 184324) | Switchgrass rhizosphere microbial communities from Kellogg Biological Station, Michigan, USA - KBS S5-3 metaG (SPAdes) (version 2) | ecosystem: Host-associated > Plants > Roots > Rhizosphere... | reverse complement strand
ACAAGCGGCGCCAGTGTCTGTGATCCGCTGCTGACCGGATCGCGACTGTTGAAATCGCCCTGGATTCCCACACCACCCACGGTGATGGCGGGCTTTCCGGTCAGCTTTTGCGCCCAGCCGGCCAGGTTGAGGTCGGCGCCCTCGAATTCGGGCAGAAAATAGCGCCGGGTCGAACAGTGGAAAATGTCGACGCCGGCGTCGGCCAGCGGCCTCAGGAAAGTCGCCAATTCCTCTGGCGAGCGCACGAGCTTGGCATTGTAATCGCCCCCGCGCCATTGCGACATCCTGAAGATGATCGCGAAATCCTCGCCCACCGCGGCACGGACAGCGGCCACGAGCCTCGCTCCAAATTGCGTGCGCTCCGCCAGACCGCCGCCATATTCGTCCGTGCGACGATTGGTGACATCGCGGAAAAACTGATCGATCAGATAGCCGTGCGCGCCGTGAATCTCGACCCCGTCGAAGCCCAGTTCGCGGGCGTGGGCGGCGGCATCGGCGAAAGCGGCGACCACGCCGTCGATCTGCCCAGCCGTCATAGGCTCCGCCACGGGCTGCCCGTCGCGGTCAAGGCCGGACGGCGCCTCGCTCGGCTCCCCCGGCCGGAACACATCACCATCGGCGACGCGTTCGATGCCTACATGCCAGAGTTGCGGGACGATGCGTCCGCCGGCATCGTGGACCTCGTCCACAACGCGTTTCCAGCCGTTGAGCGCGTCACCGCAGAACAAAGGCATCCGCGTGCCCGGCGCGCCCAGTTCCGAAACGGGCGTGCCTTCCGTGACGATCAGGCCGACATCATTTTCCGCTCGACGCCGGTAATAGGCCGCAACATCCTCGCCCGGCACGCCGCCCGGCGACATGGCGCGCGTCATGGGCGCCATCACGATCCGGTTGGCGAGTTGCAGGCTCTTGCAGGCGAATGGCTGGAACAGGGGCGACAGATCAAGATCCCGGTCCACCTCGGCGGCTTCCGGTACGCCGGACACCGTCATGCCGCGTTCTTGAGGGTAGGCTTGCGCAGCCCCGCCTCTTCCATCAGTGGCAGGACGCGATTGACGATCAGTGGCAGGTCGTCGAGAAAGTTGAGCGTCGTCAGCGTCGCGCCCGCGAAACCCGCGTCGCGCAGTTGGACCAGGCGCGCGACGACATCTTCCGGGGTGCCCACGATCGACCCCCCGCCCGCCGCGCCGATCTTCATCTTTTCAATATCATTATAGGGGGAAGCCGCATTTGCGGTTCGGGCGGTGACGAACTGTTCCACCGCGATCTCGTCGCGGTGCTCGACCGCATAATAATGGTTGAAGGCTTCCGCTTCGTCCCGCGATTCCCGGCAGGTGATCGACACCGTGCCGATCAGCCCCAGCGGATCGCCAGCGCAGCCCGCCTTGGCTTCGCGGTCGCGAATGTCCTGGACTTCCTTCACGGCGCTGTCGAAGTCACTGAACATCGTCAGGATGAAATCGGACGTCTTGATCGCGAAGTCGCGGCCCACCGGTGAATAGGCCGCCGAGATGATCGCCGGATGCGGCTGCTGGATCGATCCGGGCTCGCCGCTGACGCTTTTCAGCTGGAAATATTTACCGTTATAGTCGAACTCCTTGTCGCCCTCGACCAACAGGCGGGTCACGATGTCCCACCATTCGTAGCCATGGGCATAGCGTTCGTCATGCGGCAGCCCGGTGACGCCGAACATGGCGTTATCCGCCTCGTTCCACCCGCACACGATGTTGACCCCGGCGCGGCCGCCCGATGCATGGTCGATCGTCGCCAACGCCTTGGCAGCCATGACCGGCGGGATCAGCGGCGCATGGACGGTGGAAAACAACCCGATCCGCCTGGTAATGCCCGCGAGCGCGGCGGCGTGGGTCAGCGTTTCATAAGACCATCGGCGCTGATCGATCTCGCCGCGCCATCCCTTCCAGCTGGAGATCGGGACTAGAAAGTCCATGCCGCCTTCGTCCGCCATGCGCGCCATCGCCGCGATATCGGACCAGGTCGCCTTCCAGCGCTGCGGGGCCTTGGTCAGGGCCATGCCCCCTTCGTGGAGATAGGCGAACAGGCCGATCTTGAACGGCTGATCGCCAAATATCGGGTTCATGGAACGATCTTGTGTATCGGACATAAGCAACGACGCCTTTCGAATTCTTCAGTCGAGGAAGTCAGGTTCATCCGCGACGATCTGTTCCCAATAGGGCTGAAACTGGAACACACCGGCCAACTCCATACCGATCTGGCCATGGGTAAGGCGCGCCACGTCGGGGGCCATCGGGATCGGCTTGCCCGCGGACTCGGCCAGGATCTGCGTCTTGCAGGCGTTCTCCATGGCCAGATACCACCAGACGGCGGATTCCACCGACCGGCCAACGGTGAGCAGGCCGTGATTCTGAAGGATCGCCGCCTTGTTGCCAGCCAGGGATCGGGCAATGCGCTCCCCCTCTTCCGTGGCGTTGACCACGCCAGTGAAGTCGGAAAACAGCACATGGTCCTCGTAGAAGGTCGCGGCATCCTGGCTGATCGGGTCCAGCAACCGCCCGAGCGACGACCAGGCCTTTCCGTACAGCGAATGGGAGTGAGCCGCGCCCACTACATCGGGACGCATATGATGAACCTGCGAATGGATCGCGAAGGCCGCGCGATTGAGCCTTCCGTCGCCTGCCACGATCTCCCCCTGATGATTCACCAGCAGCAGTTCGGACACGCGCACATGGCGGAAATGGACGCCGAAAGGATTGACCCAGAAATGATCGGTCAGGATAGGATCGCGGGCCGTGATATGGCCCGCCCCGCCCATGTCGAAGCCGAAGCGCCCGAAGAGGCGGAATGATGCCGCCAGGCGCTGCTTGCGGTAGAGGCGCTCCAGTTCGGGCGTCGGTTGGCGGCGCAGGTCCATCCCGCCCTCCGGCCACAGTGTCTGCAGGATGGCCCGGGCGGGCGGCGAAGGGGAGAGGGCGGCGATATCGGGCATGGATCAATATCCTCTCGATGGATCGACGACGTCGACCAGGGGCTCGCCACGCTCGAACCTGTCGAGATTGTGCAGGAACTTCGCGAGGAAGGCGGGCAGATTGTCCTTCGTGATGACCGCCAGATGCGGCGAAAGGCGCACCTTGGGGTGGGTGTAGAAGGGATGGCCGGCCGGCAGCGGCTCGGGGTGGGTTACGTCGAGCGAGGCAAGCGAGAGTTGCCCGCTATCGAGGGCGGCCAGTAGGGCGGCATCGTCTACCAGGATGCCGCGCGCAATATTGATGAGGTGCAGGCCGGGCTTGGCCGCCTTGAGCACCGCCGCCGATATCATGCCCCGCGTTTCAGGCGTCGCCGGCGCGGCCAGCACCACATGATCGCTGCGGGCGAAAAGATCTTCAATGCTTTCCGCACGCTCGACCCCGTCGACGCCGAACGGCGTGTCGGTGCGGCGAGTGGCCAGCACTTTCATGCCAAGAGCAAGCGCGCGCGGCGCCAGCGCCTCCCCGATGGCGCCGAACCCGACCATGCCCAGGGTGGCGCCGCGCACCATGCCGACAAGGCGCATCGCCCATTGCGCGGCGTCCCGTATCCAGATTTCGGGCAGATCCTTGGCGTGCGCGAATATGGCCGCCAGCGCGAATTCGGCAAGCGCCACGCTGTTGGCGCCACGCGCGCATGTGACGACCGGACCATGGAACAGCCAGCCCGGGTAAAGATCGGTGCCGACCGAGATCATCTGCACCCATTCCAGTCCGAACGGCCATTGTGGCGGCCTGGCAGGCTCGGCCTGACCCGACTGGCGGAAAGGCAAGGTCACCAGCGCTCGTATATCGCGGTCGAGTTCCGCCGGAGCGCCAGCTTCAACAGCGACAATGTCGAGGTCCGGGCGCGCTCCGCGAAGGGCGGCTTCGAACTGGGGACCGAGCTGGCTGCCTATGCGCATGGATCAAAAGCTCGGCGAGGAGCTGGCGCTTACGATTTCGCACGGCTCCGAACCGACGCACCGCAGGCGATAGGGGGTGTCGCTGTCCAGGTAGAAGCCGTCGCCTCCCCGCAAAATCCTGCGCTCCGTGCCAGCGGTCACTTCCACTGACCCGCTGAGAACGAGGCCCGCCCTCTCCCCTTCATGCGACAGCATCACACGGCCGGTGTCCGCACCCGGCTCGTAGCGTTCGCGCAGCAATTGCAGGGCGTGTCCCGCCTTGCCGGTCCCGATCCGCTTTAGCGAGACCTTGCCCTTGCCGAATTCGGGAATTTCACTGGAAGGAAAAAAGGCGCCCTGTGATTTCGGCTCGATCGCGAAAAAATCGGCCATCGGCACGGGAATGCCGTCCAATATGCGCTTGAGCGCCGCCAGCGACGGGTTGGTGCTGTTCGATTCGATGAGGGAGATGGTGGAGTTGGCTATACCGACGCGATGGGCGAGTTCGCGCTGGGACATGGCGTGCTGGGTGCGGACATAGCGCAACCGCTCTCCAATCGTCACGCCTCTGCTCATCGCGTTCATTCCCGGCGCCCCTATTTTTCGACCGTATGTTTTATTGAGCATTTTGCTCAATAAATCAATTCGTATTTATGTTTGTGCGGCGGTGGATCATGCAACCGCCGGCTCGATTTCCTCCATCATCCACCGCGCGTGGGCAGAGAGTTTCTCGTCGTCATGCCACTGGCCGACCAGTTGCACGCCGACCGGCATGCCTTCGATCTGGAATAAGGGCAGCGTCAGGGCGGGACTGCCGAGCGCCGAGGTCGGCATGTTGAAAACGGGATCACCGGTCGGCATCACGCTCATGTCCGCTTGCGGTTCTACATGCGGGATGGCCGGCCCCAGGCAGGCGGGCGAAATCAGCGCATCGGCCAGCGGCGCGAGCGCGGCGAAGGCGGCCCGGGCGCTGTCCCGATCGACCAGCGCCTTGCGATACATCTGCTGGGTGATCGTCGGGCCATGTTCGAATTGACGATAGGCGGCCGGGCTGAGCTTGTCCGGGATCAGCCGCATCAGATTGGAGAGGCTCCAGTGGTTTTCGTACATGACGGTAATGCCCGTCACCGATCGGGCGACGGCCAGCGCCTGCTCGAACGCCTCGATCTGGAGGTCGTCGCCGCGACGCAGGATTTCCACGCCCTTCTCGCGCAGACGGTCGAGCAGCTGTTCGAACAGGTCCCGGGTCCGGGGATCGGCCTTCTCCCAGCCGTCCGCCTCCATCACGATCAGGCGGCGCGGCTTGACAGGCGGCGCCAGCATATCGCCGCCAAACAGCCCGGGATGGCCGGGATCGCCACCGGCGCGCTTGGCGATCTCGATCGCCACCCGCCAGAGGTCTTCGAGAGACCCGGCGTGAACGCCGATGGTGCTCTGGCTCAGTCCCTGCCGTTCGCCGCGATTGAGCCCGCCTTGCGTCGGCTTCAGCGCGAAATTAGCGCAAAAGGCCGCCGGGCGGATGATCGAGCCGCCGACCTGGGTCCCGATCGCGGCGGGGATCATCCGCGCGCCGACCGCGGCGGCCGAACCGGAAGACGAGCCGCCCGGCGTGCGCCCCAGATCGAACGGATTGTTGGTCTTGTTGGGCCACGCGCCGCCCAGTTCGGTGCTGACCGCCTTGCCGACGATGATCGCGCCCGCCGCCTCCAGCGCCTGCACTGCGGCGGTGTCCTTGCCGGTCACGGGCTCATAACCGTTGATGCCCTCCGTCGTCGGCAGGTCGCGCACCTGCAGCGTGTCCTTGACGCCGATCGGCATGCCGTCGATGAGCGAGAGCGGCTTGCCCGCGGCATAGCGCTGCGTCGCCTCCGCCGCGGTCGCCCGGGCCGCCTCCAGGCGCAGGCTCACCCATGCTTTCACCTCGGGCTCTTTCTGCTCGATGGTGGCGATGCAGCGTTCCAGATAGGCGCTGGGGGTGTCTGTTCCGGCCAGGAAATCGGGCACGCAGTCGTGGAAGGTCAGCGCCTTGAACGTCGCGATATCATAGCTGCCGGTCATGTTCTTTCCATTCCAGAATGTCAGATGCGCTCGTCGGTGACGATGATGCTGCCCAGTTCGTGCACCACGCCGGCCTGACCCGGCAGCAGCCAGCTGGTCGTGTCCAGCTGCGTGATGATGGCGGGACCGTGGATGACGGCACCGGCGCCGAGCTTGCGCCGGTCATAGATCGGTGCGTCGATCCATGCGCCCTCGACATAGGCGCGCGTCGTGCCCGTCTTCGCGTCCCCGGCGCTGCCCGAGGCGGGTGCCGCCGCGATCGGCGGGGACGGGAAGGCGCCGATCGCGTCCACGCGCACATTGGTCAATTCGACCGGCGTATCGCGCTGAGCAAAGGTATAAAGCCGCTCGTGCAGAGTATGGAAGGCTTCGACAAGGTCATCGAGCGTAGCCTGATCCACTGTGTCGCCGGCAAACGGGACGGACAGTTCAAACCCCTGATTCTGATAGCGCAGGCTCGCCACGCGCTGCAGACTGCGTGCTTCGGTGGGGACAGCCTCGGCCGCGAACCAGTCCAGCGCCTCGGCCTCCAGCCTAGCGAAGGTCGCGGCGAGCCCGTCGACGTTCCAGGCGCCGGCCCGTTGCAGTGACGTCTGGGAAAATTCCGCCTTAAGGTTCGATACCAGCAGCCCCAGCGCCGAAAGCACGCCCGGGGTGGGGACCAGCAGCGTCGTCTTGATTCCCATGAGACGAGAGAGCGCCCCGCCATGGACCGGGCCCGCCCCGCCGAACGGCACCAGCACGAAATCGCGGGGATCATAGCCGCGCTCGATCGAAATGACCCGGATGGTGCCGACCATCGCATTGTCGGCGATGTCAAGTATGCCTTGCGCCGCCTCCTCGACCGTCAGCCCCAGCTTGGACGCGACATTGACCTCGATCGCGCGGCGCGCACCGGCAAGATCGAGCTCGAAACTGCCGTTCAGCAGATAAGTCGGCAGATGCCCCAGGACGAGATGGGCGTCGGTGATCGTCGGCTCGGTACCGCCCCGGCGGTAGCATACCGGACCGGGAACCGCGCCCGCGCTTTCCGGGCCGACCGTCAGGACGCCCGCGCCGCTGACCCGGGCGATCGATCCGCCGCCTGCGCCGATTGTCGTCAGGTCGACCATCGGCAGCGCGATCGGCCATTCGCCGATCCGGCCTTTCTCGGTCAACCCGGGGCGGCCATCGTAGATGAGACTGATGTCCGCCGACGTTCCCCCGATATCGACGCCGATCAGATTCCGCATGCCCAGACCAGCGCCGATGAAATTGGCGCCGACGATTCCCGCCGCCGGGCCAGAAAGCGCCGTTTCGACGGGACGCGCGCGGATGACCCGGGCGCTGGCCACGCCGCCGCTGGATTTCATCAGGAGAAGCGGCGAATCGATGCCATTGGCTGCGATCCGCTCCTCCAGCCGCGCCACATAGGTCGAGACGGTTTCCATGACATAGGCGTTGAGGTTGGCGGTCATCGACCGCTCATATTCGCGGAACAGCGGCACGATGTCGCTGGACAAGGTGACGTGCAGGCCCGGTTCGGCCTCGCGCAGGATCGCGCCGACGCGTTGTTCGTGCGCGGGGTTTACGTAGCTGTTGACCAGAACCACCGCGACGGCGCGGATGTTCTTCGCCGCGATCGCATGGGCGACGGCGCGGATGGCCGCTTCGTCCAGCGGTTCGATCTCGGCGCCGCCATGGTCGATCCGCCCGGCGAGCTCGTGGATGTTCTTCGCGCTTACCGGCCGCTTGGGCTTGACCCAGCTATGCAGGTGCTGGCCCCGGGGGACATCCTGCCGCCCGATCTCGACGATGTAACGGAAGCCCTGCGTCACCAGCATCGCGATTTCCGGCCCCTTTTCTTCCAGGATCAGGTTCGTCGCCACGGTCGTCCCGTGCAGCACCCGCCCGATGGCGGATCCGTCCTTGCCGGCATTCGCCAGGATTTCGGCGATGCCGTTGCCGAAACCACGCGATGGGTCGTCAGGAGTGGACGGGGTCTTGACCGTCCAGAAAGCGCCACTCTTGGGGTCCAGCAAGGTCACGTCGGTAAAGGTGCCGCCGGTATCGACGCCGATGATGGCGCCGGTTTCTGTTTCGATTGTGCTGGCCATCAGATTTCGTCGCAATATCCGTCTCGGTGGAACAGTTTCACTTCCGGCCGCGTGGCCCGCAGGGCCGCGGTCCGGTCGGTGTCGATTTCGCCTTCGGGTGTGATCGACACGCCATAGTCGCGCGCCGCCGCCTCTGCCGAAACGAAACCGCACAGGACGTCCTCCAACACGCGCTCGGGCTCGCGATCATGCGGATGGCCCCATCCGCCACCGCCGCCGGTGATCACCCGGACGATATCGCCGCGCTTGACGATGGTGCCGTCGCTGACCGGATTGACCACCACTTCATCGGGCGTGCGGGGATTGATGACGCAACTGCCCCTCCCCCCGGACATGCCGCCCTTCAGCCCCCATGGTGGAAAGTCGATGCTGTCCATGCGGATGCCGAGCATCGCCGAGGGCGCCAGCACCTCTATTTCGCGGACGATACCGCACCCGCCGCGCCAGCGCCCTGCCCCGCCGGAGTCCATGACCAGCCCATAGCTACGGATTCGTAGCGGATAACTGCTCTCCACGAACTCCACGGGGTAATTCTCGTTTGCGGAAAGATAGATGCCGTCATTGCCGTCGGCATAGGGCCGGGCGCCATAGCCCAGCCCTAGCGGATCGGTGATCATGAAGGGCTTGCCGTCGTCGTCGCCGCCACGCAGGTAGCAGACGACATAGGCGCAGTTGGAGGCGTTGGTCTGGCCGTCGGTCGCCTTGGCGATCAGCCCGAACCAGGCATTTTGCGCGCGCATCGCCGTGACACCGCGCAGCCCGAGCGCGGCGGGAAACTGCGGTTGCAGGATCGAACCTTCGCGCAGCGCCACGCTGTCGAGAACCGCGGCGGCGCCATGGTTGACGGCGAAGCGCTTGTCCCCTGCCAGCAGAATACTAGCCAGCGTCGTCGCGGGGGTGTCCGGCGTCATCAGATAGTTGAACGGTCCCTTGCATTGGTCGGACGATTCCGTGGCGTCCAGCGATATGCGGTTGGCCCCGACCGTCAGCTTGTAGACGATATGAAATGGCCCGCTGAAACCATCGCTGTCGAGAATTTCGGTCGCGCGATATTCGCCCTCTCCGAACATCTTGCGCACCCGGTGCAGCACCTCTGCCGTAGTGCGTCGGATAAGCTGGTCGAACGCGTCCGCGACGACCAATGGGCCATAGCGCTTGAAAATTTCCCCGAGCCGGCGCTCGCCCAGCCGCACGGACGCCAGCAGGGCCCGCACATCGCCCAGCACCATTTCGGGATAGCGCGAATTGCGCGCGAACAGGCGGACCAGATCGTCGTTGATCTCGTCGGCGCGGGCCAGTCGCACTGGCGGCACGATCGTGCCTTCCTGAAAGATTTCGGTGCAGTCGGGCGAGAGCGTGCCCGGCCGCATCCCGCCGATATCGTTAAAATGGGCCCAGCTCTCGGTGAAGGCGACGACCTTTCCATCCACGAAAACCGGGCGAACGAAAACCTGATCGGGCGTGTGGGAAACCGCCCCACGCGAGCCATAGCAGTCATTATACCAGTAGATGTCGCCTGGCCGCATCGTATCGATCGGAAACTGCGCCACCACCGGATCGATGACGTTGGTCGCCCCGCCAAGGCCCGAATGGGCTATCAGCCGACTTTGCGCATCATATAGGGCGGCATTGAAATCCTTCTTCTCACGGATGAAAGGCGACATCGCGGTCCGCTCGATGACCGCCTCCATCTCCTTGAGCGCCGAACTCACCGCGCCTGAAACGATCTCCAATGTAATGGGGTCGCAGCGCTCACTGCCTGTCTCGATCCGTGCGGAAGACGCCATAACCATGCTCCTGAAAAGTCCTTAAGTGCGGCCGCCGTTGACGTTGAGCGTCGTCCCGGTGATGTAGCTGGCTTCGTCGGACGCCAGGAACAGCACGGCATTGGCGATTTCCTGTGGTTTGCCGGCACGGTGTAGCGGCACGAGGACCTTCGGACTCAACGGATAGCTTTCGTTGAGATGATCGAAGAAGGGTTTGGCCCGCTCCGTATCCACCGCGCCCACTGCCAACGCGTTGATCCGCACGCCATGTTCGCCCAGTTGCAAGGCCGCCTCGCGCATGAAGCCGATCACGCCCGCCTTGGCGGCGGCATAGCCAGTCGCGCCATGGAGGTTCGACAGCCACTGCACGCCGTCCTTGGCGCCCGAGGAAATGCACACGATGCTGCCGGAACCGCGCTTGATCATGTCGGGTACGACCGCACGAGTGCAGTGGAAGGTGCTGACGAGATTGAGCGTCAGCGCCTTCTCGAAATCTTCCGGCGCAATCTCCAGCAGCTTCCCCTGCCCGCCCCCGCCGACATTGTTGACAAGGATATCGATGCCGCCCAGTTCCGCCAGCGCCGCGTCCGCCAGCCCCTGCGCCCCGGCCACCGTGGTCACATCGCCCACTATGGCGATGGCAGTGCCCCCGCCCGCCCGGATCATTTCGGCAGTGCGTTCCAGCGCGGCCGCGTCGATGTCGCCAAGCACCAGCTTCGCGCCTTCCTCGCCAAGGCGCAGGGCGATCGCCTGGCCGATGCCGTTGCCCGCACCGGTGACGATGGCGACCTTGTCCAGCAGCCTGCCCATGGTCAGAACTTGAACCTGACACTGGCGCCGTACATCGCCGGGGCGCCGTAGGACGCGCCGGCAAAGCCCAGCGATCCCATCTGTGACACGGAAGACACCGTGCTGAGATAGGTCTTGTCGAGGATGTTCGTGCCGAAGAACGACAGGTCCAGTTGCGAGTTCCAGAGATTGCTGAACGTCAGGTTCATGTTCAGCACATTATAGCTGGGGATATGCACTTCCGGGGTCACATAGCCGGTGGTCACCACATACTGCGAGGCGGTGTAGTACCAGTCCGCGCCGAGCGACACCGTGCTCTCCCCCGACAGGGGCAGCGTGAGATTGGCCTTTAGCGTCAGCGTGTCCCGAGGCGTGCGTCCGAAGGGGCTCAGCGGGCAGAATTTCGTCGGATCGGGACGCATGGTCCGCGGATCGGCCGGGCAGGCCGCCGCGATATAATCGGCCGCATAATCCTTGAGATTATAGTGCGCTAAGATATGATTCCAGTTCGCGCCCAGTTCCAGCTGATCGATTGGCTTGAACATCGTCTCCACTTCGATGCCCTTCACGGTGGCTGATTTGGTATTTACGTTAGCCGTGCTGGACCCTGAACTGTCAGCCAAGGTGATAAGCCGCTGGATATTGGAGAAATCGTCGTAAAATCCGGCGATATTCACGCGCAGCGGATGCCCGGCGATGTCGAAGTCGGTCTTGAGGCCGATCTCCTTGCTGATCACCCGCTCCGGTCCATAGGGCAAGGCGGGACTATAGGCGTTGAAGCCGCCGGGCCGATACCCCTTGCTGATCTTGGCATAAGCGAAGACGTTACGGCTCACCTGATATTCGAGCCCGCCCATCCAGGTCACGACGTTGAACGACGCTTCGCTGCGAACGCAGGTCCTGCTCGATGCCAGGACGCCGGGCGGCCGCGCGGTAAGACACTGCCCATGAGGGATGGGATCGGTTGGACCAGTCGCGAGCGCGCTCCAGGTCGCTGCATCCGACCGGGACGTATCATGCGTATGCCGGATCCCGCCATTGAGCTTGAGGCCGTCAAGCAACTCCACGCTGGCCTGCCCGTAGAAGGCCGTGCTCGTCGTTCGCAGCCGTTGGACCCCGGCGCTGTAGAGGAAGAAGAGTTGTTGTGAGAGCGATTCCGCCGGTCCGGGCGTGGTCTGCCGGTCTGCATAGGCGCCCAAGGTCCAGTCCAGCCGGCCGTCGAGCATGCCGTTCCCTTGAAGCTGGAGTTCGCCGCTCAACTGGCGCTGATAGCCGAGGGGTGTCGGCAGGAAAGAGTTCAGCGTATTGAGATAGGGCAGATCGGTGCCGTCATAGTCGTTCGCCGTCTGCTGCTTTATGAAGGTATAGCCGAAAATCGCCTTGGCGGTCAGCTGGTCGGTGATGTCGACCTTCGTCTGGTTGGTCAGGATCAGCTGCGTCCTGCGATCGAAGGCATTGGTGTCGCTATAGACCGCGCGAGGGCCGATCCGCTCTTGCCGGGCCAGGGCCGCCTGCATCTGCGCGAGATAGGCACTCGCGCCGGCCGCGCCTACAAGGCCCGTAGTGATCGCAAGAAAGGCGGGCGGATTGATGAAGTAGATGCGCTGCGATCCGCCCGTTTCGTCACCATGGGTATAGTTGACCACCGTGTAGTTCTCGAAGCCTTCGGTGGGCTTGACCAGCAGGCTCAGCCGGCCTGACACATAGTTTACGCCATCCAGCCAGACGTCATGCTTCAGATCGTGCGTGAAGCCGCGACGTTTCACATTCTCGAATGCGCCGCGCACCATAACCTTGTCATCGACGAGCGGCAGGTTGAAGGCGCCGTTCACGGATTTGAGGCCATAATTGCCCGCCTTGACCTGCAGATAGCCGCCCTGTTCGTTGGTCGGACGGGCAGGACTCAGCATCACATTGCCCCCGTCGGTCACGCGGCCGAACAATGTTCCCTGCGGACCGCGCAGAACCTGAACATTGTCCAGGTCGAAGAAAGTGCCCACCAGCAACTTGCCAAGGGGAATATCCGCGAAATAGGGCACCACAGCAGGAAAAAGCGTGCCGGTCGTATAGGCCTGACCTCGGATCGTATAAATGATGTTGCTGCGATCACCATTGAACGAGTTGGCGAAGAGACCCACGGCCGAACGCCCCAGATCGACAGGATCGAAGGCGCCGTAGTTGGAGATCGTTTCTTGCGAAATGACCGCAACGGCGACCGGGACGGACTGGATATTCTCCGCCTTTCGCTGCGCCGTCACGGTGATCGTGTCGAAGCCCTGATCCTCCGGCACGGCGGCATCGCGCACGCCGGCGGGTGCCGGCGCCTGAGCAGCATCGCTCACCCCGGCAACCGATGCGTCCGCCCCGCCATTCATGCCGGCGGCATATACCGGCGCCGAACAGGTGGAGATGACCGCCATCGATACGGCATAAAGCAGCTTATCCTTGCGAATATGGCGCGACATTTTTCCCCCTATGTGAAAATTATTTCGACCGCTTCGTAACACGTAGAAATAATCAAAATTCGTCGGTGAATATTATGTCTCTATCTTCTTTCTGCAGGCACGCGCCGTGGACGCCGACAATGCACGGTGTCCTGAACCTGCTGAAGCTAGTCGCGGCCCACCGAACATCGGAGCGAGGAATTCCACCTGGCAAAACGAGGCTCCGATGAAGCCCGAATCATCTTGCTACACTTTTATATCAACGCTCATCATTATGAGCAATGTGATTTCATATATTGAGCGTCCTTGCTCAGTATAATGTCACGGCTTGCTCAAGCACATTGCGCGTTAGCGGCAACTGGCATAAGAGTGTGGATCGGGGAGAGGATCTCGGGATGATGGATTTCGACGTCGGTAAGCGGCTCGTGGAAGTCAGGAAAATCGCCGGTTTATCGCAACGTGCATTGGCATCGAGGTCGAATGTGCCTCACAGCCAGATCGCGATGATAGAGCGCAATCACAGCAGCCCTTCCGTGGCATCTCTGCGCAAGATTCTGGCCGGCATACCGATGACGTTGCGCGAATTTTTCGAGGTCTCGATGCAGGCGCAGGAAAAAGTCGTGTTCCGGCCGGACGAATTGACGGATCTCACCTCCCCCTTGCTCCGCCGGGGCACGAAGGCCTCCCCGATCTCGCTTAAGCAGGTCGGCGACGCCATCGCCCATAACCTGCAAGTCCTACACGAACATTATGCGCCGGGCGCCGATACCGGCACGACGATGCTGGAACATGATGCCCATGAGGGCGGCATCGCTGGAGGCGAGCAGCATACCCGAGGGAGTGACCTGTTGCCACCGGATATCCCCCTTCACCTTCAGGGTCCACGCCGGGGTCACCCGGCCGGCACCAGGCACGACGGCCACGCGGGACGAGGCTGGTGCAATAGTCTGCGTCAGGGCGGCCTCCCAGGGGGTGGCCAGGGCCAGGCCGAGCAGAAGCGAACGGGCGGTCAAGCCGGACATTGGCGACTCCATCGGTTACTACAGCAGTTGTGAGGGGGAGATCTGGCCACTGGGGGGCAGATGCCGTGCCAATGTCCCTTCGGTTCCGGCACGCCCGTCGAGCGGGTGCGGTTCCGACCTTCCAACCGACCCCTT
>Ga0207681_10001687_pt1 | contig 14204 bp, 12 predicted proteins | sample KBSS53metaG_FD_184324 | JGI IMG/M metagenome (GOLD analysis project Ga0207681, IMG submission 184324) | Switchgrass rhizosphere microbial communities from Kellogg Biological Station, Michigan, USA - KBS S5-3 metaG (SPAdes) (version 2) | ecosystem: Host-associated > Plants > Roots > Rhizosphere... | reverse complement strand
CATCGACTGGGGCTTCGAGACCTTTCCCGAGTACCTCGCGCAGCTGCGCCGCAAAGGCAGCGCGGTCAACGTCGCCGCCTACATCGGCCACTCGTCCGTGCGCACCTACGTGATGGGCGCCGACGCGTCGCAGCGCGTCGCGACCGACGCCGAGATCGTGCAGATGCAGGCGATCGTGCGCGACGCGATGGCGCACGGCGCGGTCGGCTTCGCGAGCAGCACCAGCCCGGCGCACAACGGCGAAGGCGGCAGGCCGATGCCGTCGCGCCTCGCCGACGACCGCGAGATGACCGCGCTCGTGCAAGCGATGGGCGAAGGCGGCCGCGGCGTCTACATGCTGACGAAGGGCGGCCACACGCCGGTGCCGTTTCTCGAATCGCTCGCCGCGATCAGCGGACGGCCGGTGATGATCGCCGCGCTGCTGCACAACGGCACCAACCCGCAGGCCGTGTTCGACGACCTCGACGCGATCGCCGCCGCGAACACGCGCGGCCATCGCCTGCTCGGCCAGGTCTCGTGCTGCCCGCTGACGATGGACTTCACCCTCGCGTCGCCGTATCCGGTCGAAGGGCTGAAGAGCTGGCAGCCGGCGCTCTCGCTCAGCGGCGAGCGGCTGAAGCGCAAGCTGGCCGATAAACCATTTCGCGACGGTGTGCGCGCCGAGCTGGCGACGCCGACGACCTTTCGGCTTTTCAACAACGAGTGGGACAAAGTCCAGGTCGTCGAGGTCGCGCAGCCTGAAAAGCACGCCGCGCTCGAACAGAAGAGCATTGCCGAAATCGCTGCCGTACAAGGCAGCGATCCGCTCGACACGATGCTCGACCTCGCGATCGCCGAGGACCTGAAAACCGTCTTCACCGCGCAGCTGCTGAACAGCGACGAGGACGCAGTCGGCCGGATGCTGAACCACCCGCAGAGCATCGTCAGCCTGAGTGATGCCGGTGCGCATCTGACGTTCTTCAACGATGCGGGGTTCGGGTTGCATCTGCTCGGGCATTGGGCGCGGGACCGCGGGACCATGTCGATGAGCGAGGCGGTGAGGCGGCTGACGTCGCATCCGACGGAGGTGCTCGGGATCGCGGATCGCGGGATGCTGCGCGAAGGGTTTGCGGCCGACCTGCTGCTGTTCGATCCAGCGACGGTGGGGCGCGGGCCGAAGCGGCGGGTTCGCGATCTCCCCGGCGGCGCCGCGCGATTGACGACCGATGCGATTGGTGCGCACGGCGTCTGGGTCAACGGGCGACAGGTCGCTGATGCGACAGGCTTGATCCCAAATGTTCCGCTCGTTGGGAATTTGCTTACCCAGTTCAACTAGCGCCTATAAGCGAACGAACCCGCCGATCAATAGAAGAGTTAGCCGCGTATCTCGATGGCCCCATACGAATCCGTCGGATTCTTGCTCTTTAGGAATCGAGGCACTTCGTGAAGGATAAGCATGTCGCGCAGATGCATCTTCTCAATTTGGTCCTGAGTTCTGCGACTTGTTTGTAGTTCTCTTTTCCAAACTCAATGAGTCCGCCCTCGGCGTCTCCATGGCTGTAAAGGAGAAGATTGAACGTACGGATTAGTTCAAACAGTTCATCGCTTAGCCATAAGGCCTTGGACATGACAGCGATGAGCAAGTCGTACACACCCTGCTTGTCATCATCCTTGCACAAAAGGACGTGGTAAGGACGTCCGTCCTGATCCAGCACAGCGGTCTTTACCATGTTTATAAGTCGCTCGACTTCTTCGTAGGCTTGCACACGGCGGGCCAGCACAACCTTGTAGTACTCGTTTGCGTAGTCATTGCGCTTTCCCCGCAGAGTGAACCAACCACCGATAAGCGCACCGAGTATTCCTGCGATGAGCGAACTTGACAGGACGCCAACGAGCAGTTGCGCAGTTGGCATAAGACGGGCTTACGTTTGACCTGAAAGGCAGACTCAAGGCTGAGACAAGCTTTCAGCCCGCCCGCTCGACGGAAGGAATACGAGACACGTATCCGAGGCAGAGATTAGAACTCACGCTTTTGGTTGGAATGGGTAATCGCCAAGGAGATGGTCGGCAATCTACTCAGGCGTGTTGGTGACGTCAGTCCGAGATACGCGCAAGCTAGATACGATCCCGACATGACCGACCTCTCCCTCGTCCACACGCTCGACGCGATCCTGTCGAGGGACACCCACGACCTCGACCCGGCCGAAACAGCCGAGTGGCGGGACGCCCTCGACGCGCTGACTACCGCCCACGGCCCCTCCCGCGCCCGCTTCATCCTCGACGCACTACTCGCGCACGCGCGCCGCAACGGCGTCAACTGGCTACCGTCCATGACGACGCCGTACGTCAACAGCATTCCGCTCGAGGCGCAGCCGCCGTTCCCCGGCGACCTCGCGATGGAACAGCGCCTCGCCGCGCTGATGCGCTGGAACGCGCTCGCGATGGTGATGCGCGCCAACCAGGTCGAGAGCGGCGGCTCGGCCGAGCTCGGCGGGCACATCGCGAGCTATGCGTCGGCAGCCGATCTGTTCGAGGTCGGCTTCAACCACTTCTTTCGCGCCCGCAACGACGCGACCTCCGGCCTCGGCGACCTCGTCTTCTTCCAACCGCATTCAGCGCCCGGCGTCTATGCGCGTGCGTTCCTCGAGGGGCGCCTCTCGGCCGACGACCTCGCGCACTACCGCCAGGAGTTGAGTGCTCCGGCGCACGGCGCCCGCGGCCTGACTTCGTATCCGCATCCGATGCTGATGCCGGACTTCTGGCAGTTTCCGACCGGCTCGATGGGCATCGGGCCGATCAACGCAATCTACCAGGCGCGCTTCATCCGCTACCTGCAGCACCGTGGCCTGCTCGCCGCGACGGCGGCGGGCGCGGCGCAGCGCCGCGTCTGGGGCTTCTTCGGCGACGGCGAGATGGACGAGCCCGAGTCGATCGCCGCGCTGTCGCTGGCCGCGCGCGAGCGCCTCGACAACTGCACGTTCGTGATCAACTGCAATCTGCAGCGCCTCGACGGGCCGGTGCGCGGCAACGGCCGCATCGTCGACGAGCTCGAGTCGCTGTTCGCGGGCGCCGGCTGGCATGTGGTCAAGTGCCTGTGGAGCTCCGACTGGGACGTGCTGTTCGCGCGCGACCACGGCCATGCGCTGGCGCGCGCATTCGCGCACACCGTCGACGGCCAGTTCCAGACGTTGTCGGCCAAGGACGGCGCGTTCAACCGCGAGGTCTTCTTCGGCCAGAACCCGGAGCTGCTCGCACTCGTCGCCGACTTGCGCGACGAGGACATCGACCGCTTGCGCCGTGGCGGCCACGACGCGGTGAAGATCCACGCCGCATTCGCCGCGGCCGCCGCGCACACCGGCCAGCCGACCGTCGTGCTCGCGAAGACGATGAAGGGCTATGCGATGGGCGACGCGGCGCAGGGCCGCATGACCACGCACCAGGCGAAGAAGATCGACAGCGCCGGCTTGCTCGCGTTCCGCGACCGCTTCGCGCTGCCGATGAACGATGCCGACACCCAGTCGCTGGCGTTCTACAAGCCGCCCGAGGGGAGCGCCGAGCTGAAGTACCTGCACAGCCGGCGCCAGGCGCTCGGCGGCTACCTGCCGGCGCGCCGGACCGATTGCCCGACGCTGCCGGTGCCGCCGCTCGACACGACCGCGGCGTTCGCACTGCAGGCCAACGGCAAGGAGATGAGCACGACGATGGCCTTCGTGCGGCTGCTCGGCAACCTGCTGAAGGACCCCGCCCTCGGGCCGCGCATCGTGCCGATCGTCGCCGACGAGGCGCGCACGTTCGGCATGGCGAGCCTGTTCCGCCAGGTCGGCATCTACGCGCCGTTCGGCCAGCTCTACCAGCCGGAGGACTCGGGCTCGGTGCTCTACTACCGCGAGGACACGAGCGGGCAGATCCTCGAGGAGGGCATCACCGAGGCGGGCGCGCTGTCGTCGTGGACGGCGGCGGCGACGTCGTATTCGACGCACGGCCTGCCGATGCTGCCGTTCTACATCTACTACTCGATGTTCGGATTCCAGCGCGTCGGCGATTTGATCTGGGCGGCCGCCGACCAGCGGGCGCGCGGCTTCCTGATCGGCGCGACCGCCGGCCGCACGACCTTGGGCGGCGAAGGGCTGCAGCACCAGGACGGCACCAGCCACCTGGTCGCCGCGACGGTGCCGAACTGCAAGGCCTACGACCCGGCGAACGCCGGCGAGCTCGCGGTCATCGTCGACCGCGGCATGCGCGAGATGCTGGAGGAGCAGCGCGACGTCTTCTACTACGTGACCGCGATGAACGAGAACGTCGCACAGCCGTCGCTGCCGGCGGAGGCGCACGAGGGCGTGCTGCGCGGGCTCTATCGCTTCCGGCGGTCGGCGCGCGCCGACGGGCCGCGGGTGCAGCTGCTCGGCGCCGGCGCGATGCTCGGCGAAGTGCTGAAGGCGGCCGACATTCTCGAGCGCGAGCTGAGCGTCGCGGCCGACGTCTGGAGCGTCACGAGTTTCAGCGAGCTGGCGCGCGACGGCGTTGCGGTCGAGACGGCATGGCGGCACGGCGAGCGCGACACGATCGAGCCGTACGTGACCGCGCAGCTGGCCCCGACCGAAGGGCCGATCGTGATTGCGACCGACTACGTGCGCGCAGTGCCGGAACAGATTCGTGCTTTCCTGCCGCCGGGGCGCCGCGCGGTCACGCTCGGCACCGACGGCTTCGGGCGCAGCGACACGCGCGCTGCGCTGCGTCGCCACTTCGAGGTTGACGCCGCGGCGATCATCCAGGCCGCGCTGCGCATCATCGAACCGCCTCGGTAGTCGCGCCGCGGTCTATGCCGTTCGGCCGATGCCGGATGCCGCGCTCTGCTCGACTGTCCGAGAGGCGCGGCCGCTCGGGCGCCTCCCTAGATTCGATTCATGGCCGCTGCGCGTGGCATCGCGCGGCGCTGATGCGGTGCGGCAGCCCTTCCGAGGATCCCCATGAACCTTTTGCTTCTTCGATCGTCGACCGTCGCGTCGGCGCCCACGAACGGGGTGACCGTCCTGCTGGCGAGCGGAGCGCTCGCGCTGATGCTGCTGCTCGCTTCCGGGATGAAGCCGTGGCCGTCGTCCACCGCACTGGCTGCCACCGCGCAACACGTTGTGCCGACCGGCGAGCCGACGCTGTTCGAGCAGGTCCGGCACGAGCTCGTCACCGGCGCGTGAGCAGTGCTCGCGGCGGTTCGGGCGTCGACTTTCCGACTGACGCCAGGCCGCGGCCCCGGTTGTTCGAGAGGTAGCGCCGCTCCGAACGGCCGATCCGGGCCAGTACGGTCTTCCGGAAGAATCGAGGCGATTGCATCACGCGCGTTTTCGATGTCGAATGCGTCAGCGGGTGGAGCGGGAACGATGCGATCCGGTTCGGCGGGAACGATTGCAGACCGACAGCGGTCGCGGCATGGCCGGGCGCCACCACGCGCAGGCCGCGGGCGGCGCCTGCTGGCAGCAGCCGCAATCGCGCTGATGACGTTGCTCGCTGCGGTCTTCTCGACGCTCGTCGACGCCAGCAGCCCGAACGCGCCCACGTTCGAATTCCGCGCCGCCGAGCGCACATTGCCGAACGGCAACGTGACACGCACGCCGCTGCCCGACCTGCATCGCTTCGCCCATGTCATCGAGGCGCCGCAACAGGTGCGCTACCGGATGGCGGCCGATCTCGGCCCGGACAAGCCGCATGCGCATGCGCTGTACTTTCCGGGCCTGCGTTCACCGGCCCACGTCTCGATCAACGGCCATGTGGTGCAGGACGAGCTGCGCCACCTCGACCGCCCAGCGCCGCGCAGCATCGATGCGATCCGCCTGATCCGCATCCCGGACGAGTTCTTGCGCGCCGGCAGCAACGAGATCGAGTTGATTGCTGGTGGTCGCGACAACGTCAACATCTCGCGCATGTGGCTCGGGCCGACCAGAGTCCTCTCGGAGATGCACCAACGCAAGATCATGCTCGGCGTGATCGGCCCGATGCTGGTGGCGATGACGGTGGGCTGCCTGGCGTTGTTCGTGCTCGTGCTCTGGCTGCGCCGGCGCTCCGAGCCGATGTACGGCTACTTCGGAGTTGCGGCGCTGGCGTGGGCTGCGCACACCGCGTGGACGGTGCTGCCGACGCCGCTCTTCGCGCCGCTCCATCGCGACATCTGGTGGACCACGCTGTACACGTTCTTCGTCGCGATGCTGGTGATCTTCTGCGTCCGCTTCGCCGGCTGGCACTGGCCGCGCTTCGACCGCACGCTGTGGGCGGTGGCGCTGCTGTCGCCCGTCGTGCTGTACGCAACCGCGGCGGCCGGCGTGGTCGGGAACGCCTACATCATCTGGCGCTTCGGTCTGATCATGATCGCCTCGATCGGGCTCGCCGCGGTGGCGCGCTACGCCTGGCGCAAGCGCAATGTCGACAGCGTGTTGCTGACGGCGGCCGGTCTCGCTTCCGTCGCGTTCGGGCTGCGCGACTGGCTGACCGACTTCGGCGACGACAACAACCCAGCCTTCTTGACGCCCTATGCCGGCTTGTTGTTCCTGCTGCTGGTCGGCTGGATCCTGATCGACCGCTTCGTCGTCGCGACCCGCGAGCTCGAGGTGCTCAACACCGACCTCGAAGGCCGCGTCGCGGCGAAGAGCGAGGAGCTGGTCGCCGCGATGGAGGCGATGCGCGATGCGCGCGACACCGCCGAAGCCGCGAACCGCGCGAAATCGACGTTCCTCGCGGCCGCGAGCCACGACCTGCGCCAGCCGCTGCATGCGCTCGGCCTCTATTTGGCCGCGCTCGAGACCGAACAGCTGACCGCGAAGCAGAAGGCACTGGCGCTGCGCATGAGCGCTTCGGTCGATGCGATGGATTCGATGTTCAGCACGCTGCTCGACATCTCGCGGATGGACGCCGGCGCGGTGATGGCACGCAAGGAGCCGTTCGAACTGGTGCCGCTGACGCATCGCCTGGTCGAGGAGTTCGCGCCGCACGCCCACGAGAAGCGCTTGCGCCTGCGCCTGCACGTCGGCCGCCATCTGCCGGGCTGGCGCGCGCACGGCGACCCGATGCTGCTTGAGCGCGTGCTGCGCAACTTGATCGGCAATGCGCTGAAGTACACGCCGAGCGGCGGCGTCCTGATCGCGCTGCGCCTGCGCGGCCACGCAAGCCGGCACTGGCTGATCGACGTCTTCGACACCGGGATCGGCATCGCCACGGGCGAACAGCAGCGCGTCTTCGAGGAGTTCTATCAAGTCGGCAACGCCGAGCGCGACCGCTCGAACGGCCTCGGCCTCGGACTTGCGATCGTGCGCCGCCTCGCCGACCTGATGGAGGTTTCGGTGCGGCTGAGCTCGGTGCCGAAACGCGGCTCCCGCTTCAGCCTCGAAGTCCCGGCGACGAGGACGGCGGTGCTGCAGCATGCGGAGCCGCGCCGCCCCGGCTCGCTCGCCGGCATCGTCGTCGCAGTCCTCGAGGACGACTGCGAGGTGCGCCACAGCATGCAGACCCTGCTCGCCCATTGGGGCTGCGTGACCTGCGACGGCGCCGATGCCGACGAAGTCGCCGAGCGCGTGCGCGACATCGGCCTGCGCGCGCCGCATGCGATCGTCGCCGACTACCGGCTGCATCCGCAGCGCACCGGCCTCGACGAGGTCTCGGCGCTGCATCGGCTCTGGGGCCCGGGCATCCCGGCCCTGCTCGTCACCGGCGACTCGGCGCCGCACGCGATCGCGGCGTTGCACGCGAGCGGCCACGACTGGCTGTCGAAGCCGGTGCCGGCGGCGCGCCTGCGCAGCTGGCTGCAGGCGGTCGCGCTGATGCCGCAGACGGCCGAAGCGGAGGTCTGAGCCGATGAAGATCCTGGTCGCCGACGATCACCCGCTGGTCCGCGACGCGCTCGCGCGCACGGTCGCGTCGCTCGATGCGGACGTGCGGGTCTACGAAGCCGCCGATTTCGCGGCGCTGCGCAGCCTCGCCGGCGAGCATGACCTCGACCTCGCGCTGGTCGACCTCAACATGCCAGGCATGCAGGGCATCAGCGGGCTGCGCACATTGCGCAGCGAGTTCCCGACCTTGGTGCTCGTCGTCGCGTCGGCGCAGGACGACGCGACGACGATCCGCAACGTGCTGGCGACCGGCGTCTCCGGCTTCATCCCGAAGACCGAGTCGCGCGACGTCGTGCTGCAGGCGATCCGGCTGGTCCAGGCGGGCGGCGTCTACGTGCCGCCGCGCGTCCTGTTCGACCACGACGGCGCGGCGTCGGCGCCCGCCCTCAACGGCTCGAACGGCGGCGATGCCGCGCTGACGCCGCGCCAACTCGACGTGCTCGGGTGCTTGCTGCAGGGCCGGCCGAACAAGCTGATCGCGCGCGACCTCGGCCTGACCGAAGGCACCGTGAAGATCCACATCGCGGCGATCCTGCGCAGCCTCGGCGCGAGCAACCGCACCGAGGCGGTGGTGCGGGCGCGCGAGCTGGGGTTGCTGCAAGGCTGAAGCGGCCGATCGGCGCAACGTAGACCGGGCGGCCTATGCCGCATCAATGCGGCACTTCCCCCCGTTCGGCAGATGTACAGGGGAGAAGCGATGCCTAAAGTGACCTGCAGGTTCACGAGCCCTGCATGATCAATACGACAGCTACCGCCCGAAGCCGCGCGCGCAGGACCCGCCAGGCGGCGACCGTGCCGCTGCCGTTCCGTTCGGCATCGACGCTCGCGTGGCAACGCGCCGCCGACGCCGACGCCGATGCGTCCGGCCTGCCGGCCCACGCCGGCGCCACCCACCCGAGGAGATGACCATGAGCGCTGCTGCGCACGTCTCGATACCCTTCCGTCCTGCACCGACATCGGCTGGACCGCGTCGCCCGTTCCGGATCTCGTCCGGACTCGTCGCCCTTGGCGTCGTCGCCGGCGCGATGGCGTTGCTGTACGCCGACCTGCCGTGGAACGCCGCACCGACGACACAGCCACCGATATCGTTGCCGCCGCTCAGCGCCGACGCCGTGCCGACGTTCGCGAACCCGGTCGACTGGTCACGCATCGAGGCCTCACCGGACCCCGGACCGATGGCCATCGCGGTTTACGGGCCATGATCGACGCCGCTCGTCGACCGCGCTCCTCGATCTCCAGCGGCGCGCCGGGCGGGCGTGCAACACCATCGCGTAGGCTCGATCACGGCCGCCACATCGCAGCGGCGACGCTCGCGGCCCTCGCGGCGCTGGCAACCGGCGTCGGCTACGGCGAGTCGCCTCGCAACCGCATCGAACCCGCCAGCGCGGTCGCCACGCCGGCCGTGGCCGCTTCGCACCCCGTTGATCCGCCCGAAAGCCTGCCAGTGGCGGAGTTCAAGACCTTCGCACTCAATGCGCTGCTGATCCCGCTCCTCGACGATGGCGCGTCGCCGAGTTGGCTCGACCCATTCGTCACAACGGCCGTGTCGCTGGCGATCGGTTGCGAGGCCGCCAGGGTCAGCATTGACGGGCGCCCGCTCGTTCCCTCGGCGCCGGTTCCAGCCCGGGCGTTCACGCTGCGTTGGAGCATGGACCGGTGCGTGATCCTGAATGGCCGCACCTCATTGACGGGCGACGTGGAAATGATGGTGTTCCACGACGGCGATCACTACACCGCCAGCGTGCAACCCATTGACCTGCATGTGCTGTCGGATGCCGGCGACGAAGTGATGAGTCGCCCCTTCTCGACCTCGACGCCGTTGGCCGCTTGGAGTCCGTCATGAGAGCCGGGCGGCGCTGCCCTCAGAGTTGAAACGCGAGCCAGAGCACGAGACCTTCGGCAAGGTCACGGATGAGGCCCGGCGTCTGCGCGCGATAGGCGCTGGCGAGACGACGCTCGCCGTCGATCCATCCGGCGAACTCGGCGACGTCGGCAGGCCGGTAGAACGCGACCATCAGCTCGTAGTTGAGGAAGAGGCTGCGCGCATCGAGGTTGGCCGAGCCGGCCAACGCGAAGCCGTCGTCGATGACGATCGCCTTCGCATGCACCATGTGCGACGTGAGCCAGATGCGCGCACCGGCGCGTGCCAGATCGCGCAGCGGCCGGTTTCGCGCCACGTCGGCGAGCCGGTGATTCGAGCGCTCCGGCAGCACCAGATCGACCGCGACGCCGCGGCGCGCCGCGAGGGTCAGTGCCATCAGCAGGGTCGCGTCGGGAACGAAGTACGGCGTCACCGCGAGGATGCGCTCGCGCGCCATGAAGGCGCCCGAGACGAGCAGCGCCTGAACGGTGTCGTCGACCTGGTCGGGACCGCTCGGGATCAGCTGGGCAAGCGGCGCCCCGTCCGGCGGACTCTCGTCGCGCGGACCCGCGAAGCGCGGCGGCGGCAGGTGGGCCGCGTAGTTCCAGTCGAGGTCGAAGCGGTGCTGCGCGCGCTCGGCGAGCGGCCCGCGCAGGTCGAAGCTGAGGTCGTGCCAGGGCGGCTCGGGGTTCGCGCTGTCGCCTTCGAAATACTCGCTGGCGAGGTTGCGGCCGCCGGCCCAGAAGCGCTCGCCGTCGACGAGCAGCATCTTGCGGTGGTTGCGCAGGTTCAGGCCGCGCACCGCCGACTTCAGCGCCGGCACGAACTTGACGACCTCAACACCGGCGGCGCGCAGCGAGTCGAGATCGAAGTGGCCGCCGAGCCAGACGCCGAAGCCGTCGAGCAACACACGCACCTTGACCCCGACGCGCGCGCGCCGCATCAGCAGCTCGCCGATCTCGCGGCCGAGTGCATCGCGGGCCAGCAGGAAGGTGCAGACGTCGATGCTGCGGGTCGCGCCTTCGATCAGGCTGCGCAAGGCGACCAGCGCCTCGCTGCCGTCGCGGTGGATGCGCAGGTCGTGGTACCTCGACGCATTCGGCAGGCTCATCGCGCCGGCAAGGCGTCGCGACCACGCCGCCAGGTCGTCGGGACCGTTCGAGCGCACGACCGTCGTCTCGACCGGCAGCGGCCCCTGCCTGCCCGCCACCTTGCGGCTGCCGAACATGAAGTAGAGCGGCAGCGCGACGTACGGCAGCAGGGTCAGCATCACGACCCAGGCGATCGCCGCCGACGGATGGCGGCGCTGGTAGAGCGCCCGCGACGCCATCACGTAGACGCCGAGGCCGAGCACGACGACCAGGCCGTGCAGGGTCAGCCAGTTGCGGGCGAGAACCTCGAGCATCGCAGCCGCATCAAAAATAAAACCCGCCGGGCCTGCGCCGGGCGGGTCGATGGGGGTACCGCCCCGCGTTCACTTCCGCCGGTACTTGCGCAGCATGGCGATCTGCGCCGCCATCGCGGCAAATTCGCCCTGGGCCTTCGCGAAGTCGATGTCGCTCTTCGCGTTCTTCATCGCGTCTTCGGCGAGGCGCTTGGCTTCGGTGGCCTTGGCTTCGTCGAGGTCCTTGCCGCGAATCGCGGTATCGGCGAGCACCGTGACGCTGCCCGGCTGCACCTCGAGGATGCCGCCGGCCACGAACACGAACTCCTCCTCGCCTTCGGCACCGTCCTTGCCTGCACGCTTGATGCGCACGGCGCCGGGCTTGATGCGCGTGATCAGCGGCGTGTGGCGCGGCAGGATACCAAGCTCGCCGCTCTCGCCGGGCAGCGCGACGAACTGCGCCTCCCCGGAGAAGATGCTGCCTTCGGCGGAAACGACGTCGACCTGGAGGGTGGCCATGGCTACTGGACCTTCTTGGCCTTCTCGAACGCCTCGTCGATGCTGCCGACCATGTAGAAGGCCTGCTCCGGCAGCGAGTCGCATTCGCCGTTGACGATCATCCTGAAGCCGCGGATGGTTTCCTTCAGCGGCACGTACTTGCCTTCGCTGCCGGTGAACACCTGCGCGACGAAGAACGGCTGGCTCAGGAAACGCTGGATCTTGCGGGCGCGGGCAACCGCGAGCTTGTCTTCCGGCGCGAGCTCGTCCATGCCGAGAATCGCGATGATGTCGCGCAGCTCCTTGTAGCGCTGCAGGATGCCCTGCACCGCGCGCGCGGTGTCGTAGTGGTCCTGGCCGACGACGTTCGGGTCGAGCTGGCGCGACGTCGAGTCGAGCGGGTCGACCGCCGGGTAGATGCCGAGCGACGCGATGTCGCGCGACAGCACGACGGTCGAGTCGAGGTGGGCGAAGGTCGTCGCCGGCGACGGGTCGGTCAGGTCGTCGGCCGGCACGTAGACGGCCTGGATCGACGTGATCGAGCCGACCTTGGTCGACGTGATGCGCTCCTGCAGCCGCCCCATCTCCTCGGCCAGCGTCGGCTGGTAGCCCACCGCCGACGGCATCCGGCCCAGGAGCGCGGAGACCTCGGTGCCGGCCAGCGTGTAGCGATAGATGTTGTCGACGAAGAACAGCACGTCCTTGCCTTCGTCGCGGAACGATTCGGCAATCGTCAGGCCGGTCAGCGCGACGCGCAGGCGGTTGCCCGGCGGCTCGTTCATCTGGCCGTAGACCATCGCGACCTTCGACTCGCCGAGGTTCTCGCTGTTGACGACGCCCGACTCCATCATCTCGTGATAGAAGTCGTTGCCCTCGCGGGTGCGCTCGCCGACGCCGGCGAACACCGACAGGCCCGAGTGCGCCTTCGCGATGTTGTTGATCAGCTCCATCATCGCGACGGTCTTGCCGACGCCGGCGCCGCCGAACAGGCCGACCTTGCCGCCCTTGGCGAACGGGCAGACCAGGTCGATCACCTTGATGCCGGTCTCGAGCAGGTCCTGCGACGGCGACAGCTCGTCGTAGGCCGGCGCCTTGCGGTGGATCGAGGAGACCAGGTCCTGGCTGACCGGCCCCCGTTCGTCGATCGGTCGGCCGAGCACGTCCATGATGCGGCCAATCGTCGCCGGGCCGACCGGCACCAAGATCGGCGCACCGGTGTTCGTGATCGCCATGCCGCGGCGCAGGCCGTCGGAGGACCCGAGAGCGATGGTGCGGACGACGCCGTCGCCGAGCTGCTGCTGGACTTCGAGCGTCAGGTCGGAGCCTTCCATCTTCAGCGCGTCGTAGATCTTCGGCATCGCGCCACGCGGAAACTCGACGTCGACGACCGCGCCGATGGTCTGAACGATCTTGCCCGAGGCGAAGGTTTTCGCCGATTGGGCGGGGGTTGCGGCTTCAGCCATGTGAATGTCCTCTGGATGTCGGTTCGGTATGGATGAGTGCGTTCGGATCGCGCGCGCCGGTTAGACGGCGGCGGCGCCGGCGACGATCTCCGAGAGTTCCGTCGTGATGCCGGCCTGGCGCGTCTTGTTGTAGACCAGCTTGAGCTCGCCGATGACGTTCTCCGCATTGTCGGTCGCCGACTTCATGGCGACCATCCGCGCCGACTGCTCGGACGCATTGTTCTCGGCGGTCGCCTGGTAGATCAGGCCCTCGACGTAACGGATCAGCAGCTCGTCGATGACCGCCTGCGGATCGGGCTCATAGATGTAGTCCCAGCCGTACTGGCTGCCGGCCTCTGCGGTCTCGGCGCGCATCGCCTCGGCCGAAAGCGGCAGCAGCTGCTGCACCATCGGCTCCTGTTTCATCGTGTTGATGAAGCGGGTGTAGCAGAGGTAGACGGCGCTCAGCCGGCCGGCCGCGTAGCCGTCGAGCAGCACCTTCACCGGGCCGATCAGCTTGTCGAGCTGCGGCTTGTCGCCGAGCTGGACGACGTGGGCGACGACCTTCGCCCCGATCCGGTTCAGAAAGCCGAGGCCCTTGTTGCCGATCGCGACCGCCTCGGCGCCGATGCCGGCGGCCTCGAGCTCCTTCAGCTTCACGGTCACCGCGCGCAGCACGTTGGTATTCAAGCCGCCACAAAGGCCCTTGTCGGTCGTCACGACGATGAAGCCGGCGACCTTCGCGTCGGCATGCGTCAGCATGAACGGGTGCTTGTATTCCGGCGTCGCCGTCGACAGGTTCGATGCGAGGTTGCGGATCTTCTCGCTGTACGGGCGCGCCGCGCGCATGCGGTCCTGAGCCTTCCGCATCTTCGACGCGGAGACCATCTCCATCGCCTTGGTGATCTTCTTGGTGCTCTCGACACTCTTGATCTTGCCGCGGATTTCTTTGCCGGCTGCCATGGCTGTTCCTTGGTGCGGGTGGCGTTCGGTGGCTCAGGCGAACGATTTCTTGAACGCGGCGACGGCTGCGGAGAGCTCGGCTTCGGTGTCCTTGTCGAGCTGCTTGGAGTCCTCGATCTTCTTGACCAGCGCCGCGTGGCTGGTCTTCAGATGGGTGTGCAGGCCGCTTTCGAATGTCAGCACCTTCTTCACGTCGACGTCGTCCA
>Ga0207681_10001686_pt1 | contig 14204 bp, 16 predicted proteins | sample KBSS53metaG_FD_184324 | JGI IMG/M metagenome (GOLD analysis project Ga0207681, IMG submission 184324) | Switchgrass rhizosphere microbial communities from Kellogg Biological Station, Michigan, USA - KBS S5-3 metaG (SPAdes) (version 2) | ecosystem: Host-associated > Plants > Roots > Rhizosphere... | reverse complement strand
CAACGACGTGTCGTGGTTCGCAGTGCCAGGGAACGACGACGCGGTCACGTCGTGGATCACGGTGATCGCGGGCACGGCTCAGGAGAGCGCCGCGGCTCGCTTCGTACAACAGGTCACCGGCGCCGATGGCAGTCGCATCCTCGGCGACGAGGGTTTCGAGGCTCCGCCCAAGAGCGACCACTGACGTCGTAACGCACTGTCTCAGAGACGAATTCGTTCTGCAGGGGCCAGCGCGATGCGATGGCCTACTTAGAGCTGGCCGTGTCTTGGCGGCGGGGTGCCGGTGAGGGCGTAGCGCCCAATGTGTTGCAGCTTCCATCGGGTGGGGTCGTGCAGGGTGTGTGTGCGAGCGTCGCGCCAGTACCGTGCGAGGTTCGCCGAACCCGAGGCGCTGCGAGTGCCGCCGAGTTCGAACAGTGCGCTACTGGCCTCCAGCGACGCCCGGGTAGCGGCCACCTTCGCGATCGCCACCGCGATTGACGCCTCCGCAGCGCTCTGCTCGGTGAGGTCCGCGGTCGCCGCGTCGATGGCGCGGGCCGCTTCTGCGATCAGTGCTTGGGCGCCGCGCACGGTGACGGTCAACTCGCCTGCGACGTTAAGCACCGTCGGATCCTCGACGGATGACGACACGCGCGCCTCGAAGTGCGGGCGCGCCTGGGCGGCGACTCGGATGCCCTCTACCAGTGCCGCGGTGGCGATCCCGCCGTCCAACGCGGCATGCAACAACTGTGCCCGCGCGCCATAGACACTTGGGCTTCGAAAGATCGGCGTGAACGCCACGATGTGATCGTTGGGTACCCGCACCGCATCCAGAGTGACCGTTCCCGAGGCAGTCGTGCGCTGGCCCATGCCGTCCCAGTCATCGACGACGTCGAGCCCTGACGTGCCTGCCGCCACGAATGCGACCGCCTTCGGCGTCGAGGACTTCGGGATCTCCCCCGGCTCCTCCGGCAGCGACGCACGCACGACCACCCAGTCGGCGAAGAGCGCTCCTGTCGAGTAGTACTTGCGGCCGGACAGCACGTGAGAATCGGGGCCATCCGGAGTCAACGTGGTCGTGTCCACGTCGATGGCATGCGGTCCGCGCTCGGACTGCGCGTTGGCCAGCAGTGCGCCGCCGAGAACTCGGCCGTAGAAGAAGGCCTTCTGCTCCTGGGTGCCCTGCAAGCGCAACGCCTCGAGAAACGTGAAGTGGGACTGCGGAATCTGGGCCAACGACGGATCGCCGTGGGCAAGAAGGCGAAACACCTCGGTCAACACCGGCATCGGAGCGGCAATGCCGCCGAACTCCTCAGGCACCGACAACCCCAGCAGCCCAGAGTCTTTCAGCGCTCGCACCTCTTCGTTGGGGAGGGAACGTTCGGCGTCTCGCTGCGCCGCCCCGACGGCGAACGCCGCTGAGAGCTCTGCGGCGATCGCAAGCGCATGGTCCGCGTCGGTGATCCTTGCTGCCGTCGCGTGCGTGGTCACCTCGCCGAGCCCACGAAAGGGATTGAGGCAGGAGCTGAGTCGATGCGGCCGCCGTCGAAGAGGCCGCGCTCCCGCAGTATCGGCACGACCCCTTCGCCGAACCAGTACAGCTCCTCCAGATGCGGGTAGCCGGAGAAGATGAACTCGTCGATGCCTGCCTCGGCGTACTCGCCGATCCGGTCGGCCACCTCGGTGTGGCTGCCCACCAGAGCGGTTCCAGCGCCACCGCGCACCAGACCGACTCCCGACCACAGATTGGGAGCGATCTCCAGGCTCCGCGCGTCCTTCCAGCTCCCGTCTGCGCGATTGGCCTCGTGCAGCTCGCGCATGCGAGCCTGGCCCTCGGACTGGCTGCGCGCCAAGCCTTCCTGCGCCGCGCGCACCGTGTCGTCGTCGAGAGCGTCGATCAGTCTGCCCGCTTGCTGCCATGCCTCGTCGGCGGTGTCGCGAGAGATGGTGTGCAGTCGGATGCCGAAGCGCACGTGCCGTCCCTGCGCCTCGCTGAGCTCGCGAATCCACTCGATCTTCTTGCGTACCGCGGCGGGCGGCTCGCCCCACGTGAGATAGACGTCGGCGTGCCGCGCCGCCACGGGACCCGCAGCCGGCGAACTTCCACCGAAGTAAAGCGGCGGAATTGGGTTGGGCGGCAACGCCAACGCGGCTTCCTCGACATCGACGTAGTCTCCGCGCAGGGTCACCTTCTCGCCGGCGAAGAGGCGGCGTACGACCTCGAGGAACTCGTCGCAGCGCTGATAGCGGGCGTCCTTGTCCAGGTGGTCACCGAAGGACCGTTGCTCGTGCGCCTCGCCACCGACGACCACGTTCAGCAGAATCCTTCCCGGCGCGTGGCGCGCGAACGTCGCCGCCATCTGAGCCGACAGCGTCGGGCTCACCAGGCCGGGTCGGAATGCGACGAGAAACGCGAGCGACGTTGTCTCCCTTGCCAAGAATGCCGCAGTGACGAACGCATCCTCGCACCAGGCGCCGGTCGGGATCAGCGCACCGGTGAAGCCGAACGTCTCGGCCGCCCGCACGATCGACGCCAGGTAATCGATGTTGGCGTCTCGATCGCTGTGCGCGGCCCCGGCAGGTAAGCCATGCCCACCGCCGACGATGGTTCGGCTGTCACCGTAGGTAGGCAGAAACCAGTGGAGCTTGACCGTCACCAGATCGTCCTTCGTTCGCGTGGTGCCTGCAGTCCGAGGCGGTTGAGTCGTATCACACTCCGACGAGTTCGCGGTCGCCGGAATCCGCGGACTCGATTTCGCGGATCAGTGGCAGCACGTTGGCGCCGAAGTATTCGATCTCCTCCTGGAAGTGCAGGAAGCCGCCGAGGATCAGGTCGACACCGCGTTTGCGGTACGCGGCAATGCGTTCGGCGATCTGCTCCGGCGTGCCGATCAGCTGAGTGCGGAAGCCGTCGTTGTACTGCACCAGGTCCTCGAAACTCGAGTCGGCCCACATGCCCTTCTTGTCGCCCGTCGAACTGCCCGCCTGCTGCACGGCCGAGCGGAATCCCTCGACGGCAGGACGATTGGCTTTCTCGACGATCTCGCGCAGAACGTCCCTCGCCTCCCTCTCCGTATCCCGGGCGATGATGAATCCGTTGAGGCCGACCCGGACCTCACGTCCGACGCTTCGCGCATGGTCGCGTACCTCGACGACCTGCTCGGTGAGCCCGTCGAAGTCCTTGCCGTTGGAGAAGTACCAGTCGGAGTACAGGCCGCCGTTGCGGCGCGCTGCTGTCGAGTTACCGCCCTGGAAGATCTCCGGGTTGGGTCGATCGGGCGTATTGACCGGCTTGGGCTTGAGCGTGAAGTCGTGAATCCGGTAGAAGTCGCCGCGGAAGTCCACGTCGTCCTCGGTCCAGATCTTGCGAAGCACCTGAAGGAACTCCGCGCTGCGCCGGTAGCGCTCGTCGTGTTCGAGCCACGGTTCCCCGAGGTGGGTGAACTCGTCCTTGAACCACCCTGAGACGACGTTGACGGCGAAGCGGCCATTGGATAGGTGGTCGGCGGTGGCGCCGAGCTTGGCGAGGACGGCGGGCTGCCACAGGCCGGGGTGGACTGCCGCGATGACCTTGAGGCGCTCGGTCGCCAGCAGCAGAGCCAGGCTGAAGCTGGTCGACTCGTGCTGGTACTCGGCGCCGTAGCTTGCCTCGTACCGGACTTGCGACAGCGCGTACTCGAAGCCGTTGCGCTCGGCAGTCTGCGCCAGCTTCTTGTTGTACTCGTAGTTCCAGTCGGTGCGCTGCTCGATGTCACTCGTCACGAGGCCGCCGCTGACGTTCGGCACCCAGTAGGCGAACTTCACGTTTTCGGCGATGCGTTCGGTCGTCATTTCAGAATCCTTCGCTTCGGTCAATCTCGCAGTGGCTGAGCACTCTTCCAATCGGCTTGTCGTCGAGTCCTGACTGCCGCTCACGCAAGCGTCCCCAAGCATCCGCAACGAAGTCGTGCGGATTGAGGCCGCACTGAATGCACACGAGCGCTCGGTGCTCGGAAACCCCCACGCTATTGGCCGTTTGTGCGCCATCCACAGGCTTGGAATCACCGTGAACAAATCGCTCTCGTGAACGTCTTCCTGCGAAAACGCATCAGCGATTGCATTCGAACCACGCTGGCTCAAACCCGTGACGGTGCCAAGCACGTGGGTGACCATGCAGTCGAGCATCGAGTCCGTCACAACACCATCCGGCTGGAGTCCCCGTATGTCCGCGAACACCGTGGTCACGCGGACCCATGTCGCCGAACGGGCTCTCGCGGTGTCATTTGGTGGCCTAGGGCACTCATTCACACTGGGGGCGAACGACATTCGTCCCGTCCTGCGGGACCTCAGCCTCGACGTCAAGCCCCGCGAGATCATCGCCATTCTCGGCACCAGCGGTTGTGGCAAGTCGACACTTCTCCGCATCGTCGGCGGTTTGGAAACGCCCACCGCTGGCACAATCCGCATTGATGGGACGCGGGTCGACGCCTATGACGCGCGCTGCGCCGTCGGCTTCCAAGAGCCGCGACTGTTGCCATGGCGCACCATCGCCCAGAACGTCGCGCTCGGCCTGCCCAGGGCAACGACGACGTCGTCCGGCCGAGACGTCGTGGCCAGTCTTCTCGAGCTCGTCGGACTCGCCCAATTCGCGAACCACCGCCCGCGCGAGGTGTCGGGCGGCATGGCGCAGCGCACCTCACTGGCACGCGCGCTCGCGCGCAACCCTGGGGTGCTCCTGCTCGACGAACCGTTCGGCGCCCTCGACGCCCTCACCCGGCTCAAGATGCAAGACCTCTTGCTCGACGTGCATGCGGCGGCGCCAGCGACGGTATTGCTGGTCACCCACGACGTCGACGAGGCACTTCAGCTCGCCGACCGCGTGATCCTCCTCGGCCGAGACGACGACGCCCCAGGAGCGACGATCCAGCAGACGATCGTCGTCCCCGGCGAGCGCCCTCGCGACCGCGGTTCGGCAGAACTTGCCGAATTGCGCGCTCGACTGCTCGATGGTCTCGGCGTCGACCGGCACGAACGAACCCGCAACCGCACTCAACACGAAAGCAGAGTATGAAACGTCACGTGCTCACCACGGCGCTCATCGCGCTATTCACAAGCACAGCAATGCTTTTGAGCGGCTGCGTATCGGGCGAAGGCCAGAAGACCGAAGGCGGCGGCCAAAGCGGCGACACCCTCAAGGGGCAGGTGCTCAACATCGACTTCGCCACCTACAACCCCTTGAGCCTGGTCATCAAGAACCAACACTGGCTCGAAGACCAAGGCGTCACGGTGAACTGGGTGCAGTCGGCGGGCTCCAACAAGGCCAACGAGGCTCTGCGAGCAGGCGCCATCGACATCGGTTCGACCGCGGGATCCGCTGCGCTGCTTGCACGCTCGAATGGCTCACCGATCAAGGTGATCGGGATCTACTCGCAACCCGAATGGGCTGCGCTCGTCGCACCGAAGGGCAGCGCCATCACCAGCGTCGCGCAGCTGAGGGGCAAGAACGTCGCCGCCACCAAGGGCACGGATCCCTACTTCTTCCTCCTGCAGGCGCTGGAGGCGAACGGCCTCACTGCCAACGACGTCACGGTGCAAAACCTGCAGCACGCCGACGGCTGGGCTGCACTGCAGAACGGATCAGTCGACGCGTGGGCCGGTCTCGACCCGATCATGGCCAAGGCCGAGCAGACGGGCGCGACGTTGTTCTATCGAAACGTCGACTTCAATAGCTTCGGATTCCTCGACGCTCGTGAGGACTTCCTTAAGAACAAGCCCGGGCTCGCCCAACTCGTCGTCGATGCGTACGCCGCCGCCGCCAAGTGGGCGGCCGCGAATCCCGATCAGACGGCCAAGATCCTCGCCGACGTCGCTGGCCTCGATCCCGCAGTCGCCCAGAAGGTCATCCGCGAACGGTCGCACCTCGACGTGAACCAGGTGCCCGGGCCCAAGCAGATCGCAGTGCTGGAGAAGATCGGCCCGATCTTCGTCCAGAACGGCGACGTCTCCAACCAGCAGCAGATCGACCAGGCACTGGAGTCGATCGTCGACGACGGCTTCGCCAAGCAGGCCAACCCGGCTCGCTTCGCGTCATGACGTGACCGACAAGACCTACGCGCAAACCGAACTCGACGACACGACGCGGACCGGCTCAACCTGGGTCGGCCGTCGAGTGTTCCGCATCGTGTGCGGGGCACTCATCCCCTTCCTGCTCGTCGTGGTCTGGCAATGGGTTTCGACGAGCGGCCTGGTTTCGGTGTCGATGCTGCCCTCGCCCACGATGGTGTGGCAGGCAGCGGTCGACCTCACCGAGCGGGGACTTTATGGGCACTACATCGCCATCTCCACCCAGCGCGTGTTCGTCGGCTTTGCGTTCGGCGCTGCCATCGGTCTCGCGCTCGGGTCGGTCGTCGGCCTGTCGAAACTCGCCAGTGTTCTTCTCGCACCGACTTTCGGCGGGGTTCGTGCCGTCCCGTCACTGGCATGGGTGCCGCTGCTGATCCTCTGGTTCGGCATCGGTGAGCAGTCGAAGGTGATCCTGATCGCGATCGGAGCGTTCTTTCCCGTCTACACGATCGTCGGCGCGGCTCTACGCCACGTCGACGAGCACCTCCTGGAAGCCGGCCGCGCGTTCGGGCTGCACGGGCTGAGGTTGTTCGCGGCCGTACAGCTTCCCGCGGTCGTGCCATCGACGGTGTCTGCGCTTCGGCTCGCACTGGCCCAGTCGTGGCTGTTTCTCGTTGCCGCCGAGCTGATTGCGAGCTCGATGGGGTTGGGATTCCTGCTCCTCGACTCGGGTCAGAACGGGAGGATCGACAGGATGTTCCTCGCGATCATCTCCCTTGCGCTGCTCGGCAAGGCCACCGACTCGATCCTCGGTCTGTTCGAGAAGTGGGCGACCGCCAAGTGGACGTGAGGAGTCGATGGACGGCGCTCTGCCGTTTCGACTGCTGGGCGACTCAACCGAATCCGGGCAATGCGGAGAGGGCGGTGACGATGACCGTGGTGGCGGCCGCCATCGACACCACGTTGCCTATGAAGGGATGGAAGTCCGCGGGAAGTCGGCGGGCGACCGCAGCAGCGAGTGGGGGCCCGACGAGGGCTCCGAGGACTGCGCCGGCGACGACGGCCTGAATGGTCCCGCCGAACGCCAGAACCGTTGCCGGAGCGATGGGTACGACAGGCACGAAGGTGGGATACCAACTCGGCCTTGACCGCAAGGACAACGATGCGATCCAGTTGCAGTTGTTCTGGGACTACCAGTTCAATCTCGACGGGTACCCGGCTTTCCAGGAATACTTCCGGACTCATCAGCCGCCACTGCTCGTCACCTGGGGCAAGAACGACGAGATCTTCGGGGCCCCGGGCGCCGAGGCATTCCGACGCGACTTTCCCAACGGGGAGTTCCACCTGCTCGACGCGGGGCACTTCGCTCTGGAAACTCACGGCGAGGAAATCAGCGGATACATCCGCGACTTCCTTCCCCGCGCCCTTGCCGCCGCGCCGCCCGCGCCGGCGAGCCAAGGGTGAGCCCTGGCCACCTTCACCTCGTCAGCCAGGTCAATCCCTGGGTGAGACCGCACTGGTTACGGCCGGCACCACCGGAATCAACCTAGCGGCGGCACGACGAATGACCATCGAAGGCCCTGACGAAATCACCTCGGCGGTAGTATTTCTCGCGTCCGATCAAAGCAGCTGCATGACTGGCGCCGAACTCTTCGCCGATGCGGGGAAGTCCAGATCTCACATGACCCCGAAAGGCACCCATGCAGTACGACAGTAGTGACACCGCGGTCGTGGTCATCGATCCCCAGAATGACGTCCTCAGCCCCACGGGGAAGAACTGGGACAGTGTCGGCGCCAGCGTCACCGAGAACAACACCGTCGGCCACCTGCTCGACATCCTCGCCGCAGCCAAGGCGGCTGGGTACGGCGTATTCATCTCCCCGCACTACTTCTATCCCACCGATGGCACATGGCTGTTCAACGGCCCGCTCGAATCGGATGAATTCCGTACCAACACCTTTGCCCGTACCGGCCCCCTCACGCTAGAGGGTTTCAGTGGATCGGGCGCCGACTGGCTCGACGAATTCAAGCCGTACATCGAAGATGGGAAGACCGTGGTGGCCAGCCCGCACAAGGTCTGGAGCCCCCAGAGCAACGACCTGATCTTGCAACTCCGCAAACGCGCAGTCGCCAAGGTCATCCTGTGCGGCATGCTCGCGAACATGTGCGTGGAGTCGCACCTCCGAGACTTACTAGAGAATGGCTTCGAAGTCGCCGTGGTCCGCGACGCCACCGCTGGCCCCCGTCACCCCACTCGAGGCGACGGCTACCAGGCCGCACTCATCAACTATGCCTTCTTGGCGCATGCCGTAGTTTCCACCGACGAGGTCGTGACGGCGATGACCGCACCAAAGTAGCCCCATGGAGCCGACGAACGTAGATCGGTCCCTCGGCTACTGGCGACTATGAGGGTTGGAAATGACATCCGCTGCGCTAGAGGAGTTTTCAGCCTTTGCCGCATCGGTGTCCAAGGTGAGCCGTACGATCACAGACCGCTCGTCAATCGTCACGGCAGGCATCTCGCGCACCAGCGGGTAAACGAAACTGAGATCAGGGGATGACACCATGTCGAAGAAGGTCGCACTCGTCACAGGCGCAGCAGCGGGAATCGGGCGCCAGATCGGTCTTCGCCTGGCGCACGACGGCATTGCCATCGGCGTTCTGGATCTGGCAAGGGACAAGGCCAAGGTCGTCGCCGATGAAATCGTCGCGGCGGGCGGCGAGGCGATCGCGCTGGCCGCAGACATCTCACGACGCGACCAGGTCAGTGAGGCGGTGGCGGAGCTCCGCGAGGAATTCGGTCCCGTGACGATCGTCGTCAACAATGCAGGCATCTCCGCCCAGGTGCCGTTCCAGAAGCTCACCGATGAGCAGTGGGACCTGATGATGTCGATCAACCTGAAGGGCACCTTCATCGTCACGCAGATCGTGCTGCCGGACATGATCGAGGCGGGCAAGGGCCGCATCGTCAACATCTCCTCGTCGAGCGCCCAATCGGGTGCGGCGACCATGGCGCACTACTCGGCGTCCAAGGGCGGCGTCATCGCGCTGACGAAGACCCTCGCACAAGAGTTTGGGCGGCACGACATCACGGCCAACAACATCGCTCCTCGTTTCGTCATGAATACGGTCATGTCGGAGAAGCAGTTCACCGAGGACTCGACGCGTGACGCGATCATCAAGGCCGGGCCAATCCGTCGACAGGGCGAGCCGGAGGACATCGCGGGCGCGTGCGCCTGGCTGGTGTCCGACGAAGCCGGCTACGTCACTGGTCAGACCATCGGCGTCAATGGCGGCCGCTACATCTAGGGCACCCACGCCACCGCCCCTAGAGCACCGCGTGAATTGCCCCTGCCGCAATGAACGTCGCGAAGAAGCCGAGGGCCGCCCACACGACTGCGTTGCGTTTCATCTCCATGGCGACGATCGCAGCGATGACGGCGGCGCCCATGCTCGCGACGAAGAACGCGATTTCAACGCCAAGGGGAGCTAGCACGCCAGCTCCGAGATTGGTTACCACGCCCGGCACCCTAGGCGGTCAACCTCGTGAACACCTCGGAGCGAACTGGGACGAACGTCCTTGCGACTTCAAGCGAAGCGATAGGGACCATCGAAGTCACCGATCTGGCACGCGTGGCTGACCAAACCGTCTTGCTCATCCCAGAGGTGCACCAGGTAGCCCCTAGGCCCTGCGTGACTCGACGGTGTCGCGTCCGCCGTCAACCCGAGGTCGATCGACGTCACGACGCTGGGACAGACGATCGCCACGGTGTTCGCCCATCGCCTTTGGATCGACCGGTGGACGTGGCCGCACAAGACAGCCTCGACGTTGTCGAATCTCTCGATGACCGCCTTCAGGGCATTGCCGTCGAAGTAGCGGTACTGGTCCATGTACCAGATTCCACTCGTGAACGGCGGGTGATGAAGCATCACCAGCGTGGGTTTCGTTGTGTCACTTGCGAGTACGTCCGTGAGCCAGGCCAGTCCGTCGTCGTCGATGTGCCCGTGGTGCACGCCGGACACGTTTGAGTCGAGGCCGATGATCCGCACCGGATGGTCGTCGACGCAGTAGTGCAGCGGTCCTTCGCGAGGCAGGTACGCGTGGTCGTGGAACGCCGTTCGCAGATTGTCACGGTCGTCGTGGTTGCCGGGGATGACGAGGTGGGGAATCGGAAGTGCCGCAAGGATCTCCCTGAGCATCTCGTATTCGGCGGGCCGCCCCTCGTCGACGAGATCGCCTGTGAACAGCACGAGATCCGGGCGCCGATCCATGGCCAGAACGTGGTCGAGCGCGTCGGCGAGAGCCTGGTTGGAGTCGACGATGCCGCCGTAGAGCAACTCCCCCTTTGGGCGCACGTGAAGATCGGACAACTGCGCTATGAGCACCCTCGCCTCCGATCGTTCCCCTTCACGGAACAACCTTCACACGAAGTCGGTCACCGCGCTGCGGGTTTACCGCCCGCACGAGAGGCACGGCGAGAATGTTTACCGGTGTGGGTGCGACAACCGGCGCACCGCGGTCAACAACCGAGCTGTGTGACCGCGGTGCGCACGATCTCCGACGCGACGACGCGGTCGTTGGTGTCCAGGTCCGCGGCGACCATGGCGGCGGCATTCGACGCGCTATTGCCTGCGAGGATGAAGTTGCACGCCTTATGCCCTTCGGTCAGCAGCTGGTCGGCGGACAGGAACGCCCAGCGCGGCTCCAGATAGTTCAAGAAGCCCTGGTCGTCAGCGTAGGCAGGTGCGGCCGCGACCAACGGCGTTGCGACGGCGATCACCGAACAGACGATTGCTCGTCGCGTCGTGACGGAGCGCCGCTTCCAGCATTCGACCATCGTTTCCCCTCGACTCGATCCGACGTGGATCGTCTACGGCGCGACGGCCCGACGTCTTGACTCTGCGAAGCGGCTATTTCGTGGCTAGCCGCGTCGTCGTCGTCGCGCTTCAGGAGGGTCCCACAGCCCGAAGCACCGCCGCAACAATAAGTAAATGTCCATTCGGAGTAGGCGTTGTGTTGATCTTCACACTGCCACAAGCAAATACGCCGACGTCACAGCGGCGGGAGGCTGTCGTCGACGCGACCACGCGCGCGTGGGGAGCGAGCGAGATCGCGGATACGGCAAATAGCCATGGATGCGCCCGCGCCAGCGTGTTCGCCATATCGCGGATGACATCCGGGCTAGTCCACTCATGGGACCGTTTGCGAGGCTACCGGCGGCGACCGATGTACGGAGACATCCGAGCCGCGCTTCGTTGCTGCGTTGATACCGCGAGCAACACGGAGCTGTCCCTAAATCGCGACGTAGACGGATGCCGCGTCTCGGTTCGGGCTACCAACGACTCGAAACGACCATGCCGATCGCGAACGGCCATTAACATGTCCTTGCGATATCGCGCGGACCACGGGAGGGCGACACGTTGAGTACCAAGATTCGCAGCTTGCTCGACTATCAGATCTCCATCGCAGAACTCATCGCAATCGGCGTAATCCTCGGGATTCCCTACCTGGTCATCGGTGGTATTTGGGCGGCAACGCACACCGAGCATCTCAATCAGATGCACGGTGCCGATCTCGCGGTGTCGTTCTTGGGTTCGATCGCGTCGTGGCCCGTGCTCCTGTTCTCCGACATATGCATGGCGTGATCACGTGTTGAGCGCGATCATGCGTCTGCTCAACCGCCAGGTGACGATCGGCGAGACTCTCGAAGCGCTTCTCTACTTCGCCTTCGCCTACCTAGTGGTGGGCTTCGTGGTGACGTTCTTCCACATGCCGTACGTCAACATGCTGGCGGAGCAATGGGCTCACTGGATGCCGGCAGGCGCGCAGATTGCGGCCTTGATCCAGATCACGGTGATGTGGCCAGGCCTGCTACTGACATCTCACCTTTGCATGACGTAACGAGGCGCGCCCCCGATGTCGCCTCCGCGCGGCCCTTCCTGAAAACGGCTAGACCAAGGCTCGGTGCCTCTTGACCCGTCGCCGAACGTCGACAAGCAGGACGAAGCTTCCACCCTGACGAAGGAATCGAGGTATGAAACGGTTCACGAATGCCACTAGTAGGAAGAGGTGCTCGAAGAGACGCTGCTCTCGCGCACTCCACGACAGCCCGAGGGCCTCGCGAAACACGGGCGCGAGAAATCCTGTGGTCAGGAACTTCAGAAGCGCACGGTGCGGAAGTCGCAACAGCGGGTTGACCATTCGAAGCCCGATCAGATCGAGTAGGTAGCACCGCACCGCGTCGTCGACGGACACGCGGCCGCAGCTTTCATTCCAGAAGTGTTCGAAGTCAACGCGACTCGCAGGCCATTGATCCTCGGTTACCTGCAACGTCGTACCGAGCGGCTTGGCCGACTGGTAGAAGGCTTCGGCCTGCTCGTCCGTCATCGCGCCTCTGAGCAACTGATAGGTGTCCTCTAGCCCGACGAAGAGGCAGGCTGCCACCCACATCTGCAACTCCCGGTTGAACGCGTTGTAGACAACGGGGCTGGATGGTGTGGATCGCACGTGACGGTGAGCGGAATCGACCGCGGAGCGGAACGCCGCACGGTCGTCATCCTCGCCGAGGATCGCAACGGCCAGGTACTGAAAGGTGGTCCGAGCACGCTTCCATGGATGCTTGAGCAGGTTTCCCGAGTCGACCTTCGATTCGACGACGCCGTAACCCACTTCGGGCCACGACAACTGCATCACGACGTTTGCGGCGCCGGCGGCGAATGCCCAGAAGTCCATGGCGTCGGCGGCCGAGACGGCGTCATCGTCGCTCCATCGGGCGGTGCGCCGAGCGATCGTGATGCGGGTTCGATCAGTCGTCAACGGCGTCTCACCGCGTGGTGGCGGCTCTGGTGCCGTCATGGCTCGACCCCCGTCGATCTCGCGAGAACACCCGTGCATGTCACTAGCGTCGAGGTCGAGCGTCGCACACACCGCACGGTCGACGCAACGACAAGTTAATTGTCGTTCGACACTGGCCAGCAGGCTATCTGCACGTGGTACGAACAGATTCCGTCGCAAGCGCATCGACATTATGCGAGCCAGAGCATCAGGTTCGCCGGCAAAATGATCGGAACACCTTGCTTTGCAAGTACTTACGAGCGTCAGCGCAAGCCACACCGCGAGAAGATGGATTTACATCGCTACCGGCGAGTGCCCCAGGGCCTACTGAGGACCCAGCAGGGTGGTTCGGACGAGGTGGCACACGACGTCCCGAGAGGCTGCCTTGCGCTCGTACTGCATCAGCCGGCCTAGGTCGACGACGAGACTGAAGGCTGCATGGACGGCGAATCGCGCGTCACCGGCATCCATGTCTGACCGCGCAGCCACCACCTGGCGCACCCACGCCTCGATGGTCGCTCGCTGGATGTTGTGCAGTGCCATCTGGTCCTCCACCGGCACGTTGTTGCGTTCGGCGTAGTAGACGTAGGCGAGTTCTGGGTTCTCGAACGACCGACGCACGTAAACGTCGATCAGTTGCCGAACGGCTTCCCGCGGATCGTCGGTCGCCGCCAGGATCGTCGACACGTCGCTCGAAACTCGGTCCGCCGCACGACGATACGTAGTGGCGAGGATGGCGCCCTTCCCGCTGAAGAAGCGGTAAAGACTGGTCGTCGGTAGATTCGCCGCCGCGGCGATGTCATCCATGCCCGCGTCGCGATATCCCCGCTCATTGAACAGCAACATCGCCTCGTGGAGGATCAGCTCGTACTCGCCGGCAGCGGCCCCGACCTCGGAGGAGCGCACCAGGTCCGTGGTGGGCGAGGCATCGGGAAGATCGCTATCCCTAATCGCAGTCGTAATGTTATGCAAGACATTTCGGATCCGCTCGGGTGCGAGTTGGGCCCTGTGGTCGGTAATGCTTCCGATGACGCTGAGCACCGAGGACGAGAGCGTCCACCGCGCTCGCGATCCGAGTGTCGGCCGCAAGCGGTTGAGCGGTTTTTGCAGTCGCCTGTTGACGAGCTTGATCTGCGAATTGAGCACTTGTTGGTCGGCGTCTTCGAGATATCTTCCCTCCCAACGGTACAAGCCTCCACTCGTCCGGTTCCGCAGCGTGACGTCGATGAGCTCGCGAACTAGCCGGTCCCAAGTCAGCCGCGGATCGTCGTCGGAAGCCTCGCCATCGTCGACGAAGGCCGTGCATTCCACGAGCTGCTCACCCAGCGCCAGGACGGCCACTCGGAAG
>Ga0207681_10001684_pt1 | contig 14222 bp, 10 predicted proteins | sample KBSS53metaG_FD_184324 | JGI IMG/M metagenome (GOLD analysis project Ga0207681, IMG submission 184324) | Switchgrass rhizosphere microbial communities from Kellogg Biological Station, Michigan, USA - KBS S5-3 metaG (SPAdes) (version 2) | ecosystem: Host-associated > Plants > Roots > Rhizosphere... | reverse complement strand
CTCCGATGAAAATGCCTCCCAACAGTCGCGGCTGCCGCACGAACACGGAACCGGCGCGTTTGTGCCGATCACCATGTGACCGAATTCGCCCGCTGCTCCGCGCTGTCCGCGATAAACCTGGCCGTCAAAAATAATTCCAGTGCCCACGCCCTCGGCCACCAGCACGAGAATAAAGTCGCGCGCGTCGCTCACCTCGGGCCGTCCAAACCAAAGTTCGGCTAGCGCTACCGCGTTAGCGTCGTTATCAATGATTACCGGCAGGCCGAGAGCGCTGGAAATTGTTCGCGCAATTGGAATGTCTCGCCACTTGAAATAAGGAACGTAAACCGCGGTGCCGGTTGACGGATCAACCAGGCCGGGAAGACTGACACCGACAGCTTCAATCGAACCCGCATTCCTGGCGGAGAACTCACGGGCCACGGCGATCACTTCGGCAAGTGTTTGCTCGGGATTTGGATCGGTAAGAAATTCCGTCTGCTCGACAATGCGCCCGGCGAGATCGCTGGTCGCCACCGTCGTGCGGGTGGGTGTTATCGCTACTCCAATTGCTATCGCTTCTTTGGTTCGCAGTCTCAGAAGAGTGGGCCGGCGGCCGCCGGTCGACTCCCCTTCTCCAACTTCTTCAACCAACCCTTCAGCCGCCAACGCTTCGACAATGGCGGAGATGGTGGAACGTTGCAGGTCTGCCTCGCGCGCAATCTCCGCTCGCGAAATCGGCTCGCGCTCGCGAATGTAGTTCAACACGATCTGGCGATTGATGTCGCGGATCGTATTCAAACGCGCGGCTTGAGTTTTTCTAAGATCGAGTCGTCGCATTTTGTTTGAACCGCCAAGACGCCAAGAACACCAAGATTTGACAGACAACAATGGTGAACCTATTGGCTTTTCCCTTCTTGGCGTTTTTGGCGTCTTGGCGGTTAATCATTTCTTACCGCCGACCCTTGCCTTGAAGCAGCGCAAGTGTTTTGTCGATCGCGGGGACGTCGAACACTTCCGCGCCGCCGTTGGCCCACTGTACTTCAAGTTTGTCGACCTTCGTCGCGGCGCCCAAACCGAAATGAACTGTCAGATCGTTTTGTGAACAGTAGACCGCGCCGCTCACCACGTCCATTCGCTGTCTCATTTTTCCGGTCGTCAAATACACAATGGAGCCAATCGCATCCTTCGGCGTCTTCTCTGCGGGATCGCCCGTAAGCCGCACATTCAACCAATGTCCGGTTGGCGTGGCGACGTTACGCAGCACCGAAGGTTTGCTGTCCATATTATTGATGACCACGTCGAGCCGCCCATCCCCGTCGAGATCGCCGACCGCGAGGCCGCGGCTGGGCCACGCAGTCGCCAAACCGCTCGCGGGCGCGGCGGCGACCCGCTCAAACTTCCCATTCCTCAGATTGCGAAACAAGAGCGCCTGTTCGGCGAAACTCGTGCCCCACTGGTTCGAGTCGACCGCCGGATAAACGTGACCATTGACCACGAAGAGATCCAACCACGCGTCGTTATCGTAGTCGATAAAACTCGTACCCCAACCGAGAAACGGAATGGTTGGCTCGCCAAGGCCGGCCTGGAAAGTAACGTCCGTAAAATTTCCCTCGCCGTCGTTGCGATAGAGGACATTCGAGTCGTCGGAAAAATTCGTGATATGAAAATCAACCTTCCCATCGTTGTCGTAGTCGCCTACAGCAAGACCCATCCCCGCCTGCTCGCGGCCGTTTTCATTCAGGGCGACGCCCGACGGGTAACCAACCTCTTCGAACGTGCCGTCGCCCTTGTTCAGATAAAGTTGTTTGGGAGTGGAGTCGTTTACGACGATCAGGTCCAGCAGATTGTCGTCGTCCGCATGGACAAACGCTGAACTAAACCCGTAATACTTTTGCGGATCGTTCGCGCCTGATTTCAGACTGACGTCCTCGAAACTGCCGTCAGCTTTTTGGTGATAAAGCGTATCGCCTTCGCCCGGCAGGCCGCGTGGGCCACACATCACCGCCACGCCACGAAACTGGCAAAAGTTTTGCCCAACCGCGCCGGGCTTGCCGGCTTCGCTCGGGCTTGGCGGCAGGTTATCCAGATCGATATCCGCGTAACCGGGAACAAACAGATCGAGCCGCCCGTCGCCGTCGTAATCGCCCCAGCTTGCGCCGGTGCTCCAACCCTTGCGCGCGACGCCAAGCTTCTCGGCGACGTCGACAAACGTCCCGTTGCCAAGATTGTGATAGAGACGAGAGACGCCGAAGTTGGTTACGTACATGTCCGGCTGGCCATCGTTGTCGTAGTCGCCTACGGCCACTCCGCAACCCCAGCGATCGTTGCCGACACCTGCTTTGTCGGTCACATCTTCAAACTTCCAATTCCCGAGATTGCGATACAACGCGGCGCGCGGAGCTTTTTCCTTGCCGCCAAGCGCAGCCATCGTTCCCCCATTGACCAGGTACACATCGGGCAAACCATCGCCGTTGTAGTCAAAAATCGCTACGCCGCCGGACGTCGTCTCGAAGATGTAATTCTTCTGCGGCGAGCCCGAACGATGTTTGAACGCCGCGAGCGCAGTTTTGTCGGTGACGTCTTCAAATACGACCGGCGCTTTCGGATCAGTTATCCCCACCGTGCGCCGCGAGGAATAGTTGACGGGCGCTCCGGTTGAAACACCGCCCTGCTGTTCGGGTTTCTTTGGCGGAGTTTGGGCGATGATGACGAGCGATAGCGCCAGCAAAAGTGCAACGGAACGAAGCCGGATCAGGCATGCAAACTTTTTACGGTATGTATTCACTGGGTTGTTTAATCAGAACCTAAGGTTGATTGGAGAAACCGAAAATACGTTGCCAGTTGGTGACTGTCAACGGGGCAGTAGCCCGACCGTCAGGGAGGGCTTTCTATAGTTCAATCCACGCCCTTCCTCACGGTCGGGCTACTGCCCCGCCTATACGTCCATGTCTTTCGATCTGATCCGCGTTCATCCGCGTAAATCCGCGGCAACTATCTTGCCCTTATCGAACAGTGGCCTCGTCAACAACCAGGTAGCGGTCGAGCTGGGCTTCCGTTATCACCTGCACCACTCCGCTGGGCCACTTCACTTCAACCTTCTGCACACTCGCCGCTCCCAGGCCCACGATAATTCGCGGATCGTTCGACGCAAGATAACTTCCCGACGTGTTGGCGTCGAAGATTTGTTTACGTCCGAGACTGTCCGTCACAGTAACGCGAGCGCCAATGCCGCTGCGATTGGATTTGGATCCGATCAAAGACAACCCCAGCCAGTGATTTTTCGGCGCGGCCTTCAAGCCATTGCTTCGCAGCACGACTGGAGGACCGTCAAGCGATGCGATCACAACATCCGCCTGTCCATCGTTGTTGAGATCGCCAAACGCGGCGCCGCGTCCGGTGAGCGCGTTGCTGAACGCCGGCCCGGCGCTGGTGGAGACATTTACAAAACCCTTGCCCGTGTTCAGCATCAATAGCGGCGGCTGTTTGTATTTCAAATACGGGTTGGTCTTTTCAATCGTATCAAGCACGTGACTCTGCGCCACAAAAAGATCGCGCAGCCCGTCGTTATCCGCGTCGATGAAGTGCGCGCCCCAACCGGAATAGAGCAAGGTGATCTGGCCCACGCCGGCGGAGTTAGTCGTGTAAGTAAAACTCAAATCGCGATCGTTGTGATAGAGCGGGTAGGTTTCGTTTGAAAGCGTGGTGATGAAAAGATCGAGATAGCCGTCGTTGTCGTAATCGGCGGTGGCGATTCCCATGCCCGCGTAAGTCTTGCCGTTTTCGTCGTACCCGGCGCCGGACGAAATCGCGATGTCTTCAAAGGTGCCGTCGCCTTTGTTGTGATAAAGCGACTGCCGTACGCTATCGTTCGCAACGAAGATATCGATCAAGCCATCGTTATCGAAATCACCGAGACCGACGCCCAGAGCTTTGCCGCCCGGTTCTTCAATGCCCGAACGCGCGCTCACATCGTCAAAAGAACCGTCGGCCCGCTGATGATAGAGAAGATTGGTGGCGCCCTTGAAATTATCGGGATGGCAATACGCGCGGTAACCCGGGCGAATCTCACCGCAGTAAACAGATCCGGCGTCGAAGTCCCACTCGACATAACGTCCGACAAAAAGATCGAGCCGCCCATCGCGATCGTAGTCAAGCCAGGCGGCGCTGGTGGACCAACCGCTGCCGCCCACGCCCGTCTTTTTAGTTACATCAGTGAAGGTTCCGTCACCATTGTTACGATAGAGATAATTGCCGCCGTAGCCGGTAACGAAGAGATCGGTGAAGCGATCGTTGTCGTAATCGGCCGCAGCCACGCCCATGCTAAAGCCACTGCCTTTAAGGCCGGCTGTCTCGGTAACGTCCTCAAAAGTGCCGTCGGCTTTTTGATGATAGAGCCGGTTCCAGAACTTTGGATCGCGCTTGTCCGGCGCTTCTGATTTCGGCATCGGGTCTTTCAAAGCAGCGCCGTTGGTGAAAAACAAATCCATGAGCCCATCGTTGTCGTAGTCAAACATTGCTACGCCGCCACCCATGGCCTCAAGCAAATATTTGATCGACGTGAACGACGGCGCGCGCTTGAAGCTGATGCCGGTGGAAGCGGTGATGTCGGAGTAGGTGACGGGCGACTGGCCCTGCGGCGCCGGCGGTGGCGGCTTTTTATTGGGCGCTTCAGAGTTGTAAGACTTGCCGATACGCGCCGGAGTGGGACTAGGGCTGGGCTGTTGCGCGAAGTCGTTATCCGTGAAAGGAGAAGCGCATATTACTGGGACCGCGGGCGTCTCGCCCGCTTTCGTGGAATGCCGCACAGCCAGGAGTTTAGCCGTAAGGTGAGTGAACTTGTCGCTTGAGGCGGGCGAGACGCCCGCGGTCCCAACTGAGGAACCAATAGCCAAAAGCAGGAATACGCGTAGGACAGACCTTCCTGCCTGTCTTCCGATTTGTAAGACGTACGCAGCGTTTAGATAGCGTCCGCCGTGCACGTCGAGGGCACAAGTGCCCTTTCTAAACGACGCGGTCCGCAGGCCGCCCCCGTCCTGCTGCAATGAAAAATGACAAATGAGAAATGACAAATGGAAAATGGCTTTCCTAATCCATTGAGCAAAGACGACCCAACCAGGAACACCTGTCCCACCTGCACAGCCAGGAATGCCTGTCCTACTGTTATTTGGCCGCAATAACCGCATATTCCCGGCCACTGTAAAGTCGAATTGCGTCCCCCGCTTTGGTCATCATCAGAGGTCTGGGGCGCTTCATGCTTTTGTCATTAGTGGTTGAGACGGAGAGTAATTCTTTACCGGCGAGGTTGAGAATGTTCAGCTTGCCGTCGTTGCTGAAACCAAAACCGTAAGCGCCGACGGCGAGCTCGGATCCGTTAAGCGTGATCGGTGAATCTGTGATGAAGAACCCTTCATACTTGGCGCGCACGTCAGCCGCATAGCCCGATGTATCGACCATGCCGACGATAACGTAGCGCGAAGTGCCAAAGCGCGCGGCCGCCGAATTACGAATCTGGGTGGGCGCGCTTTGTCCCTGAAAATAAAACGAGGACGGGACGACTCTGGTGAGCTCGGCGCCGGCTAGCACCACGCCGCGATCCTGCGCCCTGGCCACGAGCGCCGCGGAAAAGCTAAGCAACAACGAAGCGAGCGTGGTCAGGACAATTCTTTTCCCACGAATCATGAAGTTTCTCTCCCGCGAAATCTGCAGCTTAACCGAAGCACTAAACGATCGGACGGATTATCTTACATCTTTCGCGGCAAAAGTAATTGAACGTTTCACGTAGAGGCACGGCATGCCGAGCCCAGCCTGCGGAGCAGGCGTTAGCGTAAAGCCTGGGGTGAAGCGCAGCGAAACCCCAGGTTAATTTCCAAATTAACAGGAGCCCGCGAAGCGGGCGGCAGCGTTAGCCGGCAACTGTTCCACTGTCGCCCGCTCCGCGGGCTTTAATTCTTTTCGTTTCGCAGTCCTGGGGTTCGCTGCGCTTCACCCCAGGCTTTACGCTATCGCCCGCTTCGCAGGCTGGAAGTCACCGATCTCCCAGTTGATAGATCGCGCTCTTCGGGTTGTAAGTGATCCAGTCGAACCAATAGTCATTGAGTATCGGAATCTTTTTTAGCTGCCGCCCATTCAGCTGTCCGCTAGTCGCCTTTCCCGCAAAGTCCCATTCACTGCCGGTCTCTGCATCGACAAGTGTCAACACGCTGGTGTTTGGCTTAATGAAAAACTCCAACTTCCGCCCGTCGACCACGCGTTCAAAAGCGCGCACCGACCGCTTGTCGTCGCCGAACACGATGAAGATTGGAACCCCGCCCACTTCGTCAACAATAAGACTCTGCTTTAACAAGGCTTCAAATGGATAAGCCTTCGCCGCTCCGTTAACTACGACCCCGATAACAAGCGTTCGCGGTTCAAGTGATTTATCCAGCGCCACCGCAGTCGTCACCGGCACTTTCGCCATGCGCTCCTCCCAGTTTGCCGGAGCATACTTTCCGGCCTGGGCGATTCGCTCGTCGGGCCGCAAGACTCGACCACCAGGTTTCTCTTGTTTCCACAAAGCGAAGCTCAGCTCGTCGTGATAGACCGGCCGCAGTCGTTCTCCTTTTAATGGTCCCTGAATCGCCTCGCCCGTGACCTGCTGCCACCACGATCCGGTTTCTTCGTCGCGCATGATGAAGTTTTGATTGTTGATGCCCGCCAGATGGAAATGAAGTTGCCGTCCGTTTACCGTCGTCTCCCACACCAGACCGGTGTGACAGAGCGTTCAATAAGTCGCCACGATCGGTGTGCCTCCCACAGTGTCCTGAACGAGGTGGTGGTAGGCCATCTGCCGAATCGGATAAGCGGCGGCCTCGCCGTTGCTGTCAACGGCCATCACGATGTCGGCGTCGCTGACAAACGCGGCTTCGTTTGCCTTCACATAACCAGCGCTGGCGAGCGGATTGAACATCCACTCGAAATGATTCTGTCGCGCAAACCAGGTCGAGGCGAGCAGCGGTATCAGCAAGATCAGCAGAAACGCTTTGGTCCACCAACGCCGCGAGCCACGCCATAACGACGCCACCAGAAATACGGCAGACGCCAAACTCAGCACGGTTACGAGCGGAGACCAGCGCCGCAAGTTGTAGGAGAGTTCGACGCCGCGCGCAGTTTGCGGTTTGAACGGTTGGATAATCCATACCGGCAACACCACGATGGCTAACGCAAACAGCGTTATCCCAATGAGCGCCAGCCATTCAACCCGGCGACTGAAGAAAAGAGATTTTTTGTCGGTAGTCATTGCGGGCCCTTCCCGGAAAGCTTTGGCGCGAAACAATAACACGCTTTTTGGAGTGCCCCACCTGTCAGCGCTTTAAGTCGGTCGCGACCTGTCGCGGCCAGCGCTGGATGTCATTAACGAAACGACCGGGCGACAGGCCGCCCTGGACCAAAACGCTGACAGGATCAGCGCACTCCAAAAAGCACAGCCATTTTAATGGAACGTAAATCTCTCTGCTCCGTGATATACGCCAGGAGAAGAGTGATGCAAACCAAAAATCTTTCTAACTGTCGCCGGGGCTTCACGCTGATTGAGCTGCTGATCGTCGTCGCCATCATCGGCATTCTAATCGGGATCGTTGTGCCGACATACCAGGGCAGCGTGCGCAAGGCGAATGAAGCGGCCGCAGTCGGCACTCTAAATGCGCTTCGGGTCGCGGAAGCCAAATATGTGATCGATCACAAAGGAGAATACGGCACGTTTCGTCAATTGTTTGCAGAAGGCTACATCGACAAACGCTTCAACTACGATAAGCCGCACGAGCGCGGCTATGTGTTTGTGATCACGGTGATTCCTAAGTCAGAGGAAAAGGCCGCCAGCTTCTTTGTCAATGCAAATCCGGAGCAGTCGGAAGGCATTACTGCTACGGGCAAAAACTTTTTCTACGTCGATCCGGAAAGCGGGATTTGCGTTAGTAAGACCGGACCGGCAACCGCTGCTGACGACACGCTCTAACACGACAACCCCGGAGTTTTCATTTTTTTGTAGGGGCGGACCTATGTGTCCGTCCCTGCTTTTTTGCGAAGGGCCGACAAACAGTTCCGCCCTGCAGTTGATTGTGCTCTTGCTCGGCGGTCGCCCAGACATTAGCGATTCAACTCGAAGCGCAACGATGCACGACCGCGAGCGGTAGCGACCGGATGCTACGGTCAATCATTAATAAAGCGTTCGGAAGGGTGTAACACTGTGTGCTTGCATCCGACCGCTACCCCGCGCGGTTGTGCATCAGTTGCACTTCAAACTTGAATCCACCATTCTTAATGCGAACGCTAAATTTCGCGAAAACCAATTATCAAGGGGAGTCTTCATGAAACGAACTGATGGCAAGTACGCCATTAAGCGAACCAGGTCCGGCCTCGGGTTCTTTGCTCTCGAACCAATTCCCAAAGGAAAAAAGATTATTGAATACACTGGTCCATACATCACTAACGAGGAATGCGAGCAGCGTTACGGCAAATACTTCTTTGGCGTGAACAGTCGCTGGTCAATCGACGGCAGCCCGCGCAGCAATCTGGCGCGCTATATCAATCACTCCTGCGCGCCCAATGCTGAAGCAATTATTTCGGGACGAAGAGTTTGGATCTGGTCCCGCAGAAACATCAAAGCCGGCGAAGAGATCACTTACGATTACGGAAAAGAGTATTTCGAAGACATCATCAAACCGATGGGTTGTAAATGCGTGAAGTGCAGCCCCCCAAGAGTTGATGCGCGGTGATTATTGGTGTTTTTGCGTTGGATTGTTCGTGTACTTTCGTGGTTGGTTCCAGGCCGAGGTGCGAAAGAATGAACTACGAAAGCACACGAAAATTTGAGCAATGACTAACGATGCCGACATTCTGATCATCGGCGCGGGAGTCGCGGGACTGGCTGCTGCTCGCCTACTCGCCGCCGCTGGCCTTGCCGTGACGATTCTCGAAGCGCGCGATCGCATCGGTGGAAGAATTCATACGCTTCACGATCCGCGGTCGCCCTTGCCAATTGAACTGGGCGCCGAGTTCATCCATGGCCGCCCGCCCGAGACATTGCAGATTGTGAAGAAAAACCGGCTCGAGCTTGCCGACGTTTCCACCCGGCATTGGTTCCTGCGCAATGGAATTATTACTGACTCGAGCGACTTCTGGTCGGAGCTCGAAGACGTCATGGAGCAGATGAAACACGCTCCGCCCGGCGATCAATCGTTTGCAGAATTCCTCGAGAGCTATTGCCGCAGCCACGATCTCGGCGAAGCAAAGGTTATTGCGCATCTGTTTGTTGAAGGATTTCACGCCGCCGACGCCGAGCGCATCAGCGTGCTCGGACTAAACAAGGTTAACGAAGCGACTAACAGCATCGACGGCGAAAAGGCTTTTCGTCTTCCGCACGGTTACGATCAGATTGTGCGTTCACTCTACGACGACGCTGTTTCCCACGGCGCGCGGATTCAACTGAACACTGTCGTCGAAGAAGTGAATTGGCGGCGTCACGCCGTAGAAGTCACTTCAGCTGGGAGCGCAGGCATCCTGCCTGCAATGAGCGCGCAGCGCGAAAACACTTCCGGAAAAGACTTTACCGAAGGCACCGGCGCGCCCTACGGCGCGTTTGCAGGCAAGATGTCTGCGCTCCCAGCTACAAGTGCTGGCCACTTACGTGCGAAACGCCTGCTTGTCACTTTGCCTCTAGGCGTGATGCAAGCGGATTTGCATGAAACCGGCAGTGTGCGTTTCCTCCCGAGACTTAAAGAAAAAGAGCAGGCGGCGCGGAAACTGGTTATGGGTGACGCAGTTAGATTGATTCTCCGCTTTCGGGAACCTTTTTGGGAGGGCTTGGAACTGAAGACGAAAGATGGGCCAACCGAAAATCTTAGCAAGCTGGCTTTCATTCATTCGCCTGAAATGTCGATACCAACCTGGTGGACGCAGTCCCCGACGCGCGCTCCTTTGCTGGTTGGCTGGATGGGTGGCCCCTCCGCGAAGCGGTTAACCGGCGAAAGTCAGGACGCTTTGACGAACCGCGGTTTGGAAAGCCTTGCCGGTATTCTTGGCTTACCCCGTTCAGCACTTGAGGAGCAAATGGAAAGCTCCTACACATACAACTGGCGGGGCGACCCGTTTTCGCGTGGCAGTTACAGCTACATTCCGGTCGGCGGTCTAAGCGCTCCAGCCGGGCTCGCGCAGCCGGTTGAGGACACTTTATTTTTCGCCGGTGAAGCGACGAACACGGCCGGCCACTCAGGAACTGTACACGGCGCGATTGCCTCTGGGATTCGCGCGGCGCAGGAGATTATTGAGTCTGAGAGGTAATCGGGTCGGGGCTTTGAATTTCAGACCCACCCTCTACCGCGTGGCGGTACTGACCTCATGGACCGTGGGTTCAGGACTATGAGAACTGAAAAATGTGAAATGAAAAATGGAAAATGTTTTTACTTGCCGCGACCGGTATCATCCGCCTGATCTGCGACCACACCTGCGACCGTAGATCGAAGCTGCTCGGCTTCGACCGGCTTTGGTAGAAACATCTGGAAGCCTGCCTGCAGCGCGCGCATTCGATCTTCGATTCTTGCATAAGCCGTCAAGGCAATCGCCGGCAAGTTTGCGGTTTGCGCCGACTCGCGGACTTTACGAATAACGCTGTAGCCATCTTCTTCGGGCATGGCAATGTCACAGATCAAGACGTGCGGATTCCAACGACTCAGCGAATCCAGACCCTCTCTCGCTGACGCGGCAGTGACGACGTCTGCGCCGCAACTTTCCAACACGGTTCTCACCAGATCGCGCGTGTCGGCTTCGTCGTCGATGGTCAGTATGCGCAGGCCGCGCAGGTTCGGCATCGCGCGGTTGTGTGTCACCCGCGGGGCCGGCGCAGCTTCGAATTGATCTTTACGAGCGTCCGGGTGGTTGCCGCGCACTCCCATGACCGGAAGCGTTACCGTAAAGGTCGCACCGCACCCGGGCCCATCGCTCGAAGCTTCAATCGTTCCGCCGTGGATTTCCACCAGGTGCCTGGCGATGGCCAGCCCCAATCCCAAGCCTGTGTGGCTTCTGGTGATCGCTCCATCCGCCTGTTGGAAACGTCTAAATACGTGCGGCAGAAAATCAGGACTGATTCCGACGCCGGTGTCGGATATCAGAATTCGCGCCAGCCCGTCGCCGCCTTCCAGCCGCACTCCGATCTGTCCGCCCGAGGGCGTAAATTTCACCGCGTTCGCCAGACAATTCCAGACCACCTGCTGCAACCTCGACGCGTCTCCCTCAACGTGATCCGCAGCCGGATCGAGCACCATTTCCATCTTGACGCCTTTCGCGTCGGCTGCCGGCTGGATTGAGTCAATGGCCGCGGTGATGATCGATACCAGCCTGATCGGCTTAACGTCGAGGCGAAGTTTGCCCGAGGTGATCCGCGAAATGTCGAGCAGGTCTTCGATTAACTGTGCCTGCGACTTGGCGTTTCGCTCGATGGATTCGATGGCGCGGACAAAAGTCACATCATCGAGCTTGCCGCGTCGTAGCATCGTGGCCCAACCGAGCACGGCATTCAGCGGAGTGCGCAGCTCATGCGAAACGGTGGCCAGAAATTCTTCCTTCGAGCGGTTCGCTTTCTGCGCCTCGATGCGCAAGGCCTGTTCGCGGGCAAAAAGAATTTCGCGTTGTTCGTTGAGGGCCTTGTCGATCTTTCGGGACGCCAGTAATTCGACGTTGCGCTTGTGTTCGCTCAAGTCAGTGACCACGAGACAGAGGACACCGGTCACTTGCGTACTCATCGAGACGACCACAGGCGTCAAATCTTTGCTCGCATTCACTAACCGCAATTCCGCTTTGTTGCTGCTGAGACTTTCCGAGCTGATGAGACCCGCAAAAGTGGGGTGATCAACGTCGGCCACATAATCGTGCATCGAAGATCCGACGACTCGTTCGACCGGCTTACCAACCAGGGCCGCAAAACTGTCGTTGCAGTAAACGATGATGCCTTCCTGGTTAATGGTGAGGGCGCCCTCGCGCATGTTTTCAACCATCAAACGATAGGGATGGTCGGCGCCCTGGAGCGTAAAGATTTGTTCACCGTCCGGACCATCGACAACGAGCGCATCCACTTCCCCGGCGGCGATGGCGCGCAACGTTTCCTCGGCCTCTTCGAGTCGCAAGCGAAGAGTTTGCAGTTCAGTAAGTAATTCTTCTTGTGATTTGACCACGGCAACCATAATGACCTCAGCCGGGGACAGTAGCCCGTCGCGGCAACACAACTCTAGGACACTGTTCTAATTCGCAATTCCAAGTCGTTGCAGGATCAGTCGAGTGTTTGAAAGATTGCCAATCATTCTCCGCAAAGCGCCGGGAGATTCTTTCACCAGCGTGGGCGCTGCGATTATCTGCTGGCCGGCGGCAAGATCAGGACGCTGGTAAATGTCTATGACTTCCAGATCGTAATGGCCCGGCAGGTACTCTTCGCAGATGTCCTTGATTTTGGCGATCGCCTCGGTCGAGCGTGGGGTCGCGCCGCTGACGTAAAGACGGAGCACATAAGTCTCCGTGCCCTGCGCGTCGAGCGCTCGCTGAAACTCCAGCAGACTTTTCTTGTTATCGATCACGCGTACCTCTTCTTGTAGCGAACGGCATGCCGTGCTACTACACCAACATCAAGCGACAGGGCGAATATCCAGGCCGACTAACACCCGTTCGGTATTGGAAAGGTCCCCGATGATTTTCCTCATCGGCTCCGGAAGCTTCCTGACCAGGGTTGGAATCGCCAGAATCTGATCGCCGCGCGCGAGCGTGGGATTTTTCAGCAGGTCGACGATTTCCAAAGTGTACTGTCCGGGAATGTGTTCCTCGCAGAGCTTCTTCAAGTTGCCAAAGGCGCGCACCGATTTAGGAGTTTGGCCCGCAACATAAAGACGAAGCTGCCACCTTTCACTTCCTAATCCTTTTTCCGGCTTTGCCTTTTTTGCGACGGGGGCTTTGGGGATTTTTTTCATAATTCGCTCCGGCTCCGTTGCCGGCCAGGGGAACGCCGGCAAAGTCGGATCTTCTGATACGGGCCATAACTTTCCGGTCAGAATTTAGATTTTCTTCGCGCGACCTTAGCTGTTCAGTTGCATGGCGCATTTCAGCTTCTTCGGCGTCCAGTCTGGTTCGCAGCTCGTTGATTTGCGCTTCGATGACCGCGCGCTTCCGCTGCATTTCCCGCTCCCGCTGCTGCCTGTCCTCGGCACGCACCAACGCTTCCGCTCGGTCTTTCGCTTCCTGCATCTCGCGCGCGGCCCCGGTGAGCAGACCGCCTGGTCCAAGATAAACATCGGTCAACTCCACGCCATGATTGGTCAAGCGAAATTCCCGAATTTGATTTGAATGGGCCATGCCGCGCGATTTCAAAATGCATAACCCGCGGTTGCGCTCGCCATTGGCTTCGATATCTCGCAGCAACAGCCAGGTATCCATTAACGACGACACGCCGATATCGGTGCTTTCGAGCGGCTGGCCGTCGTGCACCAAACTTAGAAATAAGCCGGTAACCTGCCGCAGCTTTAGTAAGTCGATCAAACGCAACAGCGCGCTGTGTACCTCCAATTGACTGCCGACGTTTATCAGATTGGTGAGCGGATCGATGACCACCGCATCGGGTTTGTATTCATCGATCAGCTTATGCATGGAGGCCACATGCATTTCGAGACCATAGGCTGTCGGGCGGGCCGCGTGAAATCGCAGCAGATCTTTCCTGACGCCCGGCATCAGGTCGATGCCAATCGAGCGCATATTACGAGCAATCTGGCTCATCGATTCCTCGAACGCGAAATAAAGACAGCGCTCGCCACGCTTATAGACCGACTCAGCGAAGGCCGCGGCAATGCTGGTCTTTCCGGTCCCCGCAGTTCCTGAAACCAGAACGCTCGCGCCGCGAAACAATCCTTTGCCACCGAGCATTTCATCAAGCCGTTGAATTCCCGTCGACACACGTTCAGTCGGCGCTTTGTGTTGGAGACCCAGCGAGGTGACGGGAATGACCGTGATGCCGTCGTCGTCGATGAGAAAAGGATATTCATTCGTGCCATGCGAGGAGCCGCGATATTTGACAATGCGCAGCCGGCGGGTTGACACCTGCTCGATGACCCGATGGTCGAGAAGAATCACGCAGTCTGAGACGTATTCCTCGAGACCGTGGCGGGTGAGTGTGCCGGCGCCGCGTTCGGCAGTAATCAACGCCGTCACGCCTTTGTCTTTGAGCCAGCGAAACAGCC
>Ga0207681_10001683_pt1 | contig 14227 bp, 9 predicted proteins | sample KBSS53metaG_FD_184324 | JGI IMG/M metagenome (GOLD analysis project Ga0207681, IMG submission 184324) | Switchgrass rhizosphere microbial communities from Kellogg Biological Station, Michigan, USA - KBS S5-3 metaG (SPAdes) (version 2) | ecosystem: Host-associated > Plants > Roots > Rhizosphere >... | reverse complement strand
GTCGCCGTTCGTGTCGCCGTTTCCGCCGTCCCACTCCCCGCAGGCGGTGCCCCCCGGGCAGCCGTAGCAGGCCATCATCGTGAGGCCGAGCGAAGCCGAACCCGCCAGGCCGAGGAGGACGGCGAAGCGGCGCCGCCGCGAAGGCCGCGCGTCGCAGTGGGGGCAGGCGCCGGCGGTCGCGGGCATGAAACCCGAACATCGCGAACAGGAAATAAGCTTGTCCATGCACGCGATCGTAGACGGCGGGCGCGCGCGGGAGCAATTTAAAACTGATGGCGCTCCGCCGGTTGCTGGTGACGCAAGACACACCGCTGCACCCGGCCTACGTGGTCTGGGAGCTGACGCTCGCCTGCGATCAGCCGTGCACCCACTGCGGCTCGCGCGCGGGCGACGCGCGCGCGAACGAGCTCGCGACCGACGCGGCGCTGAAGGTCGTCGATCAACTCGCGGCCGCCGGCGCGCGCGAGGTCGTGCTGATCGGCGGTGAAGCGTACTTGCATCCGGGGTTCCTCGACATCGTCGCTGCGCTCGCCCGGGCGGGCGTCCGTCCAACGATGACGACCGGCGGCCGCGGCGTCACGCCGGAGCTGGCGGCGCGAATGGCGGCGGCCGGTCTGCACACGGCGTCGGTCAGCATCGATGGGCTCGAGCGCACGCACGATCTGATGCGCGCCTGCAAGGGTAGCTTTGCCTCCGCCACCGCGGCGCTGCGGCATCTTCGCGCGGCGGGCGTGGCGACGGCGTCGAACGTCAACATCAACCGGTTGAACGCCGCCGATCTAGAGGGCCTGTTCGACCATCTCGCGTCGCTTGGCATCTCCGCGTGGCAGGTCCAGATCACCGCGCCGCTGGGCCGCGCCGCCGATCGCCCCGATCTGCTCCTGCAGCCGTGGGACCTGCTGGACGTCGTCCCGCGCGTGGCCGCCCTGAAGCTGAAGGCGCGCGCCGCCGGCATCCTGGTGTTGCCCGGGAACAACCTCGGTTACTTCGGCCCTGAAGAGGCCATGCTCCGCTCGCTGCAGCCCGACGGCAGCGACCACTGGCTCGGCTGCCAGGCCGGCCGCTTCGTCATGGGCATCGAATCCGACGGCGCCGTCAAGGGCTGCCCGTCGCTGCAGACCGCGCACTACGTCGGCGGCAACCTGCGGGAGTCCACGCTGGCGGACATCTGGAACCACGCGCCCGAGCTGGCGTTCGCGCGCCGCCGGACCGTCGACGATCTGTGGGGCTTCTGCCGCACCTGCACCTTCGCCGCGACGTGCATGGGCGGCTGCTCCTTCACCGCGCACGCCGTGTTCGGGCGCCCGGGCAACAACCCCTACTGCCACTATCGCGCGCGCACGCTCGCGCGCGCCGGCCGCCGCGAACGCCTCGTCCCGAAGACGGCGGCGCCGGGTGCGCCGTTCGACAACGGAACGTTCGATCTGATCGAAGAGCCGCTGGACGCGCCCGATCCGCGCCCGCCGACGCCGCAGGCGCTGGTGAAGATCCGGCGGCCCGCCGCCAGGTAGCTCGCCGGCTCCCCACGCGTCAAATGCCCTTGCGCTGCACGGTCCAGCTCGCGTTCGTGCACAGCCCGCAGCTGGCGCCGTAGAACAGGTTGCGCGCGCTCTCGTCGCCCATCAGGTGCAATCGAAACCAGGCCGTCGCCGGTCCGCGGTAGTCGCCGATGTTGCCGATCGCCGTGCCGGTGTGCGTGGCCCCTTGCAACGTGCCCCAGAACACCGGGACGTTCGTGCCGTCGAACACCGGCTGCTGGTTCGCGCTGGGCGTCGCGATCGTATCGGCGCTGCCCGACATGAGGAACATCGGGGCTTTCTGCTGCGCGATCGACGACGTCTCGAAACCGCCGAGGCCGCCGAGGATGTACGGCTGCAGCGGCGCGGTGGCGGTGACGCGCGCGTCGCGGCCGGTCATCAACGTTCCGCCGCCGCCCTGCGAATGGCCCGAAGCGCCGATCTTGCTCGCGTCGACGCGTCCCAGGTAAGGACCGGCGACCGTGTCCTGCGCGAGGATCCATTCGAGGCAGGCCAGCATCTCGGAGGCATCGCCGGTGTTCGTCGAGTTCGCCGCGGTGACGATGAAGCCGTGCGTCGCCCAGTGCCGCAGCACCGCGGCGTAGACCGTCGGCGTCGCGCCCGTGCCGTTGCCCCACGTGATCACCGGGTGCCGGAGATTCTTGCTGGGTCCACCCAGAGCTTCGTCCGTGGGGCGGTGGATGGTGCACGACGGCCCGCCGCTGGTTTGCGTGACGGCGAAAGGCCCCGGCATCGAGAAGTCCGTGACGGGTGGAAAAACACCGCCCGCGGAGCCACCCACGCCCGTGCCCGTCGTACCCGCAGCGCCCGTCGTGCCTGCAGCGCCGGTCGTTCCCGCAGCGCCCGTCGTGCCTGCAGCGCCTGTCGTTCCCGCAGCGCCGGTCGTGCCCGCAGTGCCGGTCGTGCCCGCAGCGCCAGTCGTTCCCGCAGCGCCCGGGCCGCCGGTTCCGCCGACGCCGTTGCTTCCGTCTATTCCGTTGTCGTCGAAGCACCCGGTCAGCGCGATCCCCAGCGAGATCGCGATCCAGAACGCGACGCGAAATAAATTCATGGCGACCTCCGGTCTCGCGAACACCCTGCCATCAAATCGAATGAACGCGCCGCGGCGTCATGGCTGTTGGCGCGGTCGGCTACTCGAATTGGCTCACGGGGCTAAGGCCCGATGTTAAAGTCATGACGGGGGGAGCGGGTGATATGAGCGCGCCGTCCTGCACTGCTCGCATTCTGCAACCGTTCATGCGCTACGTGGACGCGCGCGGTCTCGACCGTGAACTGGTGCCGCACGACTTCTGGGCGGCGGACGCGAACGGCCGCGTCCCGCTGGCAGCGGCGCAGTCGATGCTGGAAGGCGCCGTCGAACGCCTGCGCGACCGGCGCCTCGGCCTCAGGCTGGGCCGCTCGATGCGCTTCGGCGAGGGCGGTCCGTTCGACTATGCGGTGCGTTCGGCCGCGACCGTTCGCGACGCCGTCGACGTCGCCACGCGCTACGCGAAGCTGGTCTCCGATTCGCTGGAGATCTGGTTCGAGGTCTGGCGAGGCCACGCCGTCGTCCGCCTGAACGACGGGGCCTGGACCCATGCCGCCGCCGACTTCGCGATGGCTGCCTTCTACAAGATCCACCTGGCGGACCAGGTGCCGGCGGCGTCCCAGCTGGAGTGCTGGTTTCCCTACTCGATGCCCAAGGACGTCAGCGAATACCAGCGGAGCTTCGGCACCGCGGCGTTGAAGTTCAACGCGCCGTTCTTCGGAATCGCCGTCAATCGCAGCTATGAAAAGGCGCCGATGCCCGGCGCCGACCCCGTGCTGCACACCGTGCACTGCGAGCGCGTCGATTCGCTGCTGGCCGACCTCGCGGCCGCCCGCGCCTTGAAGGCGCGCGTCCGCAGCCTGATCGAGCAGGAGATCCAGTGCAGCCGCGGCGCGGACGTGCCGCGCGTCGCCCGCGCGCTGCGTATGAGCCGCCGCACGATGAGCCGGCGTCTCGAGCGCGAAGGAACGACCTTCGCCGACGAGCTGGACAATGCGCGGCGCCAGCTGGCGCTCGCTTACGTCAGCACCGGCGAGACGCCGCTGAAGGAGGTGGCGTTCCGCCTCGGCTTCTCGCACGCCGAATCGTTTCATCGCGCCTTCAAGCGCTGGACCGGCGACACGCCGCTCGCGTACCGCAAGCGTCCGCCGAGCGACTAGCGCGACTACGGCGGCGAGCCGATGAGCGGCGCGTGCAAGATCTGCAGCGGCATGTCGCCGGGCAGCATCGCCACCGCGTCGCCGCCCAGGTAAGCGAAGTCGACCCACCCCGCCGTCTGTAGCGACGTCGGAAGCGTGACCGAACCGACCGAGGTGAACGTGGTCGTGTCGAGCATGCGCAGAATCGGCCCGCCCACCTGGGGATTCGGGCACAGCATCATCACGCGGGTCGCGTTGCGAATCGCGACGATGCAGCTGGAGAAGTTGAACCGGCCGGCGGGGAGAGGCGCGTCGGGATTGCTCAGGTCGACGACCTCACCCGAGCTCGCGTAGGCGAACCCCGAGCTGTACGCGAGTCCGGAGAGGTAGTTGCCCACCAGCCCCCCATACGACTCGTACGTCGCGCCGACGGTGCCAATCTTGATGACGACGAGGTTGTAGTACGTGTCGCCGATCCCCAGCAGGTATCCCGGGGGTCCGTTGTTGAGATAGAACGCCGCGATCTCGGGCGGCTGGATGAAGTTCGCGCGCGGCAGGCCGTCGTCGAGGATGAACACGCCGCGGCCGCCGTAGTTCGACCCGTAAACGCCGACCGCGAGCGATGCGGTCGTGCCGGGCAACACGACCATCGAGAACGGCACCGACTGTTCGCCGGTCGTCAGCAGGTTCGGCAGCGCGTACGCGGTGCCAGGCGAAGGTGTCGGTCCGGGCGTCATGCGACGCACGCGGTGGTCGCCCGCGAGGCCGACCCACAGGACCGAACCGTCGTCGGACAGCGCCAGCGGTTGCGGATCGTTGCCGACCGGAACGATCGACGTCACCGCCGCCGTCGACTGGTCGACGGTGACGATGGTGCTGGGATGCGAAATCGCCTGGCGGTGCGCGGCGACGTAGATCAGGTTGCGGCCGGCATCGGGGGCCAACCGAAGGCCGTAAGCCGAAACCGTCGAGAGCGCGCAACCCGGGCACGGATTGGGCGCGCCGCCCGTTCCGCCCGTTCCGCCCGTTCCGCCGGTTCCGCCCGCGCCGCCGGTTCCGGGGATCGGCGTGCCGAGCGCGGGATCGTGGATGATCGCCAGCTTCGTGGTGTTGGTGTATCCCGAGTAGTCGGAGACGATGAACGCCGCCGCATCGGCGCCGGCGTAGACCAGTTTCCCGAGGTAGTTGTTGGCTGTGCCGATGCTGGCCGGAACCGACGCCGATCCGATCTGCGTCGGCGTCGCCGACGTGGCCGAAAAGATCCGGACGTCGGTCCGGGTGAACGGGAACATGTTCGTGCTGGTCGTCGACAGCATCAGGACCGACTGCGCGTCGCGAAGCGCCACCGGGCCGCGGTACGACAAGGTGGTCGCCCGGAACGGCGAGGTCACGTTCGAGACGTCGACGACGTCGCCGGTGTCCGCGAACACGCGGTTGCCGGCGTAGACGAGAGAGTTCGCGTAGTCGCGAACCAGCGAGTTGAAGGTCGTCGTCGTGTCCACGATCCCCGCGGACGTGACACGAAAGACGAAGAACGCGCCCGGGAAGCTGTTGGCCCCGGCGCCAAAAACAATCCCGGGAGGACCGCCGACAAGCGCGGACGTCATGGTCGTGGGCGTGGCGCCCATCATGCGTTGCACGCCGTCATCGAACACGCGGACGTCGCCGACGTACGCGTATCCATTGATCAGCGACATCACCAGCGCCAGCGGCGAGCCCGGAATCGGAGCCATCGCGCCCACGTCGTAGAAGACGTTGGTGAACGCCTTCGGGAGGTGAACCAGCGGGCCGACCACCGGCGTCGCGCCGAGCGTCACCTTGCGGAACGCGTGCGCCCCGTCGATCGCGACCCACAACGTCGAGTCGTCGGAGGAGAGCGCCAGCTTGTTCGGATTCGAACCGATGAAGATCGACGAGGTGACGGCCGCCGTCGACGGGTTGATGACCACGATCGTGTTCGGGTACACATCCGATTCGCCCGAGACGCTGGCGTAGAGCTCGTTCCGCGTCGCGCTGTAAGCGATGTCCCGGACGGGGATCTGCAGGAGCGTGGACCAGCAGGTGAGGCAGACGCCGCCGGTGCCGCCGGTGCCGCCGGTGCCGCCGCTGCCGCCGCCGCCGCTGCCACCGCCGCCGCTGCCGCCCCGCCCCGCCAGGCCCGTCGTCCCGCTGATGCCCGACATGCCGCCGCCGGTGCCGCCGAAGCCGCCGCGACCGAACTCGCCGCCGAAGGCGCCGACGCCCGTGGTGCCGCCAACGCCGCCCCGGCCGCCGACGCTGCCCCCAGTGCCACTGACGCCGCCCCGACCGCCGGTGCTGCCACCGCTACCACCGCTGCCGACGACGCCACCGGTGCCACCGGTGCCACCGCTGCCGCTGCCGATGACGCCGCCGCTGCCGACGACGCCGCCGCTGCCGATCGCGCCGCCACGCCCGGCCGCGCCGCCGATGCCGCCAATTCCGCCGCGACCGCTGGCGCCGCCCGTGCCGACGGCCCCACCCGTGCCGACACCGCCGCTGCCAACGGCGCCGCCCCGGCCAGCCGCGCCACCACTCCCGCCGCCGCGGCCACCGGTGCCTTGCCCTGCGCCGCCGCCGCCGTTACCGGCGCCGCCGTCCATCTTCGCGTCCGCTCCGCTGTCGTTGCTCAGCGCGCGCGATCCGCACGAAGCAACAAATAGGAGAGCCAGCATTCCAAAGCGGAGCAGCGACCTCTTTTCCATGACTCCTCGGTCTTATGTTGAACCCTCACCCAGCTCCTATCCCGCTAGCGCGGGCGAGGGATCACCACTGGGCGAACGGGCTGAATGGTAACTTGATCTGAGGGCAGCTTTCACTGGAGATGCCACCAGCTGAGCCGAAAGGCTCGCCGCCGCAAGCACCCTATTCCCCCAAGTGCCCATACGAATCCTCGTCGGAGCAGTTTTCTTTGCCGCCGATCTATGACCTCGAGATCCGTGGCGAGGAACACACCAAGGACGCCTCGTTACGGTGCGTCGTCGGGGCAACCGGAGCTTACGCGCCGTTGCCGAGCGCCCGCTGTACGGTCTCGGCGAGCGTTTCCATGCCGTAGGGCTTGGACAGCCAGGTGAGGCCCTTCCGGACCGCCAGCGCCGCCCGCTCCGTCGGTGCGTGGCCGCTCGCGACGATGACCTTCTGGGTGGGGAACAGCCGGTGGATCTGATCGACGATCTGCAGGCCGTCGTGAACCTCCCCCAGCACCATGTCCATGATGATCAGGTCGAACGGGCTCTGGCCCGAGCCGGCCGCGCGGCTGAAGAGCTCGTAGGCGCGCAAGCCGCTGTCCATGACGTCGACCTCGTACCCGAGGCGGACCAGCACCCGCCGCCCGGTACGCAGCTGAATCGGCTCGTCGTCGACGATCAGGATGCGCGCGGACCCGCGCGGCGCGGCCGGCGCCTTCTCCCGGGGCTCCAGGCCGTCGACCAGCGGGAAGTAGAGGGTGATGGTCGTCCCCACCTCGGGCGTGCTGGCGACGTCGATGAACCCGTCGTGTTCCTTGACGACACCGTGGACGATCGCCAGCCCCAGTCCCGAGCCCGAGGTCTCCTTGGCGCGCTTCCGGGTGAAGAAGGGTTCGAAGACCTGGCCCAGGTCGTGCGGTTCGATGCCGCAGCCGTCGTCCGAGACCGACAGCGTCGCGTAGCGACCGGCCGGAACGGTCTCGTACCCCGTTCGTGGCTCGAGGACGTCGACCTTGGCGCTCTTCACGACGACCTCGCCGTTCCCGCCGATGGCCTCGGCCGCGTTGCGAATCAGGTTGTCGACCGCACGCGCGAGCTGGGACTCCGATCCGCGGACGACGAGCGGCTCCGGGCTGAGGTCCGCGATCATGTTGACGTGCGACTTGCTGCCGTCCTCGACGAACCGGAGTGAGCTGTTCGCCCAGCCCGACTTGATCACGCGATTGATGTCGATGTTCTCCTTCACCGTCCGGCCCTGGCGACCGAGCGCGAGCAGGTCCTTGATCGTCTGGGCGGCGCGCAGCGAGGCGACCTTGATGGTCTCCACGTCGGCGCGCAGATCGCGCATCGACTCATCGCTGCGCTGAATCTCCGCGAGCTGGGCGATGATGAGATCGGGCAGCGCGACCAGCGGTCCCAGCGCGTTGTTGAGATCGTGCGCGACGCCGCCCGCCAGCACGCTGAGGGCTTCCATCCGCTTCGTGGCCGCCAGCCGCTCCTGCACGCTGCGTTCGTGCAGCAAGCTGGTCTGCACCAGCTCCTCGCGCAGGCGAATGCTCTTGAGCGCGGCCGCGATCTCGTTGCGGAACGCCGCGTACGCGTTGATCCCGTCGGAGTAGCTGAACGCGATGACACCCAGCAGGTGGTTGCCGAACGCCAGCGGCAGGACCAGGAAGCTCTCCTGCCTGTCATCGGTGAGCGCGCCCGGCGGCAGCAGCTGGCTGGCGACGTAATCCGCGGCTTCGCCTTCCTGCAGCGCGCCGTCGCGCAGGCACATCGCGGGACGCAGCACGTGCTTGTCCCCATTCGTCACGCACGCCAGATACGCGGTGCGGACGCCCGCGCTGGGCAGACCCTTGACCAGCGCGTCGCGCAGCGACGCCAGATCGAAGGCGATCGATGCCTGCTCGCCGACGCCCAGCAGGCGCAGGTAGTTTTCGTCCAGCAGCAACCGGTGCTGCATCTGGCTGGTCGTGTTCGAGAGCGCGACCACGTTCAGGCCGTCGAACAGGACGCGCTCGACCTGCATGTTCGAGAATCCGCGCAGCTCGTCGCGCAGGTAGCAGATCGCGCTCTGAAGCATCCGCTGCCGCTCGTTGTCGGTGCCGGCGTCTTCCAGCAGCGCGGCGATGACGTCGTGGAACGCCTCGTTGCGGCCACCGATCTCCGCGCGGAGTCCGTCGAGCAGCTGCGTCGCCGCTTCGGCGCCGTTGGAGAAACCGGTGCTGAGAAGGCCCGCCAGCACCGGCCACAGCGTCTCCAGCCGGTGGGCCATCGATCCCGTGTCGGTCGCGTGCGACGGGGGCGCGATCTGCGAATCCCGCCGGTACGCCTCGTAGCCGCACCCGCACGATTGTCGGCGGACGAACCGCGCCGCGACCTGCGTGCGCGCCGGGACCGCCCGGCCCGCCGCCTGCTCCTCGATCGCGCGCACGGCCCAGTCCGCGACCTGTTCGAACGGTTGCGCGACGGTCGTGAGCGGCGGGTTTCCCAGGCGCGCCAGCATCAGATCGTCGAAGCCGGTGACGCGAACGTCCTGGGGCACGCGCCGGCCTTGCTTGCGCAGGACATCGATCACGCCCGTCGCCATCTCGTCGTTCGCCGCCACGACGGCGTCGATGTCCACGCCGCGCGCGAGGATCTCCTCCATCGCCACCTTGGCCGAGTTGGTGCGGAAGTAGCCGGGCGCCGTCAGCGCCGGATCGTAGGCGATGCCGTGCCGTTCCAGCACCGCCCGGTAGGCCTCGAAGCGAACCTCCGCCTCCGGGTTCTTCGGCGTGCCGGAGAGAAAGGCGATCTTGCGGCAGTCGTGATCGGTGATGAGGTGCTCGATCACCGCTTCCATGCCCGGCCGGTTGTCGAGGACCAGGCTGGGGACGCCGGGCAGCTCGATGCCGATGCTGCACATCTTCGCGCCGGCGAATCGATCGACGAACCTCGTCACGCCGCCGGCGCCGCAGTAAGTCGACAGCAGCGACGACACGACGATGATGCCGTCCACCGAGTCGGAGCGAAGCAGCTCGTAGATGGTGTTGTCGGCGACGTCGGTCGGCTGCGGGGCCTCCACCGGCCCGCCGTAGATCAGCAGCAGATGGTGGCCCGCCTCGCGGCCCTTCGCGTGGATGGCGTCCCGGAGTTGGGCCTCGTACCCGCCGCTGAACGCGTTCAGGTGATCGAGCAGGACGGCAATGCGAAGCCGGTGCGGCGCTGTCATCGAATCCGGGAGGGGCATCTCGCTATCCACAACCAACCCACGAGCATTTCCGGAAAGAGATCATCGGCGGGATAGCCCACGAACTTGTGACCGAGGGGCACCGCGCGCAAGGCCAAATATGCTTGAAGTCTGCGCGGTTAGGCGGGCTCAGCCGTAACGGCGATTTTCCGCGCGCCGATCTGGCCAAATCCGGGCACTTGATCGTTTTCTCCCTGGATGCCGTTCGCGGTCCCCATGCCGACCCCGTCGCCTTCGTCCGAAATCCCCCGGCCCTCGGCCCTGCCGGAGGGAACGGCGGAGGACACGGCGTGGCTGGATCGATTCCACCGCGGTGACCGGCGCACGCTGGAGGACTGCTACCGGCAGCACTTCGCGACCGTCGAGCGCGCCGCGCGCGCCGTCCTGTCCCGCGACGAGGCCGAGACCGTCATCCACGAAGTGTTCTCGCGGCTGGTCGCCGCGCCCGACCTGAGGCGATCGTTCCGGGGCGGCGCGTTCGGCGCGTGGATCGCGACGGTGGGGCGCAACCTCGCCATCGACTACCGGCGCCGGTCGGGCCGAGAGATCTCGGTCGGCGACCCGCCGGAGACCGCCGCGGCCGACGCGGTCGGGAGCTGGCAGGACGCCGCGGACGCGCGGCTGCTGGTGGAACGGTTTCGGCGCGAGCACCTCGAGCCGAAGTGGGCGGGCGTGTTCGAGCTGCGCTTCCTGCAGCAGCTGCCCCAGCGCGATGCCGCGTCCCGCCTGGGCATCAACCGGACCACGCTCGCGTATCGCGAGCTTCGCATTCGCCATGCGCTGCGACGATTCCTGCTCGACGACGAGCCTGCCAGTGCAAGTGAAGAAGGAAGTGAAGGACGTAAAGGAAGCACACCATGACGACAGTGAACGCCAGTTCGCATCACGCGGCGCGCGCCGCCATCAGCGCGCATTTCGCCGGGCGCGCGTCAATGGGCGCCGAGGCGGGGATGCGCGCGCACCTGCCCACGTGCGAGGACTGCCGGGCCAGATACCGCCGGCACCACCTGCTGGCGCGGCTGGATCCGTCGGCGCCGTCCGCCCAGGAACGCATCGGGCGCGGGCTCGGCTTCGAACCGCGGCGCGCGCCGGCGCCCTCGCGCTGGCTGGCGTTCGCGTTGCCGCTCGCCGGCGCGGTCGCCGCCGCCCTGATCGTGTGGGCGCCGGCGGAGCGCTCCCGCGGCCATCACACCGTCGCCGAGGAGCCGGTCGCGCGCGGAGCGGCCGTGAACGCAGCGCCAGAGCTGTTGATCTATCGCTTCGCCGCGGGTGCATTCTGGCGCGCGCCCAAGCTGGTCGGCCGGTCGATGCACGCCGGCGACGAGCTCGCGTTCGCGTACAGCAACCCCGCGGGGCGCCGCTACGTCGCGATCTTCGGCGTCGACGAGCTGCGCCGGGTGTACTGGTTCCACCCCGCGTGGCCGGTGGGCACGCCCGCGCCGCGCGCGATCGCCGCGGCGGCCGGGCCAGGACCGTACGAGCTGCCCGAGGCGATTCACCACGACGTCGCGGGGCATCGGCTGACGATCCGCGCTGCGTTCGCGGATCACCCGATGGAGGTCAGTGATGTCGAGGCGGCGGTGCGTGCCGCCGCCGACAGCGGCGGGCTCGCTTCCCGACTGGGCGCGGACGTGCTGATCACCGAACGCGTCGTGGACGTGCGCCCGTGAAACGCGCGCTCGTGTGTGGAGCCGCGTGGGCGCTGCTCGCCACGGCGGGTGCGCCCGCGTGGGCCGCCCCGGCGCCGGCCACGCCCGATGGGACGCCCGCGCCGGGCGCGCCCGCGCAGGCGTTGTTCGCGCTGGTCGTCGGCGTCAACGCCAGCTCGTCGCCGGGGGTCGTTCCGTTGCGCTACGCCGACGACGACGCCGCCCGATACCTCGAGCTGTATCGCGCGCTGGGCGCTCGCACGTACCTGCTCTCGCGCCTCGACGAGAACACGCGGCGCCTGCACCCGCAGGCCGCGGCCGAGGCGGTTCCGCCTCGCCGGGCCGAGCTGCGCCAGGCGGTGGAAGCGCTGACCCGCGACATCGCGCAGGCGCGCGCCGCCGGCGTGCGCTCGACGCTGTACGTGCTCTACGCCGGTCACGGCGACGTCAGCGATGCCGGCTGGTCGCTGACCCTGGAAGACGGACGCCTGGACGGCAGCGCGCTGCTGTCCGAGGTCATCGAACGCGCGGGCGCGGAGCAGACGCACGTGATCGTGGACGCGTGTCACGCGTATCTGCTGGCGCTGCCGCGCGGCCCGGGGGGCGAGCGGCGGCCGGCGCCCGGCTTCGTGGCGCTGGAAGCGTCGTCGCGCGCCGGGCGCGTCGGGTATCTGCTCTCCAGCTCCGCGTCGGGCGAGAGCCACGAGTGGGCGGGCTTCGAAGCCGGCGTGTTCAGCCACGAGATGCGTTCCGGCCTGTACGGCGCGGCCGACGTCGACGGCGACGGGCGCGTGACGTACGCCGAGATCGCCGCCTTCGTGGCGCGCGCGAACGCCGCGATCAAGGGCGAGCGCTACCGTCCCAAGGTTTACGCGCGGCCACCCCGCGACGGAGACCTGCTGCTGGACCTGCGCGCCTCGCGCGAGAACGACCTGCGCCTCGACGGCTCCGCCAGCGCCGGGCACTACCTGATCGAGGATACGCGCGGCGTGCGGATCGCCGACTTTCACGGCAACGGCGTCACGCCCGTGCGCCTGGTGCGGCCGCCGGGCGAGGGCGCGCTCTACCTGCGGCGGATCGACGACAACACCGAGCAGTCGGTCCCGCGCACTCCCGGGCCGGTGCTGCTGGCGGAGCTGCCGCGGACCGCATCGCACGCGGCCAGCCGCGGCGCCGCCCAGGACGCGTTCAACAACCTGTTCACGCTGGCGTTCGACAACCAGGCGGTCGCGGATTGGGTGCAGCATTCGGATGCGGAGCGCCTGGAGGTCGAGGCGGCGGCGCGCGACCAGGAAAGGCAGCTCCAGAACGCGCGCCTCCGGCGGACGCTGGGCTGGACGGCGATCGGCACCGGCGTCGCCGCCGCGATCGCGGCGGGCGCCGTCGAGCTTTCGGCGCGCTCGCTCCACAACAATGCACCCCTGGTGGAGAGCCAGCGCGACGCGGCCGCGCGCAACGACAGCATCGCCACCCGCAACGCCGTCGCGACCGGTCTGGTCATCGGCAGCGCCGTCACCGCCGGCGTCGGCCTGTGGCTGCTCTGGCCGCGGCACACCGCCGCCAGCGCGTCCGAACCGCCGGTGATCGGGTTCTCGGCCTCGCCCACGTCCGCGGACGTGCAGGCGCAGTGGCATTTCTGAAAGGTTTTGGCCAAACCCGCCACTCAGATCGTTTCAGGGGCGACGACGGTCGAAATGCGCTCGCGAAAGATCTCCTTCTACGCGGTTCTGGTGCTGGCGGCGGCCGGCTGCACCGACGAGGTCCGCGTCACGGGCCGCGCGTGCCCGTGCGTCGCCGATCAATTCTGCTGTCCGGTGTCGAACACCTGCGCCGCTGACGAGGCGGCGTGCGACCGCTTGCCCACCATCGCGCCCTCGTCGCTGACGTTCACGCGCCTCTCGGCGACCAGCGGGGAATTCTCCTGGGACCCGGTGGGGGGCGCGACGTCGTACGCCCTGTACCTGAACGGGATCGAGACGGCGCGAACGGCGCTCACGACCGCCACGCTGGAGATCGGTACGGGTGAGGTCGACGTGCGCGTCGCGGCGCTGAACGACGTGGGCCCCTCGCCCAAGAGCGGTTCGTTCCCGGTGCTGTTCGACGTCTCCGTTCGGGCCTGCGCGTCTGACGCCGTCGAGGCGCGCTGGAAGACCGCGGCGTCGACCGACACGCAGCTCTCCGTCGAGCGCGCCGGCGAGAACACCATCGCCTGCGTCGATCCCACCCTTCGGCAGGACCACCTCTACGGCGACGTCGCCGGCTGCACGCAGATCGGCGTGCCGTCCGGGACAGCCGGGGTCCTCGATCCCGCGTCGCCGCTGACCGTCAACCTGATGTCGCGCGACGAGCTGGGATTCCTGGGCAAGTACCAGACGACCTTCACGATGCCCGGCCAGAGCTGCCTGTGCGCGAGCAGCTCGACGCGGACGCTGGGCGGGTGCAACCGGACGCCGATCGTGGGTCCGATGGGCTCGGGGCTCCCTGACATCCCGGCGTGCGGGCGGGCGTTCGATCTCGAGGCCGGCAAGCTGGTCGACAACACGAACCAGGGCGACATGTACCTGGAGGCGACCGAGGACGCCGACGGGTGGCTCAGCGAGGTCCGTCTGGTCGCCCCGCGCGGCGTCGCGGTCCTGAACAACACGGCGATGTGCGACGTCGTCCAGGCGCCGGCGAGCGGTTATGACCAGAACGTCGTGATCCACGCGGCCGCGTCGGGCCGCGACCGGCCGCCGCAGGCCGAGCGCACGACGACCTTCGTGGTCAAGACGCGAAACGACCGCTACGCCAAGGTCAGCCTCGAATGCAACTGTCCGACCAGCGCGACCGAAGCCGGCTTCGGCGATCTGGGGATGCGGTTCGGCTGGCGCGTCACCGCCGCCGGCTCGATGGTTTTCAACGACTGACGTAAACCCCGCGCCGTCAGTCCGCGTCGTT
>Ga0207681_10001680_pt1 | contig 14246 bp, 6 predicted proteins | sample KBSS53metaG_FD_184324 | JGI IMG/M metagenome (GOLD analysis project Ga0207681, IMG submission 184324) | Switchgrass rhizosphere microbial communities from Kellogg Biological Station, Michigan, USA - KBS S5-3 metaG (SPAdes) (version 2) | ecosystem: Host-associated > Plants > Roots > Rhizosphere >... | reverse complement strand
GGGTGTGGTGCACTATGGCCCGCCGCAGGCGGCGCTGGACGCGGCGCGTGCGGCGCTTCCGCATCCGGAGACCCACGGATATCAGGACGGCGCCGGCATTCCGGAGCTCGTCGCCGCGATCGACGCCAAGCTGCGGCGCGACAACGGCATCGATTGCCGCGACGGGCTGCGCGTCATGGTAACGGCCGGCGGCAACATGGCGTTCGTGCACGCGATCCTGGCCATCACCCAGCCCGGCGATGAGGTCATTCTTCCGGTGCCGTTCTATTTCAACCACGAGATGGCGATTCAGATGGCGGACTGCACCGCCGTGCCCGTGCCGACCGACGATCGCAATCAGCTGAATCTCGACGCCATCCGCCGCGCGATCACGCCGCGGACGCGGGCGATCGTCACCGTGACGCCGAACAATCCGACCGGCGCCGTGTTTCCTGAGGCCGCGCTCCGCGACGTCAACGACCTCTGCGCGCGCCACGGGCTGTTCCACATCAGCGACGAGGTCTACGAGTACTTCACGTACGGATCTGCGAAGCATGCGTCGCCGGGCGCTTTCGCCGGCGCCGGCGCGCACACGATTTCGATGTTCTCGCTGTCGAAGGCCTATGGCTTCGCGGGCTGGCGCATCGGCTACATGGTGTACCCGGAGCGGCTGCACGACGCCATCGCCAAAGTCCAGGACACGGTGCTCGTGTGCCCGCCGGTCCTCTCGCAGATCGCGGCGGTCGCGGCGATGGCGGCCGGACCGGCGTATTGCCGGCAACACCTCGAGTCGTTCGCCGAGGTGCGCGACATCGTGCTGTCCGAGCTGCGTGCCCTCGAGCCGCTGTGCAGCGTGCCGCCGGCCGACGGCGCCTTCTACTGCTTCCTGCGCGTCAACCGGGACGCCGATCCGTTTTCAATCGCCGAGCGGCTGATCCGCGAGCATCGCGTCGCGGTCGTTCCGGGGGATGCCTTCGGTGCGACGAGCGGCTGCTATTTCCGCATCGCCTACGGTGCACTGCAGAAGGCCACGGTCGCTGAGGGGATCGGACGCCTGGTGAACGGCCTGCGCGTCCTGCTCGAGAAAGATAAAAGTTAAAAGTTAAAAGTTAAAACCAAAAGTCAAAGTGGGAGTGACAGGCATTTCAACTTTTAATTTTTGCCTTTTAACTTTCAACTTTATACGTCCAGTTCCTCCGCTTCGTCCGCGCGTTCCATGATGAAGCGGAACCGCGCGGACGCATCCTTGCCCATCAGCTCGTTGATGACGCGATCGGTCACGATGTGATCGGTGACTTCGACGCGCAGCAGCCGTCGTGTCCGCGGATTGAGCGTCGTCTCCCACAAGACCTTCGGCATCATCTCGCCCAGGCCCTTGAAGCGCGTAATCTCCGGCGCGCCGCGGCCGTTTTTCGCGTGCTGCTTCAGGATCGCATCCTTCTGCGGATCGTCGAGCGCCCAGAACGTCTCCTTGCCGATGTCGATCCGGTAGAGCGGCGGCTGCGCGAGAAAGACGTGGCCGGCGCTGATCAACTGCGGCAGGTGACGGTAGATGAACGTCAGCAGCAGGGTGGCGATGTGATTGCCGTCCGAATCGGCGTCGGCCAGGATGATCACCTTGCCGTAGCGCAGCCTGGACAGCTCGAAGTTCTTGCCGAGCCCGCAGCCGAGCGCCGTCACCAGATCGGTGAGCTCCTTGTTCTCGAGGACTTTCGCGAGCGAGACGCTCTCGGTGTTGAGCACCTTGCCGCGCAGCGGCAGAATCGCCTGCCGCGCCCGATCGCGTCCCTGCTTCGCGGAGCCGCCGGCCGAATCGCCTTCCACCACGAACAGCTCGCTGCCTTCGCTCGTCGGGTTCGTGCAGTCGCTCAACTTGCCCGGGAGGTTGAGGCGGGAAGAGGTTGCGCTCTTCCGCGACACCTCCGCCTGCGCGGCGCGGCTCGCCTCGCGGGCGCGAGCGGCCAGGATGATCCGCGCGACGATCGATTCGGCGACGCTGATGTTGTGGTTCAGCCAATGCTCCAGCGCCGGGCGCACCACGCCGTCCACCGCCGACACCAGCTCCGGGTTGTTGAGACGATCCTTGGTCTGCCCCTGAAACTGCGGCTCCTGCACGAACACGCTCAGGACGCCGGTCAGCCCTTCGCGGATGTCCTCGGCCGTCAGCGTCACACCCTTGGGCGACAGGTTGTGCGTGTCGATGAAATTACGGACGGCCTTGCCGATGCCGGCGCGCAGCCCGTTTTCGTGCGTGCCACCCGATCCCGTGGGGATCCCGTTCACGTACGACCGCAGGTGTTCGTCCGTGGCCTCGGTCCACTGCAGCACGAGGTCGAGCCGCAGCCCGTCCTCCTTCGCCAGCATGAACGGCACCTCGTGAACCGGCTTCGCCCCGCGCTCCCTCACGATCTTTCTCAGGTACTCGACGATTCCTTCGTCGTGCTCGAAGACGAGTTTTTCTTTGGCGCCTTCGTCTTCGAAGACGACCTTGAGGCCCTTGTGGAGGTAGCTCGCGATCTCGAGGCGCTCCTTGATGACCGCGGGATCGAATTCGATCTTGGGAAAGATCGCCGCGTCCGGATGGAAATAGACGGTCGTTCCCGTTCCGCGCGCCGGCCCCACCTTCTTGAGGGCGGTCACCGCCTTCCCCTGCCGGAAGCGCATTTCCCACTGCGAGCCGTCCCGCTTGACGTTCGCCACCAGGTCCTTCGACAGCGCGTTGACGACGCTCGCGCCAACGCCGTGCAGGCCGCCGGCGGTCTTATAGCTGCCGTGCTCGAACTTGCCGCCGGCGTGCAGCACCGTGAAGATCGTTTCCAGCGCGCTTTTCTTCGACGTCGGGTGCTTGTCCACGGGTATGCCGCGGCCGTCGTCTTCGATCGTCATCGACGATCCATTTGTATGGAGTGTCACGCGGATGTTGGAGGCATAGCCGTTCATCGCCTCGTCGACCGCGTTATCGAGGATTTCCCAGACGAGGTGATGCAGGCCGGCCGATCCAACGCCGCCGATATACATGCCCGGCCGTTTGCGAACCGGTTCGAGCCCCTCGAGGACCGTGATGTCTTTTGCCGTGTAGTTGGTGGGCGCCATCGTGTCGCGCTGATTGTACCGAACACCCTCGCGGGCAGGTGGCGGAACGTATCTCATGAGCTGAGGGGAGTCGCCAAATAACCCCGGCCGGACCAGCCGCCTGTCTATAATGTCCGCCTTGTGCCGCGGGTTGCTGGTCTGGTCCTCGTTCTCGTTGCCGTGTGTTCGGCGCCAGCCGTGGCGGCCACGGCTACCGAAGACGTACCCGTGCCGGGAGGATCGGCGGCGCTGTCGCGACAGCTCGGCATCGATCCGCCGCCGGACCGCGGGCGCTTCATCTACGAAATCACCCGGCTGATTTACGACAACCCCGAAGGCCGCCGCCCGGAAGCCGACCGCTACATCCAATGGCTGCGTCAGCCGCCCGGGCGCAAACGCGAGGTCCGACCCGCGCCCGATCGCGCCGCGACCGATTCCATTCCGGTGCCGTTGACCGCCGACGTCTGGGGCGACGCGATCTTCCATCGCCGCCTCGCGCGCGAGGAGCTGGTGTCGGCCATCGTCGCCGATCGGTCGGCGTCGCTGCTGTGCCACGGGCTGGCGCCGCTCGACGATCAGACCCTGCAGTACTTCGCCGACCACCCGGCGCTGCTCTCGAGGATCTACGAACGGTCGGCGCCGGCCTTCGCGGCGTTCTCGAGCAGCCTGCGTATTCGCGCCAACCGCGTCGTGCCGCCGACCGAGCGCGATGACGTCGTGGCGATGTGGGAAGCGGTGGTGGGCGAGAAGGTGACGCGCGCGGATCGATTCATCCAGCAGCTGCTGGACATGAACGACGGACGCGTCCTCGCGCTCTACGACACCATCGGGCAGCTTGACGCGCCGCACCGCGCGTTCGTCCTGGGATTCTGGATCCCCGACGCCGCGGTGCGTCTGGAGCGTTTCAAGACGCTGGTTACCGCCGGCGTCAACGCGTATCGCGAGTGGCACGTCCGGACGATGCCGTTCAACCGTTCGTCGTTCGATCTCGCCATGACGCTGGCCCGAATCGAGGTCGCCGACAATGGCACGCCCGCCGCACCGAACTCCCGCGGGTTCTGGACGAGCGTCTTCTCGGGTGTGGACGTGCCCGAGGATGCGGCGCGGCTGCTGCGGAACGTCGAGGACGAGCCGCTGGATGCGGCGTGGCTGGCGGACACGATTGGATCGGCCGACGTCCGGCAGCGCGCCGAGCGTCTCGAACAGATCGCCATCGGTCAGCGGGTGTTCGGCGACGTCGCAGCCGCCGGGCGCGATCGCGCCGACGTCTTCGTCGCGCTTCGCGGGATTTCGCGCTACCGGTTGCTGATCCTGACGCTCGATCGCATCGGCATCCGAACCCCGTCGGTGTTCGCGGCGGCCGTCAGACACGCCGTGCGTCTTTCACCCTTCGACGGCCGGCGCGGCTTCGTGGCCCAGGCGCAGTTTCAAGGCGCCCTCGCGATCCTGTCGCGCATGGCGAGGGTCCGCACGTTCAGCGTTCCGCAAACCCAGGCACTGATCCAGAAGCTGATCGCCCTGCCGGTGACCGACGATGGCCGCTACGCGGGCGCGGTCGCCGGGTGGCTGAGAAACAGCGTCGCCGCCGCGTTGCCGCTCGCCGACACCGTCGAGTCCGCGATCCTGCTGGGCATGTCGGGGCCCGCCTCCGCGGAGCGCGTGCCGCGGCTGGCGTGGGAAGGGCAGCCCTACCGTCTCGATCTGGGTGCCGCCGAACGCCGGCGTCTTCAGCAGGTGCGCGATCGCCAGGAGGGACTGCCGCTCGACCTCGCGCTCGACCTCGCCGCCATCGGTCACACGCTCGCCGGCGAGGCGTTGCCGCTCGACGAGGTCCCGCGCGTCGTGACCCGGCTGTCGCGGATGCTCGACGAAACACCGCAGCGCCCCAATCGCGCCGAGACGGAGAACGTGCCGCCCGGCGTGTCGCAGCCGTCGAACGTCCACGAGACGCTGCAGAAGACGGTTGAGGAGCTGTCGAAGGCGATCCGGAACAAAGACGCCAAGCGTGCGGCGCGTGAGTCCGAGCCGCTGAGCGACCTGGCCGACCAGCTGCTGTCGGAAGTGCTCCTCTCGATTTCGTACGCCGCGGACGTTGGCGATCCCGAAGGCACGGTGCTGCTGGCCGCCGACGTCTCGCATCGCCACGACTTCGGGTTCGGCGCGAAGGACGCGGAGCTGCGCCGGCGCCAGGTGTGGTCGATGCCGCGCCAGGACGTGACGCCCGGCATCCCCTGGCGCGTGAGCGGATCGCTGCTCGGTCTCGACGTCGCGCTCGCGCCGTTGACCCTGCGGCGGCTGAACTTCGAGCGTGTCCTCGAAGCGCCGAAGTTGACGACCAATCAGCGTGATAATTTCGCTCTCAGCGTCGCGCTGCTCAATCCGTACGACTTGCGCGACGCCGATCGCGATCGGATCGCCGAAGCGATCGACCGCGGCACGCGGCGCGTCGCGGAGTTGTCCGGCGCGCCGGCGCTGGACGCGCTGGCCGACGAGATCGTGATGGAGCCCTGGCGGCGCCGCGCGATCGCCTGGACGTTCGCGCACGAGCGCGATCGCGTGACGTCGATGCTGTCGTTGACCGAACTGCTCGTGCTGGGCGGCGGACGGCTGGCGGAGCTCGACGTGTGGGGCATGGCGGCGGTCCCTACCGGATGCGTGTGCCCGCGCCTGCCCCGGCCGGGCATCTTGCCGTCCCTCCTCGGACGCCCCCAACTCGGCCTGATCGCCATCGGCGTCGCCGATCTGAATCTCCACGTCGCGGTCATGCTGAAAGAGATGCAACTGCCCGCGGCGCTCGCCCGAGTGATATTGTCCGGGGCGATGCAGGACTTCATCGACGAGGTCAGGCCGACCGACGACGGCGACTGGCTGACGCTGGTCCGCCGGGCGCGGCTGGTGCCTCGCGACCGCGTCGAGGACTATATTGCGGCCGCCACGGCGACCGGCCCGCTGGTGCCGGACAGCAACCAGTACTAGGCGGGAGGGGCAGGAAGGGCGAGAGCGGCAGGAAGGGCAGGAGCGGCAGGGAGCGATCGGGAAAGGCAGGAAGGCCTGATGGGACGGATGCGCAGAACAAGCGTGACGGGTGCGGCGGTGGCCGCGGCTTTCGGCCTTGCGCTGATCGTGTCCGCGCAGGCGCCGGATTCCGCCCCGCAGCTGAAGATCCTCTCACCGGGCGAGGACAGCTACGTCAGCGGCTTGACGCTGCTCCGGGCGACCGTGGTTCCCGCCGACGCCGCGTCGACGCTCACGTTCTTCGTCGATGGCCGTCAGGTCTGTGCCCTGACGCGGCCCCCGTTCGAGTGCGAATGGGACTTCGGTCCGGCCCTGGGTGAACATCAGGTTCGCGCCGTGGCCGCGCTCGCCGCGGGCGGCCGCGCCGTCCAGACCATTCGCACGAAAGCGGTGAGCGTCACCGAAAAGGTCAACGTCGACGTCGTGCAGGTCACGGTGACGGTCAGCGATGGACACGGCCGCTTCGTGCGCAACCTGCCGCGCACCGCCTTCCGCGTGCTGGAAGACGGCAAGCCACAGGGGATCACCCACTTCACGTCCGAGGACGTGCCGCTCGAGATCGTCGTCGCCATCGACATCTCGGGCAGCATGACGCCGGCGATGCCGAAGCTGAAGACAGCGGTCAAGGAATTTCTCAAGGACGTGCCGAATCAGGATCTCGTCACGCTGCTGGGATTCAACGACAACATCTTCACGCTGACGCGCAAGGCTGGCGACGTGGCGGAACGCTCCAGAGCGGTGGATCGGCTGGCCCCATGGGGATCCACCGCGCTCTACGACGTCATCCTGCGCGGCGTCGAGATGCTGGGGCGTCAGACCGGACGCAAGGCGCTGATCGTGTTCACCGACGGCGAGGACCAGGGAAGCCACGCGACGATCAACGACGTCGAGCGCCGCCTTCAGTCCAGCGACGTGACGCTCTACATGATCGGTCAGGGCCGCGGCGTCACGCTGGACACGCTGAAGAAAGTCATGGAGCGGTTGTCGAACCCCACCGGCGGACGCGCGCTCTTTACCGACAGCATCGATGAGCTGCACGAGTCGTTCGCCGACCTGCTCGACGAGCTGTCGAACCAGTACCTGCTCGGCTACGAGCCGACCAATACGAAGCACGACGACGTGTGGCGCAAGATCAAGGTCGAGGTGGACGGTCATCACGAGGTGCGCGCCCGGCAGGGATACCGGGCGACGACGGCGAAGTGAAGGGCAGGTGAGTCAGGTGGGTCGCGTAGGTCAGGTGGGTCGTGTCACTGGCACGGCGTGCGCCTTGGCACTCACTGCGTACGTAGTGTCCGGCTTCGACCGGACCCTTTTCGCGCAACAACCGCAACCGGCGTTCAAATCGTCCGTCGAAGTGACGTCGCTCGACGTCACCGTCGTCGACAGCAACGGCAAGCCGATCACCAACCTGACGCCGGCCGACTTCGTCGTCCGGATCGACAACAACGTCCGGCGCGTGGTGACGTCCGAATGGGTGCAGCTGACGAGCGACGACAAACCGGCGGCGGTTGTCACGCCGCCCGAGGGGTACAGCACCAACGAGAACTCGATCGGTGGCCGGCTGATCGTCATGGCGATCGACCAGCCGAACATCCGCTTCGGCGGTGCGATGGCGATCGCCAAGGCCGCCAACGCCTTCGTGGACCGCCTCCAGCCTGCCGATCGCATCGCCGTCGCGGGAATCGGCACGGGCGCGCCGGCCACGCCGTTCACGACCGACCGCGCCCGCATCAAACAGACGATTTCGCGGATGGCCGGTCAGAAGATGGTGCAGCGCGGCCTGTTGAACAAGAACATCGGGCTGGCAGAGGCGCTCCAGGTTGTCGACCGGAGCGACCAGGAAATGTTGCGGCAGATTCAGGGCCGTGAGTGCGCCGCGGAAAACAGCCCGAATGCCCGGGAAGCGTGCAATGTGGAGGTCGAGCTCCAGGTCCATCAGATCGCGATGGACGCCAAACACGAAGCCGACCAGACGATCCAGGCGCTGCGCGACCTGTTCATCGGTTTGCGCGCCATCGACGCGCCCAAGACGCTGATTTTCATCTCCGAAGGGTTTACGTTGAGCGATCTGTCGCCGCTGTTGGTCGAACTCGGCAGTCTGGCGGCGTCGGCGCGCACCAGCCTGTACGCGCTGCAGCTCGACCAGGCGCTGTTCGATGTCGCGGACGCGCGCATGGCGCGGAACCCGTTCGCGGATCGCCGGGCGGCAACCGAGGGGCTCGACATGCTGGCGGGCGCCGCGCGCGGCACCCTCTTCACGGTGACCGGCTCGGGCGAAACGCTGTTCTCGCGCATCGAATCCGAGCTCTCCGGCTATTACCAGCTGGCTGTGGAATCGGATCCGCGCGATCGCGACGGCAAGCCGCATCCGATTCGCGTCGACGTGCCGCGCCGCGGTGCGTCGGTGCGCTCGCGCCGGCAGATTCTCAACGCGCCGTCGGACGAAGTGGCAGCGCGGGCCGCGCGCTCTCCGCGCCGCGCGATGGCGGCCGCGCTCGGCTCGCCGCTGCTGTCGTCGGCGCTGCCGTTGCGCGTTGCCTCGTTTTCGCTGCAGGGCCCAGAGCGCGACAAAGTCCAACTTCTGATCCACACCGACATCGGAACCGATTACCCGACGCCGAAAGTCGTCTCGGTCGGCTATGTGATTTCCGACCCCACCGGCAAACAGATCGAGACCAAGGCGTTCGACGTGCGGGCGTCACCGGTCATGAATGGCGTCCCCTCGGCGCTGCAGTACAACGCCGGCGCCAGCCTGCCGCCTGGCACCTACAACCTGAAACTGGCGGTCGCCGAAGGCGATCGCGTCGGCAGCATCGAGCACGAGATTCACGCGGCGTTACCGAACGCCGGAGGACTCGCGTTCAGCGAGTTGATGGCCGGCGGCCCTCATGACGCGGGTCAGCTGCTGACGCCGACCATCGGCTACACCATCACGTTCGGCATGCTCCATGGCTACGTCGAAGCCTACGGCCCGCGGGCGAAGGGTGTGACCGCGGAGTACGAAGTCGCGACCAAGGCCGACGCGCCGGCGCTGATCAACATGGACGCGCCGCCCTATCCCGCCGGCGACGAGCGGGTGATCTTCTCGACGAAGGTGCAGGTCAACCAGCTGCCGCCGGGCAAGTACGTGCTGCGCGCGATTTTTTCCGAAGAGGGCAAGGCGGTGAAAACGCTCACGCGGCCGTTCGAAGTCGCGCCGCCGAAGGTGCTGATGACCTCCGCCGAGGGTTTGGGCACGATGTCAGTGGACAGCGAGCTGTTCCTGCCGATCGACGAGGCGGCGCTCTCCGTGCCGTTCAAGCGTGACGACGCCGTCAAACCCGAGGTCCTCGACCAGTTCAGCGATCGTGTCGCGCCGGAGATCAAGGCACCGTTCGACGAGGGCATCGCGTTCCTGGCTCGCGGCGACTATCTGAAAGCCGAGGCGAGCTTCAAGAAGGCGATCAATCCGGACGGCGACAGCACCGTGCCGCTGTTGTACCTGGCGGCGGCGTTCGCCGCGGCCGGCCGCAACGTCGAGGCGGCCAGCGCCTGGCAGACCGCCCTCATCGACGGCTCCGACTACGCCCAGGTGTACCAGTGGCTCGGCGACGCGCTGATGCGCGAGCGCGACCTCGGCGCCGCGCGAACGATTCTCGAAGAGGCGGTCGGCAAATGGCCGTCCGACCCGCGCTTCACCAAGCCGCTGGCGCTGCTCTACGGCACGTTCGGCCGCGGCCGCGAGGCGGTACGAACGCTCGAACGATACATCTCGGAGCGCGAAGACGATCGCGACGCCTACTACATGGCCGTGCAGTGGATTTACACCGTGCACTCGGAAGGCGCCGTCGTCCACGGCCGTGCGGAGGACGTCAAGCTCGCGCGAGCCTACGCGGACCGGTACGCAAAGGCCTCCGGTCCGCAGTTGCCGCTGGTCAGGCAGTGGGTCGACTATCTGGAAAGTCAGGGGCGCAAACCGCAATAGCGGCGCGTCCCCTTACCGTTCGCTGCTGTCGCCCGCGTCGCTGCTCGACGACTTTCTCCCACGCGTCGAGCGACGAGCCGCCGGCTTCCTCGTGGCGGCGGCTTTCTTGACCGCTGCCGTCGGCCGCGCCACGCGCGCGCGGCGCGGCTTCGGCTTGGCGCGTCCGAGCAGCTCCGCCGTCGTGTCAATCAAATCCGGCTGCGGCGCCGACTCCTCGATTTCCGGCAGTTCCTCCGGCACCGACGCGTCGCTCGTCCGGATTTCGATCGGCTGCGACTCGTAGGTGTCCTCGACATCCGGCTGCGGAAGGATCGGCTGCCTGACGACGGCCGCCGCGCCTTGCAGCTGCGGACCCTGGAAGACGCGCAGGCCGCCGCGGCGGTCGCGCTCGATTCGGACGAAGCCTTCGCGCTGGCAGGCCTTCAACAAGTCCATCAGGCCGCCGAACCCGTAGCGACGCTCGTCGAATCCACCCTCGGCCTGCCGAAGGATCTGTTTCACGTTACGGAGATACATCGGCCACCGCGCGTTCCTCGCGGCGGTCAGGATGCGCCCGGCGACGCGCACGCCCTCGGCGTTGTCGCCGACCTGCGCCGGCATCTCCATCGATGGCGGCCTTGGAGCGGAGAAGGCATCCGGCGAAGCCGCTCGTGGCGCGCCAAAGCCGTCCGGCGCAGGCTGTGCTCCCTCGGCCGTGCCATCTGAGGGCGCCGGTCGTGGCCCGCCGAAGCTTTCCGGCGAAGCCGGTACCGCGGCGCCGTCGGTCGTGGCGGCTTTCAGCGCGTTCTCGTCGAAGCTTTCGTTGAGCTCCACCATCACGCTGCGGCCCGCGTGCTTCAGCGTGACGACGCCCGCCTGCGCGAGCTTTTCAGCAAAGTCGAGAAAAGACGACGCGCCGTAGTTCCGCTCGGAGAACGTGGAGTCGAGCTGCAGCAGCGTGCTCTTCAGCAGGCCGGTCTGCGGCGACACCTCGCGGTCGGCGAGGATCTTCAGCGCGCGGCGCACGAGCGGAACCGCCTGCATGAGCGGGGCGCTCGCCGCCGACGCCGGCATCGGCCGTCCGGTTCTCGCCGCCTGCTTGCGGACGCCGTGCAGGTTCTCGTAGGCGATGAACTCGTGGCAGTTCCTCTGCAGGATCATGCTCGTGAACGCGCGGCCGCCGACCACGAACACTTTCTTGTCGTACTGTTTGAGCTTCTCGACGAGCGAGAGGAAGTCGCTGTCGCCGCCGACGATCACGTAGGCGTTGATGTGTTGATGGGTGAACGCCATCTCGAGCGCGTCGAGCGCGAGGTTGATGTCGGCGCCGTTCTTGTCGCCGCCCGGCGTCATGTTGCGCTGAACGAGGCGGATGGCGTGCTGTGTCAGCGACCGGCTGTATTCGCCGGAGCGCGTCCAGTCGGCGTAGGCGATCTTGGTGACGACCTCGCCGCGCTCCTTGATGGCGTCGAGGATGACGCCGACGTCGAATTGCTGGCCGAGGGTGGTCTTGACGCCGATTTCGATGTTGTCGAAGTCAATGAATACCGCGATGTTGAGACGATCTTGAGTGGGCAAACAGAGTTCCTTGCGCGCTTAACGCGTTTGTAAAGGCCTGTCCCGCCGAAGCCCCGCAGGGGCGAAGGCGGACGGATGTTCGCTAGAACGACAGCGGCTGGAGGATCCAGCCAAGTGTGCAGTCGTTCGAGCCGGGGCTCCAAGGCGGAGCCACCAGGGGCATTGTACCTCAGTGGGGACCGGGAACAGGGGACTGAGGCTGAACAGGGACCAGGGGCTAGCTGCCTGAGAGCGGGGGCGGTGCGTCCGGGATCGGCCAGACGACTCGCGTGAACTGGCCCCGCTGCAGGAGCTCGCGCCCCTTGCCGCCGCGGCCGGTCACCTCGTATTTCCCGGTGCTGATCGTCTGTTCGGCGCCGCGCGTCGTTTCAACGGTCAGCAGATCGCGGTCGCCGCTCGACGCAATGGCACCCAGCAGGCGATCGTCCTCGGCCAGCTTGATGAGCAGCACGCCTTTCCCGGGGCCGGACAGGAAGTTCACCTCATCGGCCTTGCACAGGATGCCGCGGGCTTCGGCGCTCGCCGCGATCAGCACCTCGCCGCCGCTGAGCCTGGCGACGTTGAGGATTTCGGCGCCCTCGGCGGGACGCGCATAGCGGCGCCCCGATCGCGTGCTCGGCTCGACAAACCCGTCGAGGTTGAACCGCAGCGCGTAGCCGTCGCTCGAGACCGCCACGGCGTGCACGGGGGCGGCATCGCCCTCCTTCTTCGCCTTGATCACACCCGCAACCCGCGGGTCGAGGCTCATCGCGGCGACGACACGTTCGCCGTCCTTCAGCTTGAATTGCTTCTGGATCGGTTCGCCATATCCGGTCGACGCCGGAACGTCGATGAACCGGCAGCTGTACGCGACGCCGAAGTTCGAGAAGAACACGCACGACGCGCGCGTGCTGCCCGCAAAGGCCGCCAGCACCGAATCGCCCTCGCGCAGCCGCGTCGTCGACAGGTCCTTTACCTCCCGCTGACGCTTCACCCAGCCGTCGCGCGACACGATGACGACGTTGTCTTCCTCGACGATGAAGTCGTCGGCGGTGTATTCCGGCTCGCCGGAATCGCTGGCGATGGCGGTGCGGCGTTTGTCGCCGTACTTGCTGCTCACTTCTTCGAGCTCGGCGCGGACCAGCTTCCAGCGGCTCTCTTCGTCTTTGAGCAGTCCGCCGATCTGGCGCGCGCGCTTGCGCTTTTCGTCGAGCTCGTTCCTGATGATCAGGATCTCGAGGCGCGCCAGCCGGTAGATCTTCAGCTCGAGGATGGCGTCGGTCTGGTCGGCATCCAGATCGAACCGCTTCATGATCTTCTCGGCGGCGTCGGACTTGCCGTCGGACTTCCGAATCAGCTTGATGATCTCGTCGAGCGCGTCGAAGACCTTCTCGAAGCCCTCGAGAATATGAATCCGCTTCCTGAGGGCGGCGAGCTCGTGCTCCAGCCGCTTCGTCACCACTTCGAGGCGGAAGTGGAGGAAGTGCCACAGGATCTGCTTCAGATCGAGGCGCTCGGGCCTGCCGACCTCCGGGTTCTCGGTGGGGATGAGGCAGGTCAGGTTGACGGCGTAGTTGATCTGCAGCGGCGTGTGCTTGAAGAGGTACGCCATGATCATCTTCTCGTCGGCGTCCTTCTTCATCTCGATCGCGATCCGCACGTCCTCCGTCGACAGGTCCTTGACGTCGAGCAGCTGCGGCAGCTTGCGGGACATCACGACGTCGGCAATCCGCTCGACGAGCTGCGCCTTGTTGACGGTATAAGGCGCGCTGTCGATGTAGATGGTCTTCGTCGATCGGGTTTCGGGCCCGATGTCCCAGGTGCCGCGCAGCCGGATCGATCCCGAGCCGGTCTTGTAGATCTCCTTCAGCTCTTCCTGCGAGTTGAGAATCTGGCCGCCGGTCGGAAAATCAGGTCCTTTGATGTAGCGGCACAACTGCGCGCTGCTCAGATCCTCGTTGTCGAGCAGCTTGATGAGCGCCGTGCACACCTCGTTGAGGTTGTGCGGCGGGACGTTGGTGGCCATCCCGACGGCGATGCCGGTCGTGCCGTTGACGAGCAGATTGGGGATGCGCGCCGGCAGGACGACAGGCTCGGTCTTCGTGCCGTCGTAATTCGGCCGGAAGGGGACCGTGGTCTGCTCGATCTCACTGAGCATCTCGTCGCTGACGCGGGCGAGACGGCATTCCGTGTATCGCATGGCCGCGGCACTGTCGCCGTCCAGCGAGCCGAAATTCCCCGAGCCGTCCACCAGCGGATAGCGCAGCGAAAACGACTGCGCCATGCGCACGAGCGTCTCGTACAAGGCCATGTCGCCGTGCGGATGGTAGCTGCCCATCACGTCGCCGACGACCTTGGCGCACTTGCGGTGCTTCACGTCGGCCGTGAGGTTCTGCTGCCACATCGTGAAGAGGATGCGGCGCTGCACCGGCTTGAGGCCGTCGCGGACGTCCGGCAGCGCGCGAGCCGTGATGACCGACAGCGCGTAGTTGAGATAACGCGACTGCGCCGCATCGTGCAGCGCGACGTTGGCGGTGCCGCCGGGTCCGGCGCCGCCGAGCAGCGTGCCGCGAACGACGGCGTCGCGTCCGGCGTCCGGTTCAACGGCATCGATCCCGTCGAAGAGCGATCGATCCGCCGGTTTGCGTCGTTTGGCCAAAGTTCGATTATCTTAGCGCAT
>Ga0207681_10001679_pt1 | contig 14251 bp, 15 predicted proteins | sample KBSS53metaG_FD_184324 | JGI IMG/M metagenome (GOLD analysis project Ga0207681, IMG submission 184324) | Switchgrass rhizosphere microbial communities from Kellogg Biological Station, Michigan, USA - KBS S5-3 metaG (SPAdes) (version 2) | ecosystem: Host-associated > Plants > Roots > Rhizosphere... | reverse complement strand
GCTCGATCGCGGGCACGGCGAGGACGACATCAACGCGGTGGAGGCCGAGGCCCGCGGGCTGGTGGCAGAGGCGGTGCAGTTCGCCAAGGACAGCCCCTATCCCGAGCCCGAGGCAGCCTTCGAGCTCGTCCACGCCACTCCGCTTGCGACCCCGATCCGGCGCTGAGAGGACCCGACATGACCGAACAGACCACCCAGCGCATGACCTACCTCGACGCCCTGGGCCTTGCCCAGCGCGAGGAAATGGCGCGTGACGAGAACGTCATCATCATCGGCGAGGACATCACGCTCTATGCCGCCGGCGGCGCTTACGGCAACATCGACAGCAAGCGCGTGCGCAGTGCGCCGATTTCCGAATGCGGCTTTGCCGGCATGGCCGTGGGCGCGGCGATCACGGGCCTCAGGCCAATCGTCGACCTGACCATCGCCAACATCGTCAGCAAGCGCGTGCGCAGTGCGCCGATTTCCGAATGCGGCTTTGCCGGCATGGCCGTGGGCGCGGCGATCACGGGCCTCAGGCCAATCGTCGACCTGACCATCGCCAACTTCGTCTATCTCGCATCAGATCCGATCATCAACCAGGCCGCGCGCCTGCGCTACATGACCGGCGGCCAGTTCAACGTGCCGGTCGTCTACCGCGCGTCGATGTGGCACAGCCAGGCCAATGCCGCGCAGCATTCGGACCGGCCCTATCCAATGTTCATGAACGTTCCGGGGCTGAAGGTCGTCTGCCCGGCAACGCCCGAGGATGCCAAGGGCCTGCTCAAGGCCGCGATCCGCGATGACGATCCGGTGCTGGTGTTCGAGGACAACGACCTGTGGGGCCAGAAGGGCGAAGTGCCGCTCGATACCGACTTCGTCGTGCCGATCGGCAAGGCCCGCACTCACCGCGAGGGCAGCGACGTGACCATCGTGACGGTTTCCGGCTCGCTCCGGTTCGCGCTGAAAGCGGCTGACGATCTCGCGAAGGACGGCATCAGCGTCGACCTGGTCGATCTGCGTACCGTGTTGCCGATCGACAGCGAGGCGATCCTCAATTCGCTGGGCAAGACGGGGCGGATCGTCATCGTCGACCCGGCACACCGCACCTGCGGCGCGGCCGCGGAAATCGCCGCCATTGTCGCCGAGGACGGGTTCGACCTGCTGAGGAAGCCGGTTCGGCGGGTGGTGACGCCGGACGTGCCGATCCCGTTTGCGCCGACGATGGAAAAGCCGCTCTACCCCAGCCGCGAAGCCATTGTCGCGGCCGTGCGCTCGCTGATGTGACCGGCAGCGATCCCGGTTCAGGAGAATTCCGATGCGTGTAAAGGTCGTCATGCCCAAGTGGGGCACTGGAATGAACGAAGGCACCGTGGTCAAGTGGCTGAAGGCCGTTGGTGACCGCGTCGAGGCCGGCGACATGCTGGTCGAGATCGAAACCTCGAAATCGACCCAGGAAATGGAAGCGCCCGCATCGGGGACGCTGGCCGAAATCCTCCTGCCCGAAGGCGAGGAAGCCGAAGTGCGCACGCACATCGCCACGATCGAAACAGACTGACCGTGGCGGCGCGCGAGATCCTCGGCCCGGACATTTCGGGCAAGGTTGCGCTGGTGACCGGCAGCAGCCGCGGCATCGGCCGCGCGGTGGCCCAGCGCCTTGCCGCGGCAGGCGCAACCGTGGTGGTGACCGGGCGCTCGTCGGGCCAGCCCGCCGTGGGAAAGCGCTGGGGGCAGGACCATGTCGTGCCCGGCACGCTTGAGGAAACGGTCGCGCTGATCGAACAGGCCGGCGGGAAGGCGGTATCGCTGGCCGCCGATCTGGAGGATCTCGACCAGGTCCGCAACCTGGTCGACCGCGCGGCCGAGCTGGCTGGCGGCGGGATCGATATCCTCGTCAACAATGCCGGTTTCGTCGACTTCGCTCCGGTGGCGGACATTGCGTTCGACACGTTCGAGCGTACGCTCACCCACTATGTTCGCGCGCCGTTCCTGCTCTCGCAGGGAGCCGTGCGCCACATGCGCGAGGCAGGGGCCGGATGGATCGTCAATGTCAGCTCGCAGGATGCGCTGCCCCCGTCGCGGCCCTATCCGAACCACGAGAAGGTGCGCGGCTACCACGTCTATGCTGCGGCCAAGGCGGCACTCAACCGCCTGACCCAGGGCATGGCCGCCGAACTGGTCGACGAAAACATCGCCGTGAATGTCATCGGCCCTTCGACCGCGATCCGCACGCCCGGAGCCGACGCGCTGATCCCGGCGGAATTCCCGACCGAGGACGTGGAATACCTGGCCGAAGCGGTTCTGGCCATGTGCCACCTGCCAGCGGCCGAGCGCACCGGCCTGATCGGCTATTCGATGCATATTCCCTGGCACTACGGGATCCCGGTACGCAGCCTTGATGGCAAGACCGAACTGCCACGGCGCGCGCCTCCGGCATGGTCGCACCCGGCCATCGCAGCATCGGGTGAATAGGCGGCCAAGCTGCAGGAGAGAGCTATGACACCCGAGCAGGCGTTTACCGGCGGCACCGCCGTGATCACAGGGGCAGGCAGCGGCATTGGCGAAGGCCTTGCCCGCGTGGCCGCCCGTCTCGGCATGAACGTCGTGCTTGCCGATATCGCGCAGGAGCGAGTGGAACGGGTCGCGGCGGAGATCGCCGTCACCGGCGCCCAGGCGCTGGCGGTGGTGACCGACGTGACCGACATCGCGGCGCTGGAGCGCTTGGCCGATGCGGCGTGGGATCGCTTCGGCGGCGTGCGCCTGGCCATCAACAATGCCGGGATCGAGACGATCGGCTACAGCTGGGAACTGCCCGATGCCACCTGGGACAAGGCGATAGACATCAACATTCGCGGGGTGGTCCACGGCTCGCGCATCTTCGCGCGGCGCATGCTGGAGGCCGGTCAGGCAGGCTACATCGCCAACGTCGCCTCGATCGGGTCGCTGGGCATGATGCCGACCCAGGCGCCCTACATGATGAGCAAGCACGCCGTGCTCTCGTTCACCGAATGCCTGTTCCTGGAAATGCAGGTCAGGAACGCGCCGATCCAGGTTTCGGCCGTGCTGCCTGCCCAGGTCGCCACACGCATATTCGAAGATGCCCCGGCCGACCTCGGTTCACCGATGGTGTCCCGCCAGCGCGAGATGATGCACGCCATGATCACGCAGATGGGTATCACCCCGGAACAAGCGGGCGAGGTTATCCTGGCCGGGATCGCGTCAGGGGAATTCTGGGTTTCGACCCATCCCGAAACCACGGCGGCCATGGCCGCGGCGCGCGGTGCCTATCTGGCCGCGCTCAGCACGCCCACATTGCCCGAGGAAGTTCGCGCGCTGGTGGAATGATGCCTGCTGGCTGATAGCCAGGCCCGATCTGGGTACCTACTGGACAGGCCATCGCTGATGGACAATGATGGCGGGCATGACCGACGAGTACCTCGTGGGCATGCTGTTCAAGCGCCTGCTTCTGTTGCGCAACCTGCACGGCGGTCCGGACCCCGCCCTTGCCCGGCTGGCGCGGGGCCGGGCCCATCGAGCATCGGAGAGCACCTGAAGTGGCAGCAAACGATCCCATGGTGGTCGGCATCGGCCGGTCGCCCTATTCGCGCAATTCGGGCCGGACCACCTGGGGCATGGCGGTGGAATCCTGCCGGCTGGCGGTGGAGGATGCCGGCATGGCCATGTCGGACGTCGACGGGATCGTGGAGTTCAACACGGCCGACAGCACCGGATCGCTGAACGTGGCCTATGGGCTGGGGCTGCCCGGCATCCGCTATCCGGTGGACCTGCAGAACGGCGGGAATATCGTCACCTTCGCGGTCGCCCTGGCGGCGATGGCGGTGCAGACCGGCAAGTGCAAGGCGGTCCTCGTCTACCGTTCGCTCAACAGCCGGTCGGGCAAGCGGCTGGGCACATTTACCGGTGATCTCGCGATCGGCGGCGACGACCAGTACGGCGCCCCGCACGGCTATCTGGCGCCCGGCCAGTGGTTTGCCATGTATTGCCGGCGCTACATGCACGAATTCGGGACGACCAACGAAGACCTCGGCGAGGTCGCGATCGTCACCCGCCAACACGCCTTGAAGAACGATTGGGCGATCATGCGCGATCCGATCACCATGGATGACTACATGGCCTCGCGCTGGATCTACGATCCGTTCCGGCTCTACGACTGCGCGCTTGAGGCGGACGGGGCCTGCGCCATCCTCATCACGTCTCGCGAACGCGCGCAGGACCTGCGTCAAGCGCCCGTGCAGGTGGTGGACGAGGAGACCTTCATGGGCCGCCATCCCGACAGCTGGAGCGATTTCGGCCACCTGTTCTCGGCCCATTCGGCGCCGCCCCTGTGGCAGCGCACCGGCCTGACAGCCAAGGACATGGACTTCGCCTGCATCTACGACTGCTTCACCTTCACCACCATCGCCGTGATGGAGGACTATGGCTTCTGCGAGAAGGGCGGGGCGGGCGAATACTTCCGCTCGGGCAAGGCGACCTACGGCGGGGACTGCGTGATCAACCCCCACGGCGGCCTGCTTTCGGAAGCCTACATCCACGGCATGAACCATCATTACGAAGCCGTGATGCAATTGCGGGGCCAGGCCGGCGAGCGGCAGGTGGCCGATGCCCGTGTCGCGCTGGTGACGGCCGGTACCGGGCCGTTTGGCGGCGGCGTCATCTATGCCCGCGCCTGAGCAGAGGAGGCCAGCCTCATGACATTCCATCCGCCCCAGCCCGAACCCTCGCTGGACAGCATCGCCTGGTGGAACAGCCTCAAGCAGGGCGTCTTTGCGCTGCAACGGTGCACCCGCTGCCGGGAATGGCAGTTCCCCAACCTTGAGCGGTGCCGCCATTGCGGCGGCGAGCTGGTGATCGAGCCGGTTTCCGGCAAGGGCACGATCTACAGCTATATTGTCAATCACCGCCCGCCGGCGCCGGGCTTCGACGACCTGCTGCCATACGCGGTTGCCATCGTCACGCCCGATGAAGCGCCAGGGCTGCACATTCCCGGCCGCATCGTCGGAGCGGCCAACGAGGACATCCGGATCGGCCAGGCAGTGACCACGGAAATCGTGGATCACCCGGGCGGGGATTGGAAAGTCCCCGTCTTCCGGGTCACGGCATGAAGCGCAGCTGCCGCGGGCCCAACTTACCTCTGTTCCTCATGATTGGGAGATGCCGATGACCCGGGACGAAATGACCGCCGTTATGGAAGAATACTGCCGCTGCCAGCGCGACAAGGACAAGGCCGGCTGGCTTGCGCTGTTCTCCGACCAGGTCATCCACGAAGACCCGGTCGGCGCGCACACCAGCAATGGCCTCGGCGAGCTGGAGGCGTTCTGGGACGCCTTCGTCCCCGGCAATGTGAAGACGCGGCTCACCGCCCCCCTGATAGTCTGCGGCAACGAGGCGATCGTGTTCATGGCGGCGGACGCCGGCCCGGACGAGGCGCGGGTCACGGTTGAGCCGATCGTCGACAACGTCTGGTTCGACGAGGCCGGCAAGATCGTGCGCGTGCGCGCGTTCTACGACTATGCCTGAACCGGCTGGCGACCTTGCCGATGTGCTCATCATCGGCGCCGGTGCGGGCGGAGGCGCCGCAGCGCGCCGCCTGGTGGCAGCCGGGCTGAAGGTTGTCGCACTGGAACAGGGACGCTGGATCGACCGGAGCGAGTTTCGCGGGGCGGAGTGGGACTGGGAACTCTCGGCCGGGAAGCGCTGGGCGGCACAGGCCAACGTGCGCGGTGCCCCTGCCGACTATCCCATGGACCTGGCCGAATGCGACATCCAGATCATGAACTTCAACGGGGTGGGCGGCGGCACCATCCTGTACAATGCCGTGTGGCCCCGGCTGATGCCCGAGCATTTCCGGGAACGCTCGCTTTATGGCGTGGCAGCGGACTGGCCGCTCGACTACGCCGAGCTGCTGCCATGGTACGAGGCGACCGACCGGGAAATGGGCGTGGCGGGGCTGGGCGGCAATCCGGTCTACCCGCCCGGCGCCGAGCCGCCCAATCCGCCGCTGCCGTTCGGGCCCGGCGCCATGGCGGTCGCCCGCGCACTCAACCAGCGCGGCTGGCACTGGTGGCCCGATACCATCGCGATCAATTCGGTGCCCTATGGCGGGCGCCACGCCTGCATCCAGCGGGGCACCTGCGCGCAAGGCTGCGGCGAGGGCGCCAAGGCCAGCACCGACGCGACCCATTGGCAGCCCTTCGTCGCAGCGGGGGGAAGGGTGATCACCGGGGCCCGCGTCCATCAGGTGACCCTGGACGAGCGAGGCCTCGCGAGCGGCGCCGTGTGGGCCGATGCGGCAGGCCGGGATCACTTCCAGCCTGCCCGCGCGGTGCTGGTCGCCGCCAATGGCATCGGCACGCCGCGCCTCCTGCTCAATTCAGCCTGCGAGCGGTTTCCCGCCGGGCTGGCCAATTCGTCCGACCAGCTCGGCCGCAACCTGATGCTGCACCCGGTTGCGGCCGTCATCGGCACCTTTCCCGAGCAGCTGGAGGGCTGGCAGGGCCAGAACGGTTCCACCGTCCAGTGCCAGCAGTTTGGCCTGACCGACCGGCGCCGCGGCTTCGTGGGAGGTTGCAAGTGGTCGCTCCATCCGCTGGGCAGCGGGCCTGTCGCCGAATCCGTGCTGCAACTCGCTCAAGGCGATCCCGCGACCTATCATGAGCGGGTCGGCCGGCGGCTCGGCCACAAACTGATGTGGTCGATCATGAGCGAGGACATGCCCCGTCCGGAGAACCGCGTCGTCCTTTCGGCCGACCTGTGCGACAGCTCGGGCATGCCGGCGCCCCGCGTGCTCTATCGCGGCGGGGCCGACGTGGCCGCCAACCTCGACTTCAACGTGGCGCAGGCCGAGGCGGTGTTCCGTGAGGCCGGCGCCTGGGAAGTGACCAGCTACAATCCGGCCGGGCAGCAGGCCCACCTGATGGGGACGGCGCGGATGGGCGACGATCCCGCCAGTTCGGTGGTGGACCGCTGGGGCATGACCCATGACGTGCCCAATCTCGGCGTGATCGACGGGAGCGTCTTCGTGACCTCCGGGCCGGTGAACCCGACGACCACGATCATGGCCCTGGCCGCCCGCACCGCCGATCACCTGGCCCGCAACTTTGGCCGGATCGCCCCGGAGCAGGCCCGGCGGACGTGGCTCGCGCCGCTGCGTCCCACCCGCAAGACCGATCATGCGCCGGTTGCCGAAGCTGCACCGCTGGCGTGGACGGACGAGCGGGCGGCCGCTTTCGCCGCGATTGCCGATGCGCTTGTTCCGGCGGTGTCGGAGCTGCCTGCTGCGGGCCAGCTCACCCGCGAACGGGGGACAGCGCGGCAGGCCTATGTTGCCCGGCCCGATCTCCACGCTGCGCTTGACCGCGCACTGGCCGCCGGCCCGGACGGCTTCGCCGACCTGATCGCTGCCGATCCGGCGGCGTGGTCAGCCATGGCGATGCTGCTGTCCGCGGCCTATTACGCGGTGCCGGAAACCGGTGCCCGCCACGGTTATTTCGGCCAGCAACCCCGCCCGGCGCAGCCAGACCGCTATCCGGCCTATATCGCGGAGGGCCTGATCGACCACATGCTCGTGCCGGGTTGGCGCGAGCGGTGGGCGGCGGGCGATCCGGTCGCCGCCTGATGCGGGAGGGAATGCGTGGACCGGTAAGTGAAGCCTTGCGCCGGGGCGCCTATGGGGCATGGTATGGCCCGGGACGACGTCCACTTCCGCAGCCTCTGCGACGCAGGCCGCGGGGTGCAGGTCGCCCTGTTTGAGAAGGAGCACAATCATGGCCTCCGCATCTTTAAGCGTCGCGCCCGGGATGAGCCCCGGCGAATGGCAGACCCGCGTCGAGCTTGCCGCGTGCTACCGTCTCATCGCGCTTCACGGCTGGGACGATCTTATCGCGACCCACATTTCCGCCCGGGTTCCGGGCACCCGCGATTTCCTCATCAACCGCCTCGGACTGACCTTCGAAGAGATCACCGCGTCAAATCTCGTGCGCATCGATCTGGACGGCAATGTGACCGACGGGTCGGACGCCCCGATCAATCGCGCAGGCTTCACCATTCATAGCGCGGTGCATCAGGTCCGCGAGGACGCGGGTTGCGTGATTCATCTCCACACGCTCGATGGGACAGCCGTGTCGGCGCTGGAGAACGGACTGCTTCCCCTCAACCAGGTGGCGATGCTGGCCCATGGCGACATCGTCTTCCACGAATACGAAGGCGTGGCCTTCGATCTTGCCGAGCGTGAGCGGCTCCAGGCCGACCTCGGGCAGAGCAACCTGATGCTGCTGCGCAATCATGGCACGCTGGCCGTTGGCCGGACGGTGGGCGAAGCCTATACCCGCATGTACACGCTCGAACGCGCCTGCTCCATCCAGGTGCGGACGCTGGGCATGAACCGGCCGCTCCATGCCGCCGACGCCGGGGTGATCGAACGGACGGGAGACCTCGGGCGCGATGCGGCGAGCTATGCGGCCGTCGCCTGGCCGGCGGCGCTGCGCCGGGCGGGGCGGCTCAGCCCCGGGTTCGACAGCTGAACCGTGGCCGACTTCTCCGCGATCGTGGTCGCCAGCCAGTTCGGCGACGAGGCTAATGCGGCGATTGCCTCCTTGGTGCCGGGCGTCTGCATCCGGCCTGTTCCGCTCGGCTACCAGGCGCCCGATATCCTCGACGCCGACGTGTTCCTGCACATCCCGGACGTTCGCGCGGAACGCGGCGGCTCGAGCGAGCGACCGGAGGGTTGGCCGGGGCGGCTGCGGCTGGTCCAGGTAATTTCGACCGGCACGGACTTCTACCCCGACTGGCTGTTTGCCGGCCCCGCGGTCACCACGGCCCAGGGGCTCGCCGGGCCGGCGATCTCCGAGTATTGCCTCGCGGCGATCTTTGCTGCCGCGCGGGACATGCCCCGCATCTGGATGGCTGGCCCGCAGGACTGGCGACGGCTTCAGTGCCAGCAGGTCTCCGGCAGCACGCTGGGGCTGTTCGGCTTTGGCAGTATCGGCAGTACGCTGGCCCGAAAGGCGCTTGCCCTTGGCATGCGGGTGGCGGCGGTGCGCCGCTCGCGGGAGCCCCTGGGCATCGACGGCGTGGAGCAGCTGGACCAGCTGGGCGACCTGCTGGCCCGCTGCGACCATGTGGTCCTCGCCGCGCCGGGCACGGCCGAGACGCGTCACGTGGTCAATCGCGAAACCCTGGCCATGGCGCGCCCCGGCCTGCATCTCGTCAATGTCGCCCGCGGCGGGCTGATCGATGACGATGCCCTGCTGGCTTCACTGGACAACGGCACGGTCTGGCGCGCGACGCTCGACGTAACCGAGCCCGAGCCGCTGCCTGCCGGCCATCGGTTTTATACCCACCCGCGCGTGTTCCTCAGCCCCCACATCGCCAATTCGGGGCCGGCCTTCCTGGCGGCAATCAGCCGCCGCGCCGCCGACAACATCAAGCGCCTGGAAGCAGGCGGCGAGCTTGTGGGAGTGTCAGCGGCGCGCGTCTGAACTATGCCGCGTTCGCCGGGGCCGCTGCGGTAGCGCCGGCCTTGATCGAATCGGCCGCTCGCCAGCCGGAGAACACGCAGTCAGCCAGGGACAGGCCGCTGACGTAGAAGTTGGAGCAGACCCCGATGGCGGTCCGCCCCGCGGCATAGAGCCCCGGCACCGGAGCCCCGGCATCGTCAAGCACGGCCCCGCTGTCCTCATTGACCTTGAGCCCGCCCATGGTGATGCCCATGATCGGATTCATCTTCGAATCGTACGACATGTTGTAGGCATAGAAGGGCCCCGTTTCGATCAGCCGCCGATAGCTGTCGGCCTTGCCCCAGGCGTCCGGCTGCCCGGCGCGGATCGCCGCGTTGTAGCTTTCGACCGTTCGCACCAGAGCATCGGCGGGTACGCCGATCTTGGCGGCGAGTTCGGGCAGGGTGTTCGCGCGGGCCAGGCCGAATTGCATCTGGGCGCGCAACTGCATCTTCATGTAGGGCTGGAGTTCGGGATCCTGGCGCTGTTCCTGCACCAGGTCGTGGAGCGGCTGATCGCCGATCACCCAGCCGCGGCCGCCGCTCTTCCTGAACAGCGCGTCACCGGTCCGCGCACCGTACAGTTCCTCATTGACGATCCGCTCGCCCGCGGTGCCGACGACGACACCCGTGGTCCAGGCAACCGGCGGATAGAGGAAGCGCCAGGCCGAGCAGTCACCCAGCTTGTCGGTCGCGCCGCCGACGCTGGCGCCGAGCTTGATGCCCGAACCATCGTCGCCGAAGGTGCCCAGCGGGGCCATGCCCATGAACTCGGGAGCCAGGCGCTGCATCATCGTGCGATTGAACGCGAACCCACCCGCCGACAGGACTACCGCCCGGCGCACGCGCACGCGCGTGAGCTTGGCGTTCTTGCGCTCGAGGCGGGCAGCGGCGCGCATGACGGGCTCGTTGAGACCCAGCACCGTGGCGATCATGTTGCGGCCCATCCGCACCAGGCTCCGATGCGCGCGAGCCGCGAACGAACCGGGCGCCAGGCGCCAGATTTCGGCACCAACGACGGTGCCCGCCTCGTCGACGACCAGGCGGCGGACGGTCGTCTGCGGGGAGAGGCGGATATTCGCCGTCTTGCGAATGGACGCGAGCAGGGCCGTCAGCAGGGGCTGGCCGCCGTACTCCCAGTGATTTTCCTGCCCTACCGGCGGCATGGAGCGATGGCCGCGCTGCGCGGGCGTGGCTACGCGAAGGGCCTCCTGGGACTTCTCGTTGCCGGAAAAGTACAGGTAGGTGCGGCCGGGATAGCTGGTCTTCGCGTTGGACGCCGGGCCACCGTAGCGAGCACCGTGGCTTTCGAGCCAGGGGATCATCGTCGAGCTCTGGCGGGTAAAGCGATCGAGTGTGTCCTTGCGGATGACGTCGCCGGTTTCCAGGGCGAGATAGTTGGCCATGTTCTCGGCCGAATCCTCGATCCCGCATTCCTGCTGCACGCGAGTGCCGCCAAGGTAGAGGATGCCGCCGCTGAGCTTGCTCGCACCGCCGCCTTCACCGCGATCCACCGCGAGAACCGACAGGTTCTGATCTTCTGCCGTGCGCAGCGCGGCGGAACAGCCGGCCAGGCCGCAGCCGACCACGAGGACATCGCAAGTGTCGTCCCAGGTTTCGGCATCGGCATTGCGGACGACCCTGGCCGCGGCGACCTGGGTCGAAGTCGGGGTTTCATCGTTGAACCACGGGATGTTGGGGCGCACGGTCATCGTTCTCTCTCCACATTGGGATTGCCACGGCGTGCCTGGCAGGCCCCCCGCGCGACGCACGGTGTTTTTATACAGGAATGTATATTTAATCCGATGTGGCGCACAGGTTTGTCAAGATGCCGCAGCGCCGGGGCTGTTGGCAGACCGCAGTACTGCGCCCGGCACTAGTGGGGCGGGGCAGCAATTCGCACGTGCCGTCGCCGGCAGGCCGGGTTGGAGCTGCGGATACTGACAAAAATTTGTCAATCATGGCTTGCTGCGGCCGGTCGCGCGGGTACACTCGCCTGAGTCGAATGGCTTCGCGGTCGCCCGTGGCTCGGCCGTGGCCCGCAAGCCGGGGCTGCGGCGTGGCGCCGCCGCGTCCCGGGAAATTCTTCGTTCAATGGGTGAATGGATCAAGCAATGACAGGCACACTGGCAGGCAAGGTTGCACTGGTAACAGGCGGCGGGCGCGGGATCGGCCGCAGCATCGCCCTGGCCCTCGCGGCCGAAGGCGCCGCCGTCGCCGTGGTTTCGCGCTCGGCCGCGCAGGTCGAGCAGGTGGCCGAGGAGATCCGGGCGAGCGGGGGCAGGGCGATCGGGTTTGCCAGCGACCTTACCGCGGCCGGGGCACCGGGGGATGCCGTCCGCAAGGTGGCCGAGGCGCTCGGCCCGATCGACATCCTGATCAACAACGCGCACGATACCTCGACGCAGGGCATGAATGCCGCGGTGGAAACCGTCGGCGCCGATCAGATCATCGCCCAGCTGCAATCCGGTCCGCTGATCGCGCTGGCCCTGATGCAATCATGTCTGCCCCACATGAAGCAGCATGGCGGCCGCATCATCAACATGGCGTCCAGCGTGGGCATCAAGCGGCTGTCGAATTTCGTGCCCTATGCCATGGCCAAGGAAGCCATGCGGGCCATGACCGGGGTCGCGGCGCGCGAGCTTGCCGGGCACGGGATCACGGTCAATGTGCTGTGCCCCGTTTCCGATACCGAGGCAGGGCTGGATACGATCAATGCCGGCGTGGTCAAGCCGGGCGAAACGGGCATGCCGCCGATCGCGCGGATGGGCGATGCCGATCGCGACATTGCCCCGCTGGTCGTGTTCCTCGCCGGGCCCGGTGCCGGATACCTGACGGGCTACACCTACATGCTGGATGGTGGGGGCTCTATCGACGCCGCCCGCTGATTGATACTGATGGCGCCGCGCAACGAAATGATCAGGGAGAGTTGAGATGGACCTCATGCTGGCGGGCAAGATTGCCCTCGTGGCCGGCGGCGCGCGCGGCTGCGGGCTGGCCATCTCGCAGGAACTGGCCCGCGAAGGGGTCAAGGTGGTGCTGACCGGGCGCCAGGCCGACATTGTCGAGGAGGCGGTCAAGTCGATCCGCGACTCGGGTGGCCAGGCGGAAGGCTTCATCGGTGAGATGGATAGCGAGGAAGGTGCCCGTGCCATGGTCCGGCGCACCCGCGACACTTTCGGCGAACCGGGCATCCTCGTGTTCAATCCGCCTTCGCCGCGCCTGGCCGACGGCTGGGACAATATCGAGCTCGCGGACTATGACGATTCCCATCGCAAGTTCACGATGGCGCTGGTCTATCTGCTGCGGGAAATGGTGCCCCACATGAAGGCGAGCCGGTGGGGCAGGGTGATCAACGTGTCGTCGATAGTGAAGACGCCGCACCTGCACAGCCCGATGTATCATCACAATACCCGGGTGGCGTCGGTTTCGATCACCAAGACCCTTTCCTTCGAAATGGCGCGGTTCGGGATCACGGCCAACTCGATCGCCCCGGGCGCATTCCGCTCGGCCCTGTCGGCCGAATATCTGGGCAGGCTCGGCCAGACAGAAGAGGTCATCGAAACGGGCACGCCGATGGCGCGGATGGGCCTGCCGGAGGAAATGGCCGGGCTGGTCGCTTTCCTGTGCTCCGACCGGGCGAGCTTCATCAGCGGAGAAACGATCCGCGTTGACGGCGGCGCCTCGCTCAGCCTGTTCTAGATCCTGAACTCAGATCGGAGGTTGTACATGCCCCTGACCACGGACGATCGCCTGGACCTGCAAAACCTCATGGGACACTACTGCCAGCTGATGGACGAAGGCGATCCGCGGTGGGCGGACCTGTTCACCCACGACGGCGTGCTGAGCGGCATCTTCCCCGAGCCGGTCATCGGCATGGATGCCCTGCGCGCCGTTCCCGCGGCGTCGATGGAACAGACCAAGGGCTTCTTCCGTCATCACCTTGGCAGCGTGACCATCGATCCCGAAGGCGAGGGCGCGCGCGTTAAAGGCTATAACCTGGTCACCGACTGGTCCGACGGCGGCAAGCTGATCCTCCTGGCCCGCTACAGCATCCTGGCCGTGCGGACGGGTGCCGGATGGCGGCTGTCGCGGGTCGACGTGAAGGTCGATCATTGACCGATTCGCGCTCGCCACTTCAGATATCGGTCGCGCGATCTGGCTCGTGCTCGGATGGCCGAGCACAAGCCGCACCTGCCCGTCAAGCAAAGTAAGGAATATCGCATGGCTCGCTACAGCACACTGAAGCACGTCGCCCTGTCGGCCATCACCTGGGACCCCGCGAGTCCGGCGGAGTGGGTCAACGACCACATCGTTCTCGCCCACGCCACGTCCAACGCCTACCTCATCACGGGGGACGAGGGCGACGTCGTCATCAACACCGGGGTTGTCAACCAAGGCGCGCGCATCCGCGAGAAGTTCGAGGAACTGATCGGGCGCAAGCTCCGGGTCGCGAAGATCGTCTTCACCCAGAGCCACCCCGATCACACCGGCGGCTGGGAGGTCTTCGCCGACCCTGGGGTAGAGCTCTATGGCCAGCGCAATTTCAGCCAGATCTGCGCCGAGCGGCGCCTGCTCGGCGGCTTCTTCTATCCGCGGCAACATCGCGTGCTCTCGGCCATGATGCCGCCGGGCGCGCCCGCCAACATCTGGTCTGCCACGCCCGATCCGGCGCCGCTCACCACCTTTGCCGATGAAATGGAGTTCACCTGTTCGGGTCGCACTTACCGCCTGATCACGCTGTCCTCGGGCGAGACG
>Ga0207681_10001674_pt1 | contig 14276 bp, 9 predicted proteins | sample KBSS53metaG_FD_184324 | JGI IMG/M metagenome (GOLD analysis project Ga0207681, IMG submission 184324) | Switchgrass rhizosphere microbial communities from Kellogg Biological Station, Michigan, USA - KBS S5-3 metaG (SPAdes) (version 2) | ecosystem: Host-associated > Plants > Roots > Rhizosphere >... | reverse complement strand
AAAGGACAAGAACAAGTCAGGAAGAGGGGCTTGCCCCCGCTGCTGGTGTGACGTTCATGTGGGCTAAAATACTAAACCATGAACGTACTGGTCCTTAACTGCGGCAGCTCGTCGGTCAAGTTTCAATTGATCGCAACTGATCTCGAGCGAATCGAGCAGGACGCAGATAAGCGTCTGGCCTATGGGTTGGTTGAGCGCATCGGCGGCGCGGGCATCGTGACCTTCACTGCTGAAGGTAAAGCGCCGAAGCGATTTGCCGAGCCGATCAGAGACACGCGCGCCGCCGTGGAGATGATTCTTCGCTGGGCTGTCTCGGAAGAGTCGGGCGTGGACGAGGTCCAGAGTGTCGCCGACATTCATGCCGTGGGACATCGCGTGGTCCATGGCGGTGAACAGTTCACCAAATCGGCGCTGATAACAAACGAGGTGTTGCGCGGAATTGAAGATTGTATCGAGCTCGCACCGTTACACAATCCGGCAAACATTCAGGGCATCATCGCCGCACGCACGGCATTAGGCGTGGCGCTGCCGCAAGTTGCTGTGTTTGACACGGCGTTCCACCAGACGCTGCCGGAACACGCGTTCCTTTATGCTTTGCCGTATCAGCTCTATCGTCGGCATCGCATCCGGCGTTATGGTTTTCACGGCACTTCGCATCGCTACGTAGCTTACCGTTATCGCAAACTGAAGGGCATTGCGCGCGAAGCAACGAACATTATTACGCTGCACCTCGGTAACGGTTGTTCCATCGCCGCGATCAAAGGCGGAAACAGCATCGACACGTCGATGGGATTCACGCCCCTGGAAGGCCTCGTGATGGGCACGCGTTCCGGTGATCTCGATGCATCGATCGTCGATCTCATCGCCGGGAAAGAGGGCTTGACTTCCGGCGAAGTCGAAACACTCCTCAACAAACAATCAGGACTGCTCGGTATCTCCGGACTCACTGACGACATGCGCGACTTGCTGGCCGAAGCGCATGAGCACGACGATCGTCGAGCGCGTCTGGCGATCGAGATCTTTTGTTATCGCGCGCGCAAATATATCGGGAGTTATCTGGCGGCAATGAACGGAGCCGAAGCGATCGTGTTTACGGGCGGCATCGGTGAGAACTCTGCCGAGATCCGCGCCCGCATCTGCTCCGATCTGACGTGGCTCGGAGTCGATCTCGATGCGGAGCTCAATTCGAAACACGGTATCGATAAAGGTGGCCAGATAAGCCCCGACACCTCCCGCGCCGCAGTTTTCGTTATCCCGACGAATGAAGAATTATTGATCGCGCGAGACACGGTTCGCGTCGTGAGCGGCGCCCCGCAGCGGTTTTAAAGAAAAGGACGGCGCAGCAGATAACCGATGTAGTAATACGTTTCGTGGGCCAGTAGACCGATCTGGCTTTTAAATCCCTGATACCTCGTGCTTGGCGTTGGTGACGGATCGGCGGCGAGGCCCACGTCGGTTGCCATGGCCATCGCGCGCTTCATGTGCAGAGGATCGCTCACGATCAGCACTTTCTTCATTCCGTGTTTGTCTGCGAGTTGCTTCGCGTAGAGAATGTTTTCATATGTCGTGTGAGACTTTTCTTCGATCAGAATGTCGCTCGCTGGAATGCCACCCTGTAGAGCGTAGTCGCGCGCGGCAGAAGACTCGGTCGGCTCGCCTGGGTTTCCCTGACCGCCGGTGAAGATCAGTTTCCGCACCTGGCCTCTTCGGTAGAGGTTGATGGCATGATTGATGCGCTCTCTGAAGACAGGCGACACATTGTCGGTCCAGACTGCCGCACCGAGCACTACTGCGGCGTCGGCCCGAGAGTTAGAAGAAGTGTTGCCGAACGAGTAAATGCGCCAGGCGAGCAGTCCCGCCGCAAGCACCACGACGGAGAATATTATCGATACTGTCTTCGCGATCTTCCTCATAACCCGAACGAAAGACTAGTCTACAGAGGAATGGTCATAAAGCGGGATTACCACGTTTTGCGGTTGTAGATGTCCTCAGCAGCAGCATTAGCCCGACCACTGCGCCGAGCGCTTCGGAGATCGCGAGCAGGTACGACGTCGCCACAAACATCTGAGACCAACGATGCGGCTCAAGCTGCGCAACGTGGGCCACGTGGTCTATCGTGTCGGCGATCAGGTGATAATAGACTCCGAAGATAAACGACCCAATCATCGAAACTGTCAGCAGCACCGTTCCGAACTTCTCAAACTTCGGAAGCATGAATCCCGCGACTACGGGCGCCACGATAATGACCGGAAAGATGAAGGCCAACTGCGCCGGACTCGCGTTCACCGACAGTAACTGGTGTGCGATCGAGTGCAGCACGACCACCACGAAGTGAATGGCAACGATAGCTAAGGCAATTCGTTTCAACCTGCGCATCTTAGTATGGTTTCTCTGCGTTCTCTGCGTATCTCAGCGCTCTCTGCGTTAAATAGCAACCTTAACGCAGAGAACGCTGAGATACGCAGAGAACGCAGAGAAGAGTTGACCAGACGATAGACTAGACTTATGCTCTGGCGCTATCCAAAGGTGTTCATTCGGAACCAGCCGCTTCCTTCAAGCAACCTATTTCCGGTTCGAGCGTATTAACGGAGACTCCGCTTCAATGTCAAAAGTCTGGATTCCGATCCAATTAATCAAAGGTGAAAGGGAATTGAAATGCTTAAGACACTCCTCCTTGCTGCTTTCTTGTTCGTGATCGCCGGCGCTGGCCAGGCGCAAACCATTGAGCCGTCACTGCTTCAGAAACCGACGTTGAGCCGCACGCAAATCGTCTTCGTCTACGCCGGCGACTTGTGGATAGTCGGCCGAGACGGCGGCACCGCGTCGCGCTTGACGACCGGCAGCGGCGTGGAGACTGATCCGAAGTTTTCCCCAGACGGTTCCATGATCGCTTTCACCGGTGAGTATGACGGCAACGTCGATGTCTACGTCGTACCAGTATCTGGAGGAGTGCCACGCAGACTGACTTACCATCCCGGCGGCGATCTGGTCGCGGGCTGGACTCCCGACGGCAAACAGATCCTGTTTCGCTCGGGGCGCGCGAGCACCAATCCAGTGCCGAAGCTGTTCACCATTCCAGTTGATGGTGGCTTTCCGACGGAAGTTCCTTTGCCGATGGGCGTCACAGGATCTTATTCGTCAGACGGCACGCGCCTGGCATATGTGCCAACCACCAAATTCCAGGACGCGTGGAAACAATATCGCGGCGGACAAACAACTCCGATCTGGATCGCCAAACTCTCTGACTCAGCCGTTGAGAAGTTGCCGCGCGACAACTCAAACGATTCGAATCCGATGTGGGTTGGCGACAAGATTTACTTTCTTTCCGATCGAAACGGATCCGTGTCGTTATTTGCTTACGACACGAACGGTAAGAAGGTCACGCAGCTTGTCAGAAATGAAGGGCTCGATATCAAGTCTGCCAGTGCCGGTCCGGGCGGGATTGTTTACGAGCAGTTTGGATCGTTACATCTTTACGATCTCGCTTCCGGCAAAGAGCACAAGCTGAACATCACGGTTTCTGGTGACATACCGGGCGTGCGGCCGCGCTATGTGAAAGTCGCTCGCGGCCTTTCTGCTCCAGCGCTATCGCCAACCGGCGCGCGTGCTCTCTTCCAGGCTCGCGGCGAAATAATCACCGTGCCCGCCGAGAAAGGCGACGCGCGCAATCTCACCAACACACCCGGCGCTGCTGAGCGTTATCCCGCATGGTCGCCTGACGGAAAACTCATTGCCTACTTTTCAGACGAGTCAGGTGAATATGCTTTACACCTGCGCGATCAAACAGGAATGGGCGAAGTGAAGAAGATCAATCTCGGCACTCCACCGTCGTTTTTCTATTCACCACTCTGGTCGCCTGACAGCAAGAAGATTGCTTACACCGACAAGCGTTTGAACCTTTGGTACATCGACATCGAGAAAGGCACGCCCGTCAAAGTTGACACCAACACTTACGAGAATCCTTTTCGTGTGATGGATCCGAGCTGGTCGCCTGACAGCCGTTGGATTACTTACACGAAGCAACTCGATAACCGTTTGGGCGCGGTGTTTATTTACTCACTCGAGACGTCGAAGACGAATCAGATAACGGATGGCATGAGCGACGCTCGCTACGCCAACTTCGACAGGAATGGAAAGCACCTCTACTTCACGGCGAGTACTGACGCTGGTCCAACGACGGGATGGCTCGATATGTCGAGCTTCAATCATCCCATCACGCGCAGCGTCTACGTTGTAGTGCTACGCAAAGATCTGCCGTCACCGATTGCGCCGGAAAGTGATGAAGAGAAGGTCGCGGAAGAAAAGAAAGAGGAAAAGAAACCTGAGGATGCCGCTGCCCCCGCCGCTGCCGCTGCGGCTCAACCCGCTCCGGCGGCGAAGAAGCCGGATGTCAAAGTAGACATCGACTTCGACGACATCGGTCAGCGAATCCTGACCGTGCCGGTAGCTGCGCGTAACTACACCGGCATGATTTCAGGCAAGGCCGGCATACTCTATCTCGCCGAGACTCCGGCGCCCGGAGTGTTGCCCGGCGGCGGCGTGATCCTGCACAAGTTCGAGCTCGAGAAGCGCAAGACCGACAAAGTGCTCGACGGTGTTACGGCGTTTGCGCTCTCGGCAAACGGTGAAAAGATGCTCTTCCGTTTGGGTGGTGGCCAGAGTACCAACTGGTTCATCGTACCAACAGCGACGCCGGTCAAGCCTGGCGAAGGCGCGTTGAAGGTTGAAGATCTGGAAGTCTATGTCGACCCGAAGGCCGAGTGGAAGCAGATGTATGCCGAAGCATGGCGCATTCAACGCGATTTCATTTACGACCCGAACCTGCACGGGTTGGATTTGAAAGCCGCTGAAGCTATGTACCGGCCGTATCTCGATTCGCTCGGACATCGCGGCGACTTGAATTATCTCTTCACAGAGATGCTGGGCCAGACGGTGTTGGGCCATACGTTCATCGGCGGTGGCGACCTGCCGGAGCCGCCGCGAACCAGAGGTGGTCTGTTAGGCGCAGACTATCGTGTTGAGAATGGACGTTATCGCTTCGCGCGTGTTTACAACGGCGAGAATTGGAATCCGCAGTTGCGTGCGCCGCTTACGCAACCCGGAGTAAACGTGAAAGCGGGCGAGTATTTGCTTGCGGTTAACGGACGTGAAGTGCGTAGCACCGACAGTGTCTATTCATTCTTTGAACAGACTGCGGGCAAGTCGGTGGTGATCCGTGTAGGTCCGAATCCGGATGGATCGAATTCGCGGCAGGTGACGGTTGTGCCGATTGAGAATGAAGGAGGTCTGCGAAATCTCGGCTGGATCGAAGACAACCGTCGCAAGGTTGACGCGCTTAGCTCAGGACGCGTGGCTTACGTTTACCTGCCGGATACTGGGTTTGGCGGATACACCAATTTCAACCGTTACTACTTCTCGCAGATCAACAAAGAGGGCGCGGTGATCGATGAACGGTTCAACGGCGGCGGAACAGCAGCCGATTACATTATCGATTACATGCGGCGCCCGCTGATGAATATGTGGACCACGCGAGAAGGGAAGGATTTCACGACGCCCGTTGGATCGATTTATGGTCCAAAGGCGATGATCATCAATGAATTCGCCGGTAGCGGCGGCGATCTGATGCCGTGGCTCTTCCGTAAAGCGAATGTTGGACCACTGGTCGGCAAACGCACGTGGGGCGGACTGGTGGGAATTTACGACTATCCGCAGTTGATTGATGGTGGATCAGTAACGGCTCCGCGCGTCGCGTTTTACAATCCAACGGGCGAGTGGGAAGTGGAGAATTACGGTACCGCACCGGATATCGAAGTTGAGCTCGATCCCGCAGCGTGGCGTGCGGGTCACGATCCGCAACTCGAGAAGGCGGTTGAAGTCGTGATGGAAGCGCTCAAGAAGAATCCATTGCCGAAGCCGCGCAAGCCTGCGTATCCGAATTATCACAACGGCCGCTCAACCACGTCTGAGGGCAAGACTAAGGACACACGGAAATCAGGCAACTAAGCCTTCGACACAAAAAAGCACAAGAGCACAAAAGGCACATAGAATGAGCGAAAGCTGTTTTGTGCTTTTTGTGCCTTTTTGTGGCTAAAAATAATGGTCTACTTGTTTGCAGCGACGATCTTCCTCAGTGCCCTCCTGTTGTTCTGGATTCAGTTGGTAATGGCGAAGATGCTTTTGCCACGGCTCGGTGGGACGCCGGCAGTGTGGAACACCTGCATGCTCTTTTTTCAGGTATTGCTGTTGGCGGGATATTCGTATGTGCTGCTGATAACTTCACGGATTGGAGTTCGCAAGCAGGCGGTTCTGCACGGAGCGATCCTGCTTCTCTCGTGTCTCTATTTGCGTCTCCTGTTCGCTGGGAATACCGGTTCGATCTCCGAAACGAGCAATCCGGCGCTGTGGCTCTTCGTTTACCTGATTGGTGCAATTGGGCTGCCGGTGTTTCTTATTTCAACCACCAGCCCCTTACTCCAGAAATGGTTTACACACGTTTCAGCAAACGATCCGTACTTCTTGTTTGCGGTAAGTAACGGAGGTAGTTTGCTCGCCTTACTCAGCTATCCGTTATTTCTGGAACGAGCTTTTACTCTGTCGCGACAAAATCAGATCTGGATCGTGATGTTTGTCGTGTTCGTGATGCTGACTCTGGCTTGTATGTTTGCGCTGTGGAAGTCCCCACAATCTGGAACAGAACAAGTCAGGAAGACGGGCTTGACCCCGCTTTCTATTCAACGGCGCCTCTACTGGATTCTCTTAGCCTTCATTCCTTCAAGTCTGCTGTTCGGCGTCACGACTTACATCACGACTGAAATCGCACCGACACCTCTGCTATGGACCATTCCCTTAGCGCTCTATCTCCTGACATTCATCCTCGCCTTCGCGCGCAGGAACCTGTTGCCTGAACGACTTGCAAGTACCTTGCTCGCCGGACTCGCCCTGCTACTCACCTTAGCGCTCGTGGCGAAGGCAACTGAACCCACCGCGCTCATTGTCTTACTGCATCTATGTTTCCTCTTCGTCGCCGGAATGGTCTGTCACAACAAACTGGCGAGCGATAGACCAGACGCTTCGCGCCTTCCCGAGTTCTATCTGTGCGTCGCCATTGGCGGAATGATCGGCGGACTCTTCAACACCTTAATCGCGCCGACGATTTTCAACACGATCGTTGAGTATCCATTGGCAATCGTGCTCGCCTGCATGATCCTGCAGCGGGACAGAGAAATTAATCGTTTCGATTTCCTGCTGCCGGCGTGCATGGCGTTGGTAACCATCGCCCTGGCGCTTCTTGTCGATCGGTATGACGTGAGCACAGTCGTCGCTGTAGCGATTGTTTTTGGCATTCCGTTGGTGATCGTCAACCACCATTTCCGGAGCCGGCCGGTGAGGTTTGCCCTCGCTCTTGGTGCGGTCATGATCGGAAGCGTCGTCTACTCCGAGATTCAAAACCGCACCTTGCGTGATGAGCGCAATTTCTTTGGGACGCTGAGTGTTCGGTTCGATCCGGCCAGCGCGACTCGCACGCTTTATCATGGCAATACGATACACGGCCGCCAGTTCATCGATCCGAATCATCAATGCGAGCCGCTTTCATACTTTCATCGCGATGGACCGCTGGGACAGATCTTCGAGGCGTTCAACGCAAATGCTTTCTCGCCCAACGTTGCTGTTGTTGGACTGGGAACTGGATCGATGGCGAGTTACGCGCGTCCTAATCAGGACTGGACTTTCTACGAGATCAATCCCGCCGTTGTCGGCATCGCGCAAACGACGGAGTATTTTAGCTACCTGGAGAAATGCGCCACTGCTCCTGTCAAAATCGTTTTGGGTGACGCGCGTCTCAAGTTGCAGAATGCGCCGGACCATCACTACGGCCTCATCGTTCTCGACGCTTTCAATTCCGACGCCATTCCGATTCACCTCCTGACCGAGGAAGCGATCAGCCTCTACCTGTCGAAGCTGGCAACTGGCGGAATGATTGCGTTTCACATTTCCAACCGCAGTTTGAGGCTCGATTCTGTTCTCGCAGATTTAGCCAGACGCAATAATTCGCTAAGCCTGCGCATCGTTGACGGTGAGCACAATCCCGTGACCGGCAAAGATCCTTCCGAGTGGTTAGTCATGGCGCGTAATTCACCAGCCTTCGACACCCTCGCGCAAAAACCGAACTGGCGCCTCCTCGAAGGACGCTCCGAATCCGTCGCATGGACCGATGACTTCTCAAACATCCTGAGCGTCTTCCGGTGGTATTGATTTCTCTGCGATCCTCTGCGTATCTCTGCGTTCTCTGCGTTAAAGGGCTATTTCAACGCAGAGGTCGCAGAGATACGCAGAGAACCGCAGAGAAGAAAAGCTGTCACAATCGTCCGCCGCAAGGTGTTTTCCTAGTGAACCACCCGAAGACTGCTTGATTCACAATCGATAGGAGACAGAGTATGACCAGCGTATCCCAGGATCTGCGCTATAGCCTGCGCATGCTGCTAAAGCACAAGGGTTTCACCGTCGTAGCAGCCCTCACGCTGGCACTCGGCATCGGCGTCAACACCGCGATGTTCAGCGTGCTGAATACCTTTCTCTTCGGCTCGCTCCCATACCCGCAGTCCGAACGGCTAATACGCGTCTGGCGCACCTCGCCCCACTCGCAAACCTGGCCACACTCAGCCGCAAACTTCTTCGACCAGCACGACCAGAACACCGTGTTCGAAAAGATGGCGGCCTACAACTTCGTCGGCCGTAACCTTACCGAAAACGGCCAAACAGCAGAACGTCTGCTCAGCCTCGCTGCCACTGCCGATTTCTTTCCAATGATGGGCGTGGCCCCGGCGCGTGGCCGCGTGTTCAAACCGGAAGAGTTCGAGCCCGGCGCCGACAACGTTGTCGTCCTCACCGATCGCTTCTGGTCACGCCGTTTCGGAAGCGACCCAAACATCGTCGGACGCACGATTCAGCTCGATGGTAAGACAGTCGAGATCGTCGGCGTGATGCCGCCCGGATTCGAACATCCGATCCTCTGGGGCCCAATGGATATCTGGCAACCACTCTCATTCACTCCTGAACGAAAGACGAATCGCGGTAATAACTATCTCTCTTCATTCGGCCGTCTCAAGCCAGGTGTCACGATTCAGCAAGCAGAGCAAAGCATGGTCGCTCTCGCCGCAAATCTCGCCCAGCAGAACAAGTCAAACGACGGCGAGAGCGTGCGGCTGGAACCGCTTCAGCGATCGATGTCTGACAGCATCGGCAGAACCGTCATGTGGTTCACCTTTGGACTTTCAGGATTCGTGTTGCTGATCGCGTGCGCAAATCTCGCGAACCTTCAACTCGTTCGCACGACGAGTCGATCGCGCGAGCTTGCTGTTCGCGCCGCACTCGGTGCGAGTCGCTTACGCCTGCTGCGAAGTTCACTTACCGAGAGTCTCGTCGTCGCGCTGATCGGCGGAACGGTCAGTCTCGTGATCGCCATCTGGGCGGTTCGATTCATCAGTAACCGGCTGTTTACCGATCTGCCAGGCGCGAGTGTGCAACTCGATTACAAGGTGTTCGGCTTCGCGCTCTTGTGTCCGCTTCTGACCGGAGTGCTGTTCGGAACAGTCCCCGCGTGGTTAGCTTCACGGGCGGATGTGAACCAGGCGCTTCGCGATAGCGCGCGCGGCTCCACCGCAGGACGTTCGCAACACCGTCTACGACACACGCTGATCATCGGCGAAGTAGCGTTCGCCCTCGTTTTGCTCGCCGCGGCCGGACTGTTTCTGCGCGGCTTGCAACGCTTCATCAATTCCGATCCGGGTTGGCGCGTTGATGGACTCGTCACTGCGCAAATGGGGCTGCGCGGACAGAAATACGCGGATGATAAACAGCGCGTCGTGTTTCTAACGCAATTGGAAGATCGACTTCGTAATCTGCCGGGTGTCGAGCACGCGGCGATTGCGGGTTCAAATCCGGTGTTTGGTTTCAACAGCAGCAGCTCGTTCCTTGTCGAGGGCCGGCCTGAGCCACCGCCGGACAAGTACATGGAAATCTTTTACGAGACGATCAGTAGCGACTACTTCGAGACTATTGGCGCTCGTTTACAACAAGGCCGCACTTTCAACGCTTCGGACACCAGCGATCATCCGGCGGTCGTCATCATCAACGAGACCACCGCTCGCACGTTCTGGCCCAACGAGAGTCCGCTCGGAAAGCGCATCAGTAGCACTGGTCCAAAGCGAGACTATTTTGAGATTGTCGGCGTCGTTAATGACGTTGCGTTTCCCGGCACTCTTGGCGAACCTTACACGCGCTTTGAAGCGTTTGTTCCCATGACGCAAAGCTCGCCGAACTTTCTCATGCTCGCGTTCCGCACGTCGGCGAATGCGGAATCGTTTGGCAACACACTGCGCGGTGCGATCGCGACACTCGATCCCGATCTACCGGTCTATCGAATTCGAACGGCACGATCTGCGGTCAATTCAGGACTCGGCAGCATCTCGTTACTGGGAAGCTTGCTCGGAGCATTTGCTGCGGTCGGATTGATCCTGGCGGCGATTGGGATTTATGGCATCATCTCCTACACCGTTGCGCAACGTACGAGCGAGCTTGGAATTCGCGTCGCGCTCGGTGCGCAGAGTCGCGACGTGCTGTTGTTGGTGTTAGGCAAAGGTGCAGTCCTGATCGTGACTGGGGCGTTGTTGGGGATCGCGGGCGCGTACGGTGTTTCGCGACTGTTGATTTCCCTCGTCCCATCATTGCCGACGCGCGATCCGTTGACATTGTTGGTGACGACTGTCGTGCTTGTCGGAGTGGCGCTGCTGGCTTGTTACATCCCGGCGCGCCGTGCAACGCGAGTCGATCCACTGATCGCACTGAAGTCGGAGTGAAGTGGCCTTAAGACCACCGAGCCGTTCCTGTACATTGACAAAAGGAAAGACTGTGGGATAGAAGATCCGCATAACAGCTTCGTTCCCGGGGTACTTTTCCTACTTCCCACCGCGAGCTGTTATCGAGGTTAGTATCTCGTTCCCGGATAATCTTGGCCAGGGAACTAACCTTGTCGGAAGATGTCGCTGGAGGAAGGCGGCAGTTAACTCGTGACGTTAATGTCATCTCCTGGTTTGTTGCTTCAAGAGAGCAGCGTTCCTTAGCCGCCAGGAGCCTAGAGGAGTAGGTAACTCCTTCGAGGAACTGTCGTATGTCTGTACCTGAACCCCAGGCGAAGTTTGCTGCTCACCGCGATACGTTTCCCAAAACAACCAAAACGTGGGACTGGATACAATATTCAGCATTCAGATTGGAGGAGACTGTCTGGCAGAGTAAATACTTACTTTTTGGTCTGGGCTTTCTATTGTTTCTAATCTATGAGTTAGCACACTTCGCTAAGTTTCTTTTGAAAAATTGGGCTGGTTAGGTCACTGACATGCTTCACGTCCAGAGCTGCCTAATCAATCAAAAAGAGAATACTCAGACCATGCACCTACCCGAAGCGCTAGGCAGCGACGCGCAGTCGCGGCGCGTAGGTGGGCTTGGGACAGAATTCAATGCCCGAGTTAATCTCGAAAACAGTATTGAGCCGTGTGATTTCGAATATTCTCGACAAACTTGTATGCACATTCATCAATTCGAAGTGCATTCCGTTTGCGAGCGTCTGTTCGCGCAGTTGTAATAAGACGCCGAGTCCGTGTGCATCGACGAGCGAGACGTTTGATAGGTCGAGAATGATGTCGGTGTCGTCCGATACTAATTGCGCGGCGCTGCGCAGAGTTTCCGTGTCACCATTTACGATTTGGCCTTCCAGGCAAAGAACCTCAACCGAATCCGATCTTTTGGCGTGTACCTTCAACATAATGCCCCTCCCAGTATTTCCGCACGTTCTAAAGTAATGCCACTTTGTAAACGATCGGAGTTTCACTTTTCTTAACTGATCGTTTCCAATTTCTGTCCTGCTGAGATAACACCGCCGAGACGGCGTTTTGTGGACAAGATTTACAGGATTTCACGGGATTTTCTTGCCATAAACACATCGATGCTTGGGTTTATCTGTATGAAGGAAGGATTGCATCATGCGGATAAAGTTACTCCTCGCCACAGCAGTTGTTTTATTTTGCTTTTTCAACCTACCGGCTCAAACCATCACGCCCGAAGACATACTTAGCATTCGCGAGCTCAGCGATATTCGACTCTCTCCGGATGGCAAGCAGGTCGCGTTCGTAATCACGGAACCTGCGGCGTCGAACATACAACCGCGTGCCTCGAACATTTGGACCATGCTGACCGATGGCAGTGAGTCTCCGCACCGGTTGATCCCTGCCCTTAGCAAGTCCGGCTCGCCGCGCTGGTCCCCTGACGGTAAATCTCTGGCATTTCTTTCCGATCAGATCTATCTACTTCGTGCGGGTGAGTCGACGGCATTGCAACTCACTTCTGTGCCGGGGGGCGTGGAAGACTTCGAGTGGTCGCCGGACGGTAAGATGATCGCGTTTGTGGCGCGTGACCAACCTACGCGAGACGAACAGGAGAAGAGCGCAGTGGGCTATGATGCCCTCGAAGTCGGTCGCCATCTCAAGTATTCGAGGCTATGGATATCGACTGTGTCAGATCGTAAAGCGGTGCAGGTGACAAAACAGGATTTCGAAATTTACGAGTTGGCGTGGTCGCCGAAGGGTGATGAACTCGCGCTTGTCGTAGCTCCGACTCCGAGGGCAGAAGATTCTCTGAACCTTTCGCTCATCGTCGTGAATCGTTCAACCGGTGAAGACACGCGAATCTTAAGCAAGCTCGTCAATCTTACGGGCGCACTCAGGTGGTCTCCCGACGGGCATTTGATAAGTTTCTATGAAGGGCCGCCAACCAAAGAATATGCTGCGTGGGTTTCTGTTGTACCTGCAGGCGGTGGTCCATCAAGTCCGCTTTTGAAAGACTATGCGGGCAGCGTCCTCAGGTTGGAGTGGATGCCGGATTCAAAACACCTCATGGCCCAGAGTGTGGAGGGAACACACCAGGTGCTTCTGAACATTGCTGTTCGAACTGGCGACACTCGCAAGCTCACAGACATCGTCCACTCGCAATGGAATGCTGGTTTTAGTACTAACGGCAACACGACCGTGTATTTTTCGCAGAGTGCCGGCTCGCCGAGTGACATTTGGATCTTGAAGACGGACGCGCCGCCGCGAAAGCTAACCAACCTCAATCCGCAGACCGCCGGATGGAAATTTGGAAAACTCCGCGAAGTCGAATGGAAGAACTCGAAAGATGGCTTACTTCGTCGCGGCGTCGTTATTACACCGCCAGATTATCAGCAAGGCCGGCTTTATCCGACGATCGTCAATACGCATCCGGGCGACACTGCCTGGTGGATGGGATGGCACGGCAGCAAATGGTGGGACTGGGGACAACTGCTCGCTTCAAATGGCTACGTCGTCTTCCTTCCAAACACTCGCGGCGTCACTGGTGAAGGTGGGCGGATGCACCAGACAATCGCTGATTGGGGCGGGATGGCTTTTCAGGATCTGATCGACGGCGTTGACTATTTAGTCGAACAAAAGATCGCCGATCCGAATCGTCTTGGTATCGGCGGTTGGAGCAACGGCGGATTCATGACGGAATACGCAATCACTCACACCACGCGGTTCAAGGCTGCCGTTGCACAAGCTGCGCATTCAGACTTCTTCAGCTTGTATGGCACGTCTTATCTGAGCTCCTCGCTGCGCATTTCTTTCGGCGATAGTCCGCACGTCAATCGAAAAGGTTATGACGAACGCTCACCAATCATGTCGGTTCGAAACTGCCGAACGCCCACGCTTCTGCTGCATGGTGAATTTGATTCCGGTGTTCCAGTCGCTCAGGCCTACGAATTTTATAACGCACTGAAGGACGTCGGAGTGGAAACAGAGTTGGTGATTTACCCACGCGAGCGCCACAACATTCAAGAGCGTGGCCACCAGTTAGACATACAGCGCCGCATGCTGGCATGGTTCGATAAGCACCTGAAGTAACGGCTTAGGCACTTAAACTTTAGCCGCAGATCTTCGCGGATGAACGCTGATTCCGATCCGCGATTTCATCCGCGAAAATCTGTGTTTAGGCTACGGCTTGACCGTGACGCTGCCGGATTCGATTGGGATCTGTGGGAAGTCATCAGCACCAATGAATTGGCACGTGCTCGGCTCGACCACGTTGTCGAAGAAAACCTCGCTGATCGTGTCTTCGCCTGGTCCACCGTTGTCAAACACGGTGAAGAAGGCGGCGTCAAACTCATCGTTGAAAACCGGATCAGTTGTCTTTCGGATTGAGCCGCCGAAACT